>JAEEGL015315495.1_pt1 | contig 10559 bp, 4 predicted proteins | sample 9134231 | NCBI WGS metagenome assembly JAEEGL01 (sample SAMN16246548, study PRJNA631951) | gut metagenome | biome: gut microbiome; feature: rumen; material: fiber-attached | host: Bos | place: Iran: Karaj | collected 2018-10
ATCCCGAAAAACCGGGCGACGTTGGTGGCCCCCGCGTTGCCGCTGCCCTTATCCCGAATATCCCCGAAGCGGGTGTGGGTCAGGATGACGGCGGAGCTGATGGAGCCCAGCAGATATCCCGCGACAGCGGCTGCGATCAGTTTCAGAGCAAGCATTATTTCCCTTGATCTACCTCAAACATATGCTTGAGCATCTTCATGGCCATGCAGGTGTAACCGAATTCATTGTCGTACCAGGCAAAGAGCTTGGTGAAGTGGTCGTCGATGCTCCGGCCGGCCTTGGCGTCGAACACGCCCCCCACGGTGATGCCCACGAAGTCCGAGGAGACCAGGGGCTCCTCCGTATAGCCGAAGCTGTCCTTCATCTCCGCCTGGGTGGCCCGGCGGATCTCGGCGCAGATCTCCTGATAGGTGGCGGGCTTCTCCAGCTCCGCGGTCAGGTCCACCAGGGAGACGTCCAGGACCGGGACCCGGATGGCGCCGCCGGTGAGCTTCCCGTTCAGGTCGGGAATGACCTTGCCCACGGCCTCGGCCGCGCCGGTGCTGGTGGGGATCATGTTCCCGGCAGAGGCCCGGCCCATGCGCCAGTCGTCTTTGGGCGGTCTGCCGTCCACGGTGTTCTGGTTGGTGGTGACGGCGTGGATGGTGGTCATGATGCCCCTGCGGAGGCCGTAGGCGTTATGGACGATCTTGGCCAGGGGGGCCAGACAGTTGGTGGTGCAGGAGGCGTTGGAAACGACGGTCATCTCCGGACGGTAAGTATCGCTGTTCACGCCGTAAACGAAGTTCGGGCAATCCTTGCCGGGGGCGGTGATGAGCACCTTTTTGGCTCCGCCCTGCAGGTGGCGGGAAGCGTCCGCGGTCTTCTTGAACTTGCCGGTGGACTCCACGATGTACTCCGCGCCGACGCTGCCCCAGGGGATCTCCCCGGGATCGCCGCAGTTGAACACGGGGATCTCTTTTCCGTCGATGACGATGCTCTTGTCGGTATAGCGCACTTCGCCGGGATATCTGCCGAACACGGAGTCGTACTGGAACAGGTACGCCAGCTGCTTCGGTTCCTTGTGGTCGTTGATGCCGGCAAAGTCAAAGCCGCCCTGCTGAATGCCTGCCCGGATCGCCAGTCTGCCGATCCTGCCGAAACCGTTGATGCCGATACGAACGTTCATTTCTGCCTCCAATAATAATAATCTATATATGATACCCAAAGGGAGAATGCGCAGCTTACAGGGACATGGCGGCGTCATATCCGCCGGAGGTGGCCTTGAACAGGGTGCCGCCGCTGCCGCCGCAGTCCCCGATGGAGAGGACCGTGGGGGCCAGGCCCTTCACCGCCTCCTCCAAGCCCTTGTCCGGCCGGACGCCCAGGGAGAGGACCAGGGTGTCGCAGGGGAGGACTTCCTTTCTGCCGTCCTCATGGGAGACCACCGCCCCTTCGGCGGTGGCGTCCTCCAGACGCACCTGGCAGAGGAAGCGGACCCCGGCGTCCCGCAGGGCGGCCTTCAGCCAGATCATGCTGATGGCGATGCCGTCCGCCCCGATACGCTCCTCCGGGAGCAGATCGATCACCGTGACCTCCCGGCCCTTTTGGGCCAGGTTCAGGGCCATCTCCAGACCGGTGAAGCCCGCCCCGGCGATGACCACCCGCTTCCCGGCCTTCTCCGGCTGTTCCTCCAGCTCTCCCACCCAGACGGCCTTTTCGGGACAGGTGGCGATCCGGGGGAGGATGGGCTTCGCCCCCACCGCCAGAAGGACGGCGTCGGGCTTCAGCTCCCGCAGCAGCTCCGGGGTCGCCTCCGTATCCAGCCGGAGGTCGATGCGCTTATCCTGCTCCACGGTGCGGATGCTCCAGGCGAGATACCGCTTCATATCCGCCTTGAAATCCGCAGCCGCGGCCATACGCAGGGTGCCCCCCAGCCGTCCGCTCTTCTCCAGCAGGGTGACCCGGTGGCCCCGGTCCGCCGCCGTCCTGGCAGCCTCCAGACCGGCGGGGCCGCCGCCCACGATCACCACCCGCTTGCTCACGGGGGCCTTTTCCCCCACGGGGAACAGGGATTCCCGTCCCAGACGGGGGTTCACGGCGCAGCGCACGCTCTGCCGCTTGGTGTGGGTGCAGTCGATACAGGTGTTGCAGCGGACGCAGGGGCGGATCTCCTCCGCCTTGCCCGCCTTGGCCTTCGTGACGAAGCCGGGGTCCGCCAGGGCGGTGCGGATCATGGCGGCGGCGTCCACGTCCCCCGCCAGGATGGCCTCCTCCGCCGTGTCCAGATCCATGCCGCAGACCACGGAGACGGGGATGTGCAGCCGCTCCCGGAAGGCGCGGGCATACTGCCGGTTGGTGCCACGGGGCACATAGGCGGGGGAGTTGATCACCGGAAGGGTGGCGTCCTCCTCCAGCAGGCCCCGGCTCACATGGAGAATGTCGATCCGGTCCTGGATGCGCTGGGCAAACTCCAGCGTCTCCCGGAAGGTGGTGGTGCCGGGAAGGACCTCGTCCGCGCTGATGCGGTACTCGATGGCGAGCTTTCCGCCCACCTCGTCCCGCACCCGGTCCAGCAGCTCCAGGGCGAAGCGGCTGCGCTTCTCCGGACTGCCGCCGTAGGCGTCTGTGCGGTGGTTCAGGTAGGGGGCGAAGAACTGGGCGGGCACATTCCCGTGACCGCCGTGGATGAGGATCATGTCGAAGCCCGCCTCCATGGCCCGGCGGGACTGGAAGGCGTAGCTCTCAATGATGGACTTGATCTCGCTCTCCGGCATGGTGCTGATCCGATCCCTGGGTCCCATCATGTACCGGGATACCGTAAGCTCAACGCTGGCCAGACACCCGTCCCGGTGAAGGGTATCCACCAGCTCCGGCAGGTCCTCCAGCTTCATGAGGCAGCAGGCGGGGCGGACAAGGCCCGGGAACCGGGGATCATCCTCCAGGGAACCGATGCCCAAATGGACCACGGCGGCCCCGGAGCCCGCCAGGGTATGGTAATATGCCTTCAGGGGCATGCGTCCGTCCTCCTCACGCCAGTTGAGGAAGGGAGCCGCAGGGGCTACTTCGATCCGGTTCCTCCAGGTGAGGGGACCGACGGAAAGGGGCTGAAAAATGGCTGAATATTTCGTTGGGAGCCGCTCCTTTCGGGTTTGGATTTTATCGGAAAGTATGCTATACTGTTTTCCGTGAAAGGGGGAATACCCGGCATGAAAGCGATACAGCAATTTGCGGAGGATATGCCGATCCTGTACACGGCGATCAAGATCATCCTGATCCTGGTGGTCACCAGGGTCCTGGTGGAGGTCCTGAAGGCCATCCTGAAAAAGGTGGAGAAGGCCGGACTGAATAAGCTGAAGAAGCCGAACAAAATCGGCTACCGGCTGCTGAAAAACGTGCTGGTCACCGCTCTGTACATCCTGGGGGGCGTCACCGCCGTGAAGCAGGTGCCCGCCCTTTCCACCGCCGTCACCGCCATCCTGGCGGGCTCCGGCATCATCGCGGTGGCCGTGGGCTTCGCCGCCCAGGAGAGCTTCGGCAACCTGGTGAGCGGGGTGTTCCTCTCCATCTTCCGCCCCTTCGACGTGGGGGACCGGGTCCAGATCCACTCCCAGGACATCACCGGTTACATCGAGGACATCACCCTGCGGCACACGGTGATCCGCACGATCCTGGGCACCCGGATGATCGTGCCCAATTCCGTCATGGGCTCCGCCGTGGTGGAGAACACCCACTTCATGTCCGGTGAACCGGTGCGGAATTTCGTCGACGTGGAGGTGAGCTACGACAGCGACCTCACTGTGGCCAAACGGATCATGGAGCAGGTGGTGACCTCCCACCCCATGTACACGGGACCGGTGCCCCTCACGGTGTTCGTCCGGAGCTTCGAGGCCAGCGGCATCGCCCTCCGGGCCACCATGACCACCCGCACCATAGACGAGAACTTCATCGCCTGCAGCGAGGTGCGCCAGCGGTTGAAGGAGGAGTTCGAGAAGAACGGGGTGACGATCCCCTTCACCACCGTGACCATTTCCAATCTCCAGGAACTTGTATGTAACAAGTCGGATGACTGAACAAGGACCCAGGATACGCAGATTGCCAGAAGCTCAGCTCCTGGCAATTTGTTTTTCCAATTATACACCATATCTTGTTCCTTGGCAAGGGAATTATCCTGCCTTTTGTGCTTTCATGAGGCGCATATTGCAGTAGGCCCCGAAGAGGATCAGATACATGCACAGGTACACCCAGAACAGGGCCAGGATCACCCGGGCCAGACTGCCGTAGAGGGTGACGCCTCCCAGCCCCGTCACATAGAGGCCGAAGAGCCAGGTGAGGAGCATCCACAGCAGGGAGGTGAGCATGGCCCCCGGCAGCTGCCGGAGGAAGCCGGGCCTGCGGGTGGGGAGAAAGGCGTAGAGCAGGGCGAAGTACAGGGCCAGGAGGACCATGGCCAGAAAGTAGCGCATCCGCAGGAGGTCGGCCAGCAGGCTCCCGCCCTGGGGCCAGGCCGCCGCCAGGAGCTGCAGCAGCCGCCTTTGGGATAGGGCGAAGAGCAGGCTCAGGAGCATGAGGCAGAGCAGGGCCAGGGTGAAGATGCCGGAGGCGGCCCGGAGCCGGAGAAAGCCCTGGGGCGGCGGGGAGCCGTAGATGCGGTTCAGCCCCTGGATGAGGCCCACGAAGGCCTTGCTGGCGGACCAGAGGGTCAGGAGGGCGGAGAGGGAAAAGGCGGCGGCCCCGCTGCCGTATACCTGGTCCAGGATCTCCCGCAGCAGGGTCTCCATCACCTCCGGCAGGACCGGGGAGAGGTATTCCAGCACGGTTTCCCGGGTGAGGGGGGTCAGGGGCAGGACGGAGCAGGCCAGGGCCGCCAGGGGAATGAGGGAGAGAAAGAGGAAGTAAGCCCCCGAGGCAGCGTACAGCCCCGGCTCCGATTCCGTGAGGCCCCGGAGAAAGTCTTGCACCATCGCTGCGGGACTGCGTTTGACCCGCGCTTTTCCCCCGTCCATGTCCTGCCTCCCCGAAAAGGTGTTGGGTATCAGTATATGCAGTCCTATAATTGTTTATTTCCCTATATGCAAATCGTTCTTGAGGTGATACAATACATATAAGCGATAATTTAACAGGAGGAGATCCGGATGAAACAAGGACGCGGAAAACGCACCATATCCCTGCTGCTGGTGCTGGCATTGTGCCTGAGCCTGCTGCCCGGCCCGGCGCTGGCGGGGGGCAATTTCATGGAGATGATCTGTTTCGACAATAACCGTCTCGATGAATACAGCAACGGGACAAGGGACGGAAAACTGGCCAAGGATGCGGACGGGACGATCCGGTTCAGCGTATCCGGCGGCAAACCCCTCACCGGACTGTGTACCATCACCTCCGTCTGGTTCGTGGACGCCGACACGCTGGAGGAAAAGTACGACCTCCTGGACCCCGCCTACGGCGGGACCGATAACTCTCTGGTGGACTCCTATACGGACCAGGAGACGAACGAGCTCACCTATTTCCTGAATATCTGGATCGAAAACCTGGTCATTCCCAACGCTGCGGCGGGGGACTACCGGCTGCGGGTCGTGACCTCCCAGGATACCTATTACTCCGAAGCGTACGCCGATGAGTATTACTCCACCGACGGCATCGCCCACATCGTGGAGGATGGGACTGTGACCGCCAAGCCCACGATCACCACCGCGTCCCTTCCCGGCGGCTATGCGGAGGAGGCCTATACCGGCGCCCTGGAGGGCACCTCCACGGACGGCAGCACCCTCACCTGGTCCCTGGTTTCCGGCAGCCTGCCCCAGGGGCTGACGCTGAACGGGGAGACCGGCGTCATCTCCGGCACCCCCACCGGCATCGTGACTTCGAGCTTTACCGTGAGGGCCGCCCAGCAGAACGGGGAGTTCCGGGAGGCCGTTCTCACCATCGCCATCGCAGCGCCAAAGACCTATACCGTCCGGATCTATCCCAACGGCGGACAATGGACGGACGACAGCGGCGATTACGTCAAGGGTAACTATTCCTCCTATACCCGTTCCGGCATTCGTACCGGCACCGCCGTCACCCTGCCGTCTGCGCCCGACATGTGGGGGTATGACTTCGCGGGCTGGGAATACGATGGGGCCGTCTATCAGCCTGGAGCGAGCTACACGGTCACCGGGAACGTGCGCTTCGTCGGGACCTGGGAGTCCAAGCCGGATGTGATCGTGACCCTCCCGAAGCTGGGGGACCTGGTGGGCAGCGTGAAGCTGGTGGGCCTGTATCAGGATGGGGAATACGGCGAGCAGGAGAACGATCTTTGGTACCGATCCTATTACAGCCCCCGGTCCCTGCCGGAGAGCCTGAGCTTCGGCTTCTGGAACCTTTACGGTCATACCTTTACGGCGCTGGAGCTTCGTGCGGAGATCGACGGGACGGAAACCGTGATCGCCCGTTATGACGGCACCGTGACCGCCGAAAGCGGCACCGTGGCCCTGACGGCTGCGGAGAACGCGGGGTACACCCTCGTCACCGGCGTCACCGTCACCGGGATGACGGAGGGGCAGGATTACGCCTATTACCAGGTGAAGCGCCAGGGCGGCCAGTACGCGCATGTCCCCTTCCTCACCGACGGGCAGACGGCCTATACCGTCACCGTGAGCGGCAATGTCTGCTCCGCCAACTATGCCCCGTATGACTGGACGGCGGTCTATCCCGCAAGCATCCTTCCGGACGGGAGGCTGTCCGTCACCCTGTCGCCCATGCCGGAGCCGGACGTTGCCCTTCACGGTACGGTGACCTTGCAGGGTGCGCCCCTTTCAGGGGCAAAGGTCACCGTATCCCAGTATTATAAGGGGATCAGCCGGACGCATTCCACGACCTCGGGGAGCGACGGGAGCTATACCCTGTACATCTATCCCACCGCCGAAGCGTACGTCAGCGTCAGCTCCGGCGGGCAGAAAATGAACATCGGAGGCGGCGAATACCTGCAGAATTTCACCCATGCCGCAGCTCTGGAGTATAACATCGATGTGAATTGGGCCCTGCTGCGGGTGGATATCACCCTGGAGGACCCCCTGACCGTCCGGTATCTGGACGCGCTGCAGAGCTATATTCACCTGACCGCAGAGAACGGGGGCCGGCAGAAGGACTGGTTCGGCCTGTATCTGTCGGAGGGCAGGTATACCCAGCAGGTCCAGCTTTACAATACGACCTCGGTGGATGGCACGCTGACCTGCACCCTGAGCCAGCCTGGTATGGTGTCCATGGAGAAGGAGGCGGTCCTCAGCGAAGGCGTGGCTGAGGTCAGCTTTGAACCGGCGGTGGTGTCCGGCGTGCTGGTACCGCTTTCCGCCGGGATCACCGGCAATTATCTCCTGGCCTGGTATGACAGCCAGGGCAGCTTTATCGGCCGCACCTCTACCTTCAACCTGAGTCCCTGGCTGCGGGATGTGGCGGCTGTATGCCCTGCGGAAACGAAGACCGGGACCTTCACCGTGGTCCTGGTGCCCGCCACCTATTCCGCGATCCTCCCCGATACCGTTCTCAGCGGCCTGACGGAGGACCAGTGCCTCAACGCCTGGTCCGTGACCCTGGCGGAAAACCAAGTGACGGAGCTGGAGGCCTACACCGTGGACGCCTATACCTCCAAAAACGCGCTGTATGTGACCCTGCCCTTCTCCACCCTCCATGCCGAGCAGGAGAGCTTTGCCGATACCGCCGATCTTCTGACCTTCACCGGTACCATCGGCCTGGACGCGGGCCTGCAGAACGGCAGGCTGCGCGGCCTGCGGATCATGACGGCCCCGGAGGATTACCGGGATATCTGGGATGAAGAGACCAACACCGCCATCTGCTACGAGGTGGTGATCAACGGCAAGTCCTACGGAGTCGGCACTACCGTGGTGGGCGGCTGCAACGTGGCCCTGGGCGCGGACGCGGACAAGATCGAGCTGCCCTGCGAATACACCGTCTACTGCAAGGCTGCCCACAACAGCCGGGATGTGCACGTGGAGCTCCTGGCCGACGTCAGCTACAACAACGATGGTTACGCCGTCATGTGGACGCAGCTCGTGGGCACGGCCAACGTGTCCCGGCCCGGCGCCGCCATCTCCACCCTGTCGCCCTATGTGAGCGGTACCGACGTCCGGATCAAGGGCACCGCCAAGCCCGGCGAGGAGGTCTCCATCTACGATAACGGCGAATATGTGGGTTCCGCCGTGGGGGATGACCGGTTCGGCATTTGGTCTGCCCAGGTACCGCTGACCGGCACCCACAGCACCTATGTCACCTCCCACCGGCTCACCGCCGTCACCGCGTCGGGGGTGACCTCCGATGAACTGCTGGTCCTCCATTGCGCCACCGCCCCGGAGCTGGCCTCCTTTACCATGTCCTGGAACGGAAACCGGGAGATCGCCGTGGGCGACGCCTACGTCTACACCGGCTATATGTCCCAGGTGACCTTCCGGGCGGTCTTCCTCCATCCGGAAATGCTGGAGACCCTGACGGAGTGGGGCTCCAACGTCCAGGCGGTGTTCAAGGTCTACACCTCCGACGGGGCGATCCGCTTCCTCCCGGCCCAGAACCTGGAGGGCGTCTACACCGCCACGATGGGGACGGCCCTGTGGGCCGCCGTGATCAAGGCGGAGGTGATCTACGTCCCGAAGGACCTGCCCACCGCCGTGAACGCGGATACCCGGGTCATCGATGTGGACGGCAGCGCCGCAGCCCAGGTGGATGAACTATGGGCTGCCTATGCCGAGAGCATGGGGGAGGACTATATGACCATGGCGGAGCTGACCGCCGAGGTGGACGCGAACGGCGACTCCCTGAATTACACCATCCACTTCGATGGGCCGGACAGCAACCCCGTTTTCAGCGGCGCCTATGCCGATTTGGACCCGGAGGATGAGGACGTGGCGGCCTATATCCAGACGCTGAGCGATGCGGCCGCAGACTTCAAGAAGGCGGGGATCACCCTGCGGAGCCTCCAGCTGGTCTGCGGGGACAGCACCCTGGATACCTGGAGCTGGCTGAGGGCCGTGTCCGAAGTGGCCTCCAAGGAGAACGCGGAGGGACTGCACAAGAACGGCGCCAGCGTGGCCTCCGCCGTCCGCCTCTACCGGTCCCGGGCGGACCTGCAGGCGGTGGAGGACAGCGTGCGGGAGCTGGTGGAGAGCGACGAGACCGGTTCCGCCCAGCTCCTGTGCCGGTCGCAGCCGGACGAGAACAAAGCCTGCGCCAGGTATGTCTTCTTCGACCCGGAGCATGACGAGGATCCGGAGTCCGATACCTTCTGCCAGGAGACCTCCATCTCCCATCAGATCACCCTGACCTATTGCTATGACGACGTGAACGGGGTCTACACCGAGGAGATCAACGCCGTTTTCTATGAGGAGTACATCCTCCCCGAACAGGTGGACCTTCTGGCGGCCACCGGCACGGAGGTCAAGGGCCTGTCGCTCCTGACCGCCGGAAGGGGAGAGGGCGGCGGACTTCGTCTGCTGCTCAGCGAAGAGCCCTTCTTCCTCAAGACGAAATACGGCGATACCCCCAATCCTGCAGCGGAGCAGCGGACCTTCTCCGCCCACGATTTCTTGGATGGGATCGGCAAGGGGACCGTGAACACGTTCAAAAAGCTGGGACTGGGCGGCACCGCCAACTCCGGCGCCCTGTCCGCCAATGCCATTGAGCTCTTCAACCTGGTCAAATTGTCCAAGGTCGGGAGCGCCATCGGGTATATCGCCGGTATCCTGGGGATCCCGGCGCTGCTCCTGCAGTATTACCAGCATCTGGAGCTGCAGTTCAACCTCCACATGGATGTCTACGAAATGCTGAAGCGGATCGTGACCAATCCCTGCTTCAAAAAGCTGACTCCGCTCCAGAAACTGGATATCGCCAAGGAGGTACTGAGCCACTGGTATCTGTATTCTGCGGGGAAATACTTGATCTCCGGGTTTAACGGGCTCGTTTCCACCTATGTCACCTATATCAATACGATGGCCATGCTGACCGGTATACCCGGTGCGATCAAAGGGGCGTCAAAGGCGTTCCTGGCGTCCGTTGCCAAGCAGTGCGCCATCATCACCACCATCACCACCTGCGGCGCTATGTCCGTGGACGCCTTTTGCCAGCAGATGATGAAGGAGCTGGACGAGAAATCGGATTTCACGGCCCAGAAGACCGAAGCCAAGATACAGAGCATCATGCGCAATGCGGCGGTGCAGCGGGACGACCGGGACTGCATGGAGGGCCAGTCCACGGCAGGGGATGACTTCATCGTCACCCACGACCCCACCGGCATCGTCTATGAGGGCGTCATCGAGAACCCCGTCGAGGGGGCCAAGGTCACCCTGTACTACGCGGTGGATGGCGAGGGGAAGCCGGTGCAGGAGGCAAATGCCGGTGAGGCCGGTTCCCTGATCCCCGCCGGTGAGGCACAGAACCTGGTGCCCGCCGATGCGGTCCAGTTCACCGGGGAGGACGGGCGCTATCAATGGGGCGTGCCGGAGGGCCTGTGGTTCGTCACCGCCGAATACGGCGGTCTCACCGGGGACAGCGGCGCGGACGGCGCGGCCACGGTGAATGCCCTGGGGCGGCAGCTC
>JAEEGL015438357.1_pt1 | contig 10559 bp, 10 predicted proteins | sample 9134231 | NCBI WGS metagenome assembly JAEEGL01 (sample SAMN16246548, study PRJNA631951) | gut metagenome | biome: gut microbiome; feature: rumen; material: fiber-attached | host: Bos | place: Iran: Karaj | collected 2018-10
TCAACTTCAAACGTGCCGTTCTCAATCGCTGTGATCTGATCCACGCGGCGCTGATGGCGTCCGCCTTCAAACTCCGTGTTGAGGAACACGTCTACCATCTCGATGGCGAGACCCGCGCCGAGCACACGACCGCCCATGCAAAGCGCGTTGGCGTCGTTGTGCAGACGGGTATACTTTGCGCTGAAATAATCCGAGCAGCATGCCGCACGGATGCCCTTGACCTTGTTGGCGGCCATGGAGATGCCGATGCCGGTGCCGCAGCAGAGGATCGCCTTTTCGCATTTGCCGCTCACAACAGCCTGGCAGGTCTTGTAGGCAATCTTGGCATAGTCGATGGAATCGGGCGTATAGGTGCCGAAATCTTCATAGGCAACGCCGATGTCGTCGAGATGTTTTTTGATTTCTTCCTTGAGGGCGAAGCCGCCGTGGTCTGCGCCGAGTGCGATCATGTTTTTTTTCTCCTTTACCGTGATTATTTATTAAAAGGTGGTACCTCTTAAGTGTATTTTCAATTCGGAATTCGGAATGCGGAATTCGGAATTGTGGGGCGCCGCCTGCGGCGATGCGCCAAAGGTGGCTGTTTTTTTTATATTCTTTCCTTTACAGAAAGTGATTCATAACATTATTGTTTTTGAAACGGTCGTTTGGCGGGCGGGGTGTTAGATTTTGGAATCTGTTCAAGCGGATACGATCTGCTGTCTAGTGGTGGCAAATCAGCTGTTTCGCGGAGAAACGGTTCGATTTGGTTGCGATTATGCCCCGCGACCTTCATTCCGAATTCCGCATTCCGAATTCCAAATTAGCTTCGTGCGCGAAGCGCACGAAGCTCTCGTTCCGCCTGCGGCAGCCGCAAATAGACCGGCAAAAGCTGCTGCGCGTCGAGCAGCCGGCTCTCGTCAAAGCTGCGTTCCGCCGCCAGTGCAACCGACGCGGCGTTTTGAAACCGCGTGAGTGCCGGTGCGGCAGGGTAGGGCAGAGATTGCGCGCACTTGTCGGCGCCGTCGCCGACGAAGACGATGCGTCTGTCTTTGTACTGCTCCAGCAGCTTGCCGAGATCTTCGATCTTGCGCGCGTCGTCGGCGGTCAGCCGCGTGACGGCGTCGCCGTGAACGTCAAACAGCGCCGTATAGACCTGGTTGCACCGCGCATCCATCACGGCGCACGCGAGCACGTCCTGCCCGAGCAGATTATAGGCGAGACCCTCTAAGGTGGAAACGGCGAGCGCCTGTTTGCCCGTGCCGTCGCACAGCCCCTTGATGGCGGCAATGCCGATGCGGATGCCCGTGAACGAGCCGGGTCCGACCGCGCAGGCGAAACAGTCGATGGAAGTCAGCGGCGTTTCGCTGTTTTGCAGCAGAGCGTCAATCATCGGCAGCAGCGTGCGCGAATGGGTCAGCCCGGCGTTGGTGCTGCTCTGGGCGCGGATGCGTCCGTTTTCCACAACGGCAACCGACGCGCAGACGGCGCTGGTGTCAACTGCCAGAATTCTCATCGTTTCCGCTCCCTTCTATAGTAATGATCCGCTGATCGTCGCTGTCTCCGCGCTCAATCGTCACGCGGATCGTGCGCTCCGGCAGGGCGTTTTCTATGTTTTCGCTCCACTCCACGGCAAGAATGCCGCCGGTCTCATAGAAGTCGAAAAAGCCCGTGGCATACAGATCGTCCCAGCTTTCCACGCGGTACATGTCGAAGTGATAGAGCGTGTTTCTGTCGCCGTGGTATTCGTGCACGAGCGCAAACGTGGGGCTGCTCACTTCCTGCGTGATGCCCAGTCCTCTGGCAAGTCCGCGCGTGAACGCCGTTTTGCCCATGCCGAGTCCGCCGAAGAACGCAACGACCACCGGACCGTGCAGCGTTTGGGCAAATTGCGCGGCGAACGCCTCGGTCTGCTGGGTGCTGTTGGTCACGATTCGCTGCATCTGGTTGCCTCCTTCGGTGTGATGCTTCTATTTTAGCACAAAATGCGCAGAAGTCAACCAAATGTATAAAAAGAAAACTTCTGCTTGCATTCTGCGGCAAAATGGATTATGATATATAGGATCCACTGGCAGACGCCGAAAAGGGGGTGCAAGGTCATGAAGGGACAGACACTGAAAAAAATGCTGCGCGAAACCGACTGGCTGTTTGCCGGTCTTTGCCTGCTGCTGTCTGCGTTCGGCATCCTCATGGTGGCAAGCGCAACCTACCGCACCGTGGGCGACGGCGCGCTGCTTTCGCGCGATGCGCTGGTCATGGTGCTTGCAACCGTACTCGGCATGGCGGTGGCGCTGGTGATCTCGTTTATTGACTATGATCTGATTCTAAAGCTGTGGCCGGTGTGGGCGCTCGGGTCTGTGGGACTCATGCTGCTGCTGCTGACACCTTTGGGCGTTGCACCCGACGCGCGAACGGACGCGCGCAGCTGGCTGAAGGTTTTTGCGCTCGGCTCCTACACGCTGTATCTGCAGCCGTCGGAGATTCTCAAGATCGGCTTTATCATCTCGTTTTCCGTCCACCTCAACCGGGTACGGCACGATCTGTCGTCGTTCCGCAACGTGCTGCTGCTCGCAATCCATGCAGCGATTCCGATCGGGCTGGTGGTTGTAACGGGCGATATGGGTTCGGCGCTGATTTTTGCGCTGATGTTCATCGGCATGATGTTCGTTGCCGGCGTTTCCTGGGTCTATTTTCCGGCGGGACTGCTGCTGATCGGGGCGGCGTCGCCGATCATCTGGTACCGTGTGTTCGACGATATTCAGCGCAACCGCATTCTCGCGCTGCTGAGACCCGACGACTATCCGAAGGAGATCTATCAGCAGCGGCAGGCGATGCATGCGATGCAGAACGGCGGACTGTTCGGCACGGGGTATCTGCACGGCGATTTTACGCAGAGCAATTCCATTCCGGAAAGCCAGAACGATATGATCTTTTCCGTGATCGGCGAAGAGCTCGGCTTTGTCGGCGCACTCGCGCTGCTGGTGCTCTTTGCGCTGTTTGCGGCGCGCGTGGTGAAAAACGGCAAACGCGCCCACAACTTTGCCGCGCAGATGGTGTGCTACGGCGTCATGTTTATGGTGATGGCGCAGATGGTGGTCAATATCGGCATGTGCACGCAGATGCTGCCGGTCATCGGTATTACGCTGCCGTTTATCAGTGCGGGCGGTTCGTCGGTGATCTGTTTGTATCTGGCGGTCGGTCTGGTGCTCAGCGTATACCGCTCCTCCCAGGGGCTGCAGTATGACGATTACCGCTATGCGCGGCTGGCAATCAACTATGATTGAGTTTTCGTCAACCTGAACAACGAACGCCGGGAATTCTTTGTTTCTTTTTTCGCTTTTGCTTGTTGACTTTTGCGCTTTTGCGTGTTAAAATAGCTGCAATATCATCAAATGCAGTGACGGAATTAAGCGATGCTTTTGAGCCGTTCAGAGAGCCGGCGGATGGTGTGAGCCGGTCGGATGGAGCATTTCGCTGTCTCGTTCCCGAGCAGGATCGCCCAACGTTTTCAGACTGTGTAAGCGATCCCGGTCAGCCCCGTTATCATGGCTGCGGACTTGCTGGAGTCCCGATAAGCGGCCGCTTGTGCGGCAAACAAGGTGGTACCACGGAGTTTCTTCGTCCTTGAGAGTTTTCTCAGGGACGTTATTTTTTTCGAAAGGATGATCCTGATGCAAACCGTAACGTGTTCCGACGTCACCCTCAAAAATGCGCTCTCTCTGAGTTTCAAAGAAAAAATCGAGATTGCAAAGCTGCTCGACAAGCTCGGCATTTCGGCCATTGAACTGCCGGTGTTTTCCGGCGAAAAGCGCGACGCGCTGCTGATCAAATCCATCGCCGCCGGTGTGAAGGGCAGTGTGCTTGCCGTGTCGTGTCCGTTGGACGAAAGCGGGATTGAAAGCACGTGGGCGGCGCTGCAGGACGCCAAAAAGCCCCGGCTGCAGCTGGTGGTTCCCACCTCCACGGTGCAGATGGAATTCCTTTGCCACAAAAAGCCGCCGGTGGTGCTGGAGATGATCGGCACGCTGGTTCAAAAAGCAAAGAGCCTTTGCGCAGACGTGGAATTCGTGGCGCAGGATGCGTCGCGCAGCGAACCGGAATTTTTGGAGGCTGCGATTCAAAAGGCCATTGACGCCGGCGCCGCGACCGTCACCGTGTCGGACGACGCGGGCATTATGACCGCCGAGGAGTTTGCCGCGTTTATCGGCGAGCTGCAAAAGGGCGTGCCGGCGCTGATGGAGATTCGCTTCGGCATGCAGTGCAACGACAGCTACGCGATGGCGAACGCGTGCGCCGTTGCCGCCATCGGCGCGGGCGTGGACGAGATCAAGACCACGGTTGCCGGCAGCACGGCCGCGCATCTTTCCACCGTTTCCCAGTATATCCGCACGCGCGGCATGGATCTCGGCATCCGCACCGACATGCAGTATACGGTGCTGCAGCGCGCGATCAAGCAGATCAGCTGGATTTTGCAGACCGAACGCAGCAAGACGAGCGCGTTCGAAAACATCGGCGGCGGTGAAACGGCGGTGTTTGAACTGAACGAGCACGATTCCATCACGCAGGTGATTGAAGCGGTCAAGGCGCTCGGCTACGATCTTTCTGACGACGACTATACCAACGTCTATCGCGAATTCAAGCGCATCAGCGTGAAGAAGACCGTGACAGCCAAGGAGCTGGAAGCCATCGTTGCCTCCGCCGCCATGCAGGTGCCGCCGGCGTACGTGCTGCAAAGCTACGTCATCAACTCCGGCAACGTGATCCGCGCCACGGCGCATATTACCCTGCAGAAGGATGGCGAAACGCTCAGCGGTCTTTGCACCGGCGACGGTCCGATCGACGCGGCGTTCCTTGCGGTGGAATCCATCCTCGGACGTCACTATGAGCTGGACGACTTCCAGATTCAGGCGGTCACCGAGGGCAAGGAAGCCATGGGCAGTGCGCTGGTCAAGCTGCGTGCGGGCGGCAAGCTCTATGCCGGCAACGGCATTTCCACCGATATCATCGGCGCGAGCATCCGCGCCTACGTCAACGCGGTCAACAAAATCGCTTTTGAGGAGGGCTGAACATGAAGCTTTCGTTTACAATTCACGCGTGGAAGGCGTCCGACTGGGACGAGATCTTTACGCAGGCAAAGGAGCTGTCGTTCGGCGCAATTGAGCTCAGCAGCGATATGAATCCCGCGTTCTTTGAAAAGGGCGGTCCGTTCCATGAGGGCAACGCGGCGGCAACGCTGCGCGAACTGCAGCACAACAAAATTGCGCTGGCAAACTATGCGCTGCGCGCGGACATCGCGTCCGGCGATCCGGAAAAAACACAGCAGCTTAAGGACGCCCTCCGCTTTGCGCAGAAAATGCGTATTCCCTCGGTCAGCGTGTTTGCCAGAGCGTGCGAAAACGCAAAGGAAAACGTCTGCGCGTGTCTGGAAGAGGTGCTGCCGCTTGCGGAAGAAACGGGCGTCACGGTTCTTGTGGAGACCGCCGGTCTGTATGCCGACACGGCGCTGCTGCGCGACGTGATGGAAAGCTTCGCCAGCGACAGTTTAGCCGCGTTGTGGGATTTCCACGCCACGTTCTTTGAGGGCGGCGAGGACAACCAGACCTCCATCCGCAATCTCGGCGCTTACGTGCGCCACGTGCATATCAAGGACAGCTGCATGGAAAACGGCGAGCGGCACTATTGCCTGCTCGGCGAAGGCGAGCTGCCGCTGAAATATATGCTCAGCTCGCTCGACTGCATCAACTACAACGGCTTTTTGTCGCTGGACTGGGATCCGCAGTGGCTGCCGGAAGTGCCGATCATGGACGTGATTTTTGCGCACTATGAAAACTATATGTCGCGCTTCCAGACGCCGTCCAAGAAAAAGCACGATCTCTATCTCAACCGCGCCGAAACGGGACACTACGTCTGGAAAAAGGACGCGCTGATTGAAAAGACCTTTTCGCAGGTGCTCGACAAAATGGTGGAGGAGTTTCCCGACCAGTATGCGTTCAAATATACCACGCTCGACTACACACGCACCTATGAGCAGTTCCGCGACGACGTGGACGAATGTGCGCGCGCGCTGCTCGCTGTCGGCGTCAAGCCCGGCGCCAAGGTTGCCATCTGGGCGACGAACGTGCCGCAGTGGTATATCACGTTCTGGGCAACGACCAAGATCGGCGCCATTCTCGTGACGGTCAACACCGCATATAAGATCCATGAGGCGGAGTATCTGTTCAAGCAGTCCGATACCCACACCATCGTGATGATTGAAGGCTTCCGCGATTCCAACTATTCAAAGATCATGGCGGAACTTTGCCCCGAACTGGAAACGACCCGACCCGGCCAGCCCCTGCACGCCAAGCGTCTGCCGTTTTTGCGCAACATCGTCACGGTCGGGTTCCGCCAGAAGGGCTGCCTGACGTGGGACGAGCTGATTGAACGCGCCGACAACGTGCCCAAAGAGGAAGTCTACCGCATTGCTGCCAACGTCGATCCCTATTCGGTGTGCAACATGCAGTACACCTCCGGCACCACCGGCTTCCCGAAGGGCGTGATGCTCACGCACTATAACGTGGTCAACGACGGCAAATGCATCGGCGACCGCATGGACCTTTCCACCGCCGACCGCATGATGGTGCAGGTGCCGATGTTCCACTGCTTCGGCATGGTGCTCGCTATGACCGCGTCGATGACCCACGGCACCACGCTTTGCCCGATCCCGTATTTCAGCCCGAAATCTTCGCTCGCGTGCATCCATCAGGAAAAGATCACGGCCTTCCACGGCGTGCCCACAATGTTCATCGCCATGCTCGAGCATCCCGATTTCCCGAAAACGGACTTCTCCTATATGCGCACGGGCATCATGGCAGGCTCTCCCTGTCCGGTCAGCAAGATGCAGGATGTGGTCGATAAGATGCACATGACCGAGATCGTCATCGTCTACGGACAGACCGAAGCGTCGCCGGGGTGCACCATGAGCTCCACCGACGACCCGCTGGAGGTGCGCGTCAACACCGTCGGCCGTGCCATGCCGGAGATCGAATGCAAGATCATCGACCCCGAAACCGGCAAGGATCTGCCGGTGGGCGAGATCGGCGAATTTGTGGCGCGCGGCTATAATATCATGAAGGGCTACTACAAAATGCCCAAGGCGACCGCCGAAGCGATTGACAAGGACGGATGGCTCCACACGGGCGACCTCGCGTGCAAAACGCCGGAGGGCAACTACCGCATTACGGGACGCCTCAAGGATATGATCATCCGCGGCGGTGAAAACATCTATCCGAAAGAGATTGAAGAATTTATCTATACCCACGAAAAGGTCAAGGACGTGCAGGTCATCGGCGTGCCCGACGAACAGTACGGCGAAGAGATCTGCGCCTGCATCATCCTCAAGGAAGGCGAAACGATGACCGAGCAGGAGATGAAGCAGTACATCCTCGACCATATGGCAAAGCACAAGGTGCCGCGCTACATCGACTTTGTGGACGGTTTCCCGATGAACGCTGCCGGCAAGATCCAGAAATTCAAAATGCGCGAAAACGCCGTGAAAAAGTACGGACTGGAAAAGGCTGCTTCCATCGTTACGGCATAAGAGGTGAAAACATTGTTCCCTGTCATTGATACCCACTGCCATATCTATCCCGACAAAATCGCGCTCAAGGCCGCCAAGGGCATCGGCTCGTTCTATGATATCGGCATGAATTTTGACGGTCGGCTCGACACGCTCAAAGCCGTCAGCGCCAAAGCGCACGTGGTGCATTCCGTTATCTTTTCCGTGGCAACCACGCCGCATCAGGTGCATGCTATCAACACCTTCATCGCGCAAAACGTGCGCGACGGCGGCGGACGGTTCACGGGGCTCGGTACGCTGCATCCCGATTCCCAAACGATGGAGGACGACGTGAAGGAGATCGTCTCGCTCGGACTCAAAGGCGTCAAGCTCCACCCGGATGTGCAGCAGTTCCCGATCGACGACCCGCGCGGGATGCGCATCTGTGAGCTGTGCGACGCCTATCATCTGCCGCTGCTGATTCACACCGGCGACTACCGCTACGATTTTTCCAACGTCAACCGTCTGATCCCGATTCTGGAGACGTTTCCCCATCTGCAGGTGATCGGTGCGCACTTCGGCGGCTGGTCGCTGTGGGCGCAGGCGGCGGAGGCGCTCTATAAGTTTGACAACCTCGCCGTCGATTCCTCGTCCACCTTCCACTGGGTCAGCCGCGACACGGCGAAAAAGCTCTTTGCGCTTTACGGCACAGACCGTGTGCTGTTCGGCTCCGATTTCCCGATGTGGGACCCGAAGGACGAGATCGAATATCTGCTGACCCTCGGGCTGTCGGACGACGAACTGGCGCACGTGTTTTACAAGAATGCGCAAAAGATGTTTGAGATTACGCTCTAAGACAGCAAGATAGCAAGAAAGCAAGATAGCAAGATAGCAAAAAGCGGCTACTGCAGGGTGGCCGCTTCGTTTTTGTATTGCAAAGAAAACTTTGCAAAATGTATTGACAAGTATACTTGGCAGTGCTATAATCAAGATGCAAAGTGAACTTGGCAAAAGAACGGAGGTATTGTGATGAAGAAGGAAGAAATACTTGCTATGAGTCAGAACGAAAACAAAGGCAAAGACGTTGCAGACATAGAATTGTCAAAGGCGGGCATCCGCGCCGGCTGGATCGTGACGGTGTGTCTGGCGCTGATCGCAGCCATCATCGACGGCATCGTATTCGGCAGGGCGGCGTTCGAAGTGCTGTTCGCGGTGATGAGCGGTCTGTCGGTTGTGTTCTTCTGCAAATATGCAAAACGCAAAAAGACGCACGAACTCATCGTTGCGCTTTGCTACAGCGTGGCTGCCGCGGCGTGGCTTTGTGCGTGGATCTTTCAACTGGTCAAGAGATGAGGCAAAAAATGAACGATGCTCTGATTTTAAAAAACAACCTGCGGGCGCTGCGTAAAGAAAAGAATCTTTCGCAGCAGGAGCTGGCGGAACTTGTGGGCGTGTCGCGCAACACGATCAGTTCCATCGAAACCGGACAGTTCTGCCCGACAGCCAAGCTTGCGCTGGTGCTGTGTATTGCGCTGGATCAGCAATTTGAAGACGTGTTCTATTTCTGACTGTCGACAGTCGACTGACGACTTCACAAAAAAGCGCTGCAAAGCGTTTTTTTGTATTTCGATTGTAACCTTTCCGCCTTCCCGTTCGTTTGATGAGTGAAAGGCCTTGAAACACACGGAGGATCCGCCGATGAGACCAGATACACAGGTGCTGTTTGAACGGTACCGCCAAAACGTCTATGCCGCCGCGTTCAGCGTTTGCCAAAACGCCGCCGACGCCGAAGACGTTTTGCAGGAGACGTTTTTGCAGTATCACAAAACGAACAAAACTTTCAAAGATGAGCAGCATATCCGCGCGTGGCTGCTGCGTGTGGCGCTGAACCGCGCAACCGACGTCTATCGCAAACGCAAACGCCGGCAGGAAGCACCGCTCGACGATTACAGCGAAACACTCGCGTTTCCGTCGCCGGAAAGCGCTTCGCTGTTCGATACGGTGATGGCGCTGCCGGAAACGTATCGCAGTGTGATCCACCTGTTCTACTATGAGGACTACACCGTCGCCGAGATCGCAAAGCTGTTGCATCTGTCGCAAAGCAATGTGAAAACGCGGCTGAGCCGCGGCAGAAATCTGCTCAAAGAAACACTGAAGGAGGACTGGAACGATGACGAATAAAGAACGATATAAGGAAGCCTTCGGGGTCCTCCGACCGGAAACGGAACAATGGGAGGTTCAACCGATGAAAAACAATATCAAATCATTCAAAGCAAAACGCATCCTTGCCGTTGCGGCTGTGGTGGTGATTCTCGCCGTCGCTGCGGTGGGCGTCTACGCCGCCGACGTGGGCGGGATCCAGACAACCGTCCGCGGCTGGCTGCACGGCGCACAGCGCGATGTGGCGGTCTCCGAACGAGGCGACGGTGGCTACGACTTTGAATATGTGGACGAAAACGGCAACAAGCAGAGCTTTTCCGGCGGCGGTGTCGCCATGGAGCGAAATGGTAAAGAACGGTCTCTCACTGCCGAGGAAGTGATGGAGGGCGAAGGCTTTGAAGTTGTCAAGGGCGACGATGGACGTCTGCGTCTGTATTACTATGACAAAATCTTTGATATCACCGATCTCATGGGCGAAAATGCTGTCGGCAGATTCCGCTTCAAGGAGAGCGACAAGGTTTTTGCCAGAACGGTATATGTGAAGGTTGAGCAGGACGTGATCGAAGGCGAACTGACGAGCTGCAGCATGAGCACGAGCTCCGTGCCCGACGGCAGCAGAGCCGACTATATCTGGCTGGACAAATAAAACAAAACAGGAACAACAAAAACAGCTCCCCTGTTCGCCTTTGGCGGATGGGGGAGTTGCTGTGTGGCTGCGCTTGTGTACGACAGCCCGGAAAACCCGAAGTGACCATGTAGCGGTCGGCCCTTGGCCGACTTGGTGGAAAACGATAGTAACAGCAGCCCGCGGGGCTGCCGCTACAAAATAATCATTCCAGCATCCGTTCCCGCAGCGTCAGCAAGATCGCCTTTTCCCGGCGGGACA
>JAEEGL016072561.1_pt1 | contig 10559 bp, 9 predicted proteins | sample 9134231 | NCBI WGS metagenome assembly JAEEGL01 (sample SAMN16246548, study PRJNA631951) | gut metagenome | biome: gut microbiome; feature: rumen; material: fiber-attached | host: Bos | place: Iran: Karaj | collected 2018-10
CAGGGCTGCCGTTTAGAGGGATGTTATAATTTCGCAGATACTCCTCCTTGATACCATCCAGGAATTCTTCCGGAATAAACAGTTTTCCCATGCCGTTTCCGAGCTGAATATGGGGTTTGTTGCTTCCGTGAAAATCGCTTCCGCCGGTCATGAGAAGATCGTATTTCTTCGCAAGGGTGCGAACCTGCCTTTCGTCGGCGGGAAGATAAGTACTGTAGACAGTTTCGATTCCGGCAAGCCCCGCCTCTTTTAAGGAGGCGACAAGGTTTTCCAGTTTTTCTTTGGAGAATCCATAAAGAATCGGATGGGCGAGCACCGGCACTCCACCGACTTTGCGGATGATTTTAACGGCTTCTTCCGGTTTTACTTTTTCACGGTGAACATAGGTGGGACAGCGGTCGTTCAGATAGCGGCTGAAGGCTTCCTGCATGGAAGAAACTTCGCCGGCATCGAGCAGAAATCTTGCAAAATGAGCACGCGTGAGAATGGTATTCGGGGTAACCGAAGCACGAAGAGCCTCGTAGGTGATAGAAAGGCCTGCATCATGGAGTCGTTCACACATTTTCCGGTTGCGGTCTTCACGCGTCCGGACCAGATTATCCAAAAATTCCTGCAGTTCTTTTTTATGATAGTTTACATAATATCCAAGTATATGAATGTCCTTGCCCGGAACGGCCGTGGTAATCTCAATTCCGGGAACGACTTCCACCAGAGAATCCGCGCTTAATGAAAGAATCTCATCCAGTCCCTTCGTTGCATCGTGGTCGGTCAGTGCGAATGCCGCAAGTCCCTTCTCCTCCGCTAATTTAAGAAGTTCGGCAGGAGTCATCGTTCCGTCGGAATATGTGGAATGTACGTGTAAGTCGATTGCTTTCATTCGTTTCCTCAATTTTTTGCTTCGAACCTTCAATTTCAAGGCTGTCGGATTTTGTAAAATTCGTAAAAAGAACAGAGCCGGATTTCCGGCTCTGCGGTATCTTTCTTTTAGTTTTCGTCGTCCTCGCGCTTGGCAATATAAATCGTACGTTTTCTTGCCATTTCATCGCTTTCCAGGTACTCGTCGTAGGTGGTCATCTTATCGATTAAGGAGCCGTTAGGCAGAATTTCCATAATGCGGTTTGCGGTGGTCTGAACGAACTGGTGGTCATGGCAGGAGAAAAGCTCCACGCCCGGGAATTTAATCAAACCGTTGTTAAGTGCGGTAATGGATTCCATGTCCAGATGGTTGGTCGGCTCGTCTAAAATTAAGCAGTTCGCACCGCTGATCATCATTTTGCTTAAAAGACAGCGGACTTTCTCTCCTCCTGAGAGGATGCGGACTTTCTTGACACCGTCCTCGCCGGCAAAAAGCATACGGCCCAAGAATCCGCGGACATAGGTAATATCTTTAACCGGAGAGTAGCCCATCAGCCAGTCGGCAATTGTTAAGTCGTTGTCGAATTCCTTTGTGCTGTCCTTCGGAAAATAGGCAAGCGAGGTGGTTACGCCCCATTTGTAGGTTCCCTCGTCCGGTTCCATTTCTCCGGCGAGAATCTGGAAGAGGGTGGTTTTTGCAATTTCGTTGCTTCCCACAAATGCAACCTTGTCGTCGCGGTTTAAGATAAACGTAATATTATCGAGAACTTTTTCACCGTTTACGGTCTTGCTGATGCCTTCCACGCTGAGAACTTCGTTTCCGATTTCACGGTCGGGACGAAAATCGATGTAAGGATACTTACGGCTCGACGGTTTGATGGTTTCGAGTTCGATTTTTTCAAGTGCACGCTTTCTCGATGTTGCCTGTTTGGATTTGGAGGCGTTCGCGGAGAAACGGGAGATGAATTCCTGCAGCTCTTTGATTTTTTCCTCTTTCTTACGGTTGGCTTCCTTCATCTGACGGATGAGAAGCTGGCTGGATTCGTACCAGAAATCGTAGTTTCCGGCGTACAGCTGGATTTTTCCGTAGTCGATGTCGGCGGTGTGTGTGCAGACCTTGTTTAAGAAATAACGGTCGTGGGAAACCACGATAACGGTGTTGTCAAAGTTAATCAAAAATTCCTCGAGCCAGGCAATCGCATCGAGATCCAGATGGTTGGTGGGTTCGTCCAAAAGCAGGATATCGGGGTTTCCGAAAAGAGCTTTGGCAAGCAGGACCTTCACCTTTAAATTACCTTCGAGATCCTTCATTAAGGAGTAGTGATATTCGGTATCGACACCGAGTCCGTTTAGGAGGTTTGCGGCATTGGATTCCGCTTCCCAGCCGTCCATCTCGGCAAATTCGCCTTCGAGTTCGCTTGCGCGGATTCCGTCTTCGTCGGAGAAATCTTCCTTGGCGTAGATGGCTTCTTTTTCCTTCATAACCTCATATAATCTGGGGTTTCCGAGGATTACCGTATCCATTACGGTATAATCGTCATATTTAAAATGGTCCTGTTCGAGTACGGACAGACGCTGGCCGGGAGTAATGGTGATATCACCGGTCGTGGTCTCGAGTTCTCCGGAGAGAATTTTTAAGAAGGTGGATTTGCCGGCGCCGTTTGCACCGATTAATCCGTAGCAGTTTCCTTCCGTGAATTTGATGTTTACCTCTTCGAACAGTGCTTTCTTTCCGAATCTTAAAGATACATTGTTTGCTGCAATCATTTTACTTTTTCTTTCCTTTCCGACAAAACAGCCCGGTTCCGGCCGAGCTGCTTATACTTTCCGTCAGTCTTTCTTATCGGTTGACACAACCTGGTTCCGGCCGTGCTCCTTGCCGTAATAAAGTCTGGTATCCGCAAGCTGGATTAAATCCTCGATGCGGTAATTTTTCTCTGCCTGAGCGACACCGAAGGTCATGGTGACGGCAACCCTTTCTCCTTCATGCATGATTTCCTCGGCTTCGATATTGCCGCGCATACGTTCCGCGATGGCAGCAGCTGTCTGCAGCCGGCCGTCGATGACGATTAAAATCTCCTCACCGCCCCAGCGGCATACAAAGTCCGTATCGCGAAGCTGAGAGGTAATCAGGTTTGCCACGGTGACCAAAACCTTATCGCCGCAGTCATGGCCGTATTTATCGTTTACTTTCTTAAAATGATCGATATCGCATAAAATGACGCTGAAAGGATGATTATCTAACTGCAAATGGTGCATGGACAGATTTAAGCGTTCCATCATGCTTCTGCGGTTGGCAAGCTTGGTTAGAGGATCCTTTCTTGCCACTTCCACAAGCTGCTGGTTTCTTCGAAGCAGCTGGGAATTGTTGGATTTCATTTCCCACGAGAAGAGCAGTGAGAATATAATCGTAAAAATAAAGGAAACCGCCGCATTAAACAGGCGGATAACCAGCGTTAAAACCGGCCGGTCCGTAAGAATCTGAGGAATCGTGAAGAACGGCTCGGACACGATAATCGTAAAAAATGTCAGCATGGAAATGAACGAAAATACAAAGCAGTAAACAGTGGGATGTTTCATTTCCTTTACGGTCGATGTAATATAGAAAATGGTCGGAATCATGGCAAAGCAGTAGAGCGAATAGCCGAGCATGGATCCGTAGGAAAACGATATAAGCGCTATCGCGACTAAAACCTCGATTTCCGAAATCAGGCTGACCATAAGGTAATGCTTCTTTTTTGCAAGGGAAAGAAGACCGAAGTAAAGAAAAATAGCCAGCACGTTTATTACGACAAATTTCGTGTTTCCGAGGAGCACGAAAAATACCGCGGAAGCGACATGAATTAAGGCAAAACTCCAGAAAATATATGTGAATTTCCGCCGGTCGGACAGTACCTCTTCACCGGTGGACAGATTACGAATATAAGTGAAAATTCCGTTGAAAAACTTCAACATTTTCCGTTCTCCCTGTTATACACAAATTAAAATGCAAAAATTTTCACAGACACCTGTCATCAATTTGTGTAATAATAATTGAAAAATGACCCACAAAAAATCAATATATAGTATAACATGATTATACGAAATAGGAAAGTGCGAAATAAAAACAGGATAGTACGAAATACGATTATAGAGAGGTTGTTCATTTTTGACGAATTCGTAATCCGTCACATAAAAAACAGGAAAAATTAAGAAAGGGTTGCCAAAAGAAAAACGGAGAAAAAAAGAGATAATGAGAGATTTTTGAACTTATAGAGAATTATATGTAAAAATACCCGTTTGCGAAAGGTGGCTTGAGAAACTATTATTAGCATTGTGGTTAGCACTCAAATTAAAAGAGTGCTAACAAGACAGATAAACAGGTTAAAAATAAAAGAGATTCATATAAGGAGGCGTAAACATGAGCAAATTAGTACCACTTGGCGACAAAGTTGTTTTAAAGCAGCTTGAGGCAGAAGAGACAACTGCTTCCGGAATTGTTTTACCGGGACAGAGCAAGGAAAAACCCCAGCAGGCGGAAGTAATCGCCGTAGGACCCGGAACACTTCCCGACGGAAAAGAAGTGAAGATGGAAGTTAAAGCCGGCGATCAGGTTATTTATTCCAAATATACCGGAACAGAAGTAAAAATCGGCGACGAGCAGTTCATTATCGTAAAGCAGTCCGATATTCTCGCAATTCTTGCTTAATATTGAAAATGGTGACAGGCACTTATCTGTTAACGGTGACAGGCACCAATATTGAAGAAAAAAGTAAATGGAGGGAAATAAATCATGGCAAAAGAGATTAAATACGGTGCAGATGCCAGAGCGGCACTGGAAACCGGTGTAAACAAATTAGCGGATACCGTCCGTGTAACATTAGGACCCAAAGGAAGAAACGTTGTACTGGATAAATCCTACGGAGCTCCGCTTATTACCAACGACGGTGTAACCATCGCAAAAGAAATCGAACTGGAAGATGCATTCGAGAACATGGGTGCACAGCTTGTAAAAGAAGTTGCTACCAAGACAAACGACGTGGCCGGAGACGGAACCACAACCGCAACGGTTTTGGCACAGGCAATGATCAATGCCGGAATGAAGAACTTAGCGGCAGGTGCCAATCCGATTATCTTAAGAAAAGGTATGAAGAAAGCAACGGATGTTGCCGTAGAATCCATTAAGGAGATGAGCTCCAAGGTAAACGGCAAAGAGCATATTGCAAGAGTTGCCGCAATTTCCGCGGGAGATGACGAAGTAGGTAACATGGTTGCGGATGCCATGGAAAAAGTTTCGAACGACGGTGTTATCACCATCGAGGAAAGCAAGACCATGCAGACCGAACTCGATCTGGTAGAAGGTATGCAGTTTGACCGTGGATACTTATCCGCATACATGGCAACCGATATGGAGAAGATGGAAGCGGTTTTAGATAATCCTTACATCTTAATTACCGATAAGAAAATCTCCAATATTCAGGACATCCTTCCGCTTCTTGAGCAGATCGTTCAAAGCGGTGCAAAACTTTTAATTATCGCGGAAGATGTCGAAGGTGAAGCACTTACCACATTAATCGTAAACAAACTCCGCGGAACCTTTAATGTAGTAGCGGTTAAGGCTCCGGGATACGGCGACAGAAGAAAAGCAATGCTTGAAGATATCGCTATTCTTACGGGTGGTAAGGTAATCCGCTCCGACCTCGGATTAGAGCTTAAGGATGCTACTTTTGAAGATCTCGGACAGGCCAAGAGCGTTAAGGTTCAGAAAGAAAACACCATTATCGTGGACGGCGAAGGCGACAAAGATGCCATTAATGCCAGAATCGCACAGATTAAGATGCAGATTGAGGAAACCACTTCCGATTTCGACAGGGAAAAATTACAGGAGCGCTTAGCAAAACTTGCCGGCGGCGTTGCCGTAATTCGTGTCGGTGCGGCTACCGAAACCGAAATGAAGGAAGCAAAACTCCGTATGGAAGATGCTTTGGCAGCAACCCGTGCAGCAGTGGAAGAAGGAATTATCGCAGGCGGCGGAAGTGCATACATTCATGCATCCAAGAAAGTGGAAGCTTTGGCCGAGTCGCTTGAAGGCGATGAGAAGACCGGTGCACAGATTGTTCTTACCGCACTGAAGGCTCCGCTTTATCATATCGCTGCTAATGCAGGATTAGACGGCTCCGTTATTATCAACAAGGTTTACGAATCCGAAGTAGGAACCGGTTTTGATGCATTAAAGGAAGAGTACGTTAAGATGATCGATGCCGGAATCCTTGATCCCGCAAAGGTTACCAGAAGCGCACTTCAGAATGCAACCAGCGTTGCTTCTACCTTCTTAACCACCGAAAGTGCTGTGGCAAACATCAAAGAAGATACTCCTGCAATGCCTGCAGGTGCCGGCATGGGCGGAATGGGATATTAATATCCGGTTAAAAATCAAAAGGAACATTTTTCGGGCGGGAGAATTCTTCCGCCCGATTTTAATGTGTTTTATTATGCCGGCATGTGCGGGTATTTGTATGAATTAAGGTTGATTTTTTTGCGTTTCCGTGTTACTTTTATATTTGTGTTTTTGCTGTTTTCTTATAAGGGGAAAATGGTATCGCCTGTGGGGAAATGATGAATCATCATAAGCCTGGCAGACGTAAGAACAGGGATTGCGGTTAAAAACACATGATGGAAACAACCGGAGAATTAAAGTTACAAGGAGAGAAAAAGTTATGAAGAAAGTATTTGTGAGCATTTTGGCATTATCTCTCGGTGTTTTGACGGTTTTTGGAACCGGCTGCACCAAGAAGCAGACGGAACTGATTATGGCTACCAATGCAGAGTTCCCGCCTTATGAGTATTATGACGGGGATAAGATTGTCGGCATCGATGCGGAAATCGCACAGGCAATTGCCGATGAGATGGGAGCAACTTTAGTGATCGAGGATATGCAGTTTGATTCCATCCTTGCATCCGTACAGACCGGAAAAGCCGATATGGGTGTAGCGGGAATGACCATTACCGAGGATCGTCTGCAGAATGTCGATTTTTCCATTCCGTATGCAACGGCTATGCAGGTAATTATTGTTCCTGAAGATTCCGATATTACCACTCCGGATGATCTGGCAGGAAAGACCATCGGCGTTCAGCTCGGAACCACCGGTGACATTTATGCGGATGACATCGAGGATGCTACCATTGAACGTTACAATAAAGGCTTCGAAGCGGTAAGCGCACTTACCCAGGGCAAAGTTGATGCGGTTATTATCGATAATGAGCCCGCAAAAGTTTTTGTCAGCCAGAATGAAGGTTTAAAGGTAGTCAGCGAGGAATTTACGATTGAAGAGTACGCAATTGCCATCAAGAAAGGCAATACCGATCTTTTAAATCAGGTAAATGATGCAATCTCCAAACTTCAGGAGAGCGGAAAGCTTCAGGAGATTGTTGATAAATACATCAAGGCGGAATAAGTTAGAGTAATGAATCATAAACCGGCAGGGCACGACAGCGCAAAAGCTGCAGCCGTAAACTCATCAGAGCAGACGATGCCGCGATGGAGATGCTGCAAAGCGCATCTGTTGTCCTGCCGGTATTTTTAACAGGAGAAACAAATGAATATCGTTCTCACTGCGGCGGAAGACCCCTCGTTCTTTCAAAAGCTCGCGGAAGATTTTTATCTGAATTTCGTTAAAGATGCCAGATGGGAATATATTGTTGACGGTCTGAGGGTTACCTTAACGGTAACTTTTTTTGCCGTTATTATCGGTATCGTACTGGGCTTTTTGGTTGCAATTATCCGGTCCACGCATGACAAGGCGACGAATTTATCGCCGTTTTTAAAAGCGGTTTTAGCGGTGCTGAATTTCTTTTGCAATGTTTATCTGACGGTCATCAGAGGAACTCCCGTACTGGTACAGCTTTTAATTATTTATTTTGTCATTTTTGCGTCGGTCAGGGTGGATAAGATTGTTGTTGCCGTTATCGCCTTCGGAATCAACTCCGGAGCGTATGTGGCGGAAATCGTGCGCGGCGGAATCATGTCCATCGACCAGGGCCAGTTCGAGGCGGGGCGGTCACTCGGATTTAATTTTACGCAGACGATGTGGTATATCATTATTCCGCAGACGTTCAAAAATGTTCTGCCGGCACTCGGAAACGAATTCATTGTTCTTTTAAAGGAAACTTCCGTTGCGGGTTACATCGCATTGCAGGATCTGACAAAAGCAGGCGATATCATAAGAAGCCAGACCTTCTCGGCCATGCTCCCGCTTCTTGCGGTTGCGGCCATTTATCTGATCATGGTGCTGCTTTTCAGCAATTTATTAAAATTGTTAGAAAGGAGGCTTAGAAAGAATGAAAAATAGTAATACAGCTCCTTTCAACGAAGAAAAAGATCCTTTAATTCATGTTGTCGATTTGAAGAAAAATTTTAAAGGCCTGCATGCCTTAAACGGGGTCAGTCTTGATATTTATAAGGGAGAGGTTGTATTTATCGTAGGCCCCTCCGGCTCCGGAAAAAGCACGTTCTTGCGTTGCCTGAACCGTTTGGAAGAACCCTCCGGCGGCGAAGTATTCTTTGAAGGCACGGAAATTACCGGAAGAGGCGTGGATATAAACCGTCATCGTCAGAAGATGGGCATGGTATTCCAGCAGTTTAACCTTTTTCCGCATATGACGGTTTTAAAGAACCTCACCATAGCCCCGATGAAACTTCAGCATAAACCGAAGGAACAGGCCGAAAAAGAAGCAATGGCACTGCTTGAAAGGGTCGGATTGGAAGACCGTGCAGGTGCGTATCCAAACCAGCTCTCCGGCGGACAGAAACAGAGAATTGCCATTGTGCGGGCTCTTTGCATGAAACCGGACGTTATGCTTTTTGACGAGCCCACATCCGCACTGGATCCGGAAATGGTAGGTGAGGTTTTGCAGGTTATGAGAGATCTGGCAAACGAAAATATGACCATGGTGGTTGTAACGCACGAGATGGCATTTGCCAAGGAAGTTGCCAGTAAAATTGTGTTTATGGCAGACGGGGAAATTTTGGAGAGCGGAACGCCGGATGAATTCTTCAATCATCCGAAAACTCCGAGACTGACCGCTTTTCTGGAGAAAGTACTGTAAGAATGCTCAGTTATTTTAAGAAGGGTATTGAATGCTGAAAAATGCAGATGATGCAGAGAATGCGAAAATTACGAAGAAATGCAGTGAATTGCAGTGGATGAGGCATGGTCTGGGCATAATAATTTAGTTGAATTGTATATAGAAGACGGAAAACGTTGTGCATTATAGAATTTTGATATTGTGCATATTATACAATGAAAATGAATAACGATTAGTAAAAGATACCGAAAAAATTATTAATCAATTATAAACTTTTCATTTTTGAAAAGGAATGATATAATTGTTCCATAACTCGATTTACATAACTATTGTGTAAGCAATGTTTTCAAACGAAATTGAAAAATGTATCAAGGAGGAAAACAAGTCATGATGAACAAAATTGGATTAAAGAGTTTGTTAATCGGCGTAGCCACAACTCTTGCAGTTGCTGCCGGTAATGCAGGTGTTATGTTTGCCAATGCAGATCAGAATACCCGTAACTTCCAGCAGGACGGCGACAAGACGTCGATCGTTGTTGTTGACGCAAACGGTGCGGTTACCGATCATATTTCCGCATCCTTTGTATATGCTGATCAGGGTCCCGCTGCCATGGCAGCTCTTCGTGCAGGAATTCCCGCAGGCGGAAGAGAGCTCTTAACAGCAAACATCCAGCTTAACAATACCGTTGATTACAGCCACAAGAGAGGTACTCTTGTAATTAATGTAGGCGACAATGCAGCTCACAAATATTACGGAATGCTTATCCTTGATTCCAAGGGTGTTGCACATTTCTTCCCGGATGCCGATAATGAATGGACAACAATGACCATCAATCTTGACACCGATGGATATGCATGCATGATCGTAGAATTCGATAATCCTCCCACAGGCGCAGCTGCTAAAGGCGGCGTAGCTGTAGCAGGAGCAGGCGGAACCTACGTTGTTAAGAGAGGCGATTCCCTTTCTTCCATCGCACGTGCACATGGAACAACCGTAGCAGCAATTGCACAGAAGAACGGCATTACTAATGTAAACTTAATTCATGTAGGACAGACACTTGTTCTGTAATCCGAAATTAAAATGAATTCTTTAAAACACCGGGGTTGATACGACTCCGGTGTTTTTTTTCTGGGTGCCTTTTGGGTGCCTGTCACTTTTGTACCAAAAGTGACAGGCACCCAGAGGGGAAAAGTGACAGGCACCAATGGGAAGAATGTGGTATAATAACAAAGGTTAAAAAACAGTTACAAAGGAATTAAAATGTCCGCAAAGAAAACTTCGGTTCCAAAGAAAAAAGAAAATACTGAAGCAACAAAAAAGAAAGATAAAATTTCCCTGCCGGAGATTCGGGAATATGTGGCGAGTGCCTATATTTTCATGATGCTTACCGTGTTTCCGCTGTATGTGCGAAAAGGCTTTATCATGCTTGCATCATATAAGGTGGTGTATTACCGGAATGTCTCGCTGCTTTTTCTGGCGGTCGGAATTGCTCTTTTCGTTCCGATGATAATTTCCGGGGAATTTGCAAAGAATGTAAAGGCGCGCAAATATTCATGGCTTGACATAGCAGTTTTGGCGTACGGAATATGGAATGTCATCAGTTTTCTTTTAAGTCCGTACAAAGCGGATTCCATCCGGGG
>JAEEGL016522773.1_pt1 | contig 10559 bp, 17 predicted proteins | sample 9134231 | NCBI WGS metagenome assembly JAEEGL01 (sample SAMN16246548, study PRJNA631951) | gut metagenome | biome: gut microbiome; feature: rumen; material: fiber-attached | host: Bos | place: Iran: Karaj | collected 2018-10
AGATGTTTCAGGTTCTTCCTCTTTCTGCTCTTCTTCAGCTTCAGATTCAATAGAATCATCTACACCATGATAAATATACGCCTCGGTGATCTCTTCATCATCGAAATCATAGTCCATACCCATGGAATGAGCAATAGACATGGTATCGATCAGAGCACCGGGATTAGCCCCAGCAAGAACGAGACTCACCTCACGAATGGTTCCATGACTAACATTCTTTCCACCTACCAAATCATTTGCATAGATAGAAAGTGCAGCCAAATCGTCATTCTGCAATGCAAATCTTGCATGCTGAGCTTTCTTGGAATTGTTCAGTTTACAATGGGCAATCACCTGATTACCTTTTTCCTCAAGAACGGCATGACCAAGAACATTTTCAACGTCTTTATGGCCATGGTTCCATACCAACGGAACTTTCTTGCCATTGCAGCCTTTGAAAGCACCGTTCAGCAGAGTTCTACCATCAGCACATTTGATCCCGTACTGAGTGGCAACGCCTTTAAAATCGTATCCGTCTGCCATTTTGATGTACTCCTTTCATTAGTTTCTTCTGAATTCAGACATCGGGGGATCATATTCTACCGGTGCCGATTGTTGCTCTTCTCCATCGCCTTCTGTCGTCAAAATCGGGTTCATCAATTGCTCGTCAGTCTTGTTCAAGTTAGGATTGCTAAGTTCATTAGCTCTTTCATCAGCTACCGGCTTGTATCCTATAATAGATCTGATTTCATTGCTAGAAAGAACTTGTGCTCTCGTAAACTTGTCCGCGATCTCGGCAATATTTGCAACCGGAATCAACTTGAATGGATTCTGGATGAAGACAATAGCTTGTTTCTGTGTCACAGCTGTAGGAGATAACCACTTTCTGGTCATTTCATTTGTGATGGCCGATAATGTCGGTTCAATGATGTTGTTACGATAGTTCAGCATCATCTGTTCATCTGCTGTACCCTTCAACACCTCTTCACAAATACCCAGCTGCGAGTAGAACATAGTTGTTAAGTACTCGATCTGTGTAAGCAAGTTGTTTTCAAGTGGCCTATTAAGCTGCACAATCTTCTCAGTACCATCCGTGTATGCTACACCGTACTTCGAATTGTTCAACTGCTCTTCCACATCTTTCCTTCGTGCCTCAGCCTGCTGTTTTCTCAACTGAGACTTAACTACATAAGGAAGCTGAATAATCAAATCCAATTTTCCGGCAGATAGCTGTTCGTCCACGGAGTCCAACAGGTTAAGTTTATTGATCAAACGTCTACCAATCGAGTTCGGTTCATTCATTACCGTATAAAACGGATTCTCGATGATACATATAGCCTTCTTTGGTAACGTTATCTCACGTTTTTGTCCGAGGTTATCGTCATAGAGTTCAACTCGAACGTGCTTAGGAAACCACTGTTTGATCTTGGCAGTTCTTGCCTCATAGATCTCAAAAGAGTCGTTCGTGAAGATGTCTTTATCGGTCACTGTAGGAACAATGGCAACAACACCTTCATCAAACATGGACAGTACTACATCCTGAATGAATGCCCGACCAGTCTGATCAATATTGGCTGACAGGTTAAGCACATCATTTAAATCACTATCAATAGTCTCCTGAAAAAAGCCATCATCATTTTTCTTAGCATGCTCTATTGTAACTCCAGCTGTATCAATAGCAATTCTATTATATACTGCATTAACGATAGACTTCTCACCGCCAAAATGGATCGAAACCTTGTCCGGACGCCTGGAGTAGCTTGGTCCGTAATTGGATTTGTAAGTGGGTTCTCTTCCACGAAAGACATCCCAGGCTTTCCTGGCACGATCTACTATTGATGACATGTCTTATCCTCCTTAGCCTTTAAATACCAGACTCACAGCTGTTTTGAGTCTTTGTGCAGCCGTCTTGAACTTGTCATTTACTTCTTTCACACCCGGGAACAAACCATTACTGTACAACTTTCGGTAGCTTTCGTTACCTTTGATCTCTCGGTAAATGGTTTCTGCCCTATTAAGGCTTTCATAAGCCATTTCAACCTGACGAGTCATCTGGTTTACTTTAGCTTTGTACTGCTGTGTGTTTTGCTGAGCTTCATTCATGGAACCACCACCAGTAGCCAAGCCAGCATGAGACAGTACATTGTTATTATAAGCTTTTGAAAATTCTCTGAAATCCATATCTTACCTCCTTCTAGGTTTTAAATTATGAAGATTATCTCTAGCGTCAGGATTTATTCTGATTTCTTCTTTTTTGAAGATACTACCAACAATGTCGTTCAAGAAACGATTTCTGCCACCAGGAGTTCCATATCGTTCAATGATCGATATGGCCTGAATAGCTCTTTGACGATCATTATCATTTATAGCCTGGTTAAGCTGATTGGTAGCCTGATCATACTGCTGTTGCTTATCTGCCGGTACGCTCTTTCTAGCCGCCTTGATAGCTGCAGCAATCTGACGAAGTAATTCACCTTTATCAATCCCTCTAGCAGGACCATAAGCATGAACAAGATAATTAGAATACTCTCTAAAATCGTTCATCATATCCCTCCAAAACTGTCTTTATTAACCTTATAAGCAACCCAAGCGTCGATCATGGCAGCTACATTGTCTATCTTCTCCTCATAACGCTTCTTGAGCAGCTTTCGGTTACCGTTCGTGTCTTCCAGAGTTACTGCATTACCCATGGCGAACTGCATAAGCAACTGATCAAATATGAGCTTTCGATCAGTCGCCAAATCCTTCAACTCGCCAAGAGGTACAGACTCTGTTTTAACGCCCTGTGGTACTTTTTCAATGCCGAATTCACCATTCTCTGTTGCCCATCTCTGGACAAACTCTTTAGCATTATATGGATCATAGCCAAGACAGATCACTGTGTATTCGTTATCTTCTATGTATTGATCTAGATCGTCATACACTTCCATCATATCCAATACAGATCCATCAAGCACCACTAAACTACCCTCATCCATAAATTCCTCATATTTATCTCTAGCTGCACGCGGGAGATTATGAAGTGTTCTGGATGTGATGTAACTTCTGGTCTTGATACCAAACTCATCTCGTCCTAATGGAAATATAAAAGTGAATGCACAGAAGTCATCACCTTGAGAAAGGTCTGCTCCTAGTGCACATTCCATCTGCCAGAAGTCATGTTTTCGATGAGGGATAGTTTCTTCATATGTAAAGAAATAGGTATAACCTTCCATAGGTATACCAAATCTCTTTGCTAAAATATCGTTGCGAGTAGCAGGAGCATTCTCAGATCTCTCTACGTCAAGAGCATAAGTTTCATAGCTTACTGTAAGTCCTAAATTAGGATTTGCCTTAAGCCACATCTCTTCATCTGCTACTTCCTTAACATCGTCTAATCTGTAATACCAAATAGAGATATGAGGAGCCTCATACTTCTGGTTTTTGTTGTTCAAAATATCCAGCAACTCCATCTTAATTGTGTCACCAGCACCGTTTCGCACAGTACCTTCAGAAGAAGCTGCTACTATAAGGTAATCAGGAAGCTTAGAGGCACCCTGTTCAATAGCACCTATAACGTCCTCTCGAATGTCACCAGATAACCACTCGTCAACTGTAGCTATCTTGCATCTAAGTCCCTGCAATTTGTCGATTGTCATTGGAAGAATACGTAAAATGGAATTAGTTAAGATGTTCTCTATACCTTTCTTGGAAGAGAATAACTTTTTACGAAGATCTCTGTTACCAGTAGTATTCTGGAGAGATCCTTCAGTTAAGAATTTAAATAAAGGACCAATAGCACGTGCTATAGCAGTACGTAACGGTCCTAAAACCTCTTCAGACTGTCTCATTGTCGGAGAGGTTGTAATCTGATCAGTTGTATCCGGATCACAAACAAGATGATATGCCTGTATGGATTCGAGATACATTGTTTTAGCAGCACCTCTGGCTATTATGAGATACTGTTTCTTTGTAAGACGCTGTTTAACTCGCTTGTTAATGTAACGTCCTGGTTGTCCGTTCTGTCCACGAACATATATGGTCTTATCTACGAAGTAATACCAACCATAAAGCTCTTCAGCCCATAGTTTAAAAGTATCCAGTAACTCCATAGGAGAACCGTCGGTCAAAGTTAATTCATTGTTACAAAAAGCTACATAACCATCTATAGCCTTTTCATCATAGTAATAGTGTGGATTCTCTATGAGCTTATCAATACGTCGCATCTCAAGAGCAATGTATTCGTTTATAGGAATCTCACCATCTAATACTCTTTCCCTAAATTCTCCATAGTACTTTGGAGTCGCTGTATTTGATAACATGTCTTACTCCTTAATAAGTGTCAATAATGTCAAGCCAAGCATCTCGCGCTAGCTTGTCAAATATTGGTTTCAAAGCTGGATTGATGTAATCGATTCCTTCAACCCATCCGCCATTTCTTGTAGCATGACCGTATTGAAGGAGGATTGCAACATTAGCCCAATCACTTACAACGTTGGAGTTAGTAAATGTGAGAGTTATAAGGCCTTTCTGTTTATCTTCCTCTATAACATAATTCCAAGACATAGCAGTTTCTCCAGTCTTAACCGGAGTAGCTTCCATTAACGCTAAGACACCTTCATGACCATACTTATTAAGCAAGTTCATGTAATCCTTACGCAGAATATGATTGAGAAACTTCATAGTTTTAGAGAAGTTTCCAACATGCTTGAAATATGTCTGTCCCATGCTTATTTACCAAATATTTTCTGTAACTGCTGAGCTTTTGCTACGGCAGCGTTGTACTGTTCTTGTGTTACTTTGCCAGACGAGAGCAACTGCTGAATCATCTGGTTGGGGTCTCCGCCTTTCGACTTGAGCTGAGCCAAGGCCGAGATGAAGTCCATTTGGGACCCATTACTACCATTTTGATGGTTTTGTTTCTGACCATAACGCTCGAAGTACGGGTTAGCCATTGACATCACCTCCCTGGTAGTTAGGATTGTTCGGGTTCTTGAGATTTGACCTAATCGAGTTGATCTGGCGAGTGAGTTTGTCGATAGCCGAGTCAAACTCTTCTCTAGAAACCGATCCTTCGTTCTTTTCGTCTCTGGAATGGTACTCCAGAACTTCTGTAGTGTAGCGACCTGTATTGTCAGCACTCTTAAGATAGATCACTTGCTCATTGCGATCCCAGAGAGCTGCAACCTGATTAGGCCCTACCTGATACTGATCCGCCTCTGCTCTACCGTTAACCCATATAGGTCCAGTCTGAACCTGCTGAGTGGGCTGCGGCTGAGGTTGATTATACACTATCGGCGGATACGGTTGTCCGAATGTTGATGGTGGCGTGTATCCAAACATTGTATGTCCTCCTTAAGTTTCCTGCCCGTACAGATACCAAAAGTACACGGGTATGTTGTTTAACGTGTTCCAAGTATCATAGACGTTTCCATCTATAACAGTCGTGACATGTCCGCTTAGACCAAGCACGTATATGCCTGAGGGATGGTCGTAAGCGAACTGTCCAACCGTATAACAACTGGGGCACGTGTTAGGAATCGTCATCCGCCTATAGCCATGTTGTCCTAATGCTGCGCCCCAGACGTCATCTGCATGTGGCATATCGCCCATCTTCAGAGCTAAGTCTGAAAGTAATCTATGGACATCTTTCCAGTCCATATCCAAAGCAAGTGTCAGAGCCCTAACAGCACAGTCATCAACCATCCTGCCAAATGGGTTCGGGTTGTAGAATATGTACATCTGTTGAGCTCCTTTCTGTTAATTAGTGGTTTTGGTGTATTGGATAGTTACAATAGAACCCGATGAGCAATCTATGGTAGAACCTCTCGCTATTACTTGAAGTGTGTTTGCTTTGTAAAATCCTCCACAACAATTACCAAATACATCTTTTCGTTTACTATTTTCTATTCTACCAAAAGAAAAACTTATCAATTCATCAGCATTATTTAATTCCGCATAATCAACCCAAGTATCTGTTGGTATTGAAGTCAACGATGCATTGACGAACGTCTTCTCATACAACGGTTTTCCATCGATCCACTGACCCACGATCTTCTCACCGGATGCTACTGCGGTGTCAGTGGTTTTGGTGTAGCGGAGGATGACAACTATTGATTTATTAAAATAAGTAGAATTTATAGTATAGAATATTACTTGTCCATTATCTGGATTTACGTATAAATCTCCAATACTTTTATTACTATCAATATTTCCCCAGCATCTTCCTATTCCATTTATTACGTTAGTTTCAACGCATGCTTCAGTGATAAATACAGTATCAATATTACTTATGGTTCCTATTACTTTTGTTCCTGAAGAATCTGCATTTGTAGTGTTGGTAATAACCTTCTGATACAGTGGTTTTCCATCGATCCATGTACCGATCACTTTTTCATCGGTAGAAAAGTTCATAGCTTCCGGAGAAGTATTAGAATAATCAAAAGATGGCATGGGAACTGTTGCCCACGTGCCATCGCCCTTAAGAAACTTGGAAATATCTCCTGTAGTAGGAGCAGGAACAAGACCATGAGCTCCAGCAGCTTGTGAAGTAGCTCCAGTAAAATCGCTATAGCTTGTTCCAGGCTGAGTATTGGTCTGCTGCCATTTGTAAGTACCGCCATCAAGCACACATTCATAGAAATATCCATTGGTGTACTGAACATTCGTGACACCGGTATACTGGTAAATCTTACCGACAAGTGTCGAAGATGCTGCCGGAAGTTCATCATACTGAATAGTCTGTCCGCTTTCTCCACCTTCTTTAACCCAAGAACTCTCCTGAGTTACATCCAGGTTCACCAGTCTGTAAGTATCGCCTGTAGCAGTGACTGTGGTCTTCATACCGATGTACTTATAAGGCCAGTTGGAAGCGATATAGAGGTCTGCCACGGTAGGTGTGATACTACGGCTATCCAGAGGAGCACCTGCTAAAGGTTCCAGGTTACCTGAAAGATTTAACATACCTTTTTGTCTTGCCATTGTCTAACACCTCCTTATGACCATTTAACTCTAATGCTTCTAGCACCTGTATCAGTGCCCATGTTGAACGTATAACGCTTGTAGTTGACACTGTTACCAGCTGCATCATTATGGGTCGTATCAGTTACCGTGAACTGAGAAGAAGCATCTTCCCAAGCACCGGAAAGATCGTTCTTTACCTGCACTGCTGTTACTGTCCAGCTAGCAGGCATGTCGAATACTTCCGGATTTGCTACTGTCTGAGCCGGGAAATTCATATCACGCTGTTTGGTACTCTTAGCGATAAGGCTCAATTTAGCGACGGTCGCGATATTGGAAGTATTTGCCCACATAGCGTCTACAAAATCGTAGGATACAGTACCACTTGTAACAGATCCTGCTGCCAGAGGAGTACTGTAGTTGCGTCCTGCACTGTCTTTAGGCTGCTCGCCTGCAGAGTATGCTGCTACACACTGGAAAGTCCTGTTTGCTGCGGATACTGTTTCTGTCCAGGTGTTCTCTTCCTGCTCAGTACCACCATTCAAGGTATATCCTGTAGCCGGACCAGATCTGTATCCTGAAGTTCCATAGGCCGGATTGATCGATCCCCTGTTAAATGTTGCTGTGAGCGTTGCAGAAAGTGTAGCGCCTGTTTCCAGAAGTTTACTACCAGATCCTGCAAGGGTAACAGAAGGATTGACAAAGGTAGGATACACAATCGGATCAAGCATGTCATGAAGAATCTCTTCAATCGATGTACCAGCCTGATAAGTTGTGCCAACAGTCAAACCACCCACTGCTTTAGAGACTGTAAGGTCTGCCTGTAATTCTGCTGAGCCACTACTGCCTTCGATCTCATAGATAGTAGAACCAATTCTTACTTTGATAAGGTAGTCTGTAGCTTCTCCTTCAGGATTAGCTACTACGGTAGTTCCTCCACCACCTCCGCCTTCTTCTATAACCTGCTTAAGTTCAAGCAGAAGTTCTTCGAGTCTGGACTGAGGAATTTTATCGTATTCTTCACCATCGATCGTAGCGATCAGAATCTCTTCTGTTCTCGACTGAGGATTGTTGTGATCTACTGCCATTTTGATGCCTCCTATTCTTTATCGGGTTTGTTAAGCGGGAGTTTCTTCACTTCGTCGATAACTCGCTTAGCTGATCCATTACCTCCCATAAGTTCGTATGGGTGATACAAATAGTCGACAAGATTCTCATACTCTTCTGATGTTATGTATCCCCTGTCGATGTACTTACTGCCAAGGTACATTATACGGTCGTGTCCAAGACCGATAAGCATCTGTGTTCTGACATCCTTCTTGTCCATAACCTTCATAACAACAGCCCAGACGCCAGAAGATGCCAGCACAGATACCAAAATAGTTACAAAAGCTTCTAAGATAGTCATTTGTTTGTCCTCACTCTAATGTTAATAGATCCTTTCTTTGCAAGTTCATCTATATACTCAGGAGTGATGTTCTTGTCAAATGACAGGCCTGCCAAAGCATAAGCGTCATCTGCTTTTGGATTGACGAGCAGTTCGCCGTTTGTGGTAGCTTCCGGCAAACCAGTTGCAATAGACGTTAAGATTGACATGATTCCAGCCACTAAGCTTACAGAAAGCAGTTTAAGCCAGTCTACATCTGATAACGCCATGCCGACTGCTAAGAAGGACAAAGCAGTTTGAGCCATTGTTCTGACAGCTCGGATCAGGGCTGCGATGAGCCATTCTTTTCCTCTGTTCTTCATATCACTTCCTCCTTTCTTTTGTTGTCAGGACACATTTTATTCGCAAGTATGTATGCTGTTAGTGTCCCATTTGTCTTACTTCGTTCAACAATAAAAGAAGACTAGGGGTGAGTAGTAGGTGCGTCTTATGGATGGAATTGAATGGGGTAATTCCGTATGTCTCGTATTTGCGAAAGGAGAATCTTACAATGGGTTTACCCACCCCTTAGTCAACTTTTTACGATGTTGGGTCGCCAGGATCGACCTGGACATTGATCCGCCATAATAGTTCATCACGCTGTTTCTCAATTGCATCAAAGGCAAAGGAAGTACGAGGCGGGTCAAAAGCGTACTTCACATCGAGATAGATGAATGTCTTGATCATGTTTAGTCTTTTATCGTTTCCAATGTAATCTGCCCATGTTGTATTCTCATCTGTAATTTTGAAGCCTTCAGCTGGTCCAACTCCAACCTGAGTAAGCTTCGCCAGACTTGTGTTGATGTTCGTGATCATATCAAGATCAAAGTCCGAATCATATGTTGGGTCCAGACCACCGAGCATCTGCTTGATTGTGAGGAAGATACTGTCCTCAGGTTTTACCGGATCTGCCATTTCAGCCTCCTTCTGTTCTCACCTGAATGTATGCCTTCATTACATAACCTCTTCTGTCCGGGGCAGTCTCAACAAACCACCAACCATCGTGATCTTCGAGGATCTTTACGATGCTGTTCTCACTGATGAGATAGAGAATGTCACCTTCTGGCTTGTTACGGACACGAAGTTGAAAAACACCTTTCACAACACCCGTTCTGACAATATTGTCCTGGGTAGTATCTTTCTTCGGTTCTACCTTTGGGGTTTCTTCTACCTGCTTTTTTACCTCTTCAATAACCGGAGCAAGAGCTTCTTCATTCTTCTGCTCAATGCTTTCTTTCGTGATCGGCTCTTCATCCTCAAAAGCCTTTTTGACAGAGTTTGTCTTTTTCATCTTGTTGTATCTTTCGTATCCACCCGGAGCATCCAGGTCAATTGTTTTGAATCCCATTGGAAATATCCTCCTTACCAAAGTTTTGTATCGCCAGGCTTGCGCTCAACGAAGTTTGTAGGTGGTAATATTGAAATATCACCGTAATGAATTGCTTCATGTGTCTTATAGCTGCAGCAGATGAAGTTTTCCATATCGAAGAGATCTTCTCCGCCTTCTTCTAGTTGCTCGATGGTCATTGGGTTAATGTGATGCACGATGATCTTGTCAAATATCTCACGATCTTCACATGCAAGGTCACATCCCATATCTCTTGCTATAACGTCTCTGCGTAAAGTCTTCCATTCTTTTGAATGGTAGAAGTCCTGGTTAAATATCCGATCTGCTCCGAAGGTAATCTTACCTACATTGCCTCCTAGCTTGAGGTATTCGAAACGTTCTTCGAATGTTGGAAGCATAATCACATCAGAATATCTCTTAATCCCAGTCTTCATCGTCATCATCCTCCTCTTCATCATCGGGAGAACCCTGATAGCGACGCATTGCAGAGATTGCATCAGCAAACATTTGTTCCATGTGCTGAGTTTCTTCAATTGCTATCTTCTTTGTCTGAAGAAGTTCTGTTTCCTTACGAAGTTTCTCCTGTTCGAGCTGAGCACGGGCAGTACCAAGTTTTAAAAAATGAACTACGACACTTGGAGAGGCCGTTCCTTCATCCAATTGTCGCTGAGCAAGAGAATATGCAGCTTCTACACATCTTCGTTCTGCTGCTTCGGGGGTTAGAGCTGGTGGCCGCTCTCTTGTAGGGCGTTTTGCTGCCATACTTACACCTCCCTTCGCAAAGTAGACAACAGTTTAAATATAGTTTTGGTGGCTTTCACTATAGTGTTCCTCCTTTTGTGTATAGTTCTTTGAAGTTTAGAGCCA
>JAEEGL011763852.1_pt1 | contig 10558 bp, 9 predicted proteins | sample 9134231 | NCBI WGS metagenome assembly JAEEGL01 (sample SAMN16246548, study PRJNA631951) | gut metagenome | biome: gut microbiome; feature: rumen; material: fiber-attached | host: Bos | place: Iran: Karaj | collected 2018-10
CGCTGCTTCGGCGAATACAGCTATAAGATCGTGAACCCCGCCGCTTTCTACTGCAATGTCTGCGGCAACGTCAGCTCCGAGTACAAGCGCAGCGAGATCGACTCCCAGCTCAAGAGCGAGCTGCTGACCGCGCTGCAGCCCGCCTTCGCCAAGATCAGCGAGCTGGGCATCCGCTACAGCGCCCTTCCCGCCCACACCTTCGAGCTGCGGGACGCGCTGAAGGAAGTCCTGACCCGCGACTGGAAGGAGCAGCGCGGCATCGAGATCGCCAATGTGGGCGTCAGCAGCATCAAGGCTTCCGAGGAAGACGAGAAGCTGATCAAGGAAATGCAGCGCAACGCCGCCTATAAGGATCCCTCCATGGGCGCTGCCACCATCATCGGCGCCCAGGCCCAGGCCATGCAGGATGCCGCCAAGAATGCCGGCGGCGCCGCCACCGGCTTCATCGGCCTCAACATGGCTCAGAACGCCGGCGGCGTGAATGCCCAGGCCCTTTACCAGATGGGTCAGCAGCAGCAGGCACAGCAGGCGGCCGCGGCTCCCGCCGCCGAAGGCTGGACCTGCCCCAAGTGCGGCAAGACCGGCAACAGCGGCAAGTTCTGCGGCGAATGCGGCGCCCCCAAGCCCGCGGATGCCGCCGGCTGGACCTGCCCCAAGTGCGGCGCCGTGAACAAGGGCAAGTTCTGCGCGGAGTGCGGCACGGCCAAGCCCGCCGGCGAGCCCCTGTACAAGTGCGACAAGTGCGGCTGGGAGCCGGAGGATCCCAAGAATCCTCCCAAGTTCTGCCCCAACTGCGGCGATCCCTTTGACACCGGCGATATCGTCGGCTGAGTATCTCGGAAAAGAGTAAGACCTGTTCTGCCGCCGCAGTCATACCGGCTGCGGCGGCGGAACGACTGTTCATCTAGATGGGAGGTCCAAAATGGGACTTTTTGATAAGAAATTCTGCAGCGTCTGCGGCGGAAAGATCGGCCTTCTCGGCAACCGCAAGCTGGAAGACGGGAATCTGTGCAAGGATTGCGCGAAGCAGCTTTCCCCCTGGTTCAGCGAGCGCCGCCACAGCACCGTGGCGGACATCAAGGAGCAGCTCGCTTACCGTGAGGCCAACAAGGCGGCGGTCAGCGCGTTCCACACCACCCGCACCCTGGGGGACCGGACGAAGGTCCTGCTGGACGAGGATGCCTGCAAATTCATGGTCACCTCCGCCAGCAACCTGCAGGATGCCAACCCCGACGTTCTGAGCTTCAGCGACATCACCGGCTGCGACCTGGATATCGACGAGCGCAAGGTGGAGCAGAAGATGAAGAACGCGGAGGGGAAGGAAGTCAGCTACAATCCTCCCCGCTACAAGTATGAGTACAACATGCATGTCATCATCAACGTCAATAACCCCTATTTTGACGACATGCGTTTCCAGCTCAACAGCAGTACGCTCAACGGCAAGACCGATCCGGATTACCGCCGCTGCGAGGCCATCGGCCTGGAGATCCGCGACACCATGAACAAGATCCGCCAAAACATCCGGGATGGGATCATTGCCGCCGCCGCGCCCAAGGTGGCGGTCACCTGCCCCAGCTGCGGAGCTTCCACCATCCCTGACGAAAAGGGCTGCTGCGAATACTGCGGCGCCGCTCTGAACGTCTGAGAATTTGAAGGGCGGGCTTGCACGCAAGGTGCAAGCCCGTTTTCTATCCTGTTTTCGATTCGACAAGGAGGAGAGCATGAAAGAGATCCCCTATCGCACGAGAATGACGGTGCCGGAGGACTGCATCGCGTACACGGACAAGGACGGCATCAAGCACTATGATTTCTACCATCCCTTCGGCACGGTGCAGAAGAATGAGATGGACTGCATGGAATTCGCTTCTCCGGAGACGCAGGACATCGGCTACCATGAGCATACCTTCGGCTGCGAGACATTTCTGATCACCAACGGGCAGATCGAGGGCTGCGTTTTGGGGCAGCGCTTTCTCATGGGACCCGGGGATATCCTGCACATCCAGCCGTATATGGGCCATGCCTTCAAGCCTGCTTCTCCCGGCTGCCGTCTGAATATCCTCTTCCAGACCATGGACATGGCCAATACGACCTCACGCCGTTTCCGTGTCCAGGAAAACTTTCCCGGAAAATACGAAGAGGCGGAGCTGCAGGCCGCCCTGGACCGGGTCTACGGACGGGTGCCCCGCACCTTCCCGGATGCGCCGCTGGTGCCTGCCGAACAGGTCGCCGCGCTCCGCCGGGAGGGGACCGGGCTTCTGACCCACAAGGCCGAGGGCGTCACCCTGCGGCTGAAGGTGGGCCGTTGGGAGACCCACGGTGAGAAAGAAATATGGGAGCTGGTCATGGAGAAGGGGTTCGGCGCGGACCATCCCGCCCTGCGGCCGGAGCCCTATTTCTTCTATGTAACGGAGGGAAAGGTCCGCTTCCGCATTTGGGAAGCGGAGGACAAGGTCTGCGATTTTGAAGCGGAAGGACAGACCCTGGTCAATATCCCGCCCCTTTATCCCTTCAGCTATGAGGCCCTGGAGCCCTCCCGCATGCTGGATCTGGACTGCGCCGTGCATCGCCAGGACCTGCTGGAAGAATTGGAGCGGCTGCGCTCCAAGGAGCCGGAAAAGCTGGGGGATGAGGCGTATATGCGCGAGCTGCGGCACCGCTTCAACTGCTGGTATGAAAATGCGGGCCTGAGAAGGTGAGCGCTGTCGTCGGCCGCTTTGCGCCTACGCCAAGCGGGCGCATGCATTTGGGCAACGCTTTTGCCTATCTCCTGGCCTGGCTCTCCGCCCGCAGCGGGGGCGGGGAAGTGGTGCTTCGGATGGAGGACCTGGACACGCAGCGCTGCACGGAGGAATTCGCGGAAGGGATCCGGCAGGACCTGCGATGGCTTGGGCTGGAATGGGACAGGGAAACTCCGCCGCAGCGTCTGCGCACGGAGGCTTATGAGGCGGCCCTGGAAAAGCTTCGGAAAAAGGCCAATGTGTTCCCCTGCTGGTGTACCCGCGGCAGCCTGAACCTGATCAACGCGCCTCACGCTGCCGACGGGCATCCCATCCACCCGGCCTCCTGCCGCCTGCGTACCCCGGAGGAACGGCGGAGCATGAAGGGCGCGCCTGCCTGGCGGCTGGAGGCGCCGGATCTGACGATCCGGTTCACGGATGGGGTCTTCGGGCCCTATGAGGAGAATCTGATGACCGGCTGCGGCGATTTTGTGCTGCGACGGGCAGACGGCGTCTTCGTCTATCAGCTGGCGGTGGTGGTGGATGATGGGGAAGCCGGTGTTACCCAGGTAGTGCGGGGCTGCGATCTCCTGTCCTCCACGCCCAGGCAGCTCTATCTCTGCCGCCTTCTGGACCTGCCGGAGCCAGCCTATTGGCACGTGCCCATGCTCACAGACTCGACAGGGAGAAAGCTCTCCAAACGGGACGCCGCCATGGACCTGGGACAGCTTCGGCAGCGGCACCGGCCGGAAGAGCTCATCGGGATGCTGGCATTCCGCAGCGGTCTGACGGAACGGGAGGAGGCCATCTCCGCCAAGGAACTGCTGGGCGAGTTCCGCTGGGACAAGCTGAAAAAAGACGATATCGTGATTTGCTGAGAAAGGGCGGCCGGTTTCACCGGTCGCCCGTAGTCTGTAGGCAAAGTCAAAAAACAGAGTGTCGACACGCATGGGGGATGTGTGCAGGGGGACGGGAATCCCCCTGCACGTTGGAATACAAGCAAAATCAGAATACATTTTCTGATTTTGCGGCTCAGTGTGTCGACACTCTGTCGACACACTGAGGGCGGCCGGTCTCACCGGTCGCCCTCTTCCATGCTTTTACGCAGCTTATCCAAGGCCTTCTTTTCCAGTCGAGACACGTAGCTTCGGGATATCCCAAGCTTGGATGCCACTTCGCGCTGCGGCAGCGCCAGCTTGCCGTCAAGCCCGTAGCGAAGGGTGATGATCTCCCGTTCCCGCTCGTCCAACTCGGTCTGCACCAGCCTCCGCAGCCGCCGGCTGTCCTCCTTCAGCGCAAGCCGCTCCAGAATGTCGTCTTCCTCATAGAGAACATCCTGGATGGAAAGGCCCCCGTCGCCGTCGTTGTCCAGCGCTTCGGAAAGGGAGACGTCCCCGGCGGTTTTTCGCAGACTGCGGAAATACATGAGGATCTCGTTTTCCACGCAGCGGGAGGCGTAGGCTGCCAGCCGGACACCCCGGTCGGGCCGGTAGGAAGTGATCCCTTTGATAAGGCCGATGGTACCGATGGAAATGAGGTCGTCCTGCTCACAGGCAGTCGAGTAGTATTTTTTCACGATATGGGCAACCAGCCGCAGGTTGTGTTCGATCAGGAGGTCTTGAGCCTCCTGATCGCCTTCCGCAGCCAGCGCTACGTATTTGCGCTCCTCCTCCGCGTTGAGCGGGCGGGGAAAAGAGCCGCCGCTGTTTCCGAGCCGGAGCATGAGAAAGGCGGAATTCAGGAGTAACGTAAGCATGCTGCCCAGCATCTTCCTGCTCCTTTCAATAGGTTTTTGACAGCACCGCCGATCCATGGAACTTTCGGGTGTATTCTTCGTCGAGAGAAAAAGGAAAGCGTTTTCGCGGATCGACGCCGGTGGTTCAGCACAGGGATCGTTCGGTGCTGCTCAAGCCTATTCCGTCCCGGTTCGTCCATATTGTAAACAGAGCGTAAAAGAAAAAGGACGGGCTCCCGGTTCAAGCCTCCGTCTGTTCGGAAAGGCAAACGGAGAATGCGAATCCCTTCGGCGCTTCAGGGAACACAAAACGTATATCGCCGTAGCGGACAGCAAGCCGGCCGTTTACAACATCGGCGGTGAATTGCCTGTCCAGGAGGATCCCGGTGCCCTGCAGCTTCCCGAAGGCTTCCTTCATCGTCCACAGCCTGGTGGCCCGTTCAGCGGCATTTCCTTCGGCGATCCAATTCCGCTCATCGGAGGAATAGCAGCGCTGTAAAAGCCGGTCGGAAAGCTGCCTGATCTCCTGAAGATCGATGCCTACCGGCGTGTCTGAAACGGCGGCGGCCGCCCAGCCCTTGGAATGACTGAGGGAGATGAACAGCGGGCAGTCCGGCAGGAAGGGCTTTCCCTGTTCGTCTTCCTCCGGCAAAAAAGCTTCACCGGGTCTCAGATGGGAGAAAAGCTCCCTGCAAAGAAGCTCTGCGGTCATGGACTGCGCCAGCTGCCTTCCCCGGAGACGGTACAGGCGCAGGGCCCGCTTTCCGGCGCGGCCCGACAGGAGCGCCGCCCAGTTTTGCGGATCCGGCTCCACAGGCCGGCATGCGCAGCGATAAACCATGTTCTTTTTCCCCTTTCTGCGGCTGTTTCAGAAAAGATAAGGAATTCTGAAAAAATAAAGTATGGACAAAACGGGAAAAATGAGATATTATAACCCAGTAACATGTCCAGATTAGTAAAACGGGACACGATTGTCAAGAAGGAAGTAAGCATGAAAAGAAGAACAGCATGGCTGTTTGCCCTGATACTGGTCCTTTGCCTTTCTGCCTGCAAAGGAAAGAACGGAGACCCTTCATCTCCCGGTAACCTGACCACTCCCACGCCCTATGCCCCCCATTCGAACGGGGAAATGACCGATGTAAGCGCCGAATACGCGGAGAAGCTTTGCAGTTATCCCTGGCTGGATACCGATGATTTCTCTTATTGCCGTTTCTCCGAAGATGGGACCTACCAGCGCTTCAGCGACAAAGACCTGACGGAAGCCGTCGGCAGCGGCAAATGGCAGATGAAGAAGGACACGAAAGGGTATCTGACCCTCCATATGGAAGTCGATGGGGGAGAAGCCTTTGACCTCTATGATCTGGAGCTTTGCGACGAGAGCATTTATGCCCACAGCTTGACGGAAACCTCCTATATCTGGCTTCTCTGCAATCCCGAAGAATAAAGAAAACGCACAGTCGGATGACCGGCTGTGCGTTTCAGACTGTAGACAAAGGAAAAACACGGTATCGACACGCATGGGGGATTTGTGAAGGGGGACGGGAATCCCCCTTCACGTCGGAATCCAAGCACAATCAGAATACAATCTGATTGTGCGCTCAAGGTGTCGACACTTTGTCGATACCTTGAAAACGCACAGTCGGATGACCGGCTGTGCGTTTTTCAGGTCTGTGTTTACTTAGGGAGCTTCTCCATTGGCTTTTCCAAGAGGAAGCAAATGGCGACGGCCAGGATCAGATTGAACAGCATGTAGCTGCCGTTGTAGATAAGGGAATAGAGCGCCGGATTGGAGTAGGTGGTACCGGCGAAAACCTCCGGCTCCAGGATCTTATAGATCGTGACACCGCTGATGAAATGGATGAGGAAGCGGCACAGGCTGCCCACCACAGCGCCCAGAGGAAGGCCGTGCTTCATCTTGCGCACCAGACCGCCCAGTCCCACAGCGCCGTAAGCGATGGAATAGTCCAGCAAGATGGATTGCCAGCCCCAGGCGAAACCGCCGGCGAAGAAGCATTTGATGGTGCCGAAGATCAGACCCGCGGCGACGCCCCAGCCGACGCCTCGCCGCCAGGCATAGATCAGCAGGGGGACCATCACGATGTCGATGGAGCCGCCCTCCGGCCAGATCTTGAACTTGAGGAAGCTCAGGGCGTAGGACATGGCGATGCAGAGCGCGCCCTCCACAATGGTCAGCAGCTTTTGATGTTCTTTCATGTTTGCCTCCAAGAAATAATGATCGCGCCCGGATATGCGGACGCGAAAACAAAGCCCTGGGAGGGCAAGCTTCCTACGCCGGCATTATCCGGATCAGGTTCCAGGGTTCGGAGGGAGCCTCCGTCTCAGCCGCAAAGCAGCACCCCTTTGAAATTGAGCTCATTTTAACCGGGGAGACAGGCAATGTCAAGTGTATTCGCCGATTTACCGGATGAAAGATTGGAGTGGTTTACTTGAGCACTATTCACGAACGGTTGGCCGCGCTGCGCCGTGAAATGAAAGACCGGGGCATCGATCTCTATGTGGTGCCCACGGCGGACTGTCACGGCAGCGAATATGTGGGCGAGCATTTCAAGGCCCGCCAGTTCATCACCGGCTTCACCGGCTCCGCCGGAACGGCGGTCATTGCCGCAGATGAAGCCGGCTTGTGGACAGACGCCCGCTATTTCCTTCAGGCAGAAGCGCAGCTGAAGGACAGCGGCGTGACTCTGTATCGTATAGGGGAGGAGGGTGTGCCCACCCTTCAGGAGTTTTTGGGAAAGAAGCTGCCGGAGGGCGGCTGCATCGGCTTCGACGGCAGGACCGTCAGCGGTACGGAGGGAAGGGCCTATCGTAAGCTGGCGGATGAGAAGAAGGGCCGCCTCAGCGTTGATGAGGACCTGGTGGGCCTGATCTGGGCGGACCGCCCGCCTCTGCCCGCGGGAAACGTGTGGCGCTACGGAATCGAATACGCCGGAAAGAGCACAGAGGAGAAGCTGGCGGCCGTCCGGGCGGAAATGGACAAGGCAGGCGCGGACCGGCATATCCTGACCTCCCTTTATGATATCGCGTGGCTGCTGAACGTACGGGGCAGCGACATCGCCTTTGTACCGGTGGTCCTGTCCTACCTGGCGATGACGAAAGAGGCTTGTATCTGGTTCGTGCAGCGTGAGGCGGTGCCGGAGGAGATCGCCCTGGAGCTGGCCTCCTGCGGCGTTGAGATGCATCCCTACGACGCGGTTTATGACTATGTAAAGACGATCCGGGCTGGGGAAAAGGTGCTGATGGACGCCTCCAGCGCCAATTATCGCCTCTGCAGCACCCTGCCCGCCGGCGTCATCCTCCGGGACCAAATGAACCCCAGTACCCCAATGAAAGCGGTAAAGAACGAAGCGGAACTGAAAGCCACCCGCAGCGCCCATCTCAAGGACGCGGTGGTGATGTGCAAGTTCCTCTATTGGCTGAAGAAGAACATCGGCAGAGTACCCATGACGGAGATCAGCGCCGCCGACCATCTGGCGGAGATCGCCGCCGCGCAGCCGGGCTTTCTGGATCTGAGCTTCGGGACCATCTGCGGTTACGGGCCTCACGGCGCCATCATCCATTATAGCGCGACGCCGGAGAGCGATGTGCCGCTGCAGCCGGAAGGCCTGCTGCTGGTGGACTCCGGGCGTCATTACCTGGAAGGCACCACCGATATCACCCGCACCGTCGCCCTGGGTCCCGTGACGGCGGAGATGAAAGCGGATTTCACCAGGGTAGCCCGGGCGAATCTCAACCTGATGTACGCCCGCTTCCTCTATGGCTGCAGCGGGATGAACCTGGATATCCTGGCCCGGGAGCCCTTCTGGGAAGCAGGCCTTGATTTCAAACACGGCACCGGCCACGGCATCGGCCATGTTCTGAACGTACATGAGGGGCCCAACGGCTTCCGCTGGCGCAAATCCCCGGACCGCAGCGAACACGCGGTGCTGGAGGAGGGTATGATCACCTCCGATGAACCGGGCATTTACCTGGAAGGCAAGTACGGCATCCGCCTGGAAAACGAGATCCTCTGCAGAAAAGGGGAGAAGAACGAGTACGGCCAGTTCATGTACTTTGAGAACCTGACCTTCGTCCCCTTTGATCTGGAGGTCATCGATCCCGCTCAGATGGACGCGAGTGAGCGCCGGCGTCTCAACGATTTTCATGCCCAGGTCTATGCGAAGGTATCCCCCTACCTGGAAGCGGAAGAGGCCGCCTGGCTGAAAGAGGCCACCCGCCCCATCTGACAGTAATACCCCGGCGGAAATCCCGCCGGGGTATCTTTCTCTTCAGTTTACGCAAAGAAAACGCGTGAGCAGAAGGCGGCTTCGCCGCTCTGACCGTGGATGCCCAGGAGGGAACAGCAATCCGGTTCCTCCCGCAGCAGAAGCGTGACCTCCTCCCCCTCATGGAGCTCTCCCGTGAAATAGAGCTCCAGCCGCCGCAGCATCCCCCGGAAGGAACCCGCGGCACTGAGCGTGTCGAAGATCATGTCGCCGTATCGGGCATTGTTCACATGGCCCAGGCCGTCCAGCCAGCTGGGGTACACCTTCCGGCGGTCCGCCTCCCGGTATTTCTCCAACTCGGGCGTCATGCGGCTCTCCGCCTCGATCAGCGGTTGGCCCAAAGGCAGGGTATAGCGCTCCAGATAAGCGCGGTCCCGAATGATCTTCCGGGCGCCCAGGTCGATGAGCCCGGAGAAACAGGCGGTGCTGACGGCCGGACTGCCGTCTTCGTGGCGGTATTCCAGCTCGCGGCGAAACAGGGGGCCGCGCCGCCCGGAAAACCAGGTCCGCCCGACGAGGACCTCTCCGGGCTGGATGGGGCTCAATATCTCCGAGGTAAGGGAGAGAAAGGCCCAGCTGACATTCTCCTCCCGCACAAGCTTGGGGTTGTCCATGCCGATATCCAGCAGGTGCTCCTCCAGGGTCATTTCGATGATGCGCAGCAGGCCGGAGATCTGGATATCCCGGCGGCTGTTCAGCATGGAGGAATCCACCAGCGCCTTATATTCCATTTGCTTTTCGTCCGTCATTGTCGTACCTCCCGATCTGATGGCCGTATGCCGTATTATATACGCTTCGGTGCCGCCAGACAAGTGCCTGTTTCGGCCCGGAGGCGGCGGAAGTCAAAAAAGCGGTTGAAATGAGGGAAGGGATATAGTATGATGAGAACAAAGAAATACTTGCAGGAGGTAGCAATATGGTCCCTTATTCCGACGATGAACTGAAGGTAATCGGCGAGCATATCAACACCACGTCCTTCGGCGGCAGATTCACCTTCAAGACCCCCAAATACAACACGCCCATTACCCCCAGGGAAAATGTGGCCCTCTGCGTCAAGCGGGAGAAGCCCTATTGGTTCCCTTCCTCCGCGGACTTTCTGAACATCGAGTCCCGCACCAACATCGATCATGTGGCCCGTGCCGAGGTCATGGACATGGGCCCGCCCTATAAGGAAGAGGAAAAGGGCGGCAAGGACCTGTTCGGGATCACCTGGGTCTTCGTCCCCACTGCCGGCGGCAGCATGGTGCAGCCCGGCAACCCCACCCTTCTGGACGCCAACGACTGGCCGGAGATCATCAAATTCCCCGACATCGACGCCCTGGATTGGGACGAGTGCAGGCGGCTCAATTCCTGCATGAACGAGACCACCCGCAGCTTCTACGTCACCTTCCAGAACGGTATTTTCGAGCGCCTTATCAGCTTTATGGACTTCGAGGGCGCGGCCCTGGCCCTGATCGACGACGAGCAGAAGGACGCGGTCCATGCCCTGTTCAGCAAACTCGTCGACATGTATAAATCCCTGATCGACCATTATCTTGACATCCTGAAGCTGGATGGCGTTCTTTTCCACGACGACTGGGGTTCCCAGCGCGCCCCCTTCTTCTCTCTGGATGTCTGCATGGAGATGGTAGCCCCCTACCTCAAGCAGATCGTCGACTACTGCCATGAGAAGGGGCTCTGGTTCCAGCAGCATTCCTGCGGCAAGAATGAGCTCCTTGTCCCTGCCATGATCTACGCCGGCGTGGATATGTGGCAGCCCCAGTCCATGAACGACGTGGAGATGCTGCGGGAGAAATACGGCGACAAGATCATGTTCTCCATCA
>JAEEGL011778817.1_pt1 | contig 10558 bp, 10 predicted proteins | sample 9134231 | NCBI WGS metagenome assembly JAEEGL01 (sample SAMN16246548, study PRJNA631951) | gut metagenome | biome: gut microbiome; feature: rumen; material: fiber-attached | host: Bos | place: Iran: Karaj | collected 2018-10
GTCAGTGAAGGATTCTCGCAGAAATCATCAGTAACAATGATTCCGTCTCTGTAAGAAACAGACTCAGAACCTACCATTACGTCGATATCATGTGTACCGATAATTGTAGGAGCCTGGGTGTCATTCTTAACACAGAAAGGAACATTAATGATCGAATAGTTTCCGCTGGAATCTGTAAGTCTGACAGCAACCTTGAAGTTTCCGCCCTCTTTAATGTCCGGTACGCCATTATCGTATGTGCATGTTACTGCAGTCATATCGAAAATGTCCTTGACCAGTTCTGAAGGTTCGGGAATTGTCTCTGCAGAATAAATATTCACCGGAACCGGTGTGCCTACAGGAGCCGTACGGTCAACTACGTTAAGAACAGAGTGAACAATGTGTCCGCCGCAATCAATGGCAATGTCATAAGAAGCGAGCATGCCTGTATCTATCGAATCAACATTCGTAATGAACTTGGTATTCGGCGGAATCTTTGTGAAAAAACAATCAAGAGTAATGGGGTGACCGTACTCGATATCGACTTCGGTAAGCCTCTCACTCTCGATATTATTGATAGCTCCGGAGTAGAAATAATAAGCTCCCAAAACACCTAATAAGGCTCCCGAGATAAGCGGCATAACCACAAATCCCAAAAACCTTATTACGTTGAACTTAATTTTTCTTGCTCCGCCAAAGCTCACAATTACTTAATTCCTGCACGCATGTAGTTAATGCTTGTAACCTTACCGTCTGCAACCTCAAAACGGAGTTCTGAAGTACCCTTGGTATAAACCATAAGGTAATCTGTAGAGGTAGAAGGTTCGCCATAAACAGCCTTAACATCCTCAACAGTCTGACCGATGTAAACACCCTCAGCTGTTGATACAGTATCATCAAAAAGCTTGATCCATACAACTACGTCGCTTCCGACATCTGTCTCAACAAAGAATGTGGAACCGAAGCTGTACTGTGAAGCCAGACCCTGACCTGCGCAAGAAGCAACCTGGTCGAGATCGTAATCACTATCAGCAAAAGATGAAACATCGATATCTGTGTTGATGATGAAGTTTACACCCTTGTAAGTGAAGACATAATTCTCGCTGGCAGCCTTGTCATCGGATGTAGCATCAGTGCCTGCGCCTGAATTCTGGTTCTGTGTAGAAATAACGTTAACGTCGGATGAAACCGGCTCAGGCTCATTAGAGCATGCTGCAACGCTGGCACCGACTATACTTAAGCTCATGATAAGAGCCGCAACTTTTGTAAATTTCATTAGTTTTTTCTCCCTCCAACTTCCACTTTACGTGAACACCATATAATGATACACCATGCAAAAAAGCCACGTGCTACAAAAATGAGGGAAAACGTCTGCAATTTTTACTCTAAAATGACAATTTCTATTTATAAATATGATCAGTTCTCGATGGCATTAGCGCCATAACTTCTGAGTTCTCCGTACTCTTCAATTTCACGGAGCTGGTCATCTCTCATGTCATTATAGAATTTGATATCTTTCTCGTATTCAGCGGCTACCGCCGGAACAGTTCTGTAATCAGTAAGGTCATAATGCTCAACAAGATACTTTCCGAAATAACTGCTGAGCTTTTCTGCACCGTAAATATTCAGGTGAAGGCCTGCATCGTATGTGTCGACGCTCATATCAATACCGATCTCGTCAACGTAATCACAGAAATTCAGATATGTGAGTCCGTACTGCTCGGCATACTTTTCAACATTTGCATCCCACTGTTCATACCATCCGTATTCGATCGGGGCACGGACAAGAATGAGCTCGATGCCGTTCTCTTCGCAAAGGAGTCTGATCTTATCGAGATAAGCAATTGCATTCTCTCCGAAATCGTAACTGATAAGCGGAGGTGAAGGCATAACCTTTGTCTGGGGCTTTATGTCACAACGCATGTAATAACCGTTGTGGGAAGTAATGTCTTTCGAGAAGACATGCTCAAAATCAGTCTTGGTGAGTTCGCTCCATCGGTCATGGAATCTGAGGATCGGGAATACGTAAGATGCAAAATTCTCATCCTTGGTCATGGATACATTGATCGCATCAACCTTGTCCTGAGACCATCTCATGCCATCCAGAGTCATTCTGTTGTAGGCCTCGTTACGGGGAACATCGTGCTGGAGATTGTGGATCGACAATACAACAACCTTAGGTGTTTCCGTCCTTAAAACGTCCCTCAAAAGATAGTAAGACTGGCAGATATACTGCTCACCTGAACCTCTGATATAGGCGGAGATACCGTATTCTTCATACATCTTGATCGGGGAATAGCTCTCATATGCATCACAATCGCCGAAGAAAATTACATCATGGGGAACATTTTCCCTGTAGTACTCTTCGGTGAATGAACCTTCGATTACACCCTTCTGATACTTGGGCATAAGGAGCCTTTGAGCAAACCAGAAGATGGAAACAGAAAAAGCAGCCAATACCAGAACGGTAATCAGCTTCACTACGATCTTCGATTCTTTCTTTTCCTTCTTCGCCATTACATTGCCTTTTTCAAACGGCGGAAATCTCCCAAAGCTTTCCAGCCGATCTTAAATATCTTTTTGATGTTGATCGAGTTCTTACCACCCTGTCTGGGTCTGAACGTTATCTCACGAAAAGTATACTCTTCTCCATAATAAACGAAATACGTCGTCATCATTATGTTGGGAAGATTGTAATCTTTATCAAGTTTTGGAAGATATTTCGCTACGGTTTGTGCATTCATGAGACGGAACGGAGCATTGGCATCCGGAATCTTAACATGGAAATATCTCTTAACAAGAAAGCAAACTACCTTCTCAACAAAGGCTCTGGACTTACCGTCGCCTCTTACTATTCTGTTTCCGAAGATACCCTTATAACCATGGCGCATCTGCCAGAAACCGTCAAATTCGCCTGGCATCGTCTGTCCGTCAGAATCTGTCTGGAAAATGAAATCCGCACCGCTCTTTATCGCGTAATCGTATAAAGCGATAACTTTGGGGCCATGCTGCTTATCTGTATTACTTAACACTTCAAGCTGAGGATGGTCCTTCTTAAAATCCTCAAGAAGGTCGTGAGTTCTGTCCTGACTCCCGCTGTCCGCAACAACGATTCTCGAAGCAGGATCCTTACCCTCAAGGACCGGGTACCAGGAAGTTACAACGTCGATGATGTTGTCTTCCTCGTTATACGCAGGCATAACGATATAAAGAATATCCACAATTTATTCCTCTGGAATGTTTTTCCGTTCGCAGACAATATAGCGCGGACGGCCTTTGGTCTCAAGGTATATTTTACCAATATATTCTCCGATAACGCCAAGACTAATCATCTGAACGCCGGATATAAAACACAAAATACTGGTAGTGGAAGCCCAACCATCAACATAATAACCGGAAATAACGGAAGCAAAAACATAAATGATTCCGATCAAACTGAATAAAGCTACTATAAAACCCATCACCGTGATCAGTCTTAACGGTCTTACGGAAAATGAAGTTACTCCGTCTATTGCCAAAGAAACCATCTTAGAGAGAGGATAATGGGTTGTTCCTGCTTCGCGTTCAGCACGGGAATAATAAACTACCGATTGTTTGAATCCCAATTGGGGAATTATTCCTCTTAAAAACAAGTTGCTCTCGTTGTAACCTTCCAGAGCATCAAGAACTCTGGAGCTCATTAATCTGTAGTCAGCATGATCCGGTATGCAATCAACACCCATAAGGTGGAGAAATCTATAATAAGAACGGGCACTATTTCTCTTGAACCATGAATCGGTAGATCTGTCATTTCTGACTCCGAAAACTATCTCATTACCCTTATCATATTCTTCGACCATCAGCGTAATCGCATTAATATCATCCTGCCCGTCACAGTCCATGGATATAACGATATCTGCAAATCTCTTTGCCTCCATAAGGCCGGCAATCAATGCATTCTGATGTCCTCTGTTACGGGATAAGGATATGGCGCAGTATTTCGGATCTTCTTCTGTCAAAGAACTGAGAATATCCCATGTCGAATCCTTGCTGCCGTCATTTACAAACAGGATGCGGCTCTTATCAGAGATTTTGCCGGAACCTATAAGTTCTTCTAATTTAGCCTTAAATTTACCGCTTGTAAGAGGCAATACCTGCTCTTCGTTGTAACAGGGAATTACAAGATAAAGTACAGCTGCCATAGAATACTCCCCTAACAATTACTAATGAAAGTATAACAAATTAGCGGAAAACTTGCTCGCTATGGGTGACAGCATATTACTATGGTTCCTTCATAGTATGGTTTTTGTAATCGATCCTGTACTGGACTGATTCTGTCGCGCTCTCAGGATACTTTTCCTGTGCGAACTGGAATCCGTTCCATCCGCCCTGCCAAAAATTCAGGAGTTCATCTGTCGTATACATGAAGAAATAGCTGTCATAGCCTTCGCGCCAGGTCGCATCGCAGTGATACCACTGTCCGTTTATTTTCACGTAATTCCAGAAATGCGTTGCAGTCTGGTAGGGATATCTCTCGATGATCATGTTCTCGATACCGGCAACATCAAGAAGTACCTTAACGGCATAAACTGTGGAGTAGCAGTTACCGGTGCCGTAAACATATGCGTTATAAGCAGCTTCCGTCCATGAATTGCTGTATGTCCTTAAGATAAATCTGATGTTATATCTGCACCACCAGATGATCTGGAGAGCGACCTCTTCTTCAGTCATCCCGGGCTCTGTGATCTCATCTAAAATATCTCTTGCGACATCATAAACAACTTCCGGCTCAATATAACCTTCAGGCTTTTCTGAAATCGTAAGATTGATAGAAACAGCCTTCTCATTTCCGGATATATCTTTCGCTGTGTAAATAACTTCGTATGTTCCCGGTTCATTTATGTTTACATTGGTCGTATCGATCGTAAGAACGGGATTTTCATCATAATCGTCAGTTACGATAACACCGTCTCTGTAAGATATGGAATCACCGATATACGCCTCGATATCGAGTGCGCCGACGATATCAGGCGCATTGTCATCTCTGGTAACTTCAAGAGGAACATTGACAGGAGTCTCATTACCGCAACCGTCAGTAAGCATGGCAACAGCTATAAAGTTTCCACCTGCTGAATAATCAGGAATGTCTTTCCATGTAGCGGCAACATCTGTTATGTCTTCTATTCCGGTGATACAGGATGCAGCATCAGGGAGTTCCTGGGCAGCAAATAACTTTTGCGGGATTCCCTGTCCGACAGGTGGAATCGAGTCCTGGATAATCAGCTTGCAGGCAAAATTCCTGCCATACATTTTTATGTTGAAACTGATCGTCTGAGGAAGATTGATATTGACCTCATCGAAATTAAGATTTGTAGATACGAGCTGAGGGAAAGTAGGTTCGCCACTCAAAAACATATTAAGATCCGGCCTCTGGGTGCCTGCCTCAATCGTGACTTCACGGTTTATCAGACCGGTCTCATCCTTAAAAAACGAATATCCTCCGACACCAAGCAGCACAACCAGTATCACGGCAACGGCAATAACCAGTCCCTTAAACAGTTTGGTCTGATCCACCTTAACCGTCTTTTGAGGAACCGGTTTTAACGCCCGTTTTGCAGGTTGTTTCTGAACAGGTTTCCTGATATTTTGCGCAGGCTGGTTCGGAACCTTCTTAACCGGAGTTTTCTGGACCGGACGGTTCTGTACAGGTCTTTGCGGCTTAACGGGAGCTGCCTTAGGCACTGCATTTACAGGCTGTTTCTGAACAGGACGCTGGCCAGGTTTTAGCACCTGCTTCTGAACAGGTCTCTGAACCGGTTTTTGAGCCGGTCTTTGCATCTGGTTACGATCAACAGGTTTACGGGCAGGAACATTGCCCTTCCTAACAGAAACCCCTTGAGCGGAATGATTGGCGTTCCGGTTAAGGGGTTTTGAATTGTTGCCGTTTGCGTTGTTCATATCAGTATCTTAACGAATGACTGCTGTAGTTAATTCTGTCCTGGACCGACTCTGTAGCAGACTCCGGATAAAGCTCCTCAGGGAAATTATACCCATTCCAGCCATTATGCCAAAAGTTTTTTAATTCGTACGTAGTGTACATGAAGAAATAGCTGTCCCAACCCAGTCTCGGAGTAGAGTCACAGTGATACCATTGGCCATCGATATTTATGTAATTCCAGAAGTGAGGATTATAGATATAAGGATCTCTGATGATGATCATGTTCTCAATTCCGGCCACATCGAAAAGGGCTTTCGCGCACATAGCAAATGTATAGCAGTTGCCGCATCTCTTGGTAAAACCGTCGTAAGCTGCTCTCGTCCATGATGTATCATCACAATTCGAAATGTAGTTGATGTTGTATCTTACCCAGTATGTGATTGCCAGAGCCTTCTCCATATCAGACATACCGTCCCATGTGATCCTGTCTAATACTTCCTGTGCTTCAGCGTAAACCAGCTCGGGTTCAACATAAGTAGAAGGCTTCTCTGTAAGTGTGAGCCAGATTGTTGCTTCCGATGTATTGCCGGAAAAATCTGTCGCCCTATAAGTAACAAGATATACGCCCTCTGAATACAGATCGATTTGGCTGGTGTCGATCTCCAGTGTAGGATTCGGATCGATGTCATCCGTAACGACAACATTTTCTTTGTACTTGATCGTATCGCCGATGAAGGCATCGATATCTTCCGTGCCTGTAATCACAGGAGCAACAGAATCCTTCGTTACTATGAATGGAACATTGACGATAGTCACATTTCCGGATGAATCAGTTACAGCTGCCTTTCCATTAACATTTCCGCCCGTCGAAATATCAGGGATCTCAGCCCACTCAACCGTGACATCGTTAAGGTCATAAACATTAGCAACACATTCTTCAACAGGAGGTATCGTATCGACCGAATAAAGTTTCTGAGTGATTCCTTCTGCAGTCGGCGGTGTTGTGTCGACGATCTCGAGCACACAAGGGAAATTGGTGCCGTACATAGTAACCGTAAATCTTATCGTTTGCGGAATGACATAGTTTACTGTGGAAAAATCCAGATTGCACTGAACATATTCAGGGAACTTGGGTTCGCCTGCAACATACATATCAAGGCTGGCAGTTGATCCTGCTTCGATAGTCTGCTGGCGGACAATCAGGGCTGTATCTTCGCAATAAACCATAACGGCCCAAAGGAAAGCAGCTCCAATAATTATTTCAAGAAGCAGAATTACAAGGAGAGGAACAACATGACGGCTCCTCTTGTGAATTCCATATGTCTTTGCTTCTTTTCTGGTGAGTCTGGTATGTTTGGGCTTTGCAGGTTTCCTTACCGGGTCTGCATGTTTTGCTTCTGCACGTCTGGCTTTGTTTTCCGCTTTCCTCTCGAGAGCAGCCTCGTGCTGCACCGCTTTAATTACAGCGGCGTCGGCAGACCTGACTTTGCGTCCCGGATTTTGGAACTCATCATCGTGCATTATATTGCCCCTTTATTTCACTCAGGATAGTTTCCGGTGAAGCAGGCGTCGCAATATCTGAAATCGTCACCGCCAAGCATCACGTCCAAATCCTCAGGTTCAAGATATCCTAATGAATCGGCACCTATTATGCCACAGATTTCAGGAATTGTGTGACTGCAGGCAATAAGATGCTCTTCATCGGGTACATCTGTACCGTAATAACAAGGATGCATAAACGGCGGAGAGCTGATCCTTACATGGACTTCTGTAGCTCCCGCTGCCCTCAACATATTAACCTGGTTGGCGATAGTATTACCTCTGACGATGGAGTCGTCGATTATAACTACTCTCTTACCGTTAACAACGGAAGAGATGGGATTAAGCTTGATCTTAACAGCCTGCTTGCGCTGTTCCTGGGAAGGCTTGATAAACGTTCTTCCTACGTAGGAATTCTTAACAAAGCCCTTCTCATACGGAATGCCTGACTCGGCTGCAAAACCTAAAGCAGCATCGATTCCCGACTCAGGAACTCCGATTACGATATCACAGTCACAAGGGTGTTTTCTTGCCAGGATCCTGCCCGCTTCTCTTCTTGCTTTTGCAACAGAGATACCGTCAATTACAGAATCCGGTCTGGCAAAATAGATATACTCGAAAACGCATTTTTTCATGCCGCGTTTAATTCCCGAATCCATAGATCTGATCTCACCGTCCTCGACAATGACGATCTCGCCGGGATTAACGTCTCTTATAAATTCCGCACCAACGGCTTCAAGCGCGCATGTCTCTGAACAAAAGATGACCGCGTCATCGAGTTTGCCCATGACAAGCGGCTTCAAGCCGAAAGGATCTCTTGCTGCGATAAGTTTGCGAGGGCTCATAACGAGCAAAGCATAACCGCCCTTAATTATCCCCATTACCTCCTTAACAGCTTCTTCAACTGAAGGAGTGGCAGATCTCTTGCTGGCTATCAAATATGCGATAACCTCCGAATCAGTAGTCGTATGGAATATCGCGCCCTTATCTTCTAGCTCTCTTTTGAGAGCGAATGCATTCGTAAGATTTCCGTTGTGTGCGATAGAAAGCGTACCCTTGGAATACTGCGTGACGATCGGCTGGGCATTTTCCGGAACACTCCCGCCTGCTGTCGAATATCTGACATGTCCTATTGCTATGTCGCCTTTGAGATTCCTGATCTTGTCGCTGCTCAATACATCACTAACAAGTCCCATTCCCTTGACGCATTCTATGGACGCATCGTCATTTGTGGCAATACCACAACTCTCCTGTCCCCTGTGCTGGAGACTGAAAAGTCCGTAATAAACATCACAAGCACAATCTGTGCCGCCGTGAATTCCAAAAATTCCGCATTCTTCGTGTATGGCCATGCATAGATTTTACACCCAAGTTGTCAGACAAATATGCGGTAAAACGTATGTATTTTCGAAAACACAAAAAACATGTTTTGGATAAAACAACAACAGCGAGTCCATCTTAGTAGTAAAATGGCCCATATGGAAAATCTGTTTGATAATTGCACGTTATGTCCCAGGAAATGTCATGCCGCCAGGAGCAGCGGTTCTGTGGGCTTTTGCCAAATGCCGGATTACCCTGTTGTAAACCTGGTAAAACTTCACTATGGCGAGGAGCCGATTATCAGCGGCACTAAGGGAAGCGGCACCGTCTTCTTCGAAGGCTGCAGTCTGGGATGTGTGTTCTGTCAGAATTATTCCATTTCCCGAGGTCCAACAGGGCACGGCAGCCGGATGGACAAAAACACACTGGCAGATAACTTCCTGAAATTGCAGGACCAGGGCGCGCATAACATCAATCTTGTTACGCCGGTGCATTTCGCGCCTGCTGTTGCCGAAGCGATCTCAATAGCAAAGGCAGCGGGGTTAAATATACCGGTCGCAGTTAACTGCTCCGGTTATGATCTGGTCTCAACATTAAAACTTTTCGACGGACTCGTAGACATATACATGCCTGACATGAAATATTTCTCGCCCAAATACTCGGCAGAGTATTCTCACGCTCCTGACTACTTCTCAGTTTGTTCGAGCGCAATCGATGAGATGGTAAGACAGACAGGTGATGCTGTTCTGGGTGAGGACGGACTGCTGAAAAAGGGCGTCATAGTAAGACACCTGATTCTGCCGGGACTCCTTTTCGATTCGAAGCATGTCATAGATTACCTGACATCCAGATACGGCAACAGGATCTACATTAGCCTTATGAGCCAATATACTCCCATGCCTTCAGCAACAGGCAAACTCAAAGAGAGACCGACAAGAAGAGCCTGCGACAGCCTGGCTGATTATCTGGAATCAAAAGGTCAGACCAATGCATTCATACAGCAGTATGAATCTGATGGAAAAGAAATGATCCCGGACTTCAAAACCTGAAGACCGGGACCAACAAACAGTTTAATTTCTTATCTTAGATCAACTCTTCGATTATCTTCTCGAGTTTAGGCTGGGGAACAAATCCTACGGACTCGTTCACCTCAACGCCGCCTTTGAAAAACTTAACTGCAGGAATGCTGCTGATGTTATATTCTTCAGCTACTTCCATAGACTCATCAACGTTAAGTTTGCAAACCTTGAGTTTACCTTCGTATTTTTCTGCCAATGTAGAGATAACAGGTCCCAACATCTTGCAGGGGCCGCACCACTCTGCCCAGAAATCTACCAAAACAGGAATATCACTGTTTAAAACTTCCTCTTTGAAATTGCTGTCATTTAAAATAACTTCTGCCATGTGTTTCTCCTTCCGTTTAATCTTTGTTTACGTGGTCGTTTTTACATGTGTCGCATTTATTTGCAGAACAACATTCTCCGCCCTCGCAAACTCTGTAGTTGCCGCCTTCTATACATAAGACTTTGCCGTTTATTATCGCGTCTGCAATCTTATATCTTGCTGTCTCATATATTTCTGTTACCGTTGTTCTGGAGATCGCCATCTGCTCAGCACATTCCTCGTGAGTTTTCTTCTGGTAATCCACGTGACGGATAACTTCGTATTCTTCGATCGTAAGAACCTGGGATTCGATTTTATCTGCTCCTGTCGGAACAAATCTGGTGAACTTCGGTTCCTCACAAACTCTTCTTACTCTCACAGGCCTGGGCATTTTGCTATCACTCCAAAATAAAAGACATA
>JAEEGL012562562.1_pt1 | contig 10558 bp, 11 predicted proteins | sample 9134231 | NCBI WGS metagenome assembly JAEEGL01 (sample SAMN16246548, study PRJNA631951) | gut metagenome | biome: gut microbiome; feature: rumen; material: fiber-attached | host: Bos | place: Iran: Karaj | collected 2018-10
GAATATTTTATGAATAATCCTAATCAAGTATTATCTAAAGAAATGATATATGATAAAGTATGGGGAATAGAAAATGAATCTATTTCTAATAACTTAGAAGCTTATTTATCTTTTATTAGAAAGAAATTAAAGATAATTAATTCTAATGTATCAATTAAGTCTTTAAGAAATATAGGTTATAAGATGGTGTATAGTGATGAAGGAACTAAATAGAAAAGTATTTAAAACGATATTTTTAATATTATCTTTATTTATGTTATTAGGTATTATTATTTATAATGTTAATTCTTATAAAAAAGAATATGATAATGTTAAAAGAAATTTAGTATTTATGGAAAATAAGAATAAACCAGAAGGTAATCCACCAGAACCAAGAGAGTTTGAAGATGATTCTAATTTTAAAAATAGAGAATTAGATAATATGATGATTATGGATTATGAAGTTTATACAATTAAACTTAATAATGGTGAAATAGATAGAATTATTTATCATAGTGATAATAATAGTGATTTTAATATAAAAGATGTTGCTAATAAGATTAGTAGTAAAAGTGAAAAGTTAGTAATAGGTAATTTATATAATAATAAGTATGCTTATAATTATGAAAATGATACGATTGTTATTATTAATATGAAAGATATTAATAGTAGATTAATAATGACTTTAGTTAGATCAATTATTATATTAGTTGGTTTAGAAATAATTATTTATTATGTTTCTAAATCTTTAACTAAAAGAATAACGAAACCAGCTCAAGAAGCTTTTGATAAACAAAAAGATTTTATAGCTGATGCTTCTCATGAACTTAAAACTCCATTAGCAGTTATTATGGCATCATCTGATGAATTAAAGAGTGATAAAAAGAACAGTAAGTATATAGAAAATATTAAACATGAATCTGATAGAATGAATACTCTAATAAAGAGTTTATTAGATTTATCGAAGTTAGAAAATGGTGTTTCAAGTAGTAGCTATAAAGATGAAGATATATCAAAGATAGTTGAAAGAACTAGTTTGGTATTTGAAGCAATTGCTTTTGAACAAAAGGTAAGTATTGAAACTAATATAGAAAAAGGTATTATGTTTAAATGTAGTAAAGATGAAATGGAAAGATTAATATCTATACTAATAGATAATGCAATTAAACATAGTTATGAAGATAGTTCAATAATAGTTAATTTAAATAAAGATAAGAATAATATAGTAATAGAAGTTATTAATACTGGAGATCCTATAAAAGCAGGAGACGAAGAAAAAATCTTTGAAAGGTTCTATCGTGCAGATAAATCAAGAAATAGAGATGCTAATCGTTATGGTTTGGGTTTAGCTATTGCAAAGAATATAGTTACTAATCATAAGGGAACAATAAAAGCATCTTCTAAAGATAAGAAGACAACATTTAAAATAATTTTTAAAAAATAAGAACATTAAATAAAATTTAATGTTCTTTTAATTTTGACTAGTTATCATGTAAATATGAAAGGAGAAAGAAATAAGAAGAAAATTAATTATTTAATTTTTATTTAATAAATAGAAAATATAATAAAAGAGAAATAATAAATGAATGGAGGGATATTAATGAAAGATAAGATTTTATTATTTATTATAGGAGTATTAGTAGGAGCGGTGATTGCAACTGGAGCATTCTATGTTTATTCAAAATCTACAAGTAATTGTAGTAATGAAACAACAACTCAAAGTAACGATAACCGTCCAGAAATGCCAGGAGGCCAAATGGGTGAAAATGGTCAACCACCGGAAATGCCTAGTGGTGAAAGACCAGATATGGCAAACAACTCTAATACACAAAGTAAAACAGATACAGAAAAGAGTAATTAGTGGTGTATAGATGAAAAGGATTATAAAGTATTGTAGTGTAGTTCTAATATTATTATTAGCATTTATGTTTACAGTTAAAGCAGAAAGTAAGACAGTATATGTTAATTTAGAAACATTAGATTATTCTACAGATAAAAAGACATATGAAAGTATAAAAGAATATAAGGCACTAGAAGAATTTTTAGTAGATTATGAAAGTAATAATTTACCAAGTATTTATATAACTGATTTCTTATTTGATGGTGTATCAACAGTTAAGACACCGGATTTAGATGATTTTATAGAAAGTGATTCAAATGATATTAAAGTTAAAGAATTAGAAATAAAAGTTATTAATATTAATACTGTTGGTGATTATGAATTTAGTGGAGAAATAAAAGGAGCTATGATTGGTGTTGATACCAATAATAGAAAAGGTAATATTAATATTATTTTGAATGGTGCTAGTATAGATACTGATTCTAAGAAAGCTCCAGCTATATATGTATATAACAAAGATAAGAATTATACAGATTGTAAGGTAACTATTAAAACTGTTAAAGGAACTAAGAACTATATTGAAGGGGGGAAATTAAAGAAGGTAAGTTTAGTAGGTTCTGATGAATTAGATAAATATAGTAGTTATTATAGTGGAGATAGTTTAACTAATTATAATATGTATTCTAATTATTATGGAATATATACAAGTGAAGAAATAAAAAATATTTTATTTGCTACTGTAGTAGCTGATAAAGAAGATTTACAAGATGGAGATCCGTATTATTTTTATAAAGGTAGTGGTGCTATAAGTTCTGATATCGATTTATATTTTGAAGGAGAAGGTTATTTAAAAGTAACTAGTAAAAATTCAGAAGGTATTGAAACAAAAGGTAATTTAACTTTTAGTGGTGGTACTGGTGATTATGAAATATTTGCTGGAGATGATTGTTTAAACACAACTACGGCAAGTAGTAGTGGTACTACAGTTAGAAATGATTTAACTATTAATGTTAATTCATTACTTGCTTCAGTTAATGAAGATGCTGATGAAGGAGATGCAATTGATTCAAATGGTAAGTTAACTATTAATGGTGGTACTATTTATGCATTTGCTAATCCTAATAGTGGGGATGCTGGATTAGATTCAGTTAATGGAATATATATTAATGGTGGAACAGTAATAGCAACAGGTAATATGGTTGATCAAGTTTCTAGTGATTCTAAACAAAACTTCTTATATGCAAGATTTAATACAATAAAAGCTGATACTTTAATTGTTATAAAAGATCAAGATGATAAAGTTATAACAGCTTTTAAGACAGGAAGAAATATTCAAAATCTATTATATAGTAGTAAAGATTTAGATTATGAATCTTATAAAGTTTATACAGGAGGAACTATTGAAGGTGAAGAAACTAACGGATTATACACAAGTATAGATAGTTATACTGCTGGTGAAGAAATATCTGTTAGTAATGCTGGAAGTAAGAATAGTTCAACTAGTAAAAGTAATAAGAAAAATAATAATTTTGTTTTAATAATATTGGGAATAGAAATATTATTATTAGGTATTTGCTTAAGAATATATCTTAAAGGAAGTGATGCTTAGAGATAGAAGAAAGGAGTTAAAAATGAAAGATAAAAATACAATATTATATATTTTAATTATAGTTATTTTAGTAGTAGTATTAGGAATCTTATGGTTTTTAATAATTAATGGTAATAATAAAAGTAATGATAGTAGTAATAGCAATAGTACTAATACTAAATCACAAGAAAGAAGTAATAAATCATCTACATCCTATTCATCAGTTAAAGAAATAACTGAAGATGAAAATATTACTAGTGGTGAGTATGAATCTAATAAGAGTGATGAAAATGCTATATCTGCATCAGGTGATATTGATGTAACTTTAGCAAATATTACTGTTAATAAAACAGGGGATTCTGATGGTGGAGATAATACAAGTTTTTATGGTACTAACTCAGCTATTATAGCTAAAGATGGTGCTACATTAACAATAAAGAATGCTACTATTACTACTGATGCTACCGGTGCTAATGGAGTGTTTAGTTATGGTGGATCTGCTACAACTAATAATTCTAAAAGTGATGGAACAACAGTTAATATTAGTGATTCTACCATTACTACTACTAAAGGTAATTCAGGAGGCATAATGACTACTGGTGGGGGTACAACTAATGCTAAAAACTTAACTATTACAACTAGTGGTCAATCTAGTGCAGCAATTAGATCTGATAGAGGTGGTGGAACAGTTAATGTAGATGGTGGTACTTATACAACAAATGGTGTTGGTTCACCAGCTATTTATTCAACTGCTGATATAACAGTTAAAAATGCTAAACTTATTTCTACAGTAAGTGAAGGAGTTATAATTGAAGGTAAGAATTCTATTACTTTAGAAAATGTAGAATTAACAGATACACATACAAAAAACGTCAAATCCAAAACTTATAAAAACATATTTATATACCAATCAATGAGTGGTGATGCAGCAGAAGGTCAAGCTACATTTACTGCAAAGAATAGTACAATAACAACTAATAATGGAGATTCAATCTACGTTACAAACACAAGTGCAATTATTAATTTAACTAACAATATATTTATTAACAACAACTCTTCCGAATACTTTTTAAGAATACAAAAAGACGCTTGGGGTAACGAAGGTAGTAATGGTGGTAAAGTAACATTAAATTTAACTGATCAAGAAATTGAAGGTAATATTAGTGTTGATGAAATATCATCATTAATAATGAATATGACTTCATCTAGTTTTAAAGGTATGATAGATGCTAAAGATGGAGAAGTTAATCTTGTACTAGATAAAGATAGTACTATTACATTAACTGGTGATAGTTACGTAACTAGTCTAAAAAATGCTGATAGTACTAATAGTAATATCAATCTTAATGGATATAAATTATATGTAGGAGGTGTAGAACTCGTTAAATAAAAGACATCAAAAGATGTCTTTTTATTATTGCAAAATTGCTTTTTAATGATGTTAATAATATAATTAAATAAGAGAGGATAATTGATTATGGAGATAAGAGCAGATGGAAGAGTATTATTTGGTCACGAGTATATGGATTTTGATGATTTTGTTCATCTTATTAGAAATTTCGATAATTGTAAGAAGATAGAACATGATGATTATTATAAAGAACTTGTTTTTGAAACTTCTGATACTTATGATTATATTTTTTATAGAGATATATCTCCTGATAGTCCTGCTTATAAATATGTAGAAGAATTAATCAAGGTAGTAAAAGATTATAAAGAATATAAAAGAAGAAAGAATATGTATGCGGCTGCAATAAATGACGGTAAAATACCTGAAGATATAGAAGATAAAGAATTGTTAATTAATTACATTAATAATGCAATTAATAGTTCTAAAGCAACTATTAAATCTTATAAGAGAAATAGAATAATATGTCTAACTGGGAGTACACTTGCTGCTTCTTTAATGAGTGGTGTTATTGTAGCTGCAACAGGTGCTCATGATGCATCACTTGTAATAAGTTTTGTATTACCTGTACTTAGTTATACTTTTGCTTCAGCAGTGACTAGTTTTGAAAAAGATGAAATAAAAAACTTAGAAGCAAAAATTGATTATTACAAAACAATAATTGATAAAGTAAAAGGTACTGGTACAGGGAATCCAGTTCAAGATGAACTAAACGAACTTGAATATGAAGGTTTATTAAAGATTAAAAAATATAATGATAAATTTGTTAATAGAGCAGCTGAAATAGTTGCATTGGTAAGACAATTAAAACCATCAAAAAAAGAAAAGTTTGAACCTCTTGTTGATAGTTTATTAGATGAATATAAAAGAAGAACTAAGGAAATATTAGAAGCAGAAACTGATATTCCATTTGGTAAAGCTAGAGATATTTATGCTTTATATGTAGAAATGCAATCTAGTTTGAATAAGTTAGAGTTTGATGTTAGAGATCAGTTAAGAAAGCAACAAGAATTAGAGAACATTCATGATGAAGTAGATGATTTAAGAAGTGAATTATACAGAGATGATGAAGTTCGACAATTATTTAAGGTTGGATAGAATTTATTTTGAGGTGAAATATTTATGGCAGAAGTAATGCAAGGACCTATGACATTTGTACAAGCTGAGAAATGCTTAGCAAGGCTAATTGAAGCATCTAAGGCGTTTAAAGGTGGTTCTAGAGCTGTTGTTGGAAGATTAAAAACTAGTTATGGATATGGTAAAGTTATAGGAATAAAATCATTTGATAATACAGTTTATACGAGAATAGATTTTGATCCTGAAAAAGGTTATCACTTTAATTTTATTAATGATAATACTGGTGAAAAGATATGTATTTTAATTAGTGATATGGATGAAGTACAGTATAGAGCTTATATTGATATGTTAACTAAAGATAGAGCAATAATTGATGGTACTAAAAGACCAGTATTTAGTTCCGTAATAGTTGGATTAACGGATGATGATATGTTAATTGCTTTTTATGAATCTTTGTATAAAGATGTAAGCTTTGATGATATAGTAGCTTATTATGAAAACTTATTAAAAGATGAAGTAGAGAAAAAAATGTAGAAGATGTCTTCTACGTTTTTTTAAAATAACTTTGACAAATAAAAATATATGTAGTATTCTCTTTGGTAAGAAAGGGAGATTATTTATGAAAAATATAGTTTCTAGATTACATCATCATAATAATCTGCACTTGTTAATACGACATTAAAAATCGTAGGTACAAGTGCTATTTGTGGTGCTTGTATTTAGAGAATTTATATATATTTATAAAGCTATACAAGTACCACTTGTATAGCTTTTTATATTTAAAAATTATTTGAAAGAAAGAGGATTATTATGAAAAAAATTGATGAAGGTATCGTTTATTCAAACGATATAAAACTAATATTAAATGGTTATAATAATTTAGATTGTAACTATAAGGGTTTAATTATGCCAGATTCTTGGTTTATTGAAGAACTAAGAAAGCAATTTAAAAGAACAGTAGATAAGATATTTACAAAAACAACAATTATAAGCGAGGAGGAAATGATATCAAGCATTATTAAATCAATTAAAGATGTGTTTGGTATCTATCCCCATTGTTTCATTAGATAAGATATATCTAGGAATAGATAATAGGTATTTATTTTTCTTAGATTGTACAAGAGTAGATAAATCTAGTGATTTAGTATCAAGAAAGGAACCTAACGATCCATATTCAGTTGATAAACAAATAGAAAAGTTAAGTACTTTATTTAAGAAGATGGGTACAAGAGAAATAATATTAGCAGATGATGTTGTATTTTCTGGTTCAGTATTGGACAAGATTATCAACAAGTTTGGGGAGAATGGTATTAAAGTAGTTGGTATAAGAGCATGTATATCAACAAGAAGAGGTTATGACAAGTTTAATAAATATTTACCTTTAGGTTTAAAGTGTGGTTATTTACTAAGTAGTGATGTTATTGATCAAATATGTGAAAGAGATTTCTATTATGGAATAGTTGGTTCAGGTATTTCTGTTAAGAAAGATGGAAGAATTAAAAAAGCACCTTACTTCCAACCATATGGAGAACCTTGTGAAAGGGCTTCGATACCTCGTGTTTATGAAAATTATTTTTCGGGAGATTGTGTTTATAGATCATTACTTTTATGGGAAGAAATTGAAAGATTAAATAAACGCGAAATAATGGTTTCAGAATTACCGGAAGAAATAACTTTTTCTGGAGATGATGATTCAATTGTTAAAACTTTAAGTAGGGGGATGAGAGCATGTGTCAGATAGGTATTATGGGTTCAGCAGCTGATTTGAATTACAATGATGAATGTTTAGAATTTGCTAAAGAATTAGGTAAGTTGATAGCTAAAAGCGGAAATATATTAGTTTATGGAGCAGAGAAAGAGTATTCGTCATTATCAACAGAAGCTGCAATAGAAGCAGATAAATTTGGTGGTATTACAGTAGGTATAACACCTGATAAAGGCAAATATGTTTATGGAGATTTTAGACCAACAGTATTAATTCCGTGTGGACTTGGAATAGGTGGCGGAAGAGAGTTTGTATTAATTAACTCTTGTGATGTAATAATAGCTATTTCAGGTGGTTCTGGAACATTAACTGAGATGGCGATTGCTTATCAAGCTAATATACCAATTATTGTTGTAGATAAGTTTGGTGGTTGGTCTAAGAAGATGTCTAATAAATATTTTGATGATCGAAAAAGATTAAAATGTATTAGTGCTTCGACTGCAGAAGAAGCACTAGACAAAGCAATAAAAGAATTGGAAAGGAGAAAAGGAAATGATAATTCAAAATGTTAAGGGTGGTTATGACTTTTTACCTAAAGAACAAAGAATAAGAAATTATATTAATGGTATATTAAAAGATACTTTTGAAAGATATGGTTATCAACCAATAGAAACACCGATACTATGTTACTTTGATATGTTAGCAGGTAAGTATGATGAAAATAATGATATTTTAAATGAAATATATAAGTTAAGAGATCAAGGTAATAGGGAACTAGGGTTACGTTATGATTTAACGGTACCATTTGCAAAGTTTATTGCACTTAATAAAAATGAAATAAAGTTACCATTTAAAAGATATGAAATAAATAAAGTATTTAGAGATGGACCAGTTAAAGTAGGTAGAGATAGAGAGTTTACACAATGTGATGTTGATGTAGTAGGTTTAGCAGGTGAGTATATAGATGCTGAATTAATAGCTCTTTATGTAGATGCTTTTAATAGATTACAAATACCTATTAATATTAAATATAATTCAAGAAAGTTAATGTCTGGTTTAATAATGGAAGCAGGTATTAATGAAGAGTTAATTTCTTCAACAATAACTATTATTGATAAGATAGATAAGTTAACAGAATTTGAATTAACTAATGAATTTATAACAATTGGTTTAAGTAATGATCAAATAGTTAAATTATTAGAATACTTTAAATTAGATTTAAATGAATTAACTAAAAAGTTTAAAGGTACTGATAGTGAGTTGTTAAAAGAAGGATTAGAAGAATTAAATAATTTAACTAAGTATTTAAAAAAGTTGGAATTATTAAAATATACTACTTTTACACCATCACTAGCTAGAGGACAAGATTATTACACAGGCAATGTGTTTGAAGTTTATGAAACTAGTGGTAAGCTAAGTGGCGCTATTGGTGGCGGTGGTAGATATGACAAAATGATTACAGAATTTATTGATGATGGGAATATCTATCCAGCAATAGGTATCTCATTTGGTTTAACTTCAATATTTGCTTTATTAAAGGAAAGAGAAGATTTGAATAAAGAATCAGATTTAGATATTTATGTTATTCCAATGAATACAAAAATAGAATCATTAGGTTTAGTTAATGAATTGAGAAATCTAGGTTTTAAAGTAGATATGGAAATGGAAGATAAGAAGTTAAAGAAATCTTTAGATTATTGTAATAAAGAAGAAATACCGTATGTCATTATCTTAGGTGAAGATGAAATAAAAAGTAAATCTTTTAAATTAAAGAACATGAATACTCGTGAGGAGTATGAGATAAGTATATCTAATCTGAAAGAGATAAAAAATATAATAAAAAAGGATATCTAGTGATATCTTTTTTTATTGTGTGATATAATTTGGATGGAGATGATTATATGAAAGAAAAAGAATTAATAGTTGGAGAGAAATGTAATATCAAAATGATATCTACTATAATTGCAATAGTTGGAATTATAGCTACATTAGTTGTTGACTATATATCTATACCAGGTATTATTGAAGATTATGGTATATTGGGTGTTTTTTTTGGTGATGAAGGTTTATTCTTCACAGCTATTATATTTGGACCTATATTGGTTATTGCTTTAGTATTATATTTTAGTTCTTCAAAAGTATGTTTAACAGTTACTGATAAAAGAGTTTATGGTACAGCTATATTTGGTAAGAGAGTAGATTTACCATTAGATATGATTTCTGCAATTAGTACTTCATTTTTAAAAGGTATTGGTGTTTCAACTTCATCTGGTGTAATTAAATTCTGGTTAATTAAGAATAATGAAGAAATACATAAAACTATTAGTGAATTATTGTTAAAAAGACAAGATAAAAAAGTGGAGACGGTTAAAGAAGAAGTTAAAACAAGTGATGCAGATGAATTGAAAAAATATAAAGAATTACTAGATGATGGTGCTATTACTCAAGAAGAATATGATGCTAAAAAGAAAGAAATTTTAAAATTATAAAAAAGAAATAGAGAAATCTATTTCTTTTTATTTAAAACTTGTTTTATAAAAAAGGATAATGAAGTTTGATAGGTAATAAGTGTAGTGAAGGCATATAATGAGTGCTGACCTCGCGAGGAGGTGATCTATATGTCTAAAAAAGATTTATTAATCTTTTCATTGGTCATAATTATCATCTTATTAATCCTATACACATGATAGTTATTAACATAAAAAAAAGCACTCATTAAAGAGTGCAACCCAAAAAACGGTTAGCACTTGTATATGCCTTCCTATTTATATTTTATCATATATTAATAATAAGAAGAAATAGTTTTTTTATTTTTTTGTATTCAACATCGTTATCAGTTTTTATTATAAATAGGAAATGTGTTATAATATATGCACATCTTATAAAGAGAGACGGAGGGACTAGCCCTATGAAGTCTCACCAACCTATTAAGTTAGGTGGTAATGCTAGATCTATAAGATA
>JAEEGL012750448.1_pt1 | contig 10558 bp, 6 predicted proteins | sample 9134231 | NCBI WGS metagenome assembly JAEEGL01 (sample SAMN16246548, study PRJNA631951) | gut metagenome | biome: gut microbiome; feature: rumen; material: fiber-attached | host: Bos | place: Iran: Karaj | collected 2018-10
AGTCACCGCCTCGGCGGTCACGGGAGCGACGTCCACCGTCACCTTGCCGCCGGTCAGCGCGCGGTAGGTTTTCGCAACCTCCGCTTCGTTCGGCGCGCGGGTATAAAGAGGGATATTCTTATACGCCGCGTCGTCCGCGGAGTTGTTCGGATGGCGGATGCCGGTGATGCCGAGGCGCTGCGCCTCCAGCGTGGCGATCGGCACCGGCAGCTCGGCCGAGGCCAGCTTCTCCGCATCCACATAGAGCGCGACCTCGCCGCCGACCTCGCCGGTCAGCGTCAGGAGCTTGCCGCCGAGCTGATCGAACGGGTACACGGCGCTCACGTTGACCTTGTCGCCGTCCTCGCACTCGATCTGGCAGTAGACGCGCTGCGCGCCGTAGTGATAGTAGAACACGAACGGCATGCCGGTCGAGCCCTCATAGATCAGCCAGGCCGTCCATCCGGTGGTGCGGTCGGCCGCGTAGAGATAGCGGTCGAGATAAATCTGATAGGTGAAGGCGTCGCCGGAAACGATGCGGTTGGCGATTTCCGGAAGGCGCGCGCTGCCCTGCTGGCCGACGTGAAGCGCCTCGTCCTCCCAGGAGAGGTTGTCCGCCAGGCGCAGATCGATGTCGAGGCCGTGGCCGGTCAGGTCGGCCCAGACGGCGGAGTTCGCGTCGTGGCCGGCGGCGGTGTTCTGCTTGCCGTCATAGAAGGAAGCCAGGCCGTCAAGCACGACGCCGCGGCTCGTGACCGCCTCGGCGGTCACGGGGCCGAAGGAGACGGGGCCCGTCTCGGACGGATCCTTGCCCTCGATCTTCTGACCGGTCAGCGCGGTGTAGTTCGACGCGATCTCCTCCTCGCTCAGTGCACGGTCGTAGATCAGGATGTTTTTGTAGGTAGCGTCATCCGCGGAGTTGTTTTTGTTCTGGAAGCCGTTGAAGGACAGCGTCTCCGTATCCATCACGGCGAGCGGCGCCGGAAAATCGGTCGTGCCGAGGCGCTTCTCATTGATGTAGATCGACAGCTTGCCGCCGACCTCGCCCGTGACGGTCAGCACGCTGCCGGGCAGCTTCTCGAAGTCGCACGGACCGCTGACGTTGACCGCGTAGCCATCGGCATCCTTCAGCTGGCAGTACACCACCTTCATGCCGTAATGATAGTAAAACGTATAGGTCCAGGAGTTGTCCGCGGCGGCGTAGTAGAACCAGGTCGTCCAGCCGTTCGTGCGGCCGGGTTCGTATCCATAGTCGCCGAGATAGATCGAATAGGTGTGCGCGTCGCCGGTCAGGACGTCCACGATCCCCTTCGGGAAGACGCCCTTGCCCTGCAGGCCGACGTACAGCGCGTCGTCCTCCCAGGAGAGGTTGTCGCCCAGCGTGAGGGCGATGTCGTTGCCGTGGCCGCTGAGGTCCGCCCAGACGGCGGACTTTGCATCGTGACCGCCGGCGGTGTTCTGCCGGCCGTCGTAGTAGCCGACGAGTCCGTCCGTGGCGATGCCGCGCTCCTCCGCGGGGCCGGCGGCCGCCGCCATCGCGCCTGCAGCCGCCGAGACGGCCATGCAGAGGCAGAGGAGAAGCGAAAGAAGCTTTTTCATGAGGGATACCTTGCCTTTCATATTGATTTTCAATATATCGATGGGCGCCGCGCGCCTCACCATTTCGCCAGATCCGAGGAGAGAGACGACAGCTTGCGATCAAACAGCTTGGTCTTCGAGGCGTACCAGGAGGCGAAGTTCCGCTGCTTATTGACGATGTTGTCGCCGAAGGAAATATACGGATTGCCGAGCGCCGTGTCCCAGACGTAGCCGAAGTCGTAGAAGAGCGTGTCGTGCACCAGATCGATCATCTCCGTCGAATCGGCGTCGCGCGCGTCGCGGTATTTGAGGATCGATTCATAATAGACCGGAACGACCCGGCGGTAACTTTCCATGCAGAGCGCCTCGAGCAGCAAGGCGGAGGCGTCCGGCGTCTCAAGCGAGGTCGGGATGGCGAAGATCGTCGCGCCGACGGAGCCGGTCAGATAGCTCTTCTGCTCCTCGGTGTACTTCGGCTGCGGCAGCACGCCGTAGTCGGATTCCATATCGCGCATGCTGGTGGCGATGCCCAGGTGGACGCCGAAGAAAAGCCCCTGGTCGTTTTTGAACATCTCCAGCATGCGGTCGTTGTCGATGTAGCCGCCGCGGGATTTGAAGGTGCTGGGCGTATCGTTGACCAGCGCGTACACCTTCTCGTAGGCCTCGACGCTTTTCTCATTGTACAGCGTCAGCTTCAGCCCCTCCGCCTCGTCCTGCGTCACCGCCTTCATATCGAAGGCGGTGTAAAGGCCGCGGATCGCCCATTTGTTGATGATCAGCCCATACAGATCCGCATCGTTGTAGCGGCCGTTGCCGTCGAGATCGCTGAGCACCGCCGTGCTCATGCGCAGCATCTCGTCAAAGGTCCATCGGCCCTCGCGCACCAGCGCGTAGGGATCCTCCAGCTGATTGTCGGCGAGCAGCTTCTGATTGAAGAAGGTGACGAGCAGGCTCGAATACTGCTGCAGATCGTAGTCGCCGGTGCAGGCGAACAGCCTGCCGTCGATGGTCAGCGTATCGTTGTAGCCCTTCGCCCACCAGGGATTGTCAAAATCCAGATACTGCCGCTCGTGCAGATTGAGATAGCAGCCCTGCGTGGACAGCGTGATGCCGTACCAGTAGTTCGGCGCCACGATGTCGTAGTCGCCGGAGGCGGCCTGCACGCTGTTGACGATCGCGGCCATGAAGCCTTCGGAGCCGGCGGAGAAGCCGGGCAGCGGGACGTAGTCGATCGCGCACTCGAAGCGCTCCTCGACCGCCGTGTTCCGCTCGAAGACCGCCGAGGCGAGGATGTGCGCCGTGTCGTCCGGCTCCGCGATATAATAATCGGAAAGCTCCTCCATGCAGAGGATATGGAACGTGTAGCCGTCAAACGACGTCTCGGGCAGCCTGTCCGGCAGCGTCTCCGGCGCGTCCGTCTCCGGCGGCACGACGCTCTCCGCCGACGTGTCGGAGGCCGGCGGCGCCGCCGTTGTGTCATGTGTCGGCGAATGACCCGCGCAGGAAGCCAGAAGCAGCGACGAAAGGATCGCCGCGCAGAAGACGCGCAGTCCGGATCGTTTCATGACTTCTCTCCTCTCTGTGGCCGCCGAAGCGTTCCGGCAGCCCTTTCCCTTGTACGGCATCATTGTATCATACAGGATTTTTGTTGTCAATACTTTTCAGAGAAATTGTATACAATTATTTTGATTTGTGTTGACAGACCGCCGTCAACCTGTTATAATACAGGCGACCATCCAATGTTAGAAAACCGAATGGACGTCCAAATCTGAACACCCCCAAATAATTGTCTGACAAAATTTCATTATTCTGTTGAAATGTCAAATAATGTCTGATATAATGAGTGTGTCAGGCACGGCAGAGGATGCACATCCAGCATTCACGATGCATCCCGTCCGCAGTACATAGGATCCTGCCTGACAAATTCAGACAGACATCCAAAAGAAAGGGAAAAATGAATATGAGCTGGTACCTGAAAACCATGGAAGAAAATCTGTCGGACGCTGACGCGCGCTGGCTGAAAGCGATCCGGACGCCGACCGTCGTCGGCGTTCCGCCCGAGAATGCGCTTCGCGGGCTCTGCGTGATGCCGGACGGCGAGATCCGCGCTTACGGCGAGCGGGACAAAACGACGGTCCGCGGCGGCTCCGGCGAGGCGATCTATCTCTCCTCCCGCGACTGCGGCCTGTCGTGGAAGGAGTACCCCGTGCCGCACGGCGCGATCGGCTCCGCCGTGCGCAGCCCGTATTCCGGGAAATACATTTCTCTGCGCAACGTCACAGGCGGCGATGCGCCGGGACTGTACGTCTTCTCTTCCACCCTCGGCCCCGACGATCCCGCGCCGGCGCGGCGGCAGATCGACGGAAACATCTATCAGGTGATCCTGCCGCCGGTGGCGATGATCTCGCGGCAGCGCTGGCTCTGCACCATGCATCTGGTAGACGAGCGGCGACAGTATCATCCGGCGGTCGCTGTATCCGATGACGACGGTGAAAGCTGGACGGTCCATCATCTCCCCTCCACGCCCGTTCACGTCGCCGAACCGCCGCACCGCGGTGTGCGCTGGCAGAACAACGGCGCGGAACCGTGCGTCGCCGAGATGCCCGACGGCAGGCTCCTTCTGCTCGCGCGCACCTCGCTTGACGTGATGTACGCGTACTGCTCCGACGACGGCGGCGACACCTGGACGGACGGTGAACCATCCGCTTTCCACGCGACGCTGACGACGCCCGCTTTCCTCCGCCTGTCCGACGGGCGCGTCGTCCTCTTCTGGTGCAACACGCAGCCGCTGCCGGAGCTGGATCATACGACGCAGCGACCGCTCATGCCGCCGTCTGTCGCGGCGGGACTGGATGAGGACGTTTTCACGAACCGAGACGCCAATCACGCTGCCGTCACTGCGGACGGCGTGCACTGGCAGGGCTTCCGCGAGGTATATCTGAACAGCATCCGCAACCGGGCGGATTTCCGCGCCTGCGGCGGCCCGCTCAGTTCCGCGGACAAAAGCGTACACCAATTTCAGGCGCTGGAGCTGCCGTTCCACAAGATCCTGCTCGCCTTCGGCCAGCATGAGATCGCGCGGCGGATGGTCATCTTCGATGTGGACTGGCTGACGGAGACAGAACGGCATGAGGATTTTTCCACGGGGCTCGACGGCATCACGACGCACGTCTATACCAAGAGCGTCAGCGGACCAAGTTACTACTGGAAGCGGAAGGCGGGACACTGCGCCTGGAACCGCACCTATGGCGCGCTGCTTGTTCCCGATCCGGACGAGACGTGGGGCGAGGTGCTCCAGATCTGCCGCATCCGCGATCCGCGTCTCGTCAGCGAGACGCAGGGCGCGGTGTGGAATTTTCCCGCCGCCCGCAGCGGCACGGTGACGATCGAGATGCGCGTCGGCGGCGCGGGCGTGGCCGTCTCGCTGACGGATCGCTGGTACAACGTCATCGACGAAACCGTGCGAGCCGAGGCGCCCTTCTCCCTGCCGCTCGACCGGACGCGCCTCGCGCCCGACGTGTGGCATACCGTCCGCATCCGCTTCGATACCGCGCGCGGCGCCGCCGCCGTCGACTCGGACGGCGCGCCGCTCGGCACATTCCCGATCCGCGCCGAGGCGCCGCACGGCATCTGCTATCTGCACCTGCAGAGTCTGGCCGGCGAGCCGGACGGCGTCGGCACCTATATCCGATCGCTTGCGATGCAAAGCGAGGACGCGCCGGACGATTCGGTGCGGAACCATGACGAGGAGGCGGCAAAATGACCCGACGCGAAGCCGTACAGAATGCAATCCTTCACCGCCCGACGGAGCCGGTGCCCTATTCGGTTTTCTTGACCGCGCAGGAGCGGCAGCGCGTCGCCGACTGGCTCGGCGATCCGCATTTCGCCGACCGGCTGGGCGGGTACATCTCCACCTGCGACTACAGCGGCGACTGCGTGCCCGTCGAGGGCCGTCCGGGCTACTTCCGCGACGATTTCGGCGTCGTCTGGAACCGGAACGGCGTGGACAAGGACATCGGCGTGATCGAGCGGCCGCTCTTTGCGGAGCCGGATCTTTCCCTCTATCACCTGCCCGCGCCGGATGAGGCGAAGCTGCACGCGCGCTTCCGCGCGCTTGAGGCGCAGAAGACGGAAAACTACAAGATCGCCATGCTCGGCTTCTCTCTGTTCGAGCGCGCCTGGACGCTCTGCGGCATGGAGGAGCTGCTCACGTATATGATCACCGACGAGGAATTCGTCGAGGGACTCTTTGAGGAGATCACGAACTGGAATCTGGCGGTGCTCGACATCGCGCTGCAGTATTCCTTCGACGCCTTTCATTTCGGCGACGACTGGGGCCAGCAGCGGGGACTGATCATGGGACCGCGCTGCTGGAGAAAGTACATCGCCCCCTGCGTCCGGAAAATGTACGAGCGCGTGCACCGCGCCGGCCGCGCCGTCTCCCAGCATTCCTGCGGGGACGTGCACGAGGTGTTCGGCGATCTGATCGATATGGGGCTGAACGTCTATCAGACCTTCCAGCCGGAGATCTATGACATCGAAAAAATGAAGCGGGAGTACGGCGGGGATCTGACCTTCTGGGGCGGCATCAGCACGCAGAAGCTCCTGCCGTACGCGACGCCGCAGGAGGTGCGGGAAACCACGCGGCGCATCATCGGCATCCTGAACCGAAGCGGCGGGTACATCGCCGCGCCGACCCATTCCGTTCCCGGCGACGTGCCGCCGGAGAACATCCTCGCCATGCTCGAGGCCTTCACGGACGGCCGCCTGAATGCCTCCCTCTGGGGAAAGTAGACGGCTGTACGGACGTTTTCTCAGCGGAAAGCGCTAAACCTATTGACAAATATATGGAGGGTCTGTATAATATGTGCGAAGGTTTCTTCCGCAACTATTCATGCAGAAAGGACAACGATCATGAAGAAAGCTTTTTCTCTTGTATTTGCCATTATTTTTTGCCTTCTTCCGTTTCTGAGCGCCTGCTCTCAGAACGGCCCGTCCACGGACGGTCCGAAGACGACAGCGGAGCCCCCGTCGACCAACGCCCCCTCCGGAACCACGGAAGCGGCCGTCACCGAACCGGCGGAAACGGCGCCCCAGTTCCTCCCCGACGAGCTCCCCGCCGATCTGAAATTCGACGGCGAGACCTGCACCGTTTTCTGCTGGGAATCCTGGGATCCCAGTGAGTTCTTCGTGGAAGAGGATTCCGGCGACATCGTCGACGCCGCCGTCTACGCCCGCAATCTGGCCGTCGAGGAACGCCTCGGCATCAAGCTGGTGTGGGATCAGCAGCCGCGTCAGGAATCCGCCTACGGCTCCGCGCTGAAGGATGCGCTCGCGCAGCAGAACGCCGCGGCCGACAACACCTACGACGCCGTCGCCTGCTACGGCATGCGCGTCGCCTCCTGCGCCATCGGCGGCCAGCTCATCAACCTGCGCGAAACGCAGTACATCGACTTTGACAAGCCGTGGTACTACGCCTCCGCCACGCAGGCCGGCACCCTGCACAAGGGCTACACTTTCTTCTGCGCGGGCGATATTTCCTACAACGCCCTCGCGCGCATGTCCGGCGTCTTCTTCAACAGCGACATGATCCGCGACAACAACATGGAGGATCCGTATGAGATCGTCCTCGCCGGCAAGTGGACCATCGACCGCATGCACGACATGATCCGCGATATGTACGCCGATCTCGACGGCGACGGCAAGCGCAGCGACGAGGACCGCTACGGCGTCATGATCGCCGGCGACCAGGCGCAGACGCTCTACTACGGCACCGGCTCGCACTTCATCGAGCACGACGCCGACGACAATCCGATCATCTCCGAGGACGTTTACAGCGAGCGCACCATCACCATCATTGATAAATACATCGCCCTCCTCGGCGAGAACGCCGCCTACAAGAACCCCACGGGCGACGAGCCGAAGAACTTCGACGAGGGCCGCGTGCTCTTCTACGTTTACCCGCTCGGCCACGTTTCCGATCCGACGCTGCGCGAATCGGAGATCAACTACGGCTTCATCCCGCAGCCGAAGGTCGAGGAGTCCGACAAGGAGTACCACGCCTCCGTGACCAACGCCATCACCCTCTTTGCGATCCCGCTCGTGGTCTCCTCGCACGACAAGTCCTCCGCGCTGATCGAGTGCCTCTCCTCCGAGGGCTACCGCCGCGTGACGCCGGTCGTCTTTGAACAGGCGTACAAGGTCAAGTACAACTACGACAGCAGCGCGCGCCAGACGCAGATCTTCGACATCCTGCGCGAGAACGCCGTCTTCGACCTCGGCAAGATCTTCTCGAGCGAGCTGTTCGGCGGCATTTCCACCGGCGTCATCGACACCCAGGTCTGGAACGGCAAGAACAACTTCTCCTCGATCATGAAGAGATACGAAAACAACATCAAGAGAGGCATGGACAAACTGACCAACAGCCTCAAGCTCGGCTGACCGGCCAAAGGAGACGCTCGCCCCTATGAACAAAGTACTTCTGATCCTCGTGGACGGCATGCGGCCCGATTCGCTCGCCGCCTGCGGCCACCCCTTCGTCGGGGAAATGCTCGCGCACAGCACGAGCTTCCTCTCGGCGCAGACCGTCATGCCCTCCGTCACCCTGCCCTGCCACATGTCGCTCTTCCACAGCGTCACGCCGCAGCGCCACGGCATCCTCGGCAACGTCTACATGCCCCCGGCGCGCCCCGTGCGCGGAATCACGGAGGTTCTGCGCGCCGCCGGGAAGAAATGCGCCTTCTTCTATAACTGGGAGGAGCTCAAGGACCTCTCCCGGCCCGATTCCCTCGCCTTCGGCTGCTACCTCTCCGGCCACGTCTACGGCTATGAGAACGCCAATCCCCGCCTGACCGCGCTGGCAAAGGAATACATCCGTACCGACGCGCCCGATTTCCTCTTCCTGTATCTCGGCTGGACGGACGCCGCCGGACACGACTTCGGCTGGATGGGCGACGAGTATCTCCGCGCCGTGCGCGGCAGCTGGGACTGCATCGAATCGATCTGCCGCGATCTGCCCGACGATTATCTGACGATCGTCACGGCCGACCACGGCGGCCACGGCCGCAACCACGGCACCGACATGCCCGAAGATATGACGATCCCGATCCTCTGCTACAACCGGAATCTCCCCGCGCGTCCGGCAGAGGGCGGCAATATCATGGACATCGCGCCGACGATCGCCGCGCTGCTCGGCGCCGTGCCGGAGCGCGAATGGGAAGGCGCGCCCCTGACGCTCTGATCCTGCAATAAGCAAAAGAATCCCGGCGATCCGAGGATCGCCGGGATTCTTTTTCCTGCAAGAAGCGCAGGTTTTTTTCAGAAGGCGCGGGACTACAGTTCTTCCGTGTAGACGAAGGTCGGGCACGGGATCTCCAGCGCGCCGCAGACCGAGCGCAGCACCGCGTTCGTCGTCAGCTCCGTCCCCATCGGCGTGTAGAGATGCGTCTCGTCGGAGAAGCATTCCGCCGGGGCGTTCTTCACGACGGTATACAGATCGTCGATGCCGAAGCCGTGGCGGCGCACGATCTCCGAGGCGATTTCGTTGTAGCGCACGATGTCCGCGTTGTACCGCTCGAATTCGGCGGTGAGCCGCCCCTCGCCGCCCGGCGTCGTCGTGGCGAAAATGATCTTCGCCTGCGGGAAGATCCGCTCGCAGCGGCAGCAGATCTTCTCAATGAAGACGCCGTAGGCGTCCGGCGGCGTCAGGCAGCCGTCGCCGAGGATGCGCAGGACGTCCCACAGACCGGCGTTCCAGTGTACCAGATCCGGCTCGCCGGTGCAGCACTGGTCCTTCCAGATGTGCAGGTAGCGGAGCAGATACTCCGCGAACTGGCAGTTGCCCGCGGGAAACGTGACCTCGCACGTGCCCTCAAGCGCTTTTTTTACATACTTATCGTAGCCGATGCGGATCGAATCGCCGACAAGAAATACTCGCTTCATATCCAGTCTCCTTTGAGAAATCGCCTCATTATAGCACGGCGGCCGGCGGGTGTCAATGGAAAAACGCCGCCTGTGACACGCCGATCCGCCGCTTATTGGCCGCACCGGCGCGCATGGCGGAAAAACTTCCGCAAATCTCCGGCTTGTTGCGCCGCCGCCCTTGCAAAACAGCCGAAACTGCGTTATAATGGACGTACACCAAAGAAGGCAGGTATGAAAAAATGGAAATCTGGAGCGCCGAGCGCGCGCGGGCATGGTACGAATCCGTCCCGTGGCTCGTCGGCATGAATTATCTTCCGGCGTCCGCGGTCAATTCCACGGAGATGTGGCAGGCCGATTCGTTTGACGAGGCGGCGATCCGCCGCGAGCTTTCGTGGGCTGAGGCGTGCGGCTACAACAGCGTCCGCGTGTTTCTGCCGTTCATCGTATGGGAAGCGGAGCGAGACGGCTTCCTTGATCGCTTTGAGACCTTTCTGGGGATCGCCGACGCGCACGGGATCTGCGTTCTGCCGATCCTGTTCGACGACTGCGCCTTTGACAGCGGGCACGATCCCGTCCTCGGGAAGCAGCCCGATCCGATCCCCGGCGTCCACAACGGGCGCTGGACGCCCTCGCCCGGCTTCGCCGCGGCGGACGATCCGACAAAGCAGCCGCTTCTGCGGGCGTATGTGCACGCCGTCGTCGGCGCGCACGCGCACGACGCGCGCGTCGTCGCGTGGGATCTCTTCAACGAGCCCGGCAACACGAACCGCCATGCCGATTCGCTGCCGTTGCTCGTCAACGCCTTCCGCTGGGCGCGGGAATGCGCGCCCGATCAGCCGCTGACGACCGGCTTCTGGCGGGTCGGCCGCCGCGACGCACTGTATCACGCGGCGCTTGAGCTCTCGGACATCGTGAGCTTTCACTCCTATCTCGACCGCGCCGCGACCGAGGCCGTCGTGCGTGAAATCGCCGCGCTCGGCCGGCCGATCTTCGTCACCGAATGGCTCTGCCGCCAGAACGGCAGCACCTTTGAGACGCTGCTGCCCTTCTTTGCCGAGGAGAAGATCTCCGCCTGGCA
>JAEEGL013663572.1_pt1 | contig 10558 bp, 9 predicted proteins | sample 9134231 | NCBI WGS metagenome assembly JAEEGL01 (sample SAMN16246548, study PRJNA631951) | gut metagenome | biome: gut microbiome; feature: rumen; material: fiber-attached | host: Bos | place: Iran: Karaj | collected 2018-10
ATTCCAGCCGCGCCGTCAGGGCCTCGCCGTCCCCCGAAACCCTTTCCATCTGCGGCCTGCCGAGGCTGGCAGCCGGCTACCCGTCGTAGTCGGCAAAGCCCGCCTTTTGGATGTTGATGGCCTTGTCCGGGCGGAAGGAGGGACAGACCAGGGTTTCCAGGCTTCCGTCCTTCTTCAGCTTCCGGTGCCATTCCAGGCTGTCCGCCGGGTCGTCGGTGGTGCCGATGAAGGCGACCTTTGCCTTTTTCAGGATCCCCCGTACCGACAGCTCCGGGTCCGAGCGGAGCTTACCGTTGCAGACCTCCCAGGCTTCCTGAGCGTTTTCCGCCGTCAGGGGCTTGTCATAGCCGAAAAACTGCCGGAGCTCCAGATTGCACCAGTGGCCCATGGGGTTTCCCGGAGCCTTCTCTAAGGCCCGGACGAAACGGAGGAATCGCTCGTAAGGAGGCCGATCCCCGGTGACGTAGTCCTCCCCCGCCCCATCGGAGCGCATGATGCGCCACTTATAGTGGTCGCCGAAATAGCTGCCGTCGGGCTGCCTGCCTCCCAGCCACAGCTCCGTCAGATCCCGGAAACGCCGATCCTCCCAGATCTCCCGGGGGCTGATGTGGCAGTGGTAGTCGATGAGGGGCAGACCCTCGGCCCAGTCGTGAAAGAGATGCCGGGCCGTCTCCGTTTCCAGGAGGAAATCCCGGTCCATAAAAGGCTTCACGCTTCTTTTCCCTCCCTGGGACGGCCGACATAGCCGTCGGGGTTTTTGCTCTGCCAATTCCAGCTGTCCCGGCACATGTCTAAGAGGCTGTATTCCGCGCGCCAACCCAGCTCCCGGTTGGCCTTTCCCGGGTCGGAGTAGTAGGAGGCCAGGTCGCCGGGGCGGCGGGGATCGATGACATAGGGGATGGTGACACCGCTGGCCTGCTCAAAGGCATGGACCACCTCCAGGACGCTGCAGCCCTTCCCTGTGCCCAGGTTGTAGACCGCCACGCCGCAGTTCCTTTCGATGGCCTGCAGGGCCTTCACATGGCCGCGGGCCAAATCTACCACATGGATATAATCCCGTACCCCGGTGCCGTCCGGCGTATCGTAGTCATTGCCGAAGATATGGAGCTTCTCCAGCTTTCCCACCGCCACACGGGTGATGTAAGGCATCAGGTTGTTGGGGATACCGCTGGGATCCTCGCCGATGAGGCCGGAGGGGTGAGCGCCGATGGGGTTGAAGTAACGCAGCAGCACCACATTCCAGGGGTCGGGATCTCCGTTGACCTCGTCGGCAGTGTTCAGGTCCGTCAGGATGTCCTCCAGCATGGATTTCGTGCGGGCATAGGGGCTTTCACACTTGCCCTTGGGGCACTTTTCCGGAATAGGGCTCCATGGGGGCTCCCCGTAGACCGTGGCGGAAGAGCTGAAAACGATGTTCTTGCAGCCGTGACGGCGCATTACATCCGTCAGCACCAGGGTGCCATAGATATTGTTCTCGTAATACTCCCAGGGCTTGCGCACGGATTCCCCCACGGCCTTCAGCCCCGCGAAGTGGATGCAGCAATCGAAGCTGCGCTCGCTGAAGACTCTCTCCAGAGCTGCGCGATCCCGGATATCCGCCCGATAGAAAGGGACCGCCTGCCCTGTGATGCGCTCCACCCGACGGAAGGCTTCCTCCGAAGAATTGCGGAGGTCGTCCACCGCCGTCACCTCAAAGCCTGCAGCCAGGAGCTCCACGATCGTATGGGAGCCGATATACCCTGCCCCGCCTGTCACCAGAATTCTCATCCCTGTTTGCTCCGTTTCCAGCGTTTTGTTTTGTCATTGGAGGAGATTTTAACACAGGTACCGCGAAACCGCAACCGGTATTGCGGCGTTTCCATCGCGCCGACAGTTTCCACTTGGCAAACAGGCCCTTTCCCTGTTATACTGTGTGCAGAGGAATCATAGGGGGCGCCGCTTTGAAAGGCGCCCTTCCGAAAGGAGCAAGCCATGAAAAGGAGAAATCACATCCTTCAGCTCACGGCAGTCTGTGCGCTGGCCCTCCTGCTGCTGGGCGGCTGCACCGGCTCCATCACCGGCTACAGCGGGAAGGAAGCCACGCAAGGCGGGGTAAGCTACTGTATCAATGACCGGGGATCAAAGGCTTTCGCCACCGTCTGCACTTGGGATATGGATCCTGACCACGCGGAATTCGATATCGTCGGCGAGATCGAAGGCGCCCCTGTGATCAGTCTGGGCGGTTTCACCGGCACGGGCGTCCCCAACCCCTTCGTCATTGAAGCGGATCCAGACCTGAAAGCCATCATAACCAGCGACCCCGCCATCGGGAATTGGGAGGTCCCCGTCACCTGGCAGGACCTGCAGTTCACCATCTACATCGGGAAAAACGTGACGAAAATCAATGGGACGCGGGACAGCCTCTACTACGGCGTGGAAACCGGGGAAGGCATCGCTTTCTACCGGCCGGTATGCTATTTCGTATGCGACGATGCCAATCCCACCCTTTACAGCAAGGACGGGGTGCTCTATCTTCGTTCGGACGACACGAAGCTGGAGGTACAGGATCGCCTGTTGGAACGAAAGGAACCCGGTTCTGCTTCTCCAGCGGGTGGATGATCCCTGCGAATTCGGTATATGCCAAAGGCGCGATGCTTTTTCGCATCGCGCCTTTTTTGATCTGCTTTATACTACACCGATAAAACGCTTTAAAAGATTTGCGAGGAAGATTTGTGCCAGACGAGGCAGAGGATGCAGCCGGGCTATAGCCCGGCAAAGACGATAACGAAGGTTGGCGCAAATATGGCCTCAAAAAGGATCGGGTTTTATTGGTGAGCAATATTATTCCACCGGAATGGTGAACCGCTTCGGACCGCCGAGCATGTTCCCTTCGCCATCCACACTGCGGAAGAGGAAGGCGGTCACCTCCCCCACAGCCGGAGAAGCGTAGTCCACCCGGAGGCTGCGCCCATCCGCCGCCCAGGCCCAACGGAAATCGGGGACATTCACCGCCAGGCCCAGGTCGCGGGTGCTCACCGGTTCGCTGAAACCCAGGGTGACCCCCCCCTTGTCGGAACCCAGCAGGCGCACCTCCGCCCGATAGGAGGAGGTCCGGGCCGGGGTCAGCAGGGGTCGGATCTCGTCCACGGGCTGCAGGCAGCCCTTCTCATCGAAGTCGGAGGTCCAATTGCCCAGCATGGGCCAGCGTTCCTCCCCGGCGGGGAGTCCCAGGCGGGGGGTATCCTGCCGCCGCTCCGGGGGCCACACGGGGGTTTGTGTGCTGACGCTGCGGTAAACGGTGCGGAAGCGCATGCGGGGTTTGGCGTTGGGGACGCTCTCGTTGGGGTCGAACTTTTCCAGCTCCACGTCCACATTCACGGTGAAACCCTGGAGGGCTTCCAGATGCACGTTCCGCAGGGAGAAGACTGCCCGCGCTCCCAGGGGCAGCTTCCAGCCCTCCGTGCCCTCAAAGAGGATGACGGTGGCCCCGTAGGGCTGGAGATAACCGCTCTGGGGCAGCATCCGCCCGTCGGGCATCATCACTGCGTTGTCATAGTCATACTGGTCCGCCGGGAGCGGCGTCCCGTCCAGGTAAAGCCGGGGCGGATCCTTGGGATCCAGCCAATTCAGTACGGGAGTGGTGAAGGCGACGCCGGAACCCACATCGTGGCCCAGGGCGCTGTTATCCGTGACGCTGTGGCGCAGAGCGTCGGACACCGTCCAGCCCCGCAGTTCGATCTCCTTTGGATCCTTCTCCCCCTCCGCGGAAGCCAGATAGCAGCCCGCCACGGCCTCCTCCTCACTTAAGCCGAGGATCGCCATGCCATCCCTCACCGGGGCGGTCTTTTCGCTCCCGCCAGGGAGGCGGAGGCGCACTTTTCCGGCGTCGGTGCGGAAGGTCAGGGTCATGGGCACCCCCGCTGTGACACTGCTGGCCTCGGTCCAGAGTACATGCTTGTCCGGTCGGCTCCAGGGGAGCCAGGCGCTGGGGAGGAAATAGGGATTGCGCTCCATCGCCCGCAGGGAGGGAAAACTCTTGTCCGGCAAGATCGCGCCGCTGCCGTCCGCCGCCGATCTCCCGTCAGGTCCCGCAAGGGCGGGGTGGAACTTCCGCAGCAGCTTCTTTTCTCCGTAAAACGCTTGGTCCATGAGGGCGATCAGATCCGGCAGATCCCGATCCTGGTTGGCGTGAGCCTGATCCCGCACGACGACAGCGGCGTCCCCCTTCCCCAGGAACTCGCAGACCTCCCGCGCAGCCTGGACATTCATCACTGTGGCGGGGCTGTTGAGCCATGCATCCTGCCCCTCCCCGGTCCAAATGAGGATATACCGCTGCTCTTTGGCGGTGAAGAAGGCCGCCAGGAGGCTGTGGGCGTCAATAGGCACGTTGTCCGCCAGGTCGGGCCGGTTGGTAAAGACCTGGGCCCGATCGCAGAACCAGTGGTCCTCCCCGGTATTCTGCACTGCCCGCTGGGTGGTCTCGTTGAAGCCGTAGGCGAAGTCGTGGACGGTGACGCCGCCGGGGGAATTCTGCACCGGGGGTTCATAGCTGAAAAGCTGGCCCTCCGTGGCGCAGCGGAAGCCGGAAGCTCCGCCGCCGCCGGGATCGCTGGGGGCGATGATATCGAAGCGGGTGTCCCCGCCATCGCCCGTGTCGAAAACTCCGGCTACGATGGCACGCTTGCCATTGTTGGAGCAGCCGGTGACGGCAGAGGCGTATACGTCCACATCCGGCAGGCGCACCAGGGGATGGAGGGCCGCTTTCTCTCCTTCGCTGAGGGCCATATAGTTCTCCAGAGCGTCCAGGGCCCGGCTGGCCATCCAGCCGGAATGCATCAGGTTGCCGCTGTCCGTCATATAGGGGCTTTGGAAAGGGGCTTCCTTCCGCACCACCGGGTCCGTAGGGGGATAGAGCAGCTCGTATTTCGCGATCTCTCCCCGGTCCGGGTCCGTGGCGTCGTTGACGCTGAGATAGACATAGCCGTTGTCGTTCAGGGTGACGATCTGTTCTTCGCTCAGGCCGCCCAGGCAGACCAGGACGGGATATCCCTTCCCGCTGCGGCTTTCGCGGGGACCTCGGCGGCGGCCGTCCACCACCGGCGGCTCGGCGGGAAAGCGAATATCAAAGGAGTGCTTTACGCCTTCCTGCGCCGCCGCTTCGGAGCGCCAGGGAGCGTTGGCCGGGTTTGTGTCCCGGATGGTCATCTCCACCGTCACCGTGGGCAGCAGCACCTTTTTCACCAGCTCCCTATGCCGGTCCCAGCCCTCCCCCGCTTTCCAGACGCCCAGGCCGCCGGGCAGGGGGAAATCCGCCCCGGCATGGACATAGCTCTCCTCCGGGGCCGCGTCGGCATAGATCTTCCCCATACCGAAGGCACTCAGGTCCATGATGCGCAGGCTTACGCTGCCCTCCGGCAGCGCCGGCGGGGCGTCGAAGCCGAACCAGCCTCTCTTCCCCGGCATAACGCCTTCCGCCCAGTCATAGCGGTAATTCTCCCGAATGGCGGTGACCGCCGTATCCGTTTTCAGGGGGTCCAGGCGGCTCCCATATAGGTAATATTTCAACTCGTCCAGGAGCTCCTGCCGCCGGTCTTCCCAATCCTCCTGCTTTTCCACCCGGCCCTTTTCCGGATCCAGGAAAGCGAAAAGATCCGGCAGGTTCGGCTGATCCGGCAGGATGTCCAGCTCCCGCGGGTCGGGGAAATAGGGGCGAGGCGCGTCGGGATTATTGATCTTTTTCATAGCAATGCCCTCAGTAATCCGCATCCCGGAGAATGTCAAGCTTCGCAGCGTAGTCCAGCAGGGCGGGCAGGTCGAACACACAGGTATCCCCCGCGTCGCCGGAGGCGCGGACGCTGAGCTTTTCCCCGGAGGCATAGGTCACATAGAGGCTGTAGCCGGGTTTCGAAACGCTGTTTGTTTTGTAGTAACCGTTCTGGGCGACGACGCCATTCTCCGTCAGCAGCTTCGCCAGGCCCTCGGCGTAGTCCGCGCCGACCTCGGCTGAATAATCCAGGGCTACATAGGAATCCCCCATCACACGGAAATCCATTTTGTAGCTGCCGTCCGCCTGCTTTTCCAACTCCCAGCCATAGCTCCCGGAGGGCCAGCGGCTGTCCAAGCCGTAGCTCCCGTAGTTGTTTTTGAAGCTGAGGGAGAAGCTCTCGATCTCAGTGGAGGCGATCTCTTTTGGGGCGTCCTTGCTGAGATCCCTGATCTCCTTTTCCGCCGCCAGGGCTTCCGGGCGGACGAAATGATAGGTGTGGCTTTCCGCATCCAGCACCATCTCGTAGGCCCAAAGGCTGCCGTCGGAGCGGACCTCCAGCTCCGACATGACGCCGAAGCCCCCCTCGTCGCTGTTGATGGTCGTGCCGTAGGCGGTCTTGTTCACCTTGAAGCGATAATCCTCCGACCAACTGCCGAAGGTGATCGTCACGGTATCTCCCCGGATCTCTAAGGTGGCGCTACCGTTCACATCCACCCACTCGCCCTCATAGGATTCTTCCTTCTCCGCCGGCTTTGCTGTCTCGATGGGTTTTTCCGTCCCCGCGGGCTGTGGGGATTCGACGGGCTTCTCCCGCCGGTGGCAGCCCAGGCCAAAGAGGGCCAGTGCCGCCAGGACACCCACACAGGCAAAGCGCAGAAGCTTTGTTTTCTTCATGGTCTTTCCTCACTGTTCAAACGCCTTCCGGGAATGCTTTTCCCGGAAGGCGCAAGCGTTACATGATCTTGCCGATGTCCATGGCTACGTTGTAGCCCAGGCGGTTGGCTTCATACACGTTCTTTGCCGCCAGGCAGTCCCCGATGGGATAGAACACCGGGGCGCAGGCCGCGAAGGCTACCGCAGCGCCCTGCAGGGGAGTGCGGCCCAGGGCGTTGACCACGCTGTCCGCCGGGAAGGTCACTTCCCCCTCTGCCGCAGCGCACTTCACGGTCCCCTGCTCCACCGCCGTCACCTTCGTGCCGGTGCGGGCGGGGATGGAGAGCTTGCCCAGCTGCTCCATGACGGCGGAAGAGTGGCAGGAATTGTTGGCGAAGTTCAGCCTGGGGGCCATTTCCACCACAACAGGGTCCTTGCCCAGACCCTTGAGGTAGATGGCCAGCTCCGTCCCGGCCATGCCGCCGCCCAGGATGACCACCTTCTGCCCCAGCTTCGTCGGGTCGGCGTAGGCCTCCGTCACCGGCACCGTTTTTTCCAGGCCGGGGATGGGAGGCATGGCCTGCTCCGAGCCGATGGCGGCGATCAGCACGTCCGCCCCCAGCTTGTCAGCCTCCTCCGGCGTCAGGGCATGGTTCAGGAAGACTTCCACCCCCATCTTTTCCAGGCGCAGGGCCTGGCGGGCGATGTACTCCGTTAGGTGCTTCTTGAAGGGCACCTGCTCCTCGCAGAGGAGGACGCCGCCCAGTCGACCGCTCTTTTCATAGAGCCGCACCCGGTGGCCCCGCTTCGCCGCGGTGATGGCGGCCTGCATCCCGGCGATGCCGCCGCCCACCACCACCACGTCCTTCTTCCGGGCGGGCAGCGGCGCGGTGGAATACTCCTCCTCCCGGCCGATGGTGGGATTCAGGGTGCAGCAGAACTGCCCGGAGGACATGACCTCGCTGAAGCAGTGGTAGCAGCGCAGGCAGCGGTCGATGTCCCAATCCCGCCCCGTGCGGGCTTTGTTGGGCAGGTCCGGGTCGGCGATGAGGCCGCGGGCCATTTCCACGATGTCCGCTTTTCCGGAGGCGATGATCTCCTCCAGCAGTGCCGGGTCGCTCAGGGCGCCCACGGTGGCCACCTTGGACTGCTTCATATGGGGCTTGATGGCGGCGGCCAGACGCACGTTCACCCCGTCCGGATCGAACATGGAAGGATGGGTCACGGTGAAGCGGCTGCTGCCGGCGGAGACATGGAGGATGTCCACATACCCGTCCAGACACTCCGCGATACGGATGCCCTCGTCGATCTCGAAGCCGTCGGGGGTACCCTCAAAGCCGCTGATGCGCAGCTCCACCACCAAACCGGGAACATTGGCCTTGATGGCCTTGCAGATCTCTCTGGCCAGGCGGGTGCGGTTCTCCGTGCTGCCGCCCCACTTGTCCGTGCGCTTGTTGGTCGCGGGTGAAATGAATTGGTGGATGAGCCAGCCGTGGCCGCCGTGGACGGTGACCATGCCGAAGCCGGCCCGCTTGGCATATTTCGCGCCCTTTCCAAAGTCGTCGATGGTCTCCCGGATGATCTCCTCCGTCATGGCCAGCACGGGCTTGCCGTGGAACTCCGTGTCGCTGGGCCCGTAGGTCTGAATCCCCATGTCCTGAGCCTGGTCGGAGTGGATGCCGCCGTGCTGCAGCTCCAGGGCGGCTACGCAGCCGTGGCGGGTGATGGAATTGGTCACATAGTTATAGAAGGGCATGCCCCGGTGGTTCTCATAGGGCAGCATGCCCCCGCCGTAGGCCATGCCACGGCGGCTGACTCCGCCGCCGCTGATGCAGACGCTGGCCGCGCCGCCCAGAGCCTTGCGCTCATAGTAGGCGCCTACCTCCGGCATCAGCAGGCCGTCGCTGTCCACAAAGGACACCCCTGTGGGGGCGGCGAAGATGCGGTTGCGGAAGAGGGTCCCGCCCGCCATGATGGGGGAAAAGAGATGAGGGTATTTCTGCTCGCTCATTCGTCCGTTTCTCCTTTGATGTTTTCGTTATGATTGTTTTTTATTATACTACCTTTTGCCGGTGAATGCCAGAGCCGGTTTTCCGCAGGAGGTCACAGGGGTTTGGCCAGCATCAGCTCCAGGGGCTGCTCATATCCGGGAAAGGGCAGGAGGAAGCCGCCGCAGTCCCGGTAGCCCAGCTTCCGCCAGAAATGCTGGCTTTCTTCGTCCGCCTGGGTGGAGGTCATAACAAGGCCATAGCCTCTGGCCTTCATCTCCCGCTCCCATTGGCTGACCAGCGCCTTCCCATATCCCCGGCGGCGCGCTCCTTCAGCCACATAGAGCAGGTTGCAGAAGGGGATGCTGTCCCAGAAGAGGCTGAAACGCAGCACCGCCAGCCCCTTCCCCGCTTCTTCCAGGACATAAGCCTGCTTTGCCTCCGTCTTGCGGGCATACTCCCCCTCCGGCAGATGCCCGTCCAGGCTCCTCCAGAAAGCGCGGTCGCTTTCCTCAGCGTATCGAATGGTCATATCGGTCTCCTTTGATCGGTCAGTTGTTGCAGACGTCTTCGGGGCGGATACTGCTGTGCTGTTTTTGCGTCTGGCTGCGCTGCTGCGTCGATTATCAACGGATCCCTGTTTCAGTCTCCCGAAATGATCACGTTGATCTTACCGCGGACTTCACTCCCTATTATGATGCTGTTCTTCTCTCCGTTTGTCAAGGATGCTTCCTCTTTGAATTGCAATGAACTTCTTTTACCCGCAGCATAATCATAAGAATCACTTCGATACGCGCAAAAACCTTCTCCGGTCCATCTTGATACGGTGAGGCAGAGGCAACGGCTTGAAAATACGGGATCGACGGTCCCGTCCTTTTCGCGTTTCAGGAAAATGCATGGGGAATCGGTTGATTTCCGGCATTTAATCCCCTATAATCCAAATACTACATATTGCCGGGGAGATTCTGCAATGAGAAAACACAGAAAAACAAGATTGTTTTATGTGACTACAGCCGGCGGGCCATATGTCCCGGAGAACTATGGCTTTGGATATGTTAAAGCTCTGGCGCAGGATTATTACGGCATCCAGGACGTCAGGAAAATTGAAGCCGTCGGACTCGACATCGACGGAGCCGACGTTGATGCTATTATGAAGTCGGCAGAGGACGCCTTATCTGGCATCTAATCAGTCTGACTCGGAGTTTATCGAGGCACGCATTATGACCACGGCAATCGTCTATTATTCAAAGCATCACGGCAACACAAAGAAGCTGCTGGATGCCATCGGCTCCGCCGATCCTTCCCTTATTTTGATCGATGTGACGGAACAGCCGGACGCCGAGCTGTCCTCTTTTGATCGCATCGGCTTCGCCTCCGGCATCTATTTCACCTCCTTTGCGAAACAGCTCTTGTCCTTTGCCGACGCGCATCTGCCGGAAAACAAGGATGTGTTCTATATCTACACCCATGGCGCGCCGGTCGGCGGCTTTCTGAAGAGCATCCGCGGGATTACGGAGAAGAAGCATTGCCGGGAGCTGGGATCCTATCATTGTCTCGGTTTTGATACCTTCGGTCCGTTCAGGATGGTTGGAGGAATCGCCAAGGGGCACCCAAGCGAGGAAGAGATCGCTGCGGCGGTAAGGTTCTATCAGGAGCTGTAATACTGATATAAAAAGGACGGGACCGATGGCCCCGTCCTTTTCCGTGTCAAAAACGAGGATATCCAGGAATGGCCGGGGCACGGAACGGAGCTGCGTTCCCCACCCCCACAAAAAAACAAAATCGGAGCCCAGCGGAGCGGGTCCGATTTTGAAAGGAGGAAGGACGCTGCGGATGTGCAGTTTTCGTGGCTCTTACGCAAACCGCGGAAACGGAACGGAGCTGCGTTCCCGACCCAAAGAACCAAATCGGAAGCCCTTCGCAAGGCTTCCGATTTGGAAAGGAGGAGCAA
>JAEEGL015410029.1_pt1 | contig 10558 bp, 8 predicted proteins | sample 9134231 | NCBI WGS metagenome assembly JAEEGL01 (sample SAMN16246548, study PRJNA631951) | gut metagenome | biome: gut microbiome; feature: rumen; material: fiber-attached | host: Bos | place: Iran: Karaj | collected 2018-10
GCCGGCCGTCCGCCTCGCGAACTCGCGGAACAGCGTCGATTTTCCGATGCGGCGGCGTCCGCGGCAGGCCACGAGCGACGATGTCTTCTTGCGCCAAAGCGCTTCCAGGTCTTCGAGTTGTTCCTTGCGGCCGAAAAACACGAGATTCCCTCCTTCTTGAATGGCGGAACGATGCCGATCATCCCAGAACGCCCGATTCGTGTCAAGCAAAATTTCGGCGCGAAATTTGAAAACACAAATTTCAAGCCCGTTTGAATGAATAATTCGGGCTCGAAATTTGGAATTGCAAATTTTGAGCCCGTTGCGGTTTCGTGTCCTGCGTGGAGGACGCTTCACCCTAAGAAGCAGTTGGCCTCGCGCGCATTCGCGCGCGAGGCCAACTGCTTTTTTTTGGTAATCTCGTCGGATTCGCTTTCGCGTCCCGACACAGAACGCCAACTCGCGTCCGGGCAAGGATAGCCCCTCCATGCAGTTCTTCCCTTCGTGGAATTATCATGTGACTTTTGCGATGGGTTTTGATATCATCCATATTGTTCGCGTGGCATTCCGTCGCGCGCCATCGGGGCACCCGCCACCCAGCACACCCTCTGACTACAACCTAACCGCTTGCTAGCTGCAAGAGTCGTCTCCCGAAATCCGTGGAAAGATTTGTAGGACGGCACGAGCAGAAGCGCGCTCAAAGGCGCGCCTTCTTTCACGTGTTTCCTACAAGGCCATTTCCACGGAGCCTCGGGAGAGACACCGGAGGGAGGCGCTTTTTTCATCTTGGCGTCGGAATCCGGAACGGAAACGGTTCTTGGAAAACAGACAGCCAATGTACATCACCTTTGACAAGCACTCTGTCCAAATCAGAGACGAACGCGGTTCCCATCTTCGGTCCATCTCCCCGCCCGACGAAATCGAAGATGCCGTTCTGTCCGGGCGTCGACTGACCATCACTTGCCGCAAGTTCGTCTATGTATACGAAGCGACGGACGATCAACTGCGGAACCTCACGCAACGCCATGTTTATCCGAGGAAGAAAGAATCTCCTTCGGAATTCGGACATCGCTATTGTGAGGAGTGCGGCGCAAAACTGACTCCGGGAATCCGGTTCTGCGAGGAATGTGGAACTCCCGTTCCCGCGGAATCCGGAACCGCTTCAGACGAAGGAAAAGGGCGTCCGGAACAGCCGGCGACCCAAACGAATCGAATCCTTTCGTTTTCCGATCCGTCGTCGTGGGCCGATTTCGTCTCCAACTGCAGAACGAAACGACCCGGCTTGGTTCTGACAAAGGTCGACGCCCTTTCCAAACGGCTCGGCTGCTTGCGAAACGAGATATTTGCCATTCTGGAACGACACATCGAAACCATGTCGGGCCAAGGTGTCGAATACGCTGTTTTGGACATCGGCGCCGCTGCGGAAACCGACACGGCTTCCGGAATCGTCGCGGCGCTTCGTCGCATGGTCGGCGAGCAATCCCCGGATTTCCTCCTCCTTCTTGGGGACGAGACGATCGTTCCCGTGGCCGAGTGGGAGAACGAAGCGGGCGACGGCGACGAAACGGTGCTGTCCGATTTCGCATACGCCGTGATGGACGCCGAATCTCCGTGGAACGGGCGTCGCTACGATCTCGCTTCGGCGATTCGCGTCGGACGCATTCCGACCTGGCCCGGCGAGACGCTCGCGGAGTTCGTTGCCTATTTCGAGAACGCCGATCGCGCAAGCGATCGAACCGTTGCGCCATACGGCCTGAGCGCTCTCGTCTGGGAGGCCGAGTCCAATCTTGAATTCGGCCGCATCTCTTCCGATTCGGTGCGGACGTCTCCCGTCGAAACGCTCGATTCAGGCGGCGGTCGCGTCCCGTCGCCCGCGAACCTGCTGTTCTTCAATCTCCACGGAAGCGACGACACGGAGTACTGGTACGGACAGAACGGAAGCAAGTATCCGGAAGCGTTCTCCCCGTCCGTCCTCGGCAATCGGGACAACCCCTACGTGCTCGGCGTGGAGGCGTGCTACGGCGCCCGCTACACCGATGGCCTGAAGCCGAAGGAGTCGATTCTCCTGACCGCGATCCGCGGAGGATGCAAGGCGTTCCTCGGATCCAGCAAGATTGCCTACGGAACGCCCGACCCGCCCGGCTCCTGCGCTGATTTCGTCGTCGGGGAATTCGTCGCGAAGATCAAGGACGGCGCCACGGCGGGAGATGCTTTCGTCGCCGGACTGCGCCGACTTGCGGAAGAATCGTCCATGGACGATTCGGACATAAAGACCCTCGCGGAGTTCGCCCTTTACGGGGATCCGGCGGTTTCGCTCTGCGGAGAGGACGGCCCCTCCGGCAAAGCGGGTCCCGGCGTCGTCCGCACGGGCCGGATTCCCGTTCCGATGCCGGACGTGCGCGGCGCGATGCGGCTTGCGCTCGCAACCGTCGACGAGAAGATCGCCCGGACGATCGACGAATTCGCCGCCTCCCGTTTGTTCCAGGGTTCCGTTGCGCCCGGCGAAGCCGCTTCCCTTCGGAAGACGTTCCGGCTCGGCACGACGGATCTCTTCCAGAACGTCTACTCCCTTCGGACGGCGGCCGGTCCGTCCGTGGCGAAGGTCTACTTCGACGAACGCGGCAACATCACGAAAGCGGTGGTCTCCAAATGAACGACACGAAGAAAGACGCAACCCGGTTGACCGGAGTCGTCCGTTTCGAATCCGTGGACGAAGGGTCGAAAAGCGAATCCGTCCGTCCGCGGCTGCATGGCGACGACGGCTCCTCCACGCTCCTTCTCTTGCGCGGCGACAATCCGTTCGAAAACGCCGGACTCCGCCCGTACGACGGAAAGCGGATCGAAGCAATCGGCGCGTTCGGGCGAAGCGGCGCCTTCGTCGCCGAATCGGTTTCCGAACAGACCGCCTGAAACGACATTTCCACAAACAGCAACAACCAAAGCCAACAGCCATGAAGACCTGCCCCAAGTGCGGAAAAGAACTCAAGGACACCGCCAAGTTCTGCGGTGGATGCGGAACCAAGCTCGAAGCGGCCCCCGCGCCGGTCCCGGAGGCCGTCTGCCCGTCCTGCGGTAACGCGCTCCGCCCCGGCGCGAAGTTCTGCGGAAAGTGCGGTGCGAAAACGGCCGCGGCGACCGAACCGGCACAACCGAAAGACGCCGTTCCAGCTTCCCCGCCCGAAACTCCGGACGTCGCGAACGTCCGGCTTCTCGGTTCGTTCGTCCAGTGGTCGATGCTGCCCGGACAGCTCGCCGTGAAAATTGACGAAGCCGACATCGCGGCGTATGGTTCCGCGGCCAAGGGCCTCGCCATCCAGGACGGCGTCAAGGCGCTCTTCTTCCTCCGCGGCAAGTTCACGGCGGAACTGGCCGCCGGCAGCTATGCGTTCAAGGAACTCGGAGCCGAAGACGGACGCGGGAACGCCGTCACGCGCTTCTTCGGCGGACTCGCCCGGTTCTTCACGGGCGGCGGTCGCGACAAGGCCGAAGCCGCGGGACTCTTCGCCCGGATTCCCTCGGACGTTCCTCCGGTGTCCGTCGTTCTCGTCCGGGCCGCCGAGTTCCCGCTCGTGTTCGAGGTTGCGGACGCCGCCACGGACGGCATCCGGTCGGCGGTCGCGATCCGCGTCTTGGCCCAGATCTCGAACCTCAACAAGTTCTACGAGTCGCAACTCCTCGACCGGAAGTTCGTTTCGTTCCAGCGGATCGCGGACTGGTTCGCGCCCGCCGTCAAGGGCGCCATCAACCGGTCTCTCGCGGGAGTCCGCCCGGACGCCGTCGCGGACAACCTTGCGCTCCAGACCGCGTTCCTGTCGGCGGCCCAGGAGTCGGTCTCGGCCCTTTGCGACTGCATCCGCATCGAACGCGTGATTGAACTGTCCGCCTCCAACGAGGAAATGGAGCGCATCCGGAAACTTGGCGAAGAGCTCTACGTCTCCGAGCAGGAGTTGTCCCAGCTGTCCCGCCGCAACGAGTTCCTCAACCGCCTTCAGGCGGTTCAGAACGAACAGGAACTGGCCGAACTGAAGGCGTCCGGCGGACAGGCCGTCGCGCGCGAACAGACCGAAGCGGATGTCGCCGCCGCCAAGGAGAAAATCTACGAGCAGATGGCGGCCACGGAGGACGAACGGGCGAAGTTCGATCTGATGCTCGGCGCGCAACGAAAACTCCGCGAAGCCAAGTCGGAGGAGGAGATGGCGGCCGCCCTCCACGAATTCGAAAAGAGCGGTCTGCTCCGCGCCGAAGAACTCGATGCGCTGCGCGACCGGATCGGACGCGACGATTCGCTCCGGGGCTTGAACACGGCGCAGGCCATCGCGCTGGCGACGCTCGCCAACGAAGAAGAGCTCGACCGGAAGAGGCTCGAATGGGAGATCCAGATCGGCAACCGCCGCGAGGAGAACGTCATCGCCCGCCGGCGGATGCAGGATTCCTACGAAGACGAGCGCCGCGAAGCCGAGCGCCGCCACGAACGCGAAGAGCGTGAAGACCAGCTCGACGCGCTCCGCAAGGCGCAGGCGATCCGGATGGAGCGCGAAGAGGCGGAACACCGCCGGGAGATGGAATCGGAGAAGCTGCACATCGACGCCAAGCTCGACGAAAAGCGCATCTACGCGGGGATGACCTTCGAGCAGATTATGGCTGCGAATCCGGACATCGCGCCCGCCGCAGCCCAGGCGCTCGCGAAAAAGTTCGAGGCCGAGGCCGCCGCCGCGCAGACGGACAAGACCGCGCAGATGGCCGTCGACCAAAAGAACGAGATGATGGACTTCATGAAACAGCAGATGGACGCGATGCGCCAGATGGCGTTGGCGGGAATGCAGTCTGGCGCCTCCGCGCAGAAGGCCATCGCCGACGCCAAGCAGGCGGAGCTCGACCGCCTCCGCGCCGACGGAAACGCCGGCGCGGACCGCGTTCTCGCCGGAATGCAGACCACGGTCCAGGCCGTGGCCGGAGCGTTCGCGCCTCCCAAAACGGCATCCCGAGCCTCTGCGCCGCGGCCGGCGGCCAAGTCGGGAGAATCCGTCTGTCCGTCCTGCGGTGCGGCCGTCGAACCCGGCGCGAGCTTCTGCGACAACTGCGGTAGCGCAATCTAACCCATTTCCAATACAACACTTCATCAAAAGAGCCTTCCAAATGAAAACCTGCCCCCAGTGCCACACCGAAAACCCAGACGATGTCAAATTCTGCGGAGAATGCGGAACTCGACTCCCCGCTCAAGCGATTGCCAGCGCTTCTGGAATCGCCATTGGTGACAAGAACACCATCGCCGGCGATATCGTCGGGCACCAGGAACTTTACCGAATCACCGGTAATGCGACCATTGTCAAGAACGAGGATGAAACGAAGAAGGTCGTGAAATGCCACTGTTGCGGAAGAAAACTGTCCGTCGCCGAATCCTACGAATGCCCCCATTGCGGTGAAGCAACATGCCAAGATTGTTTTGATCGGGAATTCGGTGCTTGCCGTTCGTGCCGGAATCGGGAAATCGGAAAACGTGAATCCGCATACCGGGAAGCATTGACGAGGGCTCTTGCGGACGGCATCGTGAACGGCGACGAGAGACGCGAGTTGAATTCTCTCCGTGACAAACTCGGTATTGACGAAGACCGGGCCGAAGAACTTGAAAACGAAATCCGTTCCAATCGGCCAGGAATGCGACCGGTCGCAGATCGTTCCAGTCCATTGACTACTTTTGAGTCCATTGCTCTGAAGAATGCCGCCATCGCCTTTTACGAGGAGTTGGATTCATCAAAGGCCGAACGACTGATTGCGCCGGTCTATGGACAACATGATGAAAACGAACAAGTTGTCGGCCTTTATGTCGCCATTCTAACGGACAGAGACGCAGAACGGGCCGAAGAATTAATCACTTCTCTCAAAGTCGATTTGCTTGATGTGAAACTTGCCTTGTTCGATATACATTTTCGTTCCGGTGACATGATGGCCGCGGAAAAGGCACTTCTGGATGTTGAACGGTTGTGGCCTGACAACTTGCTTGTCAAGACCCGCAGAATCGTCTTTTCGACGCGATTCGCCGAGTTGACGTCCGATACGTCTTTCCTCGACATCGCCCGAGGACTCCTTGAAACGCTCGGAAATCCTTCAGGACCGATGGAGTCTTCGTGGGTGGAACGAGCCAAGCATGTTGTGTCCGTTTATGGGCAATTCGACGAGGGATCGAAGTCTCGCGAGCAATGCAAGACGGAAGGATTGTATTGGGGCATCGTCTCAGGTCGTCTGTCCGCGCCGGAAAGGACCTACCGGATCGAAATTCGCGGACAGTTCGGATCGGTTTCGCCGATGATGGTGTCGGCGGCCATAAAAGAAGATTGGGAGAAATCGTCCGAGAACTCCTTTGAGGAAAATGTCGGACAGTTCGTCTCCGGCAAAATGGACGAAGACGATCTTCCTTTTTCCGAAATGCTTCCTTTTGAAGGAGGAGACCTGTCATCGTTTGACGGTCGGATCGGAGGTCTCGTCATTCCAGACCAAGACGAAATGCCTTGGTCTGGAATGTCACTAACCGTGGTTGATGACAAGGGATGTTCAAAAACCGTGAAAGACGACGATCTGCGCAGTCTTGTTCAAGCACAGGAGAACGAACCGTTGCCGCAATTGACGGAAGATCGGGCGGCACTTGTCATCGAAACGAAAATCAGCGTAAAAGAACGCATCATTGAAATAAATACTTCCGAAGCCATCGACCCTTCGCAACTAGGTCTTCGCATTCACTCGATCTCCGTCTTGAACGAGCAAATGCGCAAACAGACGGTCCGCATCATCGATGTCGTTCAATGGGAAGAAAGGGCACTTGAACCCGAACCCTCGGACAGTGGAGAGAACGAGACCGTATGCCGCGTGTTCTGGTGGATTGGGACGGATGACATTGAGACTCGAGCAAAATCAGCAACAAGTTATCTTACGCAAAATCCGAAAGTCGCGAATTGTCTTGAACAGTGGCGGAAGTCTGTCCCAGACATATTTGTGCCAGATGAAAAGAAAAATTATGAAGATCAGGCAGCAGAGCGTTTTGTTGAACTGTTGGAATCGAATGTTGATTCGGATATGCTATTGACCGCCGCGGAACAAGGCGTTGAACAAGCGCTAATGATTTCTGCCAAAGGAGCTTGGTGCAAAACTCGTGGTTTTGTCGGATTTCAACGCGTTCATTTCGCTCCATGCTGGAAGCGGATTCCATATGAAACGGCGCTTCGGCGTCTTGCTGTTTTGGGCGATGCCGAGAGCCAGTTTCTTTTGGGATGGTATTTGGAACAGGTCGGAAACCGGACCGAGGCCGTTGAATGGTATAGGGAACTTGTTTCTGGAGGAAGTTCGTTCAATTCTGCGGCCGTAGAGTACGCAAGAGTTCGTTGTGCCGTTCAACCGGAATCTGTCGACGACATACTTCTTCATGTCAAAGTGTCCGATTGCGTAGCCTCAAGAACTGGCTCATTTGCAGGTCTTGCCGAGTTGGAATGGGGTTTTTATTTCAAGACTGATGAATCCGACACTTATGTAGGTTCTTGGCGGGAAATGGGACAAGACGCTTGCCGCTCAGAAATCTATGCATACGCCAAAAGGAGACTCGACGCGCTTGATTCCGATGACAATCCCGAATGTGAAGATGCTCAACGACACATAAATCGTCAAGTCGGCTCGGACAAAATCGACATGGCGATTCGAAATGTTGACGAAGACGAATTCGGATATGCGGCCGATCTGATGGAAGAAGCTGAAGCTCTCGGAATACCAACCGACAATCTTGTCGAAAGATTCGCAATTGCAGTCGTCGGAAATGTTAATGCGCAAAAATGGCTGTACCATGTCAAGGATAAGAGAAAAGAATTGGTCAAACGAATTGTTTTGGCTCTGCATTCTTTGTCGAATCCGGACCAATACGCAAAGGCGCCTGCCGCCACTGATGTGCTCGGCGAGAGTTTTTCCGACGAATTGGACGGTTTGGAAGGCCTCTGCAAAATTGGCGTGGAAGACCGGATTCTTGTCGCCGTTTTAGCACCCTTGGCAAGGGAAATGTGGACGAACAACAGAGGGTCGATTATCGCCCGCGGAAGACTTTTCGGCATGTTCCAATGCATGGCGGAAAAGGGTGATGTAACCTCAATGTGGTACATTGCCCATTTCCACCAGAGAGGGTTTGGAACGGAGAAAGCAGGCAAGCGGGCAAAAGAATGGGCAAGAAAAGCAACGGAAGCCGGCGTTGCTGATCCTTTCGGCCCCGAGGATGTCATCTCTACGGATTCTGCCGTTCAGCATGTTTTCCGCCTTTTTGGCAAACGGTGAAACTGGTGGCATCAGACTGATTGTCCTTCCAAAACATACCCGAAAGGAAACTGACATGTTCGTCACCATTCGCAAAAACGAGTTCCGCGTCCACGACGACACCTCAGGGAACATCATGTTCGTCAAGTCAATGCCGGAAGAAGTCTTGGACGCCCAATTGTCGGGCGACAGCATCACCGTCACGACGACGAAACGAACCCAAGTGTTCAAGCGCGTTGGCAGCACCTACGCCTTCTCGTTCTTCCGGGAGTTTTCCCGCTAATGTCCAGATGAAAGGAACAAACCATGACTCTCAATGAACGAATCGATCAAGACTTGACCGAACTCTACAACGGTCGCGAAATTTCCGCGGCTAAAACACTGACAAAACTCATCAAGGTTTCGACACGTGGATTGCCGCAACACTTCGTGGGAGATCGGAACGCCAAAACGGTTCTCGTTATGCTCAACCCGGGAGGGGACGCTAAAGAGGCGGATCGGAACGTCCGATGCGCCACGATTGACTATGACCGATCAGACAAGGAAGCGTTCATTCGCAGTTACGCCAAGGATAAGAAATACTTCGGAAAGAAGGACAACAACCGGACAGACCACTTCGACATCAAACAGGCCGCGTTTCTGAAGCCGTGGAAAGAAACCGGAATCGACCTTCCCGCCGGATTCCCGCGCGACAAGGCAACGCATCTCGCCGCAAAGGAATCCGTCCTCATGAAGAAATTGCAACTGGAATTGGTTCCCTATGCATCGCGCTCGTTTGATCTCAAACGGCGGGAAAATCCGGAACCGCTGTTCCAGTTTGTCAAAACGATGCTGGAGGAAATCTTCAGAAAAGACCGCTCCATTGTCATTTTCGGCGCTGGCCTTTTCGAACGCATTTTCATCGCCTACAACAAGCATATCGGAGAGAATGTGTTTTCGGTGGGGCCCGTCCGCCACAGCGATCCTCTCAAACCAGGCGGAAAACTCCGCGGAAAATGCAGACTGGTCGAAATCTGCTTCAAGGGCGAGAAAAGACATGCGCTCATCGCCAACACGTTTGCGTCCCGCGCCCTTTCCCAAGCGTATGAGCTGATGGAGCGATATGGTCGTTTCTGCGCATCGGTTCTGCAATGCCGCTCTTGATGACGAAACACACGGAGAAACCTCGAAGAAAAACTACCTTGAAATCCCCCCGGGTCCAGTCTCGTCGGAAGATGACTGTCCGGCCGCGGGCGCTACGCCGGACGGAAAACCCGGCTTTGAAGACCTCTGACGGGACGGAAATGCTTCTCGTTTCCGCTGCAGAGCGTGATGTCGTAGTCGAGCGCCGTCGCGAAAATCAAGGCATCGTCAGGGTCGAGCCGAACGGAGAGCGCGTGTTCCTCCATGATGGCGACGGCCCGGGCGGAGATGGATTCCGTCACGGGCAGGATCCGGAAGCCGTAATCGGAAAGCGATTTTTGGATTTTGCGGAAATCCGCTGCGTCCTTCGCTCCGCGCAGAAGCTCCATGTATGTGACGGCGGAGACGGCGCGGGATGGCGAAGCGTCGATTTCGTCCGCAGCTTTCGCGTATCCGCGAATCGCCCAAATCAGGATATCGGTGTCAAAGAGCGTCATTCGAGTCCGATCCTTTTCCTGCGTTCGCCGCGCATCTTTTCAATCCAGGCGCGGGGATCGGCCATCTCCTCCCGATCGGCCCACATGCCGAACAGGGGGCTATCCTTGAAACTCGCCGGTTTTGCGGCTTTCCGGGGGGATTCCTGAACGGCCTCGGGTCTGTACGCGGTAATCATGAGGAAAGGCGCTCCGTATCGCGAAACGACAACAGGCTCGCCGCTCTCGGCGACATCGGCGGCGATGGAACAGAAGTCCCTTCTTGCCTCGGCTATGCTGAGTGTTTTCATGTTCTCTCCTTTTGCACATAAAGTCTTGCTCAAAACGGCCGGATAGTCAAGCGAAAAGCGAGGGGGCGCTTGCGCCCGGCCATTCCAATCCGGCTCGCTCCGCACGGCTGCATGCGGCCGCGCGGAGGGGTCTTCACGCTTTCTCCAGCGCGGCGGCAAGGGCGGCGACGTCGCCGGGGGGGACGAGGGTCGCGCGACCGGCGCAGGCTTCGGGAAGGCCGCCGATCGCGAAGGCGACGACGGGCCTTCCGAGCGCGACGGCTTCCGCCGCGACGAGGCCGTAGGGCTCCTGCCAGAAGCTCGGCACGACGACGCACGCTGCGCGGCGCATCCATTCCTGCGGATTCTTCTGAAAGCCGTTGAACCTCACTCGGCCCGCGAGCCCAAGCC
>JAEEGL016384373.1_pt1 | contig 10558 bp, 10 predicted proteins | sample 9134231 | NCBI WGS metagenome assembly JAEEGL01 (sample SAMN16246548, study PRJNA631951) | gut metagenome | biome: gut microbiome; feature: rumen; material: fiber-attached | host: Bos | place: Iran: Karaj | collected 2018-10
AAACATTTTTAAACTTCTAGTACGAAATACTTTCCTTTGTATCATATCAAAAACTCTTCCTGGAGTTCCACTAAGAACATGAATACCATGATTTAACATTTTAATATCTTCTTCAACACTTTTACCTCCTACACAACAATGTGTACTTACTTTCATAAAATCTCCAATTGCAGATATTACTTTTTGTGATTGTTCAGCAAGTTCTCTTGTTGGACTTAAAATAAGTACTTGAGGTTCTTTTAATGATAAATCTAAACATTGAAGAGCACCAACTGCAAATACACATGTTTTACCTGTTCCTGCTTGTGATTGAACTATAACATCACGACCTTTCATTATTGGAACTATTGCTCTTTGTTGAACTGCTGATGGTTTATCAAAACCATATGCATATAATCCTTTTAAAAGACTTTCTTTTAAGTTCATTTCTGCAAAAGTTTTATATATATGAAGATTTTCTGTTGTTTCGAAAAGGTATTCTTCTGTTAATAGAGAATTTGGTTTTTTTTTTTGAGGTTGAGGATTTTTTTTTGGAGTTGGACTTTGGGAATGATGTGCTTTTTTTGTTGGTGTTGATGATGAAGAGGATGATTCTCTTTTCTTTGGACGCTTACGTTTACGATTATAGTCCATTTTTATTTTATTTGAGATAAAAAATTATTTTTTTTTTGCGAATATATAAAAAATATAATATAAAATATATATTGTATTTTATATAATGATATATAATATAAATAATTATAGTTTATTCAAAATTTAAAAATCTAATCTAAACCTATTTTTTTTTTTCTTACTTTAAAAATTAGTATTCATTTTTACCAATAACTTCTTTTATTGAAAAACTCATTTAATTTTTCTTTTTGTTTATCAGTCAATTTTTCTGGAAATTGTATTTTCAAAGTAACAAGTAAATCCCCATTATCTCCTTTATTATGAATAGGCATTCCTTCTTTTTTAATCCTAATAACTTCTCCAGGTTGTGAAACACCATTTTTCTTAATAGGAACTTTATGTCCATCTAAATGAATAATTTCTTTCTCAAATCCAATCAAAGCTTCCTTAAGTGTAATAACCATATTAACTTTTAAATTATCATTATCTCTAACAAAAACTTTATCAGGAATTTCCTCAACAATAAAAATTAAATGTCCAGGATCTTTATCAGGTTTTTCTTCACCAAATTCTTCAAATTTAATCTCACTTCCGCTTTTCATACCTTTCTCAATATACAAAGTCATTTCTTCTAAACTTCTCATAATTTTTTTCCCATGACAAACATGACAAACCTTCTTAATCATTTTACCTCTTCCACCACATTTAGGACAAGTTTTTTGTATTTGTTGAATAAATCCAGGACCTAATCTTTTAGTTTCCATATAAACACCTTTTCCATCACATTGATCACATTTTTCAACATCTTCATAAGAATCAGCACCACTTCCTCTACAATGAGGGCACATAGCATTTCTAGTATAAGTAAATTCATATTCTCTTCCAATATATAAATCCTTTAAAGAAGCTCTTACTTTAACACGTAAATCATCTCCTCTATTTCTATCTTGTCTCCTATGACGTCCTCCAGTGAAAATATCGAAAATATCAAAAGGATCATGACCTTCCATTTGACCATCACGATTCACTGCTTCCATTCCACCACGATCATATAAACGACGCTTTTTATTATCTGATAATATTTCATAGGCTTCATTTATTTCTTTGTATTTATCTGCTGCTTCAGGTGAACGATTCTTATCTGGATGATATTGACGTGATAATTGACGATATTTGTGTTTTATTTCATTTTGTGTTGCGTCACGTTTTACTCCTAAGATTTTATATAGGTCTTTTTCTGATAAAAGATATTTTATTTGAGATAGGAAAAGGAGAATGAGGAATAGAAGGTTTTTGGGAAATCGTGACATTGTGATTTTTAAAATGAAATTTTTTAATTTATTTTTATTTTTTTTTTTTTTTTTTAATGGGATTGTTTAACGTGTTTGTGATTTAAGGAATTGATATTTAAAGTTTTATTTTTTTTGAATTGAGATCTTATATTAAATTAAATTATCATTTTTAATATAAAATATAATAATTAAATATGGGTCAAGACTGTCAAAAAGTTTCTGGAGAATTTTTAGAAGATATTCAATATTGCATTGAAGGAAGAACTGATGAAAAAGAAATAAAAAAAAATAATAATTTTAAAAAAATTGAATTACAACAAAAATCTGTTCAGTTAAAAAAATTAGATGAAGATGAAGATGATGACAATAATGTTAATGATAATCAATATGATGAAAATAATAATTATAGAAAAGACTTAGATGAAGATAATAATATGAGAATAAATGATAATTATGGAAATGATGTTAAAGAATATGAAAATAATTATGATAATAATTATCAATAAAATTTTGGAGAAGAAAAAAAAGAATGAATAAATAATTTTAAAACAAATAATATTAAATAAAATATTTTTTCATTTGATTATTATTTAAATAATAATAATATATTTTATATTAATTTAATTCTAATAAATTATAATTTTAAAATCATTGTAGTTCAAATAAAATATTAATAATTAATTATAACAAAAGAGAAAAAAAATGAAATCCATTATAGTATTACTTCTAATAGTTTACACTTTGTCCATAACATCAAAATTAGGAATAAAACTTACAAAACAATACAATAATCAAGATGAATATAATTATTATCAAAATGAACAACAAGAAACAAATGGAAATTACAATTTAAAAGAAAATGAAAAAAAAAATTCAGAATATTTACCATTAAATCTCCCAAAATATCTTGAAGAAAATAATGATGATTCTGATTATTTATATGATGATGAAAATAATGATGATTATTATTATGATTATGATTTTGAAGATTATCCTTTAAGTGAAGATTATTATTTTGATCAAGATAATTATTATGATTTACCTGAAGAATATTATTCTGGTGATTATGATAGTCAAGAATATTCTCAACCTGAAGATAACTATTATTATTTTGATGATGGACAAGATTTTCAATCTTATTATGATCAACAAGAAATTCAAGAACCTTTTAGATATTATTAGATTTTTAATTTTTTAGTTTTTTTATTGAGATAAAAATTTATTATTATCTGTTTTTTTTTATATTAATTATTTTTAATCCTATTTTATAATTTTAAATGTTTTATTTTTTTTATTTTATATATGAAAATAATTATTTATAATATTCTATATCATATAAATCAGTGCTCATAATATTAGTATATAATATTTGTAAATAATAAATTGATTAGTTTATAATTTTGCTTTTTATGAAATGTTGATGGAAATATTTCATCAGGATATATAGAAAAAAATTAAATTTTTTTTTCTAATAAATATATTAAATTTTAATACTTTTTTTATCTTCAAGTTATTATTTCTAAATGTCATTTTTTTTTAAATGAAACTTTTACTTTTCTAAGGTAGATTGAAGATCATTTACTTTGAATTCAAATTTTTCTTGTTTAATAATTGTATATATTTCTTTTTAAGCATTTAAAAACTTTTTAAATGAATATATATTAAACCTAAATTAATCTTAAATATAAATAATTTTGATATATTTAATGAATTACAAATATTATCAATATTAAAATAAAATTGTAATGTTCTAATATAATTATACCATTATTATAATCTTTATTTTTTATTAAACTATTTAAATTTTATAAATGTAAATTTTCATTAAGAACAAATTTTATAATTATATTTCTCTAATCTTATATTATATTTTTTTCATTTATTCTTTAATAAATATTTATTTTTTTCTTTTTTTTTATTTAGAATAATTAAATTAAAATTAGAATCAAATAGCTCAAAAATAAAATTACTTTTATGTATTATTAAATTTTCATTTTATTAATAGAAATAAATTTTATTGAAATCCTCTAAAAAAATCATAATTATAAAATAAAATATAATATTAATATTATCTTATCTTGCATTTAAAAATTTATAAATTTATAAATTATATTTTTTTATTTTTTAGCATTATAAAATATGAATTACTAAACATCTATTTTAATCTCTTTTTAGATTAATTTACACCTAAATAATAATATAAATAAAATATAAATGAAAAATATTACATAAAATAAAATATTAATAATAACGAATAGATAAAAAATTAATGAGTGATAATACTAATAAAGAAGAAAGTGAAAATAATTCTTCTGAAAATCAATCAGAAGAAGTAACTTCTTCACATAAAGAAATTTTAAATCATCAAACTGAAGAAACATTAAAAACAAATAAAAATATAAATCAAATAGAATCAGTAAATAATTTTGAATTTTTACATCAAAAAGAATTAAATAAAAAGGAATCAGAAAAACCAGAAATAATAAAAACAGAAAGTAATAATGCTAATGATGAAATTAATAAATTAAAAAATCAATTAATACAAGAAAAAAAATTACATGAACAAGAAATTTATCAAATAACTTCTAAAATAAATGAAAAAGAAACAACATTAAAATCAATATCAAATGTAAATTCTGGTTTAGAAAAAACATATAATGTATTAAAAACTAAAATAGAGAATTTAAAATCAAAGAGAAATTATAGTGTAAAAGAAAAAGAAGAACCAATTAAAATAACAATTGATATTAAAGAAAAAGAAATTCAAAATATTCAATTTAGAGTAAACTCATTATCAAAAGAAAATCAATCTATGCAAAGTTTATTAGATAAATTTTCTGATCTAGAAAATAAAAGAGAAAGAACTGATAGACTTATGTTTATGGAAAATGAAAATAATAAATTAAAACATGAAATAAATATATTAAAAAATTTAACTAAAGAACATGAATTTTGTAATAAAGAAAAAGAAGATTTAAGAATTATTTTAAAAGAATTAGAAAATCAAATAAATAATACAAAAAAAGATATAATCAATGATAAATTAGAATATAAAATATTAGAAGAACATTATTATAATTATAAATCAAATAGATCTGAAGATAATATTATGAAATTAAGAAAAAAATTAAAATTTGAAATGAAATCTGAAAATAATGATATTATTGAAAATATAAATGAAATAAATAATAATAATGATAATATAAATAGTCTAAATACTAATAATAATAAAATTATTAGTTTTCATAAATATAATATTACTCAAAGTTTTGATTATTCAGCACAAAAAAAACAATTAAGAGAATTAGCAAAGAAAAAAACAATTCAATATATTTTAAAAGAAAATTATGAACTATTATCTGATAATGAAAAAGAAGAAATTTTTAATTTATTTGGGGAAGAAAATAAAGAACAATATCATAACTTTATGAAAAAAATTAAAAAATTAGAAAATTATAAAATATTAAATTATGAGCCTACTAAAATTATAAAAAAACAAGAAGAACAAAATAAAAGAATGAATGAAATTAATAATCAAATTGATTATTTAGTTTCAATAAATAATGAAAAAGAGGTTCAAGTTAAATTTTTAGGAGCAAAAATAAAAGAATATAAAAACCATAAAAAAGCACTTCAAAAGCAAATTAATAATTTAATAAAAAATTTAAATGAGTTAAAAAATAGAAAAAAATTAAAAGAAAAAGAAAATAAAAATTTAATTAATAAAATAATAAAAATAAAAGAAGAAGTGAAAAACAATTGTTATGAAATAGAAAATGAAAAATAAAAATAAAAATATAAATAATAAAATTATATAATAAAAAAATCAAATAAAAAATAAAACAAAAAGATATAAATGATTTTTTAAAAAAACTAAATCAAAATACAATTATTTAATAACGAGGACAATTACATTTTTCTCCTTTTTTTTTACGATCTTCACATATATCATGACAATTTGCAGCAGGACTAAACATTCTTCTTTTAAGACCAAATTTTTTAAAACATTCATTTAATTGTTCTTTAATTTCTTCTTTTAATCCATATTTTTTAAATGTTTTATTAAAAACATATGTTCTATATGCATCATAAAGATCTCTTAAATTTTCTATTTTTTCATCTAATTCTAAATTTAATTTTTGTAGGCATCTTTTTAATTCTTTTTCATTATAATTTGGGATTCTTTTTCCTGGCACACATATTGATAAAGAGAATATTGCTAATAATAAAATAAAAGTAATTTTTTTCATTTTTTGAAATTTTATATTAATTAAATTTTTTTATTATTTAAAAAAAACTATTTTTAATATAAAATATTCTATTTTTATATCAAAATTAAAAGTTAAAAATTTATTTAAAATACTTAAACAAAAAAATTTTATTTTAATTAAAAAAAATGAAAAGGAAAAAGAATTCAAAACTAGACCAAAAAACAATAAAAATAAGAATTTGATAATTGTTCAAATTTAAAAACAAATAAAATTGCTCAAGGAGGAATGGAAAAAATGAGCAAAGCTTTAGGAATAGATATATATACAGATATATTTATAACATATTTTTTCTCAAAATATGACTGTAAAAAACTGGAAGAAGTTTCTGAAAATGAATTTATTATTGGATTAAAATATTTTCAAACTAATACATTAAAAGAAGTTAAAAAACAAATTCCTTCAATAAGAAAAACTTTATTAGATTTAAGTTGAAATAAATTTAAAAATTTTATAGATATTTATTTACTTTTAATTCTAATAAAATTTTATCGTTTGAAGTTGTTGAAATTTATTTTAATAATTTATTTTTGAAAAAATATCTTATTGTTCAATTTTTTCTTCAATTTTTAAAAAGAAAATTTTATTATCCTTTAATTATTGATCGATTTTATGAATATTATTATGATTTGAAAAAAATTTCTAAAAAAAAGAATAAGAAGATAATAATTAAAGTTTTTTCTAGATCTTTAATTTTCTAATTTATATTAAAAAATAAAATGAAATTTTGTTTTTTTGAATTATTAAATATAATAAAATATAAATTATTATAATTTTGTATTTCTAAATGAAATTAATAAACCTTTTTTTTTAAACTTTTTCTTTTTTTTGTTTTTTATTATCTTTTATTTTATTAAATTTATATTTTTATCAAAAAGAATTGAAAATATTTAAAAATAATAATTAAAATTAATTTATATTATTAATCTACTATTATTTATTTTTTAAATTTACAAAAGACATATATTGAAGTAATTTTATTTTATTATAAAAATTTTCTAAAACTATTTTCTAAATTAAAGAAAAAGAAAATTAAAAAGTAAAATATAGTAAAATTAACCTTCATAATTTATAATAAAACCCCCATTCCAAATACAAAAGCCTTATTTCTAGAAAAACCTCATAAACTCCAAAAAAAAATTATAATAAACAAAAAAAACTCTAAAAATAAAAAACCTTTTATTAAAAAAGTATAAAAAAAAATAAAATAAAATTTAATCTTCAAACAATTTTAAATAAAATCAGCAAAAACAAACAAAAAAACAAAAAAAAAATAATACTTTTTATTTATCATCCTGAGCTTTTTCAATTTCCTCTTCAGCTTCAGCAAGGCTAGTTTCCCTTTCTTGAAGAGTAGAAGAAGCCATATCAGAAGGTGGATCAGAAGGCATTTTATTTGCTTCACTTTTAATTTCATCGGAAAAGGAAGAAGGAGTACCAATTTTACTTTTAGCAAAATCAACTCCTTTAGAAATTAATGTAGGAGCTTGATTATAAATCAACATTGTACCACCGAGAAGAGGAATAGTAACAAAAAGTTTTCCTAATAAGAAAAGTATTCCTATTATTTTTCCCATAGTTCCTTCTCCTACATTTGGTGTAAATGATTTTAATGTTAGGTAAAAAATCCAAGTGAAACATACTCTTGTGTAATCTTTTGTATCTGTTGATCTTTTATTACGAAATTGACCAACTAATCCTAAAGTGTCTAAAGTTATTAATGCTGTTAGGAGTAAATCAATTAATCCATATAAAAATGACATTTTTGATATTTTTATGTATATATTTTTATTTTTTTTTAAGATTGATATTTTTTTTGGATTATTTATTTTTTTTATTTTTTTTTTGGTTTAATATGTTTTTAATTAATTTTTGAGTTCGGGTTTTTGTATAAAGTGGTTTGTTTTATATTATGATAAAAATATTATAATTTAAATAAATTATATTATTAAATAAAAATTAAAATATGAGTCATGATAATTCAGATATGCTTGTTATAAGAAGTCAAAAAACTTCAAATAAACAAGTACCAATTGATATTGAAAACGATAAAGAAGAATTGATTGAAGAAAATGAAAATGAAGAAAAGGAAGTAGAAGTTAATATGAGTTTATTAAATTATGAAAAATTAAAAAAAGAAAATGAAGAATATAATTGTATATTAATCACAAATGAAAATAATTTAAAAAAAGAAATAAAAAACACTTTATTGAAAGTTAAAGAAATAAATAATGAAATTAAACTAAAAAATAAGGAAATAAATAAATTAAAAAATGAAAATAATCAATTATTTGAAAATTTAAATGATATAAAAGAAGAAGTTGATAAACATTTAAAATTATTCAGAATAAAAAAAATAAATGAATATGAAAAAATAAAAAAAGAAGAAAAGATAAAAAAAGATATTAAAATAACAGAAAAAGAAATTGAAATAAAAAAAAAAGAGATACAAACGAAAAAAAAAGAAAAAGAAAATTTAGAATCAATATTCAATTCAAATAATTCAAATTCAACAATAACTATAAATGAAAAATTATTGAATTTAAAATCAATAATCGAAGAAAAAGAAAAAGAAATAAAAAAAGAAAAAGAGATATTAAAATTACATGAATTATGTAAAAAAAAGGCAAAAAATTTAAAAAATCAAAAACAATTATTAAAAAATCAATTAGATTTTGAAAAAAAAAAAAACAAGTTTAATAGATTATCAAGTACAAAATACCGAAAGAACAGTTTCAAATAATTTAGAATATTTAGATGAATTATCAATTGATAATAAAGAGAATTTAAATTCAAAACGAAACAAAAGTGAAAATAATTTAAAACAAAAAAAATTAAAAAAAAAGAAAAATAATATAAAACTATTAATAAAACCAATGATAAATGAATTAAATGAATCTCAAACAAAAAATATTAAAGATAAATATTCTAAAACTAAAAGTGTTAAAGAAATTAAAACAATGGAAAATGATAGATTAAAATATGGTTTATTTAATCCAAAAGAATTTGAAATTTTATCTCAAATTATTCCAAATGAATCTTTAAATAATTATCAAGAAAAATATGATCAATTAGAAATTGAAAAAAATGAAATTGAAGATTTATTTCAAAAAAATAATTCTTTAAAAAAAGAAATAAATAATAACCAATTTAAAATTCGAAAATCTGATTTAGTTTTAAAATCTCAAAATAAAGAAGAATCTCAATTAAAATGTATTTATATGAAAAATAAAAAAATAGAAAATAAAATTTCTACAGAAATAAAAGATATTTCAAAAGAAATTGATAAGTATAAATATATTTTAGAATCAAAAATGAATGAAAATATAACTTTAAAAAACAATATAAATGATTTTAAAGTTAAAATTGAAAGAGGAGAATTAATGAATAAAAAAGAAAATAATAAAGAAATCGAAGAAGAAAATGAAGAAGAAGAAATTGAAGAAGAAGAAAATGGAAAATTAAATATAAATGATAAACTTAAATATCTAAATAATGATAATTATGAAGATAAAATTGAAAATGAATAAAAAATATATAAAATAATATAATTATTATAAATAAATTTTTTTAGGTATTTGAATTTTTTAATGTCATTTTTTCTGATGTTTAATTTAATTATATTTCATTTCTTTTTTTGGTAAATATTTATTTGAATTGTTATTTAAAAGTTTATTTTGAATTGTGTTATAATTTCTAGGATAAATAAACTTACATTTATCAATTTCATTATCTAATATAACCTCATCATTTTTTATATCGAAACTTATTTTAATATTTTCAAAATAATTTTCTTCTTCTAAATGACTATCCATATAACTATTAAAAACTTCAGACATTTTATTTTTTAAATTTAAATCAAATAAAGAGTATCAAAAAAATAAAAAAAAAATAAAAAAAATTTTAAAAATAACATAAAAAACTATTTTTAAAAACTAATCAAAAACTCTAAAAAAATCATAATCATAACTAAATTAAAAAAATCAAAAAGCTCAAAATATCAAAAAATAAAAAAAGTAAATAACCCAATACCAACAAAAAAAAAACAATAAAAAATTTACTGTGTAGAATTAATATAATCCAAATATTCCTTAACAGTTAAAGCTTGTTGAAATTCATTAATAGCTTGTTTAATAAAAACTCCATCTTGAACATACAAAATTCTATTAGCATAACATTCTAATTCAGGATTATGAGTAACCATAACAATAGTACTTCTACTACTATCACTATTATTAGTACCAAACTTATTAATACTAAGTAATAAATTCATAACTTCAATAGTAGAAGTAGAATCTAAATCACCAGTTGGTTCATCTAATAATAAAATATCAGGTTCATTACTTAATGCTCTTGCAATTGCTACTCTTTGTTGTTCACCTCCTG
>JAEEGL016514215.1_pt1 | contig 10558 bp, 11 predicted proteins | sample 9134231 | NCBI WGS metagenome assembly JAEEGL01 (sample SAMN16246548, study PRJNA631951) | gut metagenome | biome: gut microbiome; feature: rumen; material: fiber-attached | host: Bos | place: Iran: Karaj | collected 2018-10
GGGAGCTGATGACCGCCTCCGATTATATCGACCTGCTGATCCCCCGCGGCGGGGCGGGCCTCATCCGCAGCTGCGTTGAGAACGCGACGGTACCCTGCATCGAGACCGGTACCGGCATCTGTCATATCTATGCGGACGCGTCCGCCGACCAGGCAAAAGCTCTTACCATTATCGAAAATGCCAAAGCCAGCCGTCCTTCCGTGTGCAACGCGGAGGAAGTGCTGCTGGTAAACCGTTCCATCGCGGCACAGTTTCTGCCCGCTCTGTACAAGCGTCTTACGGAAGACCGCATCAGGCGCGGTCTTGTGCCTGTAGAGTTCCGGGTCGATCCGGAATCCGCCGCCATCATTCCGGGGACTCCGGCGGGTGAGAAAGACTTTGATACGGAGTTTCTCGATTACATCCTGGCGGTAAAGATCGTCGGCGACGTCGATGAAGCCATTGACCACATCGCGCGTCATTCCACCGGTCACAGCGAAGCCATCCTCACGCAGGACCCGTCTGCGGCCGAACGGTTCACCCGTCTCGTGGACTCCGCGGCAGTTTATGTCAATGTATCTACCCGCTTCACGGACGGCGGAGAGTTCGGTCTGGGTTGCGAGATGGGTATCTCTACCCAGAAACTGCACGCCCGCGGTCCCATGGGATTGCAGGAACTCAATACCTATAAGTATATCGTCCGGGGCGACGGTCAGATCCGCTGATTTCTTGCTCAAGATTCCGCCGTCTCTGAGTGACTTCTTGCGGATGGATTGACTGGGTCAATATCAATCGTTGAGCTGAGCTTGCAGAAATAATCAAATAGAGATTCGGAATCCGCTGCCCTCGGACAGCGGGTTTGCTGTGTTTCTACCGGAGAACACTTTTCTTCACTGTCTCTCCTCTTAGAATCACCGAGGACGTTCAGGCTCCGCTTTTTTCTTTACGCCGGAAGGCATCAGTATCCTCTCTTTTACAAGGACAAGGAGCGTTGTTGACCGGCTCAAAAAACTAGGGTATACTGCAGACAGAACAGCCATTTCATGGAGTTAGGTCTGTTCGCCGACAAAACCTGTCGCCGGCGAAGCCTGCACTGGGGACAATTCACGTGGTATTCCTATGTTTCACAGCCCGGTTTCACGCCCGGGGGCATGCTATCCTGTTATTTCGTTCCCATGGAGGAAATAGCAAAAATGAGAAGAAACGACGGTAGTGCTGCATGATTATCAACACCGGACAACGGACGGATATACCGGCGTTTTACGCCGAATGGTTTGCAAACCGACTCCAGGAAGGGTTTGTCTGCGTCCGCAACCCTTATGATCCGGGTCAGGTCAGCCGCTACCGGCTGGATCCGTCGGTCGTCGACGTGATCGGATTCTGCACCAAGAATCCTTCTCCCATGTTTCCGTATATGGATCTTCTGAAGGATTATGGGCAGTACTGGTACGTTACGATTACCCCTTACGGACGCGATATCGAACCGAACGTGCCGGACAAGCACCGTCTGATCGTTGATTTCAGAACGCTTTCCGGTATGGTGGGAATCCATTCCATCGGCTGGCGTTATGATCCGATCTTCCTTTCAGAACGGTATACAATAGATTATCATCTCCGCGCCTTTGAACAGATCGCGTCCGCTCTGGACGGCTGCACAAAGACCGCGGTCATCAGTTTTATCGATCTTTACCCGAAAGTCAGAAGAAATTTCCCGGAAGCGCGGGAAGTTTCCAGAGATGACCGGATCCTGCTTGGCCGGGAGATGATCCGGATCGCCTCTTCCCATGGCATGACACTCAGGCCTTGCGCGGAGGGCGACGAGCTCGCGCCATACGGGGCAGACTGCGGCGGATGCATGCGGATCAGCGATTATGAAGCTGCCATCGGCAAACGGCTCAACGCGCCGAAGCAAAAAGGCGCGAGAGCGGCATGCGCCTGCTATCTTTCCTGCGACATCGGCGCTTACAATACCTGCAAACATCTGTGCAGATACTGTTACGCAAACGCCGAGCCCCGGCAGGTGCTTGCAAACAGCCTCCGGCATGATCCCTCGTCCCCGTTTCTGATCGGCGGATACATGGAGGGAGACCGGATCCACGACGTTCCCCAGAAATCATGGATCGATGCGCAGACGAATCTCCTTTCCTTTGAAGACATAGCAGGAGAAAAAGCCGAATGAATCAGGAAGAAAAAAGGATTTATCTGATCCGTTCCCTTTTGGACGAACGGAAAGAATACCGGAAAATGCAGATCCCATCGGGGGAAGCGGATCAAAGGCGGCTTTTAAGAAGTCTGTTCAACATCCGTCCTCCCTCACCGATCGGCAGAGAGTTCCTTGAGGTGCAGGACGAGTATCTGGGAGAAGAAATCCGGCAGATAGGCATTACGAAGCTTGACGATCTGAAGCCTGTTCAGCCCGGGATCTATCTCTGGCGCGGCGATATCACGACCCTAGCGTGCGACGCTATCGTCAACGCGGCCAATTCCGGCATGACCGGATGCTACCAGCCCTGCCACAGCTGTATCGACAATTGCATCCACACCTATGCCGGAATCCAGCTCAGGAACTTCTGCGCGGGTCTCATGGAGCAGCAGGGATATGAGGAACCAACCGGGCAGGCGAAAATCACGCCGGCGTTCAATCTGCCGTCAAAGTATGTGATTCACACAGTCGGTCCGATCGTCAGCGGAAGGCTGACCCAGGAACATTGTAATCTGCTTGCGTCCTGCTATCGTTCTTGCCTGGACGCGGCAGAAAGGAACGGTCTTCACAGCATTGCTTTCTGCTGTATATCAACGGGCGTGTTCAGGTTTCCCAGAGAAAAAGCCGCGGAGATCGCCGTTCAAACCGTAAAGGACTATTTGAGCCGGCATTCCGGTATCGAAAAAGCGGTGTTCAACGTTTACACAGACGATGATCGCATCATTTATGAAAGCATTCTGAGTCAAAAAAGGAATTCCGGAGAATAGCTTCGGAATTCCTTCGTTTCTATCCGCGGTTCTGGGGCGGTAAAACCCATACGTCCCGCAGCTTATTCCTGTCAAGGCCGGTCCGCTCTAGTCCATAATCTTTGAATACAGCACGTTGTAAGCTTCGTTAGCGTCCATGCCGCATGTCAGGTCCGGATCATACAGCATATTGAGCATCAGCCAGTCCACTTCCGACAATTGTCCGACTGTCGTCCATTCCTGGTACAGGATGCTGTCAGAGTATAGGTCATGATCATTTGTCAGGCCAAACGCCCCCACCAGCTCCTCCCGCAGCAGGTGCCGCTTGCTGGCGGTGTTGTTTTTATCGGTGGCAATGGCTATTTTCGCGCTGTCCATGCTGTGGTTGGAATCATACATATAGCTGAAATAGCCCCAGTTGCCCTCATGATAGTCATCCACATGTTTGTGCATTTCTTTTATCGGACAGTACCATATTGTGATATTCGCGTCCTGTTCATCGGATACAAGGCGGATGTTCGGCATGTTCGGGCAGTGGGTTGCGATCTCCATGACAAATTTGCTCAACTGATCCAGATCGTCCGAACTCGGAGAGCCTCCAACATAGATCCGTATTGTCTTCTCCCATCGTGTTAGTGCTCTCTCAGAATTGGATGCGTCTCCTGAGTACTCTACGGAAAAACCGCATTTCATCAGGCATTCCAGCGCTTTGAGACGCGCGTCCTGCGCGTCGGAATACTGGAACTCACGGGTGTCCGCTGCTGTGTGCGAAGGAACAGCGCAGAAAAGGATCACTGCCGCCAGCAGGACAGCAATGATACGCGAGGCTTTGGAACCGGTTACTTGATCCATATCCATTCTCCTTCATCAGATGCAGATGTCAAAAGCTGTCAAAGCAACTGTTGTCTTATTATTATACCACAAACCTTTCCCTCCGGAGCAAAATGATGATACAATAGGTTCGTGATTGAGCAGACACGCATTTTTCTATGCTTCGCCTTCCTTACTCATATGCGGCTGATACGATCCGCTGCCTGTGAATCTGTCTGCCAAACGGAAGATTACGGTGAATTACAGACTTTTTTGTGTATAATGAAAGAAAGTCCGAATAGAAATCAATAGAAAACGGAGGTTCTTACCTATGTCTTCCCGGACCGTGATGAGCAAATCTGCCGGAACTTACTCCGATCACATTGCAAAGCTGAAACAGAGCCTGACGGACGCGGACGCCGTTGTAATCGGCGCCGGCGCCGGCCTTTCCACTTCCGCGGGATTTATATACAGCGGGGAACGCTTTGAGCGTTATTTCTCCGATTTCGGCGGAAAATACCGCTTTTCCGACATGTATTCCGGCGGATTCTACCCCTATCGCACGCAGGAAGAATTCTGGGCTTACTGGAGCAGGTATATCTGGGTCAACCGGTACATGGATCCTCCGAAACCGGTGTATGAGGATCTCCTGGAACTTGTGTGGAACAAGGACTATTTTGTGATCACGACCAATGTGGACCACTGCTTCCAGAAAGCCGGTTTTGACAAAAAGCGCCTGTTCTATACGCAGGGAGACTACGGTCTGTTTCAGTGCAGCGTCCCATGCCATAGGAAGACCTATGAGAACGAGCGGACCGTCCGTTCCATGGTTCTGTCCCAGGGTTTTCAGATCGGAGAAAACAAGATCCTTTCCGTCCCGGAAGGCGGTGCGCTTCGTCTCGCGATACCGTCAGAGCTTCTGCCCGTCTGTCCCGTCTGCGGAAAGCCGCTGACGATGAACCTTCGATCCGATGACCGGTTTGTCGAAGATGAAGGCTGGCACGATGCCGCAAAGCGGTATGAGACCTTCCTCAATACCCGCCACGGGAAGATTCTCTACCTGGAACTCGGCGTCGGTTACAACACGCCGGTCATCATCAAGTATCCGTTCTGGCGGATGACAGCACAGAATCCGAACGCGGTCTACGCCTGCGTCAATTATGGGGACGCGCTCTGTCCGGAGCTGATCCTGGACCGTTCCGTCTGTATTGACGGAGATATCGGGGAGGTTCTTACAAAGCTGCGATCCGCGGGCTGAATGATGCCGCTTATTGTCTTCGGGAAACCGTTTGGAGATCAGGTCATGAATGCAACAGTCGTAAAAATCACCGATCCCCGTCATCTGGACCGGATGACGGAGTGGATGTACGGATGGTGGGGCAAAAAGGAAGGATACTCCATGGAGGCCGTCCGCTGTTCCCTTTCCCGCGGGCTGCAAAGCGAGAGGCTTCCGCAGACGTTCGGTCTCTATCTTGACGGGGAGCTCATCGGCATGTATCAGATCACAATGTCGGATCTGTTTGTGCGCCCCGACCTCTATCCGTGGCTCGCCAACGTCTATATCGATCCCGGATTCCGGGGGGCCGGATACGGACGTGTCCTGCTGTCATCCGTGCGGGACAATGCAAGAGCTCTCGGGCTTCATGAGCTCTTCCTTTTCACCACGCTGGACGGCGTGTATGAAAAATACGGCTGGGAATACGCGGGAGAGGTCGATACGTTTCTCGAGCCGAAGCTGCAGCGCCTTTACCGGCTGACCGTTTAGGAAAGCAGAAAAGAGATGCGGAAACGTATACTCGTTTTCCGCATCTCTATTGTTTTTCAGGTCTTTCCGCTTTTCAGTTTTTACCCAGTACCAAGTCGTATGCGGTCCGGTCCGCCTCGTCCTGAAACCGTTCAAACGCGAACATCAGGTTTTCCTTTTGATGCGCGTCGCTGCTGAGAAGGAAACGTCCTCCCTTTCTCCGGATCATTTCACGAAGCGTCCAGGACGGATTCGGGGCGCTTCTCAGCCACCTCGACATCGCGCCTGTATTGATCTCGAACGGCCTGCCGAAGGGTATCAAAGCGTCGATACACTTTTCAGCGGCTGCCAGATACCTCGGATCGTTTTCGTCAAACAGCCGGCTTCCCTCATTGAACTTCATCACAAGGTCCAGATGCCCGACGAAATCCGCTCCCGTTACTTCCAGCACGGAAGCCGCCTGTTCATAGTATGCTTCGCAGAGCCGGTAGTAATCCCCCTGAAAATGCTCCCTGCAGACGCTGGTCAGCGTTTTTTCATCTTCATCCACGGGGAGGTAGCAGCCGTTGATCTTCCAGTAATGTACGGACCCGATGGCATAGTCAAAGCCTTCCGTATCCGTGTCGGCGTAAAGGTCCTGCTCCACGCCGGCAAAGACCCGGATCCTGTCCCCGTATTCTTTCTTCATCCGGGCCATCTCCTTCAGAAATGTCCGGATGCCTTCGGGGCTTGAACAGTAGCTCTCGTCGAACGGCGTGTGGCTGTGCACACAGACACCGACCGCTTCCATCCCCTTTGCGATCGCGGCTTCGATCATCTGCTCCGGTGTGTCCCGTCCGTCGCAGAAGCAGGTATGCATGTGCAGATCGATCCTGATCATGAGGTCATCTTCTCCTGTTTGACTTTGTGATCGATGACATGGCGCCTGGCAAGTTCTTTCCGGATATCATCTACGGATATGCCCGCTTCCGCCATCAGAACAAGAACGTGATAGGCAAGATCCGCGATCTCGTAAACGGTCTCCGCGCGGTCCTTGGCCTTCGCCGCGATGATCACTTCCGTACTTTCTTCCCCGACCTTCTTCAGGATCTTGTCCAGTCCCTTATTGAACAGATATGTCGTATACGAGCCCTCTTTGGGATCGGTCTTCCTTCCCTTGATCAGTTCCATCAGCGCGTCCATCGAAAAAGCGCTACGCGAATCGGATTCCCATACCGGGTATTCAAAGCAGCTCTCTGTCCCGAGATGGCACGCGGGTCCGTCCGGGATCACGGAAATCAAAAGGGTATCCCTGTCGCAGTCCGTCGTGATGGAAACGATATGCTGATAGTTTCCGCTGGTCTCGCCTTTCAGCCACAGCTGATTGCGGGAACGGCTGTAAAAGCAGCAGAGTTCCTTTTCCATGGAGATCCTCAGGCTCTCGGCGTTCATGTATGCCACCATCAGGACGCGTCCTGTCGCGGCATCGGTCACGACCGCGGGAATCAGCCCGCGGCTGTCGTATTTCAGTTCTTCCGGCTGGATCATATTGAGCTCCTCTTTCCTGAAATCCTTACCGGTATGCTTTCCTCGCGCATCCGGTTTTTCAAATCTTCGATTCTGACTTCCCCGAAGTGGAATACCGAAGCGGCAAGCCCCGCGTCGATATCAGGCACTTCTTTGAAAAGATCGATAAAGTCCTGGATGCCGCCCGCGCCTCCGGATGCGATTACCGGAACGCGCACTGCTCCGCAGACTTCCTTCAGCAGTTCCGTGTCAAACCCCCGCTTCACGCCGTCAGTGTCGATCGAGTTGACTACGATTTCCCCCGCGCCGTTTTTCACGCCTTCCCGGATCCATCCGATGGCCTCGATCCCGGTATCGATCCTTCCGCCTTTTGCGAACACCCGGAAACTGCCGTCCACGCGTTTGATATCCACGGAAAGGACCACGCACTGGCTTCCGTACCGGAGGGCAGCCTCTCTGATCAGCGACGGATCCCGGATCGCGCCGGAATTGACACTGACCTTGTCGGCTCCGCATTTCAGTACCCGGTCGAAATCGTCGGTGCTGTTGATCCCTCCGCCTACGGTCAGGGGAATGAAGACCCGCTCGGCGGTACGTTTCAGCACTTCCGTAAACAGAGCGCGTCCGTCCGATGATGCGGTGATATCATAAAAAACGAGTTCATCCGCGCCGGCACGGCTGTAGTAATCCGCAAGATCGGCAGGATCCGCGACATCCTTCAGTCCCGTAAAATTGATTCCTTTTACTACCCTGCCGTTTCTGACATCCAGACAGGGGATGATCCGTTTTGTGATCATTTCGCAGCCTCGATCGCTTCTTTCAGTTTCAGTTTCCCGCTGTAGATTGCTTTTCCGATGATCGCGCCTTCCGCGCCGAGTTCCTTCAGCCGGGCAATGTCCCGGGCGCCGGTCACTCCGCCCGAAGCGATCAGCCCGATTCCGTACTTTGCTTTGATGTGCCGGTACAGATCGATGCCCGCTCCTTCCATCGCGCCGTCTTTGGAGATGTCTGTACAGATCACGGCCGCGATTCCGAGCCGTTCCATTTTTTCCATGAAAGCGTCCACGGACATGCCGGAACTTTCCGTCCATCCCTTTACGGCGACTTCTCCGCCTATGATATCCGCCGAGACGGCGATCCTGTTCCCGTACCGGTCGGTCAGCGTTTTCAGAAGCGTTTCATCCGTGACAGCGGCAGTCCCGAGGATCACGCGGCTCACGCCCAGATCCAGGTACGCTTCCGCAGCTTCCAAGGAGCGGATCCCGCCGCCGATCTCCGTGAACATCCGCGTCCGCCCGCTTTCCTTCGCGAGCGCATTTACGGTCTCGAGGATCTTCCTGACCGTTCCATAGTTCGGAGTATTCCCGTCCCTTGCACCGTTCAGATCCACCAGATGCAGATGGTCCGCTCCGTCCCGGAAAAAGGACGCGGCGACCTCCTCCGGCTTTTCGCTGTAAACCGTCATATCCTCATACCGTCCCCGTAGAAGACGGACCGCTTTTCCGTCATACAGATCGATCGCAGGGTAAATAATCATCGGATCTCCTCCGCAAAATTCTTCAGGATCTTCAGTCCCGTTTCCCCGCTCTTTTCCGGGTGGAACTGACAGCCGTACACGTTCCCTTTCCCCGCTGCCGCGGTCAGGAACACGCCGTATTCCGTTTCCGCGATCACATCGGATGAATCCATGGCGCTGTAGGAGTGGACGAAATACACATAGCTTCCTTCCTCAATTCCGGAAAACAGCGGGCTTTCTTTTCTGAACATCAGGCTGTTCCATCCGATCTGCGGGATCTTCAGATCCTTCGGGATCACTTCCCCGATCGGGCGCACGGTTCCGGACAGCAGGGAAAGGCCTTCGTATTCCCCGTCTTCATAGCTTTTCTCAAACAGCATCTGCATGCCGAGACAGATCCCGAGAAGCGGTTTTCCCTTTTCCGCTTCTTCCCGGATCAGTTCGAAAAGGCCGGTGCTTTTCAGTTTATCCGCCGCGTCACGGAACGCGCCGACGCCGGGAAGGATCAGCTTGTCGGCGTTTCTCAGAACAGACCTGTCACCGCTGACCTCGGCGGGATATCCGATCGCCGCGAATGAGCTTTTCAGAGAAAACAGATTTCCGACGCCGTAATCCACGATCGCGATCATTTCAGGCTGCCTTTCGTGGAAGGGATCTCTTCCGGATGATCGGGATCCAGTCTGACCGCCTCCTTCATCGCTCTCGCGAAGGACTTGAAACAGCCCTCAATGATGTGGTGCGCGTTCTCCCCTTCAAGCTGCCTGATGTGCAGCGTGCAGGCGCAGTTCCGGACAAATCCAAGGAAGAACTCCTTCACGAGTTCGGTATCAAACGTGCCGACCTTCTCCGTCGGGATGTTCAGACCGCAGTTCAGATGCGCCCGTCCCGAAAGATCAACAGCTGTCAGAATCAGTGCCTCGTCCATCGGCAGGATCATGCTTCCGTACCGCATCACGCCCGACTGATCCCCCAGCGCCTCGGAAAAAGCCTTTCCGAGCGCGATCCCGATATCTTCCGTCGTGTGGTGATCATCTACGTACGTATCGCCTTCGCATTTCAGCGCAAGATCGAACCTTCCGTGATGGGCAAACAGTGTCAACATGTGGTCCAGAAAACCGACGCCGGTGTCGATCTCGGCCTTTCCGGTTCCCTCCAGCGTCAGTTTCAGTTCGATCGCCGTTTCGTTCGTATTCCGTGTGATGGATGCGGTTCTCATTTTACTCCCTCCAGGATCTCTCTGATCTTTCCGACCAGTTCATTCATCTGTTCCTTTGTCCCGACCGTGATGCGGCTGTAATCCCGGATCCTCTCCGAAGAAAAATGCCGGACCAGAATGCCTTTTTCCTTCAGTTTTTCATACAGGGCCCCGCCCTGCAGCGCCGGATGAGCGGCAAAAACAAAATTCGCTTTCGAGTCGGTCACGGTGAAACCGAGCTCTTTCAGCTGCGTTTTCAGCGTCTCACGGTTTTCGACGATCTCCTTGCAGTTGCGCCTCGTATACTCTTCATCCTCCAGCGCCCCGATTCCGGCGGCAAGCGTCATGCTGTTCACGTTATATGGATTGAACGAATATCGCAGCATTTCGATGTCCGCGATCAGCTCCCGATTTCCCGCGAGAAACCCGAGCCTTCCCCCAGCCAGCGACCTGGACTTGGAAAACGTTCCGGTGACCAGAAGGTTCGGATAGCGGCGTACCAGAGAAACAGCGCTTTCATTTCCGAAATCCACGTACGCCTCATCGATTACCACCGCCTGGTGCGGATTTCCTTCCGCGATCGACGCGATCGCGTCCAAAGGAAGAAGGAGGCCTGTCAGCGCGTTCGGGTTTGCGATCACGACCGTCGCTCTGTCAGTCATATAATCCGCCGGGTCGATTGAAAAGTCCTCTTTGACCGGAATCTCCCGGTACGGGATCTTCAGGCGCTCCGCAAAGACCGGATAAAAGCCGTATGTGATATCCGGAAAAACGGCGGGTTTTTCGCTGTCGCAGTAAGCGGAAAAGGCGAAGTACAACCCTTCGTCGGACCCGTTCGTCACGGTTACTTCATCCGTAC
>JAEEGL010100494.1_pt1 | contig 10557 bp, 12 predicted proteins | sample 9134231 | NCBI WGS metagenome assembly JAEEGL01 (sample SAMN16246548, study PRJNA631951) | gut metagenome | biome: gut microbiome; feature: rumen; material: fiber-attached | host: Bos | place: Iran: Karaj | collected 2018-10
GGCACTTTGTCATTCACATTGCTCAAAGCATCATTATTCGTAGATATATCCCATCCCTTATCACCAGTATCATTTGCCTGCCGGTAAGCATTGTGATTATTATAAAATGCTTTCAACTGACCGAAATTGATTACATGTTTCTGGGTGGGGTGGTGGCAGCCATTTTATTTATGATAGTTAATCTGAAGTTTGCGCATAAGCTTATGCATTGGGCACATTTGGGGCTTTTTTGAGTGGTGACCTCTCAAACCTCCTATTTGCAGTACTTTCATCGTTCTGGGCACATTCAACCCCAATCACCTGCTAAAAAAACCTCAGGCAAATGCCTGAGTTTTTTCATTCTGAAATCATAATTCTTTATTTTTTATTTTCCTAGAAGAGTAGTTGTCTTCGTAAGATAAATCTAATCTGATTTTCAATCAAAAAATCTCTTTTCATCTAGTAACCTATATGGTATTCATCCGGCCAGAAACGGTTAACCGTTCGTATCATATTTGCTCTCTCAACAGCATTACTTGTATGAATCTTTATAGGAAAGAATATTTCCTTCTCAGCAAGATAAAGGAGCAGCCTGTTTCCATCTCCTCCATCACTTGAGTATTCCCCAAGATCATTATCAAGATCGGCCTCCTCAATAGGTAACCCATTTTTTATTGCACTTTCTATAATAAAAATAGCTTCGTTGACGGAATGTGCGCCAACATAGCCATTAGGAAGGTATCTGTTAGTATCTTTTTCATCCATTAAATCATCAAGCCAGATTTTCAAAACGTTATCCTCCTCACTTTCAATATTCATTGAGTGTTTCCTTTATAAAAATATAGAAGCATTACCCTCCTCCTATAATTGTCTTCTGGATTTACGTCTTCTTTTATACTCTATTCACTTAATTCAAAAATAAACAGGTGTCATTATATATCTGCCCCATATATTCTCACATTAAATCTTTCTTACTTTGCGATTAATGTTAATTTTCCACACTTGGGGCATGGATTCTTGGAAGATCTCGGATTCAATATAAAGGTAACATTATTCCCACATTTTTCACATTTCGGATTACCAAAAACATAATGTACTTTATATTCTCGTATAGTTCCGTATGGAGAAACAGCAATTCGTTCGAAAATATATGGAACCTCCAAAGTTTTCCATTCCTTACATGTATCACACAAATACTGCGCTTCTCCTTTGAGCGAATGCTTATCCAGAAGGTCTGTTATTTCTCTATCTACTTTTAAGGTTCCATTCTTTATTTCTCTTTCCATTCTTGCAAACCAGGGGCATCCCATTCCAAAGCCAATTCTATACTGGAACCTAAAGTTACATTCCTTATTAGTACATTTAACAGTTACAAGTTCAACCATATTTCTTGCATCTTTCCTGCCAATAATCGAAAAATCATTCAAACTACAGTTTTTTTATTGCAATTAAACCTTTTTGTATATTCATACTATCATATACTGCAGTCAGGTATTGTCCCATAATTGGTCCTCAGACTTGAATGATTAATTCATGCGAAATCGATGCGACGCTTGCGTTAAAAAGTTAAGTTTTAAGTATTATTTTTTATCAAAGTACACATCTATAGGGTCAAACTGAATTCCTGGAACAGGATCCGGCAAACACATAAATCGAATTTCGTCATAGGATTCCCGGTTTAAAAGGTCTACATCTGCTCCTCTCTCCCATCCTTCGATATTCATAACTACACCGGCTGAGCCGTTATATATTCTGACTTCGCCGGTCTTTCCCTCGTACTGCTTTCCGTCAACTGTCAATAGAACCGTACCGTCCTCATTCACTTTTAATGATGCATCAGATATGCGGTCTGTTTTCTCTGTATCAATAACCCATTCTCCGACAAAACCTTCCTCAATCCACCAGTCTTTTCCCTGATAATCAATCTCAGCTAAAGATCCGTCTTCATAATAAGTTCCGGTTCCGGGAACAAGTCTGACTTCATTGCCGAACCAGGTAACGGTTCTTTCTCCGTAAGCGGGATTATCTCTCGGATCAGGAAGATTATCATTTACAACTTCTTCCCATCCGGGTTCTTTAGTAACCAAATCGTTAAAGAAATTGTAAAGTTCTGCATACATAATATCCTCTTCGGGAGGAAGGGTTTTCGGGAAAACGGTATCAAAAGCAACATTGTAAAGAATAGTATCACCGCTAAAAACAATAAGCGTACGAGTAGGCGGATAACCTACACCTGAATCCTGATAATTTGTGAATGCTTCCAGATCATATCTGCCTAGAATATCAAGCAGTTCCTTAACTTCGTTTTCATCAAGTTTGATTTTGCCTTCTTTTTTAAAACCTGTGTAATTATTTGGTCCGACTCTTTTGGTAATCTCAGCTTTGGCTCCACTATCTTTTATCTTTTTTATATTTGCATCAAGATAGAATTGATCGCCCGAATATTGATCGTATGTAAAATGAACTCCTGTTATCCCGCCGTTAGCCTCTTCTATTTTATTTCCGCCAACACATCCGCATAAAACCAAAACGGCTCCTCCAACAATCATTGTAAATATCCGTTTAATTATTTTTCCCATTTCCATCAATTTATCCCCTCTGTCACAGTGATATCATTGCCATTTTTAACAATCGATGTTGTTTTAGGCAACCTCAACAATAAAATTATACCAAAATAAAATAACTTAACATACAACTAAAAAAACCTCATGCCTGAGGTTTTTATTTCCAATATCAATTATGAACGGTGAACTCCGTCATAATGGTCCATTTAGCATATTGAACCTAGAACCCCGCCCCCGGCTCACGCAAAAGGATTCGTTAAACAAAAGATAAGAAAACCTATAAAAGCGACGAGTATTCCGGGAATGACTAAAGTTATAAGATTTAATAGAAATCCTGCTACCCATTGGAGTTTATGTTCTTTTATACAAAACGGCAATATTATCAGCGTATAAATAACACCAACCAGGCCAAGAAGAAAAGAACCGAAAAAACTAAAATCATAAACAATCAACACTACAGCCTGCAAAGATGCAGGTGAAAGCGTTTCCGGGTTTGTTAAGATACTCAGAGTCACCCAAATCACATCTAATACCAAAACCGTAATGCCATTCCCAATTGAAATCTTTGCTAATTTATCCCTAATCACCGACAGTTCCTCCCCATGATACAACCCTGCGAAATTCCTCTTTTGTTTTTAAGGCAGTTATAATGTGAGTCCGCAATACTTCCGGGAATCGCATTCTTCAAAACAGAATAATCTTCTTTGTGCATATATACCTCATTAACAAATACTACATATATTTTATCAATTTTTAGGCAGTAAACCAACCTTTATTTATTATCTGGTTTGTTATAATATTATTTAAAAATTGGAAAAGAGATAATATGGATAACAATAAAATCTTAAACTTCATAAAAAAACAAAAAGTAGCTTTTATTTGTTCTGTTGATGAGAATGGATATCCAAATGTAAAAGCGATGTTGAAACCAAGAAAAATCGAAGGCCTTCGCGAATTTTATTTTTCAACCAATACTTCGTCAATGCGAGTAAAACAGTATATGAATAATCCAAAGTCCTGTATTTACTTCTATCATAAAGGTTTGATTAAGTATACGGGAGTTATGTTGAAAGGAAAAATGGATGTGCTGACCGACCGTGAAACCAAGGAAATGATATGGCGAAAAGGTGACACAATGTTTTATAAGGGTGGGGTTACCGATCCTGACTATTGTGTTTTGAAATTTACCGCAGAAAGCGGAAGATATTATTGCGACTTAAAAACAGAGAGCTTTACGGTTGATTAGCAGCTTTATATTCTTCCAAACCCCAAAAAGATTATCGCAGGCAGTACATCAACAACTATCGAAAGAATAAAAAGAGCGAAAAATATACTTCCCATAGTAATAAACTTTGACTCGGAAGTTTTGATTAACGCCTTTGTAAAAAATACAGTGGATAAAACAAAGAAAAGTACCGTCGCCAAACAAGCCGGAATAATCAGTACTACAAACGGCGGGAAAAGTAAGAAATAAAAAAAATACTGCGTTTTAAGATTTATTGTCCATAAAACAATAATTATTGCCGAACTTACCGGAAGAGTTGTTCCAAGTGCAGCTATGAGATTGCCTGACAAACTTCTGTTTCGAACCCTGCTTAAAAGTGAGGTTCCCAGCCCCAAAATGGAACAGGATAATCCAATCATAGCCAGTAAATCATAGTTTGAATCTTTTGGTCCTTGCGCTGCTAACGGAAAGGAAATCGAGGCAGCAAAATAGTATCCAAATACCCAAAAAGATATTACTCCCAAAATAAACGGAACAAAATCCAATATGTGCATATCTGTTTTATCTGCGGCACCAATAAAAACCGCTGTAATTATCGCCAATGGTATTCCGACTATAAAAAAATATAAAATCATATACTATTCCCCATTTACATTTGAAAGATTTTGTCGGTTATCTGAATGTTTCCATTTATATAAAACTTCTAAAAAATTTTAATGTCCATCGAAGTGTTTTCAGCCTGTTTTTCAAGTCTTCCAAAACTTTTTATTCGCTTCGAAGGGTTCATATCTTAGTCATCAAATATTGTGTAATCTCTCTCAAACAGTTCCTCTATAACCAATTTCTTTAACTCTTCAGAATCGATTTTACTCATAATATACTCTTCAACAAAAGCCCTGCTCTTTCCGGCATATTTATGAAGATTCTTCTTTTGCTGTATTTCCGTAAGTTCTCTTCTCCATAAAAGATGAAGCTGATTTTTGAGTTTCGATTTCCCATATTCCTGAGGCTCTCTGATTTCATAAAAATCCATTTTTTCATTTATGAGTTCAACGGAAACGATTCCCCAATGTGCCGGGACATGTTCTGATGCGTGTGCGGCGTGCGTAGATCCGATTGCAAGAATATTGTAATCAAAGTATCGATTATAATTTCGAACCTGCTTTTTGAGTCTCTCATATGTGTCCGCATCGCTTTTTATTTCGACTCCGAATATTGCTTCTCTGGTTACCATGACAATATCCGCTCTGGACTTACCTATCATCAGCTCATCAAAAAACCGAACCTCACCATATTTACTTTCCAGGTAATCGCATAAATTGTCGCGAATATCATAATCGTGCAACATTCAACTCAACTCCGTATATGTCTGATTGGCTTGTATTCTGCCAAAAGAATTTTATTTTTTTGCCAAAATGAACCACGAACTCCGTCCCCCTGGTTTTCCCTTGCAAATCTATGTTATACTTATCTGGGATACCGTTAACAAAAATGGGGGAAATGGGGAAATGAATAAATTAGGGGAAAAGAAAAATTCAATTTATATCATAGGTCTTTTATATACGCTTAATGCGTTAATTGTCGTGCTCAGCGCCTGGGCGATAAATCTTCATCAATATGATTTAAGTATTACGATTTCACGTTATATCGGCCTTCGCCGATGGACTGCTTTTATGTATATAATTGTAGCTGGCTCCATGTCGACATTAGCCGTAATTCATATAACAAAAATCAAAATGAATATCTTTAAGAAAATACTGTATATTCTTGCGTTTGTCTGCGTGTTCGGATGCGCAGTATTTCCAATGAATTGGAACTGGAGCGCTCTGTCATCAACACTGCATCATGTATTTTCCCACACTTTAATGTTCAGTGTAACAATCACGTTTATATGGCTGCTCATAAAACCTGTCACCAAAGCACAGAGACTTTTCGCAATTGTTGCGATTGCTTATGCCGTATTCTTTATTATGTGCTTTGTGATTTTTAAAGTCGATGTATTATTTAATACTCTTTTTATATGGGAAAACGCATTTATCTATCTGTTTATGGCAGAATTGTTTCTCGAAAAAAGTGTAGAATAATTACTTTGGCTTGTGTTTTTGAACCCCGGTCACCTACGGATATACCCTGTTATTGTAGTTGTTGGCTTCAAAAAATTCACTCGGACGATAGTGATTATTTATGCAGAAATCCGCTACATAAAATTCACCGCCATCGGAGGCTTTAAAGTAATAGTATGTAACGGGAGCATCCTCAAATTTCGGACAATCTCCGGTAAGAGTTACCTCTTCAAGATTATATCCCGTATCTGAAAAAATCTTCCTTTCATCCCTTAAATATACCGCACCCGGATCAAGCTGCTTTGCCACTTCGGTATATTGATCAATTTTCCACTGATCTCTTCCTGACCACTCAAAATTCGGCAGTGTTACATACCCCATCATCTCATCAGTTCTGTCATAATATCCGGTTCGATCAAAATAATAAGTGTCAGGGGCAACCGCTATAATTTCCAATCCGTCCAGCCTGTTTTTCATGTTGTTCCTTTGATATATATCTGCTATCTCAAAAGCTGCCTGCTTGGCAGAGTCAGGGTCGTTTCCAGTCACAGTCGGATACATACCCCCCGCAGAAAAACTTACACTATACTTGGTTTCAATATTGTTTATATTAGCCTGCTCATCTGTTTTTATTTTTTCGGTAAGTTCATACTCAAAACTGTCACTTGTTGCAGGCAAACTCCATAGTTCTGACCCGTCTAAAGTCTCCGATCTCATATAACTGCTGACTGTGTAATCAAAATTCTGCAAATTGTCATGTAAAACTATCGTGTAGCCGTCAGCGTTCTTTGTCTTACTGACTACCGTGGCATCACCGTGTTTCAATTTTGCCTCATTGATAAGACTGTTAGCGCTTGCCGGTTTCCCGCACGCTGTCAGTCCGAGCATTATTAAAAACACCGTCAAACACATTCTAATCTTCTTCATCATTTTCCCTCCCACACAAAATATCTGCAAAACGCAAATTAAAAAAATTTATTTAAGCGAAAAAAATTATCTTCTGATATCAATATCATACAATTTAATTGATTCATCATTACTGCCGATTCTTTCAACATATAATGAATCAACTGTCATTTCGAATGTATCGTCTAATTCAATTTCCTCATCTAATGGCATATTCGCCAGACTGATATGAGGCTCATAATTATATCTGTCCCTGTATTCCAGGTGTTCCGGAATGATATTTTTATAAATATCATCGCTCAAATCTTTTATTATATTCTTGTTTTCAATTATATTCAGAAATCTGTAATTTGATTCTCCGACAGGAGTCGAAACACCGTGACAGGTAATTTTGAAAGGTTTATATTTTTCTAAAACTTTACATAGTTTTTCATAAAGTTCTTCATCAGATATATCCGAATCAAAAGGAAAAGTCACGGCAATATGCGGTTCTATTTTATCCGCTATATCATAGTACTTCTTCTGAATTTCCTTTATTTTTTCAATATTCGGAAAATCAACCGGTATTAAAACATCTCTTTTATTTGTATTATCGAATGCCATAGTATTTCTGCTTTCTGTATATGTGCCATACCCTTCCGGGGCGGTACCTATCTTTTTGTAACCGCCAACTCCATCCATTTTGCTCACTATGCTTTTGAACCTGAATCCCCGTCACCCCGGCTCAAAATTATTATAACATAATCGGAATTGCGGATATATTTTTATATGATATAATACACTTAAATCACTTATCCGACAGACATTTGCGGTTTGAGAGTGGGGGAATTGTAATAATGAGTTTGGCTTATTTATTAGTTGGTATTGTATCTGCATTAATTATGTTTGCAGGAGATTTGATTCTGTTTTTATTTAGTATTACAGGAACATTTATGGATTTTCTTGAATGGTTTACAAGCAGCCTTGATAGCGGCAGTTCTGCGAACGGATATACAAATGGCGGCCTGATTTTTATAATTGCATGCGTGATTGGAATCCTTTCTTTGAGCGATATTATACTTTGTATAGTTTCTTTTATTCTTTCAAAGGTATCTAAAAAGCCTGCTTTCATCGCATGCATGGTTACTTACGGTTTAAACTTTGTTTTGATGTTTATTTCTTCGGTATTGAGTTTCGTTTGTACCGGATGGCAGGCTAAAAATATTATATTGCTTGCCCCGGGTATTCTTGGTTATGCCTGGCCGATTCTTGGAGTATTATTCTGGATTTCCATGACAGTTCTGGCAGTCCTTAACATATTCAAAATGAAGAAGGAACTGTCCTGATCTTCTCATTTTCTCCGCAATAATCACATTATTTTTTCCACTGTTTTAATCGACTATTAATCACTTTTCAAAATGAACCACCGGCTCCTTACCTCTGGTTCATTTATAATTTTAAACCGGGAATCCCATCCCTTAGCTTATTCCGTTCTTTAATCTTTCAAGCCCGTCGTAAAGCATATTTCTCGGGCAGGCAAGATTAATTCGAAGAAATCCTTTGCCGGCCACACCAAAAGTACTTCCGGCGCTTAATACAAGACCTGTTTTTTTCCTTATCGTTTCTGAAAGTAAAACATCGTCGTCCGTTATTTTTCTGCAATCAAGCCAGCAAAGATACGTTGAATGATCCTGAACAAGCTCTGCTTCAGGAATTTCTTCTTCTAAAAACTTCTTCAGACATACTTTATTGGCAAAAATATACTCGCGAAGCGCTTCAAGCCATGGTTCTCCTTTTGTATATGCGGCAATCGCGGCATCTATAGAAAAGAATCCCGGATCAAAACAGTTATCTCTTATTAATCCTCTTCTCACTTTATTTCTTATTTCAGGATTTGCTATACTGACAGCCGCAGTCTGCAATCCGGGAATATTAAACGCTTTGGACGGTGACATACACATAATGCACACATCACGGCATTCATCGGAAACCGACGCAAAGGGAACATACGAATATCCGGGATCGGTAATATCACAATGAATCTCATCCGAAACAACGGTTACGTTATATTTTTTCGCAAGTTCTCCGATTCTTCTAAGCTCTTCTTTTTTCCACAGTCTTCCGGAAGGATTTTGAGGATTGCTGATAAACATCAGCGTCGTCTTTTCATCAGACATTTTCTTTTCCAGATCATCAAAATCAATCGAATAATTTCCGTCTTTTAACAGCAGTGTGTTCTCTAAAACTTTTCGATTATTCTGCTGAATTATATAGTAAAAAACATGATAAACGGGAGGCTGAAGAATAATACCTTCATCCTGCTTCGTTAACGTTCTGATAATACTCGCCATAGCTGAAATCACACCGATGGAAAATGAAAGCCACTCTTTTCTCATCGAATAGCCATGTCTTTTATCCCACCAGTTAATGTAGGCTTCGCTCCATTCCCTCGGAATTACCGAATAACCAAATACACCGTGTTCAGCTCTTTTTTGAACTGCTTCCTGTATTTCGGGGGCAGTTTTAAAATCCATGTCTGCAACCCACATGGGAAGTTCGCCATCTCTGACATCCCATTTTTCAGACCACGTTCCGGATCTGTCTATAATCTGATCAAAATCGTAATTCATCATGCTTCGTTATTCCCTAACATATCTCCAAAAACCGCACCGTACATGTTTTCTCCTTTATTATATAGTACTTTGGATATATCCACAAACAAAAAGCCCATCAAAATACATTTAAATTCTGAGGGCTTTTCGTCTGAAACTTTTTCATTCTGATTAACAAAACCGGAGTTTTTGAGTTAAACATTTTTAGTCGTTTCCACCCGCTTTATAGTTATAAACTGGCTTAATTATCTTTTCTATCGTGATTGTTTCATTCAAAACTCCGACAATATCAGCTATCTTTCTGTATGCAAAAGGCGACTCATCAAGAGTATCCTTACCGATACACACAGAATGAATGCCTTCCATGGCTTTCTTAAACTCGTTTACCGTGTAGTGTTCCGAAACCTCGGAGCGTCTGAATATACGTCCCGAACCATGAGGCGCTGAGCAGTTCCACTCAGGATTTCCTTTTCCGATTCCGAGTATTACACCGTCTCTCATGTTAATCGGGATAACCACTTTTTCTCCTGTTTTTGCACTGATTGAGCCTTTTCTGAGAATAGGAGTTTGGGGATCTGAAAAGTCTACATAGTTATGAATACAGGTATAGCACTCTTCAATTTTCCACTTCATTCCTTTAGCGATTGTTTCAATCATCGCTTCTCTGTTTATTTTTGAAAACTCCTGCATAATCTTAAGATCATACAAATAATCATCCATCAAAGCGCCGCTTATACTCGTCATTTCATACGAAGCAAAGCCCTGTTTTTTCATCTGAGCCTCTTTCTGGCCTGTTCTTAAGTAGTAATCTGCTACCTCCATGCCGAGATGTCTGCTTCCCGAATGAACTACGATATACAGATTCTCTTCATCGTCTTTATCCAGTTCGATAAAATGATTTCCGCCGCCCAATGTTCCGATACTTCTTATTGCCTTTGCAGCATTAATGCTCTTATGACATTTAAGAGTGCCCAAATCGATTCTGTCCGCATATTTATGTGCTTCGCTTCTAATCTTCGGTCCTACCGGAACCTCTTCTCTTATAACGGTATCGAGTTTTTGAAACTCCAAACCTTTTGTTTTAATTTTTGCAATGGTCATACCGCATCCGATATCCACGCCCACAAGGCTTGGCAAAATCGAATCTCCTACAGTCATTGTAAGTCCCACAGATCCAACTTTACCGGGATGAACGTCCGGCATTACTCTGATTACGCTGCCTTCCGCAC
>JAEEGL012510648.1_pt1 | contig 10557 bp, 3 predicted proteins | sample 9134231 | NCBI WGS metagenome assembly JAEEGL01 (sample SAMN16246548, study PRJNA631951) | gut metagenome | biome: gut microbiome; feature: rumen; material: fiber-attached | host: Bos | place: Iran: Karaj | collected 2018-10
TCAAATGTGAAGTTACCATCGTTACCTACCTGCCATGTATTTGTACCAACTGAAGCACCGTTAGTGAATGCACATGAACCACCGAGTTCACCAGTACCAGTCACCTGACCGATGCGGAGAGTCTTGCCTGAGTTCTGTACAAAACGGCTTGCAGGGATATTGAGAATCCATCCGTCGCCACCGTTTGATGTGTCGAATGTGAAACGTCCATCGGCAGCGTATGTAGCATCTGCAACAAGTGTACCAGCAAATTTCTTAAGGTTGAGCTGTATTGGAGTACGAGTTGCATAGTAGTTTGAACCCTTCTCAGTAGCACAGTATATTGTAATCTGTCCTGAACCTGTGAGTGCAAGGTTTGTAGTGGTACGGTTGACAGTAGTAAGCTTAGCCTTGGCCTTGTCAGCTACCTCGATAGGAGTAGTGAGGAAGCCTGTACCTGTTACAGCTGATGTACCCTGAAGCGTTACATTGCTTGCAAGCTTCGCACTTGCATCAACTGTACCTGCTGCTACTACGAGGTTCTGGAGTGAAGAAGTTGTACCACTCTTGAGCCATCCGCTACCCTTCTTTGTGAGGACTGTACCGCTGAATGCCTTGTCCATTACGAAGTCGGCAGAGTTGTTGATGACACCACCTTCAGTTCCCTTCATCAGCATTGGTGAACCCATCTCTACGGCAGCTGTTGTTGTGAGCACTGCACCGTTCTCCATTGTAAACTTGTTTGCATCTGTAGTGACACGACCAAGGTTACCAACTTCGTTGTACTGGTTAGAAAGGAGACTTACGGAAGTAACACCGCCCTTGAGGTAGTTACCGCCTGTGTAAGAGTTCTTGCCTGCCATTGTAACAGTACCTGTTCCGCTATGGATGAACTTGGCATCTCCCACGATTGCACCTGAACCTGTTACTGTGAAGTTGGCTGTACTGCTGAACTCCATAGTGGCTGGTGAGACCTCGCCCTTCACAGTGACTGACTTGGTCTTTGCATCGTCTGTAAAGAGAACATCGTCGTTTGATACGAATGTTGTAGCCTCGTTCTCCACAGAGAAGTTCTCTGTCTCTGCAAGGTCCCAAGTAGAGTTTGTAGCACCTGTCCATACGACAGAAGCAGCATCACGGATGCCCTGAACATCGAGGATGAGGTTGCCGTCCTCTACATATATTGACTTTTTGCTTGTTGCAAGACCTTCGAGGATGATGCTTGATACTGCACCAGAGATAACGTTCTCTACCTTACCGAGGATATACTTGCCTGGGACAATCTTGTCCTCTCCTGCTGCAAGGTGTGGCACAAGTACAATCACTGGTGCAAGGAACTTAGGACCGCCCTGTGTCCATGCAGTACCAGTCTTGCGCTCAATGCTGAGATACTTAGTGTTTATCTTGTCGGCAACTTTGCCATCAGAATACACATCAAGTACGAGACGTGAACCGAAGCCGAGTACGAGTGAATCGGTGCTAATCTCGCCTATTGAGTTCTCGCCACCAGGACATACGGAAGAAGCGTAGTTGGTAGTGATTGAGCGGAACTGACCACCATTCGAGTTGAGAGTAGTGTGACGGTTGAGCCAGAGTGAAGAGTTCTTGAGAGTACCGTCAAAGTCGAGAGTACCTGCCCATACCTCAGTTACACCCTTGTGGAGGAAGTCTGTCTTTGGAAGCTTGAGCTTACCGTCACCTTGCTTGATGAGACGTGCCTCACCGTCAAGGTAACCGTCTGTGACCTCACATGTGTAGTAGTTGTACTTTATAGCAGGATTAGAAGCCGTTGAATTTGAAGCTGCCGAACCCTGTACCCATGAAGGTACGTTGATTGTGAGGATGTATGGCTTGGCTCCGTTTGCAAGGCTCACCTTAGTGTCGTTAGTCTCGCACACGATAGCGTGCTTGTCGTTGTATGTTGCATCGATTACACCGCCGTTGGCAACCTCTGTACGTCCGTTCATAGTGAGTGGTGGAGGTGCAATTGTGATACCTTCGAGCTTACCGATGAAGTAGCTGAGATGAGGTGGCTGGTTGTAACCACACATCTGCCATACCATTGCATTACGATACTGGTGGTCAGACCAAAGAGTAGGAATACGATATGTAGTTGGTGTTGGAGTTGAGTAGATGCGTATGTTGTTGTTAGCTGTACGCATGATGATTTCCTCACGCCAGTCGCCGAGGATATCGCCCTGATAGCAAGGAGTACCCTTGGTATCGTTGTTTGTCATAGAACCCTCGCAAGTGTATATAGGGCTCCAGCTGCCGTACTTAGCAATGCAGCCTTCTGTGTTCTTACCATTGAGGTAGTTGAATGTCTCGCTACAGAGGTCACCGTCCCAGTAGATGCGGAAGTTGGTATTGATACCAGTTGCACCCATTCCACTTACGGCGTTGTAGGTAACGGAACTGATTGCACCTTCACGTGCAGAGCAACCGATACTACCAGGATAAGCGTCTGTAAAGTTACCCATCATTGCACGGCCGTCATCGTCGCCAGCCTTGAAACGGTGGTATATCTTTGATGTTGTAGCGTCACGGTAGTTGTTACCCGGCTGGTCTTCGTTACAAGCATACATCTCAAGACCCTTTGTGTATGGGTTGAAGTCGGAAACGTGCTGTGCATCACCATGACCGAGACCTGTTGTTGAGAGTCCCTTACCGTTGTCATCGATGACCATTGAACCGAAGACTATCTCGTCACGGCCGTCTTCATCAACGTCGGCAACGATGTAGTTGTGATAGCCCTGTCCCTTCCAAGGACCATTGGCATTGCAGTTCCATGCCCAGCGCTGAACGAGTTTGTGTGTCGTTGGCTCTACATCGTAGGCAACCATCTTGTGTCTAGTATAGATACCTCTTGCAAGGAAGATGCTTGGCTTGCGTCCATCGAGGTAAGGAGCACCGAAGAAGTGCTTTGAGCTACGGTGAGCCCATCCTTTGTGTCCCCATGCCACCTCAGGGTCTGTCTCGCCACTCTCAAGGAATGGCAATGGATATGCTACGCACTGGTATGGCTTACCAGTAAGTCCGTCAACATATACAAGATATTCCTTGCTGCCGCTTGTACCTGCAACGATGAACCAGTTTACGCCACCGCCATTGGCTGCACGAATATTCATATTGGCATTACCGACTGTATATGTAGTACCATCTGCCATGTGGATGACTGAACCGTCAGCAAGACGCATTACTGCCTCAGCCCTGCCGTCGCCGTCCCAGTCGTAAGCCACGATGTTCTGCTCGTTGTTCTGGAAGTCTGCCATATTAGGACCACAGTTGACCCACCACAGACGAGTACCGTCCTGCTTCAGACATTCGAAGATGGAATACTCCTTTGTATCCACACCGTCAATCTTAGGACCGTTCTTAGGATATGACTGTTCCATCTCGCTGAGGTTATCGAACTTCATGAGGATGTCAATCTCGCCATCACCGTCAACGTCGGCACAGCAAGCATCATTTGGTACGAGTGTGCTCTTGATGCCCTCATGTGTAAGTTTGATTTCCTTGTAGCTCTTGCTCCATACGGAAGCAGGAGCACATTGTGGCTTTTCAACGCCACGAACCACAGCAGCAACAGTATATTTGCTGTTCACTGTACCTGTCTTGTCTGTAAAGTTTGAAACCTTGAGCGGAGTGTCATTAAGTTTCACACCATCACGATAGACATTGTACTCAACGCCATAATACTCCTCGGCATTGATACGCCAGTTGATGTAAACACCACTTGAAACCTTCATGGCAATAAGTCCACGATCAAGCTTATCTGTCGTTCTCTGTGCAAATGCCAATCCAGAGAACAAAGAGCAGACGAGGGCAAACGAGATTGCCAACATTCTACTCACTTTCTGTCCATTTAAGTTCATTGAATAATTTCTTTGTTAGTAACTGTATTTAGTATTGTGCGACAAAGGTAACTATTTTTTCACCAATAACGGAAGAAATGCTTTATTTTTCATTACATCAACATATAATAATGTTACATAACTGCGTGATTGTTACAAAAAGGAGAGAAAAATTATTGGAAGTTAACGGACGAATATTTTTTCTAACCACAAATTATACAGATAAAACCTATCAAATATGAAAGCAATGACTTTTTCTGCCACGAATTACAAGCAATACAAGTAAGTTTTTCCCTTCTAAAAGGATAATTCAAGAAAGATTGGGAGAGTATCTTAGAAGTTGATGAGCATATCCAATTTGTAGGGGAGACACCCAACTTACATCATGATACTTCGAGAATGGTTCGGGGATTGTTCGGGAATGGTTCGAGAATGGTTCGAGTCGCGTTTTTTGACATAAAGACAGATAATTCTTCACTTATGTCTGTCATATAGTTTCTGTTTTAGCAGAATTACTTACCATTAGTAATAAGTAGGTGTGCAGAATTATTTACACATTACTTGCACCGCCTACATAATAAAACTTGTGTTAAAGCTATGACTTTTGTGTGCTCTCTTGAGATAAACACGGTTAATTATCTCTGCGCCCAAGTTTAATTATTACAACAAGACAACTCGTATTGTGTGCGAATAACGCGAATGACATCCGAATAATTGACAGGCCAAAAAGACTCGAAAAAATCATGACACCCCTTCATTCCAAATGGTCGCAGTCATCGGAGGATGGTTGCTTTACCTCGCCACCATCTCCAGCATTTCCTTACCTGTTAGCTTGTGAGTGAACTCAGTGCCTTCGAGTATGTTCTCGGCAAGGGCACGCTTGCGCTCATGGAGACGTATAATCTTTTCTTCAATTGTGTTCTGTGCCACGAGATGATAGACGGTTACAGCTTGACGCTGACCGATACGGTAGGCACGGTCAGTTGCCTGCTGCTCTATGGCTGGGTTCCACCATGGGTCGAGATGGAAGACATAGTTAGCACCCGTAAGGTTAAGACCAAGTCCTCCTGCCTTGAGACTTATGATGAAAACTGGACACTCGCCCTTCTGGAAACGATTGACGAGTACCGTTCGCTGATTGACAGGTGTGCTGCCGTCGATGTACAGATACTCGATGCCTTCCTTGTCGAATGCGTCACGCACGATGCTAAGGAATGATGTGAACTGGCTGAATACGAGTGCTCGGTTGCCACCCTCGATGACATCGCTGAGGAGTTCAATGAGAGCCGTAACCTTCGAACAAGGACCTTGCCATGAAGGTTCAACAAGCTGGGCACTACAAGAAGCCTGACGAAGACGGGTAATCTCGGCAAGGACGTTCACATCCATTGACTCGTCACCAAGTTCACGAAGCATATTCTCTGCCCTCATGCGGATAACCTCATAGATAGCACTCTCCTCGTTGCTCATCTGTATCGTCTGGTAAATCTCCGTCTTTTCTGGCAGCTCCTTGAGGACTGCATTCTTAGTACGGCGGAGCATGAACGGATGAACCACACGTTCGAGCATCTCCTGTCGTTCCTCGTCCTTGTCACGTTCTATAGGAATGACGAAACGGTTGCTAAAGTCACTATAACCTCCAAGCAATCCAGGATTGACGAACTGGAAGAGTGACCACAACTCGCTGAGGTGGTTCTGTATAGGCGTACCCGTAAGCATGATACGGTTCTCTGCATTAAGCTTCATGGCAACGCCACTCGTCTTTGCACCACGGTTCTTAATGATATGAGCCTCATCAAGACACGCCACTTTCCATTCCTTCTTGAGAATATAGTCGCTGACCGAAAGGAGAAGACCGTAGGTAGTAACAACGACATCACGAGGTCCAGCCTTGTCTATGACTTCCTTGCGCGAAAGCTCTGAGTTGAGGAACTTACAGTTGAGCGAAGGAGCAAACTTTTCCAATTCACTCATCCAGTTAGGCGCAACGGAAGCAGGAGCAACGACAAGCGTTGGTCCTTCGTCTGCCTTGAGAAGGAAGAATGATATTGACTGTATGGTCTTACCAAGTCCCATATCGTCGGCAAGGAGTGCACCTGCCCCCCACGAGTTAAGACGTGCTATCCATTGGTAACCTTCAAGTTGATAAGGACGAAGCTCTGCCTTCAGTTCTGCAGGCACGGATGGCGAATACTCCGAACTGTCGAGTATGCGCTTGCGATACGTGCGGACATACTCGTCCGTGTCAAACTTGATGACGCCGTCAAGTGTGCTGTCATCAAGGAGTGCTGCCGAGAATGGCGATATGCGTATGTTGCCCTTATCCCTTGCGGAGATGGAGTTGATGGTGCTGAGCTGGCGACGAAGTGCATCGCCAAGTGCGACGAAGTCACCATTCTCAAGGCGTATGTAGTTGGACTTTGACTTGTTGACGAGGTCAAGGAGCTTGGACATGGAAAGGACGGTGTTCTCGTCTATCCTTACTTCGCCCTCCACCTCAAACCACTGTCCACGGGTACTGAGTTGTATGCTTGCAGAGAAGTTGCTGCCTGTGGCAACAATCTTACGAAGATTGAGACGACCCTGTTTTGGCCACTCGGCATACATCACATCAGGATTATCCTGCACAAACTCCACAAGCGAGAGTACGTATTCAGGTTCCATGATATCGACATCCTCCTTAGGGTCAAGAAGGTACTTGATGAAGTCAGGGTCAAAATTCTGCTTGTTCTTGTATATGCGTTCGAGTTCCTGACGAATGATGGCAAGATTCTTTTTCTCGCCATCGAGGTCACGATGCACACGTACCCTTATGCCGTCTGATTCGTCTATATAGACGTCCTCACCCTCGCCGAGCATGAAGAGTTTCTTGCCACCATGAAGTGGCTTAGCAGCAATACATATATGGAAATACTCGCCCTTGTGAGGAGTAATCTGAAGACATGCCACAGGACTTCCTTCAACCATGGAAAGCGTAGAACCACCCTCGATAAGGTCGGAGTGAATCTCCATCTGCGCACCGAGCATAGGTAGGATATCCCTTATCTGTTGCTCAGCCTCAAGAGGGAAAACGCTCTGGTTGAGAAGCGTCTTGTAGAGGAAAGCCTGTTCCTTTGTAAGGCGTGTAAACGAGAAGTTTGTTTTGCTCTCATGACGTATGAGTAGGCCGTTGTCAAGCTGTGAGGCATTCACGTTCGACCTTATGCGGAAACCATCAGCATCCTTGTCGATTATGATATAAGGCTTATCTTCTGTCACATTGACAAACTGGTAGGAGTATTTTCCCACATAGAGGCGACTCTCATCAGTCATCTCCGTAATGACATCCTTGATGTGTACTCCGTCGTACATTCGACTCATGCTGCGTTGATGAATGCGCTTGTCGGCATCGTTCATGAAAGGGAGGTTCCCCATCTTGTAGGCAACAGGTGAGATTGACTTACCCTTACCCCATTCTCCGTTCTTGAGACGGTTCTGTTCACGTACTTCCACGTACTCGTCATTCTCGTTCTCGAGTACATACATCATTCGTACGGACGCATCGTTACTCTGTGGCGAATCCATGTCGCCGTTAAGCGTGCGACGAAGCGTCTGTATGGCAAGTTCCCATTGGGAGAGGCAACGTATGGAAGTAAGGGCAGGAGTGGTGCCGTACTTTGAGGCAAGGAAAGCCTTGTCTTCATCCGTAAGATTGAGGAAGGCAGCCATCTCGTGACGAAGGATAGCGAGAGCAGGAGTCTTGATGGCGTACTTCACCACATCCTCGTCTTCGCATCCCGTGTATCGTGCAAGGAAATAATACATGGCAAGATAGCCATTATGCTTGGAGGAATCTCTCTGCATACGGAAATTCGCAACAATCTGCTTACGTGTCATGCTTGGATTGGTTTCAAGCATAAGTTCTGCCACAAGACATGAAGGACGAAGACTTGGATAGGTGTCCGTCTCTTTCTTGTTGACAAACGTGTGAAGTTTATTGCGTGAATCCGTGCTTGCCTCATGAGTATAGGCAAGTATGAGGAAATAGTTCATCAAGTAGTTGATGAACATATTTTTACATTCTGTTATAGGGTTCAGCACCTTGAAGGCAAGGGCAAAAAGCTTGATTGCCTCGTCGTAGTTGCCACGAACGGTATTATGTATGGCAGCAAGGGCAATACCTGCTCCATCTTTTTCGCTAACAGGCGTATCTGGCAACGTGCCATCGAGGAAATATCTATAAAGGTTCACGAGCGAGCGCATATTACGCTTGTTGTGAATGAGCAAGTTCAAGTTGTCATCTATGACACGGTAGAGAATGGAAGTATCCACCACTCTGTCATCCTCACAGAGTTGCTGAATGTACCTATCTAACACCCACATGAACACCTCCTTGTTGAGGTTGGCAAAGAGTACTCGTGTCTTCTCGTCGATGTCAATAGTAAGAAGGAAAGTCATCTCACCTCGTGAGATGTTTTGGGCAGCATTACACATTTTGTAGTCGCTATCCACAAGTTGTGCAACAGAATGACGTATCACGTTGAGATTAGTCAACTTTGGCAATCTCATGTTGAGGAACTCAGCCACAAGGTCACGTCTCTGTTCAAGGGTATAGAACAAGGCTGGCAGGAAATACGCCTGAGGTATCTGATAGCTCTTTGAGTTCTGGTACCAGCTGTAACCTCTGTCCAACAGGTATCCTGCCGACAAGAGCTCGTCAAGAACCTTGTCAGCATCATAGTCACGGAAAGAGTCCTTGAGCAACTCATGTATCTCTTCTATTCCAGTATATGAGCCTGAGAATTGATATGCGTAGAGGCACAGCAGGCGTTGTGCATTCTCACTTAGCGATGAAAAGTTGACGTCAACCATTCTTTAGTTTGTGAGTTTGTAAGTTTGTGAGTTTGTAAGTTTTTAAGTTCTTAAGTTCTTGGGGTCTTAAGTTCTTAAGTTTGTGAGTTTTTAAAGTTTTATAGAAGCTATCCTTCCAACCCACTTTATTAAAAAATGGCGAAGCCCCAAAAGACTCCGCCATAGGTTTATGATGCAAATGATTGCTTATGACTTACGGCTTACGTATGAACCGTCACGAGTATCAACCTCAATCATATCACCCTCGTTGATGAAGAGTGGTACGCGGATCTCAACACCAGTCTCAAGTGTAGCAGGCTTAGTAGCGTTAGTAGCTGTATCGCCCTTAAGACCTGGCTCAGTGTAAGTAACCTTAAGAACGATCTTTACAGGAGCCTCAGCTGTGAGGATTGCACCTGTCTGGTCATCGATAGTAGCCATTACCATAGTCTCACCTTCCTTGAGGAAGTCACCACCGATGATAAGGTCCTTAGCGATATTAACCTGCTCAAATGTCTCGTTGTTCATGAACACCATGTCGTCGCCCTCCTTGTAGAGGTACTGGAACTGCTGGTGAGATACAGTCACGTCATCAAGCTTAGCTGATACAATCCATGTACGCTCAAGTACACGACCATCCTCAACGTTCTTAAGCTTTGTAATCATAACTGTGTTACCCTTACCTGGCTTCTTGTGAAGGAAGTCGATAACTACCCAAATCTTGCCATCATCAAGGCGGAGGCAAACGCCCTTCTTAATGTCACCTGCTAAAATAGCCATATAATTCTAAAAAATTTTAAGTTTTCGAGTTTTCAAGTTTTTAAGATTAGCCTTAGCTTGTATTCCTCAAAAACTCAAACTATATTAATAATTGTATTCTTTCTTATCGAAATCGAGTGCAAAATTACAGTTTTTCATTAAAATGACAAAAAAAGATGTGTAAAATCAGCAATTTATTTTGTCTATTTATTTAAAATGCCTAATTTTGCACCCGCTTTTAGTGCGAAGTGAAGCACTCTATGGCAACAAGATTGAATGAGATAATTCAAGAAGATTAATAACAATAAAAAAGATAAAAGATATGAAGAGAACATTTCAGCCTCACAACAGAAAGAGAATCAACAAGCATGGTTTCCGTGAGCGTATGCAGACAGCTAACGGCCGTCGAGTTTTGGCAGCACGTCGTCGCAAGGGTCGCAAGTCACTTACAGTTTCAAGCGAGCACCACGGAAAATAATTGATTCGTGTTCGAAGAAAAGAACAAAAGCAGGAGTTTCACAGAAACTTCTGCTTTTTTTGTGTCTTACACCTTTATTATTATAGTGTGTAAAGCAAGTTGTGTACATAATTCTCAATTAAATCTTAACTCTTAATTCTTAAATCTTAATTCTTAACTCTTAATTTATAATTCTTTTTTGTACCTTTGCATCGTTTTATATAATTAATGGAAAATGGATATAAAATCATATTTTAACGGACCTAAGGCTCGTATCTTTTGGATAAACGTAGGATTGATGGTGGCTGTGCTCATCATCGCACCTGTTGCAACACTATATTATATTGACTACTACAGTCACCACGGAGAGAGAATCGAGGTACCTAATCTCGACGGTATGGACGTGGAGGATGCCAAAGATATGCTTGCCGAATACGGACTAATCGGAGAGGTAAGCGACTCTACACGCAAGGACGGCTACAAGCCTGGTACCGTATGTTTCCAGACACCAAGGGCAGGAAGCTATGTCAAGGACGGACGTAACATCTATCTCTCCATCATCAAGCTTGGAGAGGCAAAGGTCTCTTTCCCTAACGTGGCTGGCTATAGCACAGCAAACGAGGCTCATCAGATACTCTCCAACCTCGGCTTCACACTCAACGAGGACATGATGGTGGA
>JAEEGL013019047.1_pt1 | contig 10557 bp, 13 predicted proteins | sample 9134231 | NCBI WGS metagenome assembly JAEEGL01 (sample SAMN16246548, study PRJNA631951) | gut metagenome | biome: gut microbiome; feature: rumen; material: fiber-attached | host: Bos | place: Iran: Karaj | collected 2018-10
GCATCAGGTCCTAAAATTCAAGGCCACCATGCACTTCGACGCCATAGATGATGATCAGCTCAATGTTCATAGGCCGGAGCGGACAGCGGAATATTACTATGTGATCCTCTTCAGCCCGGAGGACGGATATATCATCGTGGTGAGCGGCACCTCGGACATGGAGACTATAGAGCATGTGGCCAGAGAGCTGCAGATAAAGAAAACCGGCAAGATGCTCAGCGCTGAGGACTTTGAGCAAAACTGCGCATTCATAGACGTGGGCCAGGGCTGACGCCTCAAAAAGCATTTAAGCAGGAAGCGGAGATCCCGCTTCCTGCTTAACTTTTTACAGTTAAGTAAATTTAACAAAAATAAAACAGCCCGCGCACTTGCCTTTTTTCCCTTTGAATGATATCTTAGCAAAAGAGAAGCAAATAAGGAGACGTTCCATATGAAGATCCAGAAATCCGCCGAAGATTATCTCGAGGCTATGCTGATGCTGAAGGAGGAGCGCGGCTATATCCGCTCCATCGATATCGCTGAAAAACTCGGAGTCACCAAGCCCAGCGTAAGCTATGCGACAAAGCGCCTCAGAGAGAACGGCTATATAACCGTGGATCAGGCCGGGATGATAATGCTCACCGATTCGGGCCTTGAAATAGCGGAGAGGATATACGAGCGCCATGAACTGATCACAAAGCTTTTCGTAAGGCTCGGAGTCAGGCCCGAGCAGGCCCGTGAAGACGCCTGCAAGATAGAGCACGACCTGAGCGCGGAGACCTTCGAGGCGGTCAAAAAAAGCGTAGAGAATATGCTTTGAGAATGAGCATATGATATGAGCAGATCCCGCAGGGGATCTGCTTTTTGCATCCCGCATTCCTTGACATATCATGCGGCGGTGTTTTATCATTTTTCAAACAGATCACGGAGATGATGAAATGAGTATTCTTAAAAGGATAATAAGAGCAGCGGCCCCCTTGCCCGTGATAGAGGAAATGGACCGCTTTCTGTTCATAGGCCCCCACCCGGACGATATAGAGATCGGCGCCGGGGCAACTGCGGCAAAGCTTGCGGCAAACGGGAAGAAGGTATGTTTCCTTATCTGCACGGACGGGCGCTTCGGAACTTCGAATTCACCGGAGACCGGACCGGATGAGATGGCTGATATAAGAAAACGGGAGAGCATAGCCTCAGCGGCTTTTCTCGGGATAGATGACGTGTGTTTTCTCGGACTGAGTGACGGCGGTTTTTATGATACGGCCGAACTTGTCAGAGGCATTGCTGCCGTAATAGGCGATTTCAAACCGGATGTGATTTTTGCACCGGATCCCTTCGTTTCGAGCGAATGCCATAAAGACCATCTGAATGTCGGGCAGGCAGCCCGGGAGGTATCTGTGTTCGCGCCGTACGCGGGCATAATGCAGGGCTACGGAGCGGACGCCGCCCCGGTGAAAGCGCTGGCTTATTACTTCACCGCAAAGGCAAACAGCTTTGTTGATACATCCGGTTTCTTAAAATCGCAGCTGGATTCGATATTCTTATATCATCTGAGCCAGTTCCCCGAAGGATGCGCCGACGCAAAGAGCATAAGTCTTTATCTTAAACTCAGGGCCTGTGATTTCGGCCTGAGGAGCTTCCATAAGACGGCCGAGGGCTTCCGCATTCTTGGACCGACGCAGATGCACTGCCTTCCGGAGGCGGGTGATTAAAAAAAGAAACAGGCGGGATGCCTGTTTCTTTTTTTATTGTTCTTCAGCTTCTTTTTCAAGCTGCTTCTTTGCCAGATCGTTCGTATCGATGCTGCCGCGGAAAACGACGAAAGTATCATAAAGGAACTCGGTGACGAAATTCAGAAGCATGTTTATCACCGTCACAAGATACTCGTTCCAGCCGAGAGTCTCCGCCAGATAGTTCCCCAGCCAGGTGGACAGCGGGGTGAACACCGCGTAATAGGCTGCCACCTTGAGCATCGCAAGCGGCACGTTGTTGGCCGAGCGGAAGGTGAATCTGCGGTTCAGAGTGAAGTTCCAGAGCACCGAGAGCACCAGCGCTATCAGGTAGCACGGCCAGTAGGGCCAGGGTGTGAGCTCCGTGAGCAGAGTGAACGAGACTATCTCTATTATTCCGGCGGATGCTGAGAACAGCACGAATTTGATCACCCGCCAGAGTTCAGTTTTGTTTTTCACGGTGAGACCTCCTTTTTTCCGGCAGAAAGCGATTATAGACCTTTTGCCTGTATAAATCAATATGTTCAACTTATTGACTGCCGGTAAGAGGGAAGGCCTTTCTGTAATATATCCTGAGCAGGATGAGCAGGAGCATGTTATGGGCTATCATGCAGCACCATGCGGAAACGAGGCCGTATCCCAGACGGATGCATACAGCCGTGCCGATGATCCGAACGCCCCACATTCCGATAAGGTTGAAGACGAAGGGCATAAATGTTAGCCCTGCTCCCTGAAGCATACCCTCTGTTACTATGGAAACGCCGTAGAAGGGTTCGGAGACCGCCACCATGCGGAGCACCGTGCTGCCAAGGAGTATAACTGCCGCGTCCCGTGAGAAAATGGACATCATGGCCGGTGCGAATATGAGGAGCAGGCCGCCTGTCAGCACCATGAGTGATATTTCAATTAGGAGTATCATCCTTGCAAGGTCCCGCTGCCTTTCCATGTCGCCCGCGCCGATGCAGTTGCCTGTGAGCGTTGCGGCTGCGGCCATCATGCCGTAGCCCGGTATATAGAAGGCGGATTCCACCGTGTTCGCGATCGTGTGGGCGGCAGTGGAGAGCTCTCCGAGGGAATTGATCATCGATGCGAAAACAACGTAGCCCAGAGAGGTGCAGAAGCGCTGCAGCATGTTCGGAAGCGAGACCCTGAGACAAGGTTTGAGTATCTCCGGATCCGGCATCAGGCTGTGCCCGCGGGGAGAAACGGTCTTGTGCCGCCACAGGGCAATGCTTATAAGCATGCCGCCCACTGCTACTGAAGCCGCGCTTGCGATCGCCGCACCTTCAACGCCCAGTCCGGCACCGGGTATGCGGAGGCCACCAAGAGGGGTGATAACACGGCTCGGATATATGAGGAAGAAATTTCCGGCCACATTGAGAAGATTCACCAGAAGACCTATCCTCATGGGCGTTTTCGTAACGCCCGAGGCTCTGAGTATGGTGCCGAAAATTATCCTTGCGCTGCGGAACACCATTGTGGAATAAAGGATAAAAAAGTATCTTGCTGCCAGCGGGCGTATGGAGACGTCCGCATGCATCCAGCCGGGGACATATTTTGAAAGAGGGAGAACGATTGCAGTGAAAAGAATGCCTGTGAAAAGAGCGATGAACACCGCCTGCGCCGATGCGCGGGCGGCTTTTTCATCATCACCGGCGCCTCGAGATCTGGAGATATAGGACAGGAAGCCTATCCCGAGCGCGGAAAAAGTGCCGCCGATGAGCCAGTTTACAGTGGCAGTGGCTCCCACGGCAGCAGTTGCGGCTGTACCGAGCGAGCCCACCATGGCTATATCTATATACTGCACCGCGGTATCCACGAGCTCCTCGAGCATGGTCGGCGCCGCGAGGGAGAGTATCACCGGGATGAGCTCCGGGCGCAGTTTTCCTTTTCTCAGATCAGTTGTCATCTGTTCTCCGGGGATGGAAGATGTTTTCCGCCGTAAATCGGCTGACGGGAAAAGAATATCACCGCTTTGCGGGATAATCAACCGCTGTTTGGGATAAGCTCCGGCAGACGCAAAAAGGATTTGTTTTTCGGGCCGAATAAAGTATAATATAAAGCAGATCTTGATACTGTATTTTCAGGAGGGAAGGACCATGGCAAGATTTTCCGGCATTCACGGAAGGATAACGGACCCGGCGGTAGCGGAGGAATATGAGAGCGCCGAACGCTTCGACAAAGTGCGCGTGGGAGATACGGGGGTCTTTTTCCCGTATAATCTTTCCATCAAGTATATCCCCTATAAATATATCGACAGGGTGTTCATCCGCATAAACGAGGTGAACGGGAAGCTCTGCTGCGGCAAGGCGACTTTTCAGTATTTCAGGCTCGTTTTCGTGCGTGACGGAAAAGAGTTCATCGATGTTATAAGCGAAAACGAAAAAGCCATGGACGATGCGCTTGCGGCCATAGCGAAAAAAGCGCCGCAGGTGGCCATAGGTTTCGTCGGAAAAGAGGATAAGGCCTGAGGCTTCAGACCGGAACGGAGAAAACAATGGAGAAAACAATGGAGAAAAAACTCGACCTGCTTTGCATAGGAACAGCCCTTGTGGACTGCATCATAAAGGGCTTCGATCCCGAACCCGTATCCGCCGCGGGCTTCAGGGCCGATTCCTGCTCGATAAATCCCGGCGGCGAGGGAGTCAACGAATCCGCCACGGCGGCGAAGCTCGGTCTGAAGACGGGCATCCTCTGCTTCCTGGGATGCGACGGAGCGGGCGACATGCTCTACGGGGCCATGGCCTCAAACGGGGTGGACATGTCATATGTGATAAGGGAAAAGGATCATCCCACTCCCGTCACCACCATGTTCGTCAATCCCGACGGAACGAGGAAGTCCATAACCAATCTCGCCCACAAATACAATTTCCATCCCGAGCAGTATGCGGATGTGATCAGATCGGCAAGGGCGGTCTCTATCGATTCGCTTTTCCGCGCGCCTTTCGACCAGGCGGAGATAGTCAGGGGTGTGTTCGATGCCGCAAAGGAAGGCGGAGCCGTTATATATGCCGATACAAAGCTCCCCAACTTCGGAAAGATGCGGGTGGACGACATCCGTGAAGAGCTCGCCATGGTGGATTATATATTCCCCAACGAGGACGAGGCGAAATTCCATACCGGAGAGAGCGACCCGGACAAAATGGCCGAAGTCCTGCTGGATATCGGGGTTAAGAACGTTATCATAAAACTGGGATCCAGGGGCTGCCTGTTCAGGAACAGGAACGAGCGTTACCGTCTCGGAGCCTTCCCGGTGAATGCTGTCGACGCGACCGGAGCGGGGGATAATTTCATAGTCGGCTTCATCTCGGCAAAGATGCGCGGGCTTGATAACCGTGATGCGCTCGTGTTTGCCAACGCCTGCGGCGCCATATGCGCCTCGGCGGTAGGCGGTCTGGCGGGAGTGAAGGATCTGCGGCAGGTGGAAAGCTTCGTAAAGGAGCATGAAGCTCCCTTTGAGGACTGAGCCGCCGCTTTCGGCAGAAACTGCCCCGGTATATATTGAAAAAAGGCCGGGACTGTTATACAATATAGTTTACGTAATTTTATGATCCGAAGATCATCATATATTTTGGAAAGGATGAAAGACATGAAGGTATGTCCCTATTGCGGAAAGGAAAACAAGGATTCCGCAAAATTCTGCACCGGCTGCGGGAAGAGCATCGAAGAAATCACCGCGATCCCTGGCGAACCCGCACCGGAACCTGTCCCGGCTGCAGCCCCCATATATAAACCGGCCCCTGCGCCTGCCGCGCTTGCGGCACAGCCCAGGACTCCCGTTATCGCAAGAAGCCCGGCTCAGGCGAAGTTCAAGGAGCTTGCCGGCTCGAAGCTTGCTCTCATCCTCTGCATCGCATTCACCGTTATTGTGCTCTGCTCCATATACACAAGTGTTTTTGTGCCCGCTTCGGTCAACAATTATCTGAAGCAGGGCGTCGCGGCGCTCAAGGATGCCGATCTTGCAGGATATTTCGGCGATAATGTGGACATAGACGAAAAGGATATCGACGATGCTCTTGATGAGTTCGCAGCAGCCCTGGAGACCACCGTGGTAAACCCGGGCAATGTTGTGAGCCGCATCGTCAGCGCTGTTTCCGGCAACGCAGTTAGCGTGCTGTTTGCGATATCCCTCTGGATTATCTTCGGAGTGGCGAAGAAGGAAGATTCGGTCTGCTGCGGCACTACGGGACTCAAGATCATCCGCGTCCTCAGAACGATAGGCCTTATTCTTGCCATTCTCCTTGCGGTGGTGATCGCGCTCGGTATCGCATTTTTAATATACCTGTGCCTCCGCGAAGGATATGCCGAAGCCGATGTTCTGTATGTGCTTGCGGGATGCACTGCTGTGGTGATCATCCTCGTGCTGTTCTTCCTCGGCGGATGCGTGAGCACGGCAAAGAAATATATATCCGTCTCGGAGAACATACCGGGAAGGTCCAGGATCTCTGGCTATGTTGGCTTCATCCTGTTCATCGGAGCCATCTTCTCCGCCATCGGCGCGATCTCCTGGATCGTGGCGTCTATAGCGGGTTCGGCTGATCTTATAGTGTACGGAGCATCCGCCGCTGCGACTGCCGTATATCAGTTCTGCCTCAGCAGATTCATTCACCGCAGCAGGAAAGCCCTGAAAGGTATATAAGACCTGTCATTTAAAGGGAGGGTCATTACGATGAAGTTCAAACCCGTGCACATCAATTTCAATGTGAAGGACCTCGAAAGCTCCATCGCGTTCTATGAAGAGGCCCTCGGTCTTCATGAAAAGAGAAGGAAGGAAGCCGCTGACGGCTCGTTCGTGATAGTTTTCATGGGGAATGAAACTTCCGAGTTCGAGCTTGAGCTCACCTGGCTCAGGGATCATCCCCAGGCCTATGATCTCGGCGAATGTGAATTCCATTTCGCCTTCCGCGTGGAGGATTTCGAAGCTGCGAAGGCAAAGCACGGGCAGATGGGCTGCATCTGCTTCGTGAACGAAAAGATGGGGATCTATTTCATAGAGGATCCGGATGGATACTGGCTTGAAATTATCCCGATGAACCACTGATAAAAAACTGCCCGGGTACTTTTCATGCGCCCGGGCAGTTTTTGAGAGATTTTGTTTCAGGGAGGAGATCATATGAGCAAACAAAGACCCGTTGCCCCTCCGCCGCCCCCGCCCGAGGGCTATAGACCGCACAGGAGAAGAGGCGGAAGGATTTTCGCAAGGCTTCTTATCCGTCTCCTGCTGCTGCTGATCGTAGTCGCCGCGCTGGCTCTCGGCTATAATTACTATAAAGAGCAGAATTTCAAAGGCATAATCAGCCACGATACCGGTCTGACGGATACTGTGGTTATGGAAAAGCTCAAGGAGATCGGCCAGCTGGTGACATATTCCTATGAATACAGCGATCAGAGAGAGATAAAGGACAGCCGCCAGATCTTCGGATGGAACATCCCCGGCACCACCCACACCATCCAGCTCAAGTACAACGGCAAAATAAAAGTGGGCTACGAGGTTTCGGATATACAGATAAGCGTCGACAATGAGTCAAAGACGATATATGTAACGCTTCCGGAGCCGAAGATCACGGATAACTATATCGACATGGACAATCTCAGCTACGCCGAGCAGAACAATATCTTCAATCCAATCAGCGGCGATGAGATAACCGGCTCGCTCGACACCATAAAGGCCGAAGCCCTGGAAAGGGCTGAGCATGCCGGGATCTACGAGCTTGCGAAAGGGAACGCCAAGTCCCAGATAAGCGGACTGTTCGAGGCTTTTGAAGGCTATTCCGTTAAGTTCGTAGACTGATGTCCGGTAAAAATATCCCCAAAGGCGGCCGGTCAAAGACCTTCGCCATGGCCTTCGGTGCGCTGATGGCCGCGGCGGGCACCGCGGTGATGCTGCTCGGCGCGCTGGTGCCTGTATTCACTTACTGCTCCCCGCTTATCGCATCGCTGTTCCTGCTGCCTGTTATCGATATCTGCGGCAGAAGGAATGCCGTGCTTGTGTGGCTGGTCACATCCGTGCTCGTTCTGCTTATTGGAGCGGATAAGGAAGCGGCATTCTTCTATGTTTTCTTCGGCTGGTACCCCGTCGCCAAGGAGGGTATCGACAGGATCGGCAGCGGAGCGCTGCGCTTTTTCGTGAAGCTGCTCATCTTTTCCTGTGCCGCTGCGGCTATGTATGCGCTCACATGTTTTGTTCTGAATATAACGGAGATAGTGGAGTCCTTCTCGGAGACCTGGTGGGTCAATGCGCTCTTCCTTGCAGCCGTGGTACTCTGCATGATGCTTTATGACACGGCGCTGAAAAGGCTGGCTCCGCGCGTGCGAAAGCTTACGGAAAAGATAATGAAATAAATAAACGGGACCTGAGAAGGTCCCGTTTATTTATTTTATGCTGTATTCAGCTGTAGGAAAGCGCCATGCGGAAAACGGGTCGCTCGCCCTCCCCGGTGATGAAATATGTGCCGCCGCTTTCGCCCCAGAATACGGTGAAGCTCTCGCCGCATCGCGCCTCGCTGACGTACTCGATCTTGATGCCCTTCAGAGCCTCGCCTCCGGCGGCTGCGGGAATGCAGTCCTCCGCAAGATCGAAATAGTGGGCGTTGTTCATGTGGCCGTTTATGTCCACATAGCTGAAAGGAACCGTGAAGGGCACGCTCTGCGTGCATTCGATGCGGCGCGGTGCTGACGGAAGATCGATCTCTTCTCCGGTGCTCACGCCGTCTATCACTATGCCGTATTTTTCGGGGAATATCATTTTCCTCGTGTTCTGATCCACCAGCCCCCACAGAGCGCTTGCAGAGAGAAGATGCTCTCCGGCTTCGGTCTCCATGCTGTAATAGCGGGGGAAGAGAAGGTGCATGGTAGTTCCGGGCCAGCTTTTCAGGATGATCTTCTCATCATACTCCGGCATGCGGTCGATCTCCGCCCGCTGCAGAAGCAGTATCCAGAGCAGACCCTTGTCAAGGGTCTTTTCCCTGCCCATGCCGAGCTGTTCGGTATGGGTGATCGATGCTTCCTGAAGCAGACGGAAAAGCTCGGAAGTGCGAAGCCTTCTGAACATGTCCACATCTCTGCTGCGAAGCAGCATTTCCCGGCTGTAGATGCTCATTTGGAAACGCGCTTGTATATCGCGTCCGTAACATCGCCGAGGGTCTGCAGCTTCTGCCACTGGCGCTCCGGAATGCGGACGCCGAACATGGCCTCCAGCTTGCATATCACCAGAACGAAGCCCATGGAGTCTATGGCGGTCTCTGTATTTATAACAGTATCCTCCTGAAAGTCGATGTCCCTCATATCGGGGAAGCAGTCATATATGACCTTTTTTGTGCTTTCGAGGATCTCCTGTCTTGTCATTGTTCATTACCCACTTTCTGCTGGAGCTCCCAGCGTTTTACTTTTCCTGTGGCGGTCCTGGGGAGAGGATCCGCGCTTATGATTATGTCGCTTATCTGCTGGCCTCGCGGCAGCTGCCGCATAAGATCGCGAAGCTTTGCTGATATATCCCCGGCCGTGCCTTCACCTGAGAACACGAGTACGGGTCTGCCTCCCTTCAGCGTTACGGCGATCTCAGTGCTGCCCAGAGCTTTCATTATCGGGGCCTCGTATTCCGGCAGGAATATCTTCGTGCCGTCCGGGAGAACAAGCATATCCTTCTTTCGCCCTGTTATATGCAGCCTTCCATCTTCATCGAAGAAGCCCAGATCTCCCGTGTGGAGCACACCGTCTGTCAGCACCTCGGCGGTATCGTCCGGCAGCTTGTAGTATCCCTGCATGATGCAGGTGGGCGCTTCGATAAGTATCTCTCCGTCATCTGCCAGAGTGATCTTATCGTCCGGGCATACCTCCATGGCGAAGGGATCGCCTGAAACAGATATCGCCACGCCCGAGCTGGTTTCCGTGAGCCCGTAGCCGAAGCTTACTCTCAGTCCTGCCGCTGCGGCAGCCTGAAGAAGCGCTGCCGGGCAGTCGCCCGCACCGACAAGTATGAGCTTTAACTCCGGGTTGATGCAGCGCTGCTTGAGCAGAAATCCCATCAGCATGGGAACGACAGAAACCGCCGTGGGGCGGTAGTGATCGCAGTCATCAAGATAATGACGCGCTCCGCGTCCGAGTGCAACGCAGGCTCCGCAGGCAAGGCCCCATAGAAGTCCGCAGACAAAGCCGAAAACATGCCCGAGGGGCAGCATGCATAAAAGCGTGTCCTCAGGAGAGAGGGGCAGCTTCTGCGAGCCGTTCCAGGCGCTCTGGCAGAGGCTGCGGTCCGTGAGGACTACGGCCTTCGATCTTGCAGTGGTGCCGGAGGTGAAGAAAAGTATTTTCCCCTTACCGTCGGTCACGCCCTGCGTAAGGGCGGGTTCAAGCTCCTCGACCAGTTCTTCATCGCCCCAGAGCATATCAATATCCGTGTAGCGGATAAGCTGCATGAGCACAGGCGTATCAAGTGAAGCGTCGAGCATCACCAGCTGCATGCCTGCAAGATTTGCCGCGAATATCTCGGTAACGCAGTCGGGACTGCCGTCGGAAAGGATGCCCATGCAGGTCTTTCCGGCTTCCCGCAGTTCGGCGGCACGTTTTCTGACGATATCATACAGGCCGGAAAATGTGACTGTGCCGGTTTCATAACGCAGGGCCGGAGCATCTGGGGAAAGCTGTGCGAAGTGAGAGAGCAGGTGCTCAAAACCGTCAAATCTCATGGTCTGCCTCCTTTCCCGGATTATATATCACTAACGTAAATAATATACCATAAGCGGTGATGCAATAAAAGTGCGTTTTTCAGCTGCAGCATACCTGATGGGGGTAATTTTGAATAAAAGTCTGTAAGCTCAAATGCAAAAAAGTGGTGATTTTTACAAGGATCTGA
>JAEEGL014601528.1_pt1 | contig 10557 bp, 5 predicted proteins | sample 9134231 | NCBI WGS metagenome assembly JAEEGL01 (sample SAMN16246548, study PRJNA631951) | gut metagenome | biome: gut microbiome; feature: rumen; material: fiber-attached | host: Bos | place: Iran: Karaj | collected 2018-10
CTGTTTATTTTTATAGCACAAAGAAAGGACAAAGTCAACCCGTTTGTCGTTAAAATCACGCGATATTCGCGATTTTTTCGTCCGGACGGGCAAAAGTAAAAGCACGGCGGCCGTGCGGTCGCCGTGCAGTATTAAGCTATGGCGTTATCAGAAGAACTTTCTCTTGATGACGACCGCGCCGCATGTTCCGAGAGCGGAGACGGCAGCGATGATGATCATCGGGTCGCCGGTTCTCGGAGCGGTTCCGCCGTTGTTATTGTTGTTATTGTTGTTATTGTTGTTATTGTTGTCGGTGGGGACGGGAACGGGGTCGTCGTTGGCGTCGGTCTCAGTCGGGACGGGAACGGGATCGCCGTTAGCGTCGGTCTCGGTCGGGACGGGAACGGGTTCGCCGTTCGAATCGGTCTGAGTAGGCGTAGCCGAGGTGTCGTCACCGCCGCCGTTGTTGCCGCTGATAGCCTCCTCGGAGAGCTGGAACGCCGCGTGGTTCTTCGCCTGCTTCATGTCGATCATGTAGCCGAAGTCGCCCATACCGATACCGTAGCAGCTGCTTTCAGTGGAACCGGTCTCGCTCTTGCCGGCGGTAGCGGCAATGGTCAGGAACACGCTGTCGCCCGCGGCGGCGGTGTTGCCTGCGCAAATCTCGCTGAACGGAATAGACCACTCGAAAATGACGCTTCCGTCACCGGGATAGCTGATGACGAAATCCTGGCCGGCCTTGGGAACGTAGGTTCCGGAGTTGCCCTGCTGGTTCCTGCCGGGATCGTCGGAAGCATAGTATGCGACCTGATACTCGTTAGTATCGGTAGTGAGAGAGACGGCGTAGTAGAAGTTGCAGACCTTGCCCTTGTCTCTTTCCTGCTTGACGTCGGAGGAGATGGTCAGAGCGACGTTCCGGCAGAAGTCGTCCGGGTTGTCCGTGTCAGCCATGTGGATGGTCTGCTTCAGATCCTCGGGAGTATATCTGACGGCAATGTTGATCTGTCCCTCGGACCAGGATGCGTAGTACTCCATGGTGGCGAGCATCGCCTCTGCTCCGAGATAGTCCTCAGCAAGCGCATACATCAGGTGCAGCGGGCAGGAGTTCGGGTCGAGGTTGACGTTGAGTCTTTCGTACTCGTTCGCGCCGATGAGACCGTCCTTGGAGACGTTTGCAATGTCAGTGTACTTGACGACGTGCGTCGTGCCCGCCTCGGTGGGGCCGACGACGTTGATGGAGCTTGCGAGGGTGGGGATCGCCAGCGCGCAAACTACCGCCAACAGAGTGATGAGTGTGATTACCTTTTTCATTTTTTCACCTCTTGAAAATTTCGGTACGCGGGTCTCTCCCGCAGTTCCCGATATACGTTTTCAATCCTATCACAATTCCGGTAAATTGTCAATATCGAGTTTGAAAGAAATAGGCGCGAGGTTGAACGTTTCATTAAAATACACAATTCCGCACCCTCTTTTTTGGGCAGATTGACGGCAAAACAAAACGGGACGCTCCTTCGCGAAAAAGGAGCGTCCCGAAATTCCGTCCGGTCAACCGACGGTCAGGGTCGGAGGAGCCGTCAGGCCCCATTCCGAGAACATATAGTCTTCCGGTACGGCAACTCTGCCGTCGATGAACACGTCCCAGTCGTAGGGCATGACGTCCTGATAGTTCAGGTGAGGCCCCAGGACGTTCTGCAGACTTCCGCAGACCTTCACTTCGATCCTGTTCCCGCCCTCTTTGAGATACGGGGCGATATCAACGTCATACCGTCCGTTCCGGTGGATGGCGGCGACGTATTCCCCGTTCACCGTCACGGACGCCGCCGTGCCCTTGTAATCCGCGACGCGGATGGTCGCGTACTCCGGTTTTTTGTCGAGATTCACGCCGTATTCGTAGATCACGCTGCCGGAATAGTGGCTCATGCCCTGATCTTTCCAGTATCCGTATTCCGGGGTACGTCCGGGAGTGAGCACGAACGCGCCGTCCTCGACGGAGACCGAGAAATCGCCCTCCAGGAACACCGCCTCCGCCTCGCAGAGCACGTCGAACCGGTCGGCGGAGAGCTTCAGCTCGTTTTCTCCCGCCACGATCGCCTCCGTGACGTCGAGGGTGCCGAACTCCTCGCCGAAATAGTATTTTCCGCCGCCGTAGGGGATCTCCGTTCCGTTGACGGAAAGCTTCATCTTCTCCGGCCGCTCGATGATCGCCCGGACCGGCAGCCCGACGGTCTCGGGAGCCACGTTGAAACGGTAGGTCAGCGTAAACGCGGTCTCCGGACCGAAGGAGTCGTTCATATCGAGGTATTTCGTGTGCTGCTGGGTGCTCCTCCACGGGTTTCCTCTGTCCATCATCTCGTGGAACAGCGTTTTGGCGGTCTCGAGGAAGTACCTCTCGGGGAACTTCCTGTCGCCGATCTCAAGCGACGGATGGTCCAGGGTGAAGGTGTTTTCCCTGTCGGGTCTGATCGAGACAAGCTCGAGCTCCGCCTCTTCCGTCTTGGCGGCCGCCTTCGCGGCGGGAGCCGGGAGATCGTCCGTGACGAACAGCGCGCTCTCGCATCTCTCGAGCTCCACGGGGAACGTGAAATATCCGTTCTCCGACGCGCCTTCGACGGAGGTACGCTCTCCGGTGAACATATCCCACCGTACCGCGGAGGAGCATTTCACCCGCACGTCGGAGGAGTACGTTCCCATGCTGTGGTTGACGATGAAGACTATCTGACGGCCGTCCGGCAGGGCGCGTCTCATGGACCCGACGCCCGTGACGGGATCGGCAGAGACGTATTTTTCGAATTTTTCGCCGAGGAGGCGGAGCGCGCCGTCGATGGATCCGGCGGCGGTCCAGCTGCGCCTCAGTTCCGCGGTCCTCGGGTCGCCGGCGGTACCGGAGATATACCCGGCTCCGTCCCCCTCTCCGCCGTCGCCGGTGGAGATCACGGCGCCTCCCTCTTTCATGAAGTCGAGGAGCGCGTCCGCAGTGGTGTCGAGCAGGTTCTTCGTGTTGCGGGACAGTATCACCGCGTCGTATCTCTGATCTCCCACGACCAGCTTCCCGTCCTCGACCCGGGCGGCGTCCGCCAGGGTGAACTCGTCGCCCAGGTCGAAGTCCCACATCTCGCGGCAGAGGGACTCGAACAGCGTGAGGAAGTCGCGCATATCGGGATTTTTGACGCATTCCGGGGTCCTTCCGTGGTCCACGTCGCCCTTGCCGTCAAGACCGGCGATGAGATAAGACGTGGTGCTGGGGTTGATGAGCAGTATCCTCTGCTCCATCCTGCCCCGGGTGAGCATATACGACCCCCGTGCGAAGTAGTCGTTGTATTCGGTGTATTCTTTCCACCAGGGCTGTCTGTAGTCGAAGGACTGGGGGCAGTCGCGCTTGCGCTGGCCCATGTACGAGAACAGGGTCAGATGGGGAACGAAGAAATTGATGCCGTTGACGAGAAGATAGTCGCCCATCCTCTTGTAGTCGTCGGTGGTGGAGTGGTATCCGCCGGCGCCGTACGCCTCGCAGAGGGTGCGTTCCTTTTTGAACTGGTTCGACGCGGAGCGGATCTCGATCATCTCGAGCTTGTCGAACTCCGTGGGGTAGTCCCTCAGATGATCGCACAGAAGCAGGTCAAGACCCGGCCACTGGCGGTACATATAGGTGTGCTGCTCCGAGGGGGCGATCCTGCCTCCGTGGGCCTGGGGCCACTGATGTTCGATGTCGTGGCCGGTCCAGGCGATGCCGTGCCTCCCGCACCATTCCGTGATGGGCTTCACGAAATTGTCGATCCAGAGGGTGTGGAGCGTGCGGAAGTAGTCGAACCGCACCTTTTCCGGCGGACGGTCGAAGGGCATGGTGCCGTCCTTGAAGGTCACGTTCCGGATCACCGCCTGGATGTTCCTCTCCAGCGGATAGCCGTTCAGCTCGAAGAACCTCTCCTTCACGATGTCGGAGAACGGGACCGTGTCGGTGCCCTCGCTGTGGATGTTCGCCTCGTCCGAGAAGGACGCGGGGATCACCGTGCCGAAATCGTCTCCGAACCGCTTGAAATACTCGTCATAGGTGATCTCGAGGAAAGCGTCCGTCGCTCTCCTGTTCATCACGTCGGTGTAGGGGTGACCGCCGCATCCGAGATCCCCTCTCGGGCGATACAGATATATCACGAAGACCTTTTCGGCGTACTTGCCCCACTCTTCCAGCGGGATATCCGTCAGGTCGCGGCCCAGGACGTCGCCTTCGGACCACTCCGCCGCGCGGATCAGCGGCCCGCCGAACTGCGGGTTCGCGCCGTCGACGATGCGTGATTTCGCGATGTCGCCGCAAACGTTCGCCTCCCCCTCGCGCTCGCAGACCAGCCCCCCCGCAAAACCGGAGGGCCAGGTGTTCTCGTCGTACATATAAAGGAGGTTCCCGATCCTTTTCGATTCCTCGAGGGCGCATCTGAACGCGTCGAAGAACTCGTCGGAGAGGTACTCCGTGATGAGCCCCGCCCTTGCGTGGGCGAAGGCGCCGCCGAAGCCGTGCTCTTTGAAATCGTCGATCTGCTTTATGATCTCGCCGTGGTCCATGACGGAGTTCCACGACCAGAACGGAGCGGGTCGGAATATGGGTTCCGGGCTTTCAAAGCCCTTCCGCAAGTGGTCGCCGGTGATGTTTTCTGCCATTTTTCTCTCCTTTTTCCGCGTTGGCGGTGTGTTTATCGGGGCGCGTCCGCTCAGAGCGTCACGTCGCCCATATCTTTCAGCTTGTTCAGGTCGTACGGCGTGTTCTGATACACGAAATAGTTGAGCCAGTTGGAGAACAGAAGGTGCGCGTGGGCGCGCCAGGTGTTAAGCGGCGTCTTCGTCGGGTCGTCGCCCGGGTAATAGTGGGACGGAACGTGAGGGTCCATCCCGCGGCCCATGTCGCGCTCGTACTCCTTGCCGAGGGTCTCCGTGTCGTACTCGCTGTGGCCCATGACGTAGAAGAGACGGCGCTTCTTCGAGGAGACGATATAGACGCCCGCCTCGTCCGACGCGGCAAGGATCTCAAGCTTGCCGGTGGCGAGGATATCCTCCGCCCTCACCTCGGTGTGGCGGGAATGAGGCGCGTTGAACGTCTCGTCGAATCCCCTCATGAGAGGATGGGACGGCATCAGGTTCCGGTGGGCGAAAACGCCGGACATTTTTTCCTCCAGCTTATACTTCGGCACGCCGTAGTGGTAGTACAGGCCCGCCTGCGCCGCCCAGCAAATATAAAATGTGGAGAAGACGTTGGTCTTCGACCAGAGCATGATGTCGCAGAGCTCCTGCCAGTAGTCCACCTGCTCGAAGTCGAGGTTCTCCACCGGCGCTCCCGTGATGATGAGTCCGTCGAACTTCTGATCCTTCACCTGCTCAAACGTGCGGTAGAAGGATATCATGTGCTCCTCAGGCGTGTTCTGCGACTTGTGGGACGACGTCATGAGCAGCGTCATCTCTATCTGCAGCGGAGTGTTGGACAGCAGGCGTATGATCTGCGTCTCCGTCGTTATCTTCGTCGGCATCAGGTTGAGGATGGCGAGGCGCAGGGGACGGATGTCCTGAGACACGGCCCGCAGCTCGTCCATGACGAATATGTTTTCTTTCTGCATGATCTCCCACGCGGGGAGCTCCTGCGGTATTTTGATAGGCATTTTGTGCGCCTCCCTTCTTTATTTTCCCACGCAGAAACGCGAGAAAATGGCGTTCACGATCTCCTCGGTGACGCCTCTGCCGTCCGTCTCGCCGAGTTTTGCGGCGGCGCTCTCGCAGAGGGTACAGACGGCGTCGGCGCTCTCGCCGGATTCAAGGGCGCGGAGCGCGTCACGGACGAGCCCGTGAGCGACCGAGAGATCGGCCCGCTGGCGGGCGTCCCAGATCACCGCGTCCGATCCGAGGTCAACGGAGTCGGAGTCGAACAGCTCCGCCACCGCCCGGTCGAGGTCGGGGACCCCGTCGCCCGTGAGGCACGACACTCTCACCGTTTTGTCGTGATTTTTCTCTATTTCCCTCGCCTCTGTCTCCGGCAGGCCGGAGGCAAGGTCGCATTTGTTTATCACCGCGATCCGCGGGACGGCGGGGTAGTTTTTCATCATTTCCCTCTCGCCGTCCGTCAGCGGACGGCTGCCGTCGAAGACCGCGAATATCAGCTCCGCCGTTTCCATCTCCCGCAGAGCGCGCTCCACTCCGATGGATTCGACTTCGTTTTCCGCCTCCCGGAGCCCCGCCGTGTCCGACAGGAGCGCCGTTATGCCGCCGATCGAGACGGTGCGCCGAAGAACGTCCCGGGTGGTGCCGGGCAGATCCGTGACGATGGCGCCGTCGTCGCCGCACAGAGCGTTGAACAGGGACGATTTTCCCACGTTGGGCACGCCGACCACGGCGGCTTTCACGCCGTCCGCCACCGCGGAGCCGCGTTTGTACGTGGCAAGGAGCCGGTCGAGAGAGCTCTCCGCCTCCCTCAGGGTGTCGAGCACCTCTTCTCCGCCGTCGCGCCCCGAACCGTCCGTTATCTCCTCGTCGGGATAGTCGATCTCGGCGTAAAGGTAGCTGAGGGACGAGGTGAGCCGGTCCGTGATCCGGCGGAGCTCGTTTTTGAGCCGCCCTCCGGCGGCTCCGGCGGACAGCGTCATCCTGTCCCCGGTATCGGCGTCGATGAGCAGGCCCACCGCCTCCGCCTCGGACAGAGTCATTTTTCCGTTGATGAAAGCCCGTTTCGTGAACTCGCCCGCCTCCGCGGGACGGGCTCCCGCGGCGAACACCGCCTCCAGCACCGCGCGGGTCACGTACACGCCGCCGTGGCAGGAGATCTCCGCCACGTCCTCTCCGGTAAACGAGGCGGGACCGCGGTACAGAGTCAGCACCGCGCGGTCGATGAGACCGCCGTCCCTGCCGCGCACCTCGCCGAAAGCGGCGCGGCGCGGCCCGATCTCCCGGACGGCTCCGCCGCCCGCGGGGAAAAACGTCTTTTCGGCCGCGTCCCACGCTCCGTCTCCGCTTATCCTTATCACCGCGACGCCTCCGCGTCCTCTCGGCGTGGAGACGGCGGCTATCGTATCGCCTATACTCACTTTTACGCTCTTTCCTTTCACCGCGCCGTCCGGCGAGTCTTCCGAAATCATTTCAAGGTTTATTCTACCATAAAGAGACGGAAAAATAAACCTGTACGGCAAAAAATGTGAGATTTTTGCGTTTTTGTCCGCCGCGGTTGACACGTTTCTCCCGGCACGATATAATAATCTTACGGGGAGCCCCGTCCCCGACGTGCAAAAAAGCCGGAAAGAGAGGATCCGTCATGAAAAAACTGAGATTCGTTTCCCTTTTGCTTGTGCTTGCCATGTTCCTCCCCCTTGCCGTTTCGGGCGCGGAGGGAGAGGTGCCCTTCAGGGACGTAAAGGAGGGCAAGTGGTACTATAAAAGCGTGAAGTACGTCTACGAGCGCGACCTGATGCAGGGCGTGGCGAAGGACAGGTTCGACCCGAACGGGAGTCTGACCCGGGCCATGTTTGTGACGATCCTCTGCCGCATCCACGGCGGCGAAAAGAAAAACACGGACGACTTTTCCGACGTGAAGCCGGGCAAGTGGTACTCCGGCTACGTGGGATGGGCTGCGTCCACCGGCGTGGTCAACGGCTACAGCGACGGCACCTTCAAACCGGACGCGAACATCACGCGGCAGGAGATCGCCACCGCCATGGTGAGATATATCGATTATTCCGGCAAAAATCTGCCCCGCAGGGCGACGGCTCCGTCCGTCTTCGCCGATTCGTCCAAGGTGGCGAAGTGGGCGAAGGATCACGTCGAAACTCTCCGCCGGGCGGGTGTCGTCAACGGCGACAACAACGGCAACTTCAATCCCAAGTCCAACGTGACGAGGGCGGAGGTCGCCCAGATGATAAAGAATCTGCTCGAGACCGAGGAGCTGGCGTGGCAGGGGTATCTGCCCGATCCGGAAAAGGACGGATGGGCGGTCTACGGCGCGAAGTATCTCTGGTCCCACGGGCCGGCGCTCCAGGAAAAGCTCCGGTCCTCTCTTGAAGAGGGCGAAGGATATCCCGCCGTCCGCGTTTACGACGACGGCGGCAACTACGGCTACGATCTCTTCGGGCCGGGGACACCCTGGAGAAGCTACGAGCCCTCCCGGTCATGGGGATTCAGCCCCACGGCGCTGGTGGCGGATCTGTCGAAGACCCCGGTGGTGAAGATCTGCTATTCCCTCGACGGCGCGGATCTGCCGGAGGCGTACGTCTCCAACAGGACCACCGGCGAGTGGTCTTACACCTCGGCCCCGCTGGTCTTTGAAAAAGGCGCGGACGACGGCGGATACGCCACCGCCGTCTGCGACGTGACCGAAGCGGTGAGCACGCTCAGCGACGTCTCCTACGGCACGGGCTCCGGCGCCAACATCCACGTGATGTTCCGCCCCTTCGCGGAGGGCGCGTCCCTCGACCTGTCGTTCCGGGTCCGCTATATCGGCCTGTTCCCGGACAGGGAGGCGGCGGATTCCTTCACGTCGGAGGGACTCCGGGATTATCTCATGAACTACTCCCTCTACAGCGACGTAAAGATAAAGGAAGCGGACTCCGCCACGGTGGATGAATACCTGGCGAAGGCCCGCGACCGGATCGCGGAGATCAGGAGCACCCCGTCCGCGGTGACTCCCGCCGATATCGAGGCGCAGGGAGGGGTGTGCTACTACGTCTCCTCCATTCACGGCGACGACTCTAACGACGGTCTCACCCCCGAGACCCCGTGGGCGTCTCCGGAAGCCACGTTCACCTACAGGGCGGGCCCGCGTCTCTATATGCCCAAGCTGAAGAAGGGCGACGCCGTGTTCTTCGAGCGCGGGAGCGAGTTCTATCCGGGCCGCTACTTCAACAACACCATCAGCACCATGAACGGCATCGAGGGCGTGACCTACGGCGCCTACGGCGACGACAGCAAGCCCAAGCCCGTGTTCTACGGAAGCTTCGACTTCGGCGGCGGGACCGGCAACTGGAAAGCGACCGAATGGAAGAACATCTACGAGATCGACCTGAGAGACTGTCTGCCCGTCGAGACCTTTAACTACCTTCCCGAGGGAGAGCGCGAGGCGAAGCGCGACCACTTCATCAGCGAGGCGGGCGACATAGGCAACATCATCTTCAACGGCGGACAGTATAAGGGCGTGCGGGTATTCCCGAACCTGCCGGAGGACTCCGAGGTGCGCGAATATCCTTACGATGAATGGAACCCCGACCGTATCGCCGATCCTTTCGGCGAGGGTAAGACCACCAAAATGATGTACCAGCAGGGCAACTGCGCCGAGTATTTCATCTCCGGCGGCACCACCTGCCTCGATCCCGGCGACGCTCTCCGCAACAATCTTGAATTCATGCACGACTGGTCGAGAGGCAAGGTCTTCCTCAGGTGCAACTGGGGCGACCCGAAGGAGGTCTTCGACAGGATCGACCTGTGCCGGGGATGCAACATCTTCTTCGGCAGCAAGGTAAAGCGGATCGACAACCTCTGCTTCCTCTGCTCCGGATACATCGCCGTCGACCTGGGGGAGGGCGGCATGGACGTGACCAACTGCGAGGCGGGTTACGCCGGCGGGTCCCACTCGTCCGTGGGGACCGGCATCGGCGGCTACGGCCGGTGCGAATATATGCGGGTGGACAACTGCTACATCCACGACGTGGAGGACGGCCCCATGGGGACCCAGTTCACCGCCGACATCGAGGGGGTGGAGATGAACAACGTCATCCTCACGAACAACGTGATCGCCACCTCCCAGAATCTGGTTGAGCTGTTCAGCACCAAGAGGGTCGAGGGCGAGGACGGTCTCGGGAAGAACAAGATCAGGAACGCCGTCGTCCGGGACAACATGGCTCTCTATCTCGGGTACGGATACCCGCGCTGCGTGGAAGGAAAGGCGGAAGGGCTGGCGGTACACAACTGGTACTACGGCGAGATGGTGGACTGCGTCCTCTCCGGCAACACCATGTTCTGCTGCAACGGCGCCATCATCGGCGCTCACGTGGCGTCCGACGGCAACAGCCGCGGCTGGCACATGTACGACAACACCTACGTGATGGATCCGCGGGTCTGCGCGTATCTGCGGGGCATCGACGGCGTCACGTACACCAATCTCAACAAGTCCTTCTACGCGTCGTACAACATGCCGTTTGACGAAAGATTCATAAAATATTTCACGTCGGTCGGCATCGACACCACCTCGGAATTCTACGTCAGCAACATAGCGAACGACGCCGAGCTTGACGAGTATTTCGTCACCACGGGATACTACATTGAACGCGGGATACCGCCGCTCGGCACCGACTGATAAAGCAGTCGCTGCGAAACCGCCGCGCCGGATACGGCACGGCGGTTTTCAGGTGAAAAACGGTCCGCGCCGGCCGACAGTGGGAAAAACCGAAAAAAACAGATGATAAAAGGGGAAATTTTCCTTGACAAAAGCTCCGTTTTGGCTCATAATATTGAATGAGGTATTTTATCCCTTGCCCGCGGACCCGCCGTCGGGGGAAAAGCCTCAGTAACGGAGGCGATACCTTGAAAACCGTAAGATTCACGAAAATGCACGGCGTCGGCAAC
>JAEEGL015114585.1_pt1 | contig 10557 bp, 3 predicted proteins | sample 9134231 | NCBI WGS metagenome assembly JAEEGL01 (sample SAMN16246548, study PRJNA631951) | gut metagenome | biome: gut microbiome; feature: rumen; material: fiber-attached | host: Bos | place: Iran: Karaj | collected 2018-10
CGAGGGCGCCGCCGTTGAAGGAACTGACATCATACGCGGTGTTGTTTGCCGCGTTGTAGGCCGTGATGGCCTCGGCGAGCGTGTTGGTCGTCCCGTCGGCCGATCCCGACATCAGGACGATTTCGGGCGTGGTGCCCTCGATGTATTCCGCAGCGCCGGCCACAGCGGGCGCGAGAAGCGAGGCGGCGAGAAGACACGCGGGGAAACAATAACGACGGAAAGTTGGAGGGTGGCTGGTCATGGATGGAACCTCTGTTCTTGAACTGTCATGCGAAAACAATGTCCGCTGGTGATTGGAATGATAGGCCAGCGGCGGTTTCGTGTCAAACACGCGCGGAGCGTGTGGTGTGACATAACTTTGTTCGCCCATTGACGAGAGAATCATGGCCAAACAAGTACATCATTTCATTGGAATTTCAGACATTGTGTGGTAGGGATCGACCTCCGGGCGATCCGCGACCATTGTTGTCATAATCGGCGCGCTCGGCGATCGCGCCCTACCACACTTTCCCCGACAGAACGGCGAAATTCCAACGGTGATTCGGCCAACCATCTCTCGGAATTCGGCGGAGACAGCGTTTTGTCACACCCCGGAGCGTGCCGGCGTGCCGAAGCGCGTCGCTACCGGAAGAACACGACGGTCCCGCGCTGCGGCATGAGCAGGAGTTTCTTGCTGTCGTCGGAAAGAGCCAGCACCCAGCTGGTTCCCCCCTCGAACACGGTGCGGTGGTGGAGCGGCGTGTCGCCCGTGGCGGAGATGGTGTTGCCTTCGCCCGTCACTTCCGCCACCGTGTATTCTCCGCGCGCAAGAGTGGAGAGATTCGTCACCATGACGCCGCCCGTCTCGCCGAAGGAAAGCGGCATTGCGAGCGAGAGCTTGGGCGCGGGATCCGTTGCGAGTTCCGCGGCATTCACGATGAAGAGGTTGGTGATGGCGAGCGACGGCTCGGCAAGGGGGTCGTTGGCCGTGCTGACGACTTCGGGAAGCCCGCTGATCGTCGAGGCAATATAGGCGTTGCCGTTCACGTCGAGCGTGGTGCCGGGCGCGAAGCGCATCTCGTCGAAGTGCGGCAGGTCCGCCTCGTCGATGGAACGCGTGAAGAGCGAGCCGTCGCCGGGATCGATGATGGCCATGAAGTTGTTGGTGTCCGACGAAGGCCCCCGCGCCAGCGGGTCGATCGCGAAGCCCAGCGCCCTGTCCCAGCCGTTGCTCATCAGTGTGCCGCCGGAATGGACGCGGTATTCGAACTTGTGGGGACCCGTTGTCAGGGTCATATTGGTGAACACCTGGTCGTAGGCATTGGCGGCGCCGGAGTATGTATTCTGCTGGATGACAAGCGCGTCATCGATGAACAGCCTGGTATATCCGATGGTCGAACTCACCAGAGTGACGGTCACGTCCTGTCCGTACCGGTTCCAGAGGTATCCCGAATACGTAGTCGGTGCGCTGATCTTGGCCGTGAAATGCGGGAACAACGGGAAGTTCGCGATGAGAGGGCCGCGAGCAATCAGGTTTGTGGCAACCATGCGGGATCCCAAGATCGCCGTCCAGTTGCTATCACCTTTTACGATCTCGGCCTTGTTCGTCCCCTCCCAGAGACCCGGCGCGGGTCCGCGCGGGAGCTTGACTGTGCCTCCCTCGACATTGAGGAGCGGCGAGCCTATACCCGAGTAGTACTCCATCGTGTTGGGGCTCTGCTTGTCGATTCGCGAAAAGGTTCCGCAACCGCCCTGGATGCGCCCGGAATGGTAGGTGCTGCCGTCCTTGACGCCCGTGAACGTCAGCGAGTTGAGCGTCTGGGGGTTGGGCGAGAGGAACTCCACGCCAAAGTATTCCGGCACAACATTCGTCTTCTGGAGCTTGTAGTTCAGCGCATGGGACCGGCTGACGACGAGCGGCACGGTGGGCGGGAGGGTGCCGGGCTCGTAGACGTAGAGAAGCCCCTTGTCGACCGTCGCCGTTCCGGTGAAGCTGTTCTCGGGATTGAGGAGCGAAAGACGAGCGGGCGGGAACGTCCACGACTCGCATTCAAGGTTGATGTTGCCGTTGCCGGAAATGGGGCCGGTGAGGAAGACCCAGTTGTCGGGGATTCCGGACTGCGTGCGCATCTTCAGCGTAGTGCCATTGAGGATCATCGGACTGCCGATTCTGTTGCGGGCAGCATTGTAGAAGCCATTGGCATGGCCATCGAGGTTGAAGCGCATATAGCCATCGTGGTTGTCGCCGAAGAACCAAGCCGTCGCGCCGGTAAAGCGGATGATCCAGTTGTACCCGGTGTAGTTCCCCTTCCAGAAGCGGAACGCGCCGTTGTTGCGGACCTCGATCTCGTTGCCGGGAGTGGTGTCGTTGAGCGTGGTGCCTGACAGATAATAGATCGAATCGTCGATCACCAGCTTGCCGGGGCCGTTGACCGTCGACGCCTGGACCGTCGCGTTGCAATACACGGACTGCGACGCTGAAAAGCTGTCCGCGGACTTCACGACCAGCGTGTGGTTGTTGAGGTAGACGGGATTGGCCAGCGCCGCCCACGACGGATGGACGGCCGTCGCGTCGTCGTCGAGATAGAGGACTTTGCCGTAAATCCCGGTGGCGTTCCAAGAATTGCTCTTGCGGGCCTTGTCCACGTTCAGCGCGCCCTGCCCGTTGTGTCCGTCGCCGGCAATGTGGAGGTTGCGGTTGTTGTTCTTGATGTTTTCGGAGTCGGCGATTCGCTTGACGTAGAACGTCGCGCCGTCGCGCACATAGACGTGCGAACTCGTCGTGTCCGCGCCAAGCGCCCCGGTGCAGTCGCACTTGAGGACGCCGTCGTTGATGACGACCGGGCCGGTGAAGCCCGTGATCGCGGTGTCCATCACGAGGGTGCCGTCACCCTCCTTGACGATGGCGTATGCCGCGAGGGCGCCGCCGTTGAAGGAACTGACATCATACGCGGTGTTGTTTGCCGCGTTGTAGGCCGTGATGGCCTCGGAGAGCGTGTTGGTCGTTCCGTCGGCCGATCCCGCCATCAGGACGATTTCGGAGACATTGCCCGGGACATACTCCGCTGCGCGGGCCGCGCCCGGCGCGAGGAAAAGAAGACCGAGGATGGATTGGAGAATCGTGCGATGAGACATGGCTAGAACCTTTGTTTACAATCATTCGGGCGGACACACTGCCCGCCATTGGAAAGCATGATAAGCCGATTGAGGGCTTCCTGTCAAATCATGCAGTAATTCTCATCAAGATGGGGGAACGGGCGTCTCGCCCGTTCTGGAAACCGCGAACGGGCAGGATGCCCGTTCCCCTGGCCGCCCACGCCCCGACAACTACAAAACACGCTAGGTGCGCATTCTCGAAACCGTGAATGACATGAATGACGTGAATCCGGAAGGCTGCGTTGTCCGCGAGGCGTCCGCGTTGTCTGCGTTCCACTCGCTGGATGCAGGGAAGGCATTCAACGCAGAGACCGCTGACGATTCACAGAGGGCACAGAACCACAGGCAAACCGATGGACCGACGGACAGACAGACAGACTGACTGACTTGTTCGCGGGCGGGCCGCCCACGCCCCGACAACCACAACAGCACACAAAGCTGCGGGCGAGTACGCCCCAGGGCTACCGGAAAATTAGAATCGTCGCGGGCCGCGGGGCGAGTTCCACCTTCTTGCCGTCGGCGGAAATCCGCACCACCCACTTATCTACAACGTCGAAGTTGCAACGGCTGCGCAGCGGAGTGTCGCCCGTGGCGGAAACGGTGTTGCCCTCGCCCGTCACTTCTGCAAGCGTGTACACCCCAGACGCCAGGCTGTCGAGATTCGTGACCGTCACGCCGCCCGTCTCGCCGAAGGAAAGCGGCATCGCGAGCGACATCTTGTTTGTCGTCGCCCCCACAACAATGTCCGCCGCGTTCACGATGAAGCGGTTGGTAATCGTGAGCGAAGGCGCGGCAGAACCATCATCGGCCGAGCTGATGACGTTCGGGAAGCCGCTGATCGACCTTGCGACGTAGGCGTTGCCGTTCACGTCGAGCGTGGTGCCGGTGGCGAAGCGCATCTCACCGAAGTGCGGCAGGTCCGCCTCGTCGATCGAGCGAGTGAAGAGCGAGCCATCGCCGGAGTCAATGGCAATTTCATAGTCGCTCGAGCTGGTGCTACCGCGCCCCTGCTTGTCAAGCACGAAGCCGAAAGTGCTCGCCCAGTTGTTGCTGGTTACGATAGTCGGTATCTGTCCGCGATACTCAAAAGTGTGCGGACCGGAGGAAAGAGTGACGTTGGTTATGACCTGCGCATAGCGCCGCACAGGATCAGAGGCTGGAATGTTGTAGCAGTTTTTATTGACGATCTCCTCTCCGTCGATGAGCACTCTGACGTACGGGAAGACCGAGCTCGCGAACGTCCAAGTCACGGGTTCGGAAGAGCGGTTCCAGACATAGCCGTTGTATGTAACGTAAGTACTCCACCCCGGCACGAACATATAGTGGTCGTAGGCGGTGTTGTTTGCCGCGTTCGGCCCCAACGTGACGGAGTTCGTGGCAGTCACCCTTGAAGTGAACACAATTGCGGTGCCGCCTCCACTTCTGGCGAGTTCCGTCTGGTTTGTACCCTCCCAGAGACCTGGAGCCGCACCGCGCGGAAGCTTGACCGTGCCGCCCTCGACGTTGAGGAGCGGCGATCCGATGCCGGAGTAGTACTCCATCGTGTTCGTGGTGCTCTTCGTGATCTCGCTGAAGGTTCCATATCCGCCCTGGATTCGGCCCGGATAGTACTGGTTCTGGTAGGCCGTCGCCTTGAAGGTCAGCGGTCCGAGATTGTGCTCGCCCGGCGTGACGAACTCCACGCCGTGGTAGCGAAGCGGCTTGTGGCCGTTCGCCGGGTAGAAACCGTGGTCCAGCGGACCTGTCTCGTCGACGACAACCGACGCAGCGGCGGGCAGCGAGCCTGGCTCGTGGACGTAGAGACGCCCCTTGTCAACCCGGACGGTCCCCGTGAAGCTGTTGTTCGGATTTGCAAGTGAAAACTGGAACGGACAATGGTTGTTGAGATATTTGAGATTGATGCCGCCCGTTCCGGAAACGAGGCCATGCAGCTTCACCCAGGCAGCCGGAACATTGCCCTGCGTAATGACCTCCAGTGTCGTATTGTTCAGCCGTACCGGATTCCAAAACGTGTTATAGACGTTTCCGCCACGAACGCCGGCACTGTTGGCGTCGCCCCAGAAAACGCCCGTCGCTCCGGTGAAGTTGATGAGCCACGTGGTCTTTCCGTTCCCGGCGAAGTAGGTTTGCCAGAGCTTGAAGCCGCCTTCGTTGCCGATATCAAGCTCGTTTTCGGTGTTTGTGCTGATGAGATTCGCGCTGGCGTTATACCAGAACGTGTTGTTCATCACGATCTTGCCATCGTCCTCTAGCCGCGCGAGAAGCCAGCACCTGTCGCCCCTGTTGCCAGAATTGCCGGCGTGGAAGATCGTGAGCGTGTGGTTCTGGAGCCAGAGGCTCTTCGTGAGATGCCCCCAATACGGATTCGCAATCGTCGCATCGCCGTCGAGATAGATCGTCCCGCCCTGGACGTTGTTCTGGGAATAGTCAGGACGCTGGAACTTCGACCTCAGCGCGCCCTGGCCGTTGTGCCCGGCGCCGATGATGTGGAGCGTTCTATCAGAGTTCAGAATCTGCCCCTTGGCAACTCGCGTGAACCAGAGCGTCGCGCCGTCACGCACATACGTGTGATGCTCCGCGACATCCTTGCCAAGCGCATACCGGCACTCGCACACGACCACGCCGTCGTTGATGACGATTGGACCGGTGAAGTTCGCAATCGCGGTGTCCATCACCAGCGTGCCATCGCCTTCCTTGATGAGCGCGTAGTCCTTCAGGTCGCCGCCGTTGAAGGAAGCGACAGAATAATCGGTGCTGTGCGCCGAGTTGTAGGCGGCGATCGCCTCGGCGAGCGTGTTGGTCGTCCCGTCGGCCGATCCCGCCATCAAGACGAGTTCAGGTGTATTGCCCTGAACGTACTCTGCGGACTGGGAGGCACATGGCGCGAGAAGCGCGATGACGAAAAGGGCAGGAAGAAAGGAGATGAAGATGTTGCGGGACATTGTCAGAACCTTTGTTTTCAATCGTTCGGATGGATACACCATCCGCCATTTGAAAGCATGATAAGCCAATCGGCGGCTTCCTGTCAAATCATGCAGCGATTCTATCAAGGTGGGGGAACGGGCGTCCCGCCCGTTCTGGAAACCACGAACGGGCAGGATGCCCGTTCCCCCGGGCCGCCCACGCCCCGACATCCCACAAAACACGCTGAGTACGCATTCTCAAAACCGTGAATGACATGAATGACGTGAATTCGGAAGACAGCGTTGTCCGCGAGGCGTCTGCGTTGTCTGCGTTCCACTCGCTGGATGCAGGGAAGGCATTCGACGCAGAGACCGCTGACGATTCGCAGAGGGCGCAGAACCGCAGGCGAGCCGCCCACGCCCCGACAAGCCCCAGGTAAACCGACTGACCAACCGACAGACAGACTGACAGACAGACTGACAGACCGACAGACAAACAGACTGACTTGTTCGCGGGCCTACATGAAAAGCAAGAGGGATGCGTTCTGGACGGAGAGGTAGAGCTTTTTGCCGTCGAAGGAGACGACGAAATGGCTCGGCCAGTTGTTGACTGTGGCCGTCCAGGACGCGAGGTTCGCCGCGCCAGTGAACGACGGCGCCTGCGCGATGAGGAGCCGGCCCTCCGTAGCCGTTGTGTTGACCGACACGTTTGCGCCGAGCGCAAGAGGGCGGTCGAGAACGATGAGCGGGGCGGTACCATCGCCGAAGTCAAGCACGGCATTGTCGGCGATGCCAACGATCCCCTCGCCGGCCAACGTTCCGGCAAAGCCCCGGTTGCCGGTGATGTTGAGCCGCGAGCCCGACGCGATGGTCACCGCGCCCGCGCCTGAGAGATTGCCGGCGTTCTCGGTCGAGGCGATGTTCAGCGCTGCGCCCTGCGCGACCGTCACGGCCGGGGCATCGCCCAGAACGCCTGCCGGAACCGACGCAACGCTCGCCGCAAGGCCCTTCGACGCCTGCAGCTCTTCGGTTCTCATGCGAATCTGCTCGTCCGTAAGCGCGCAGTCGTAAATCTGGATGTCGTCAATCAGTCCGGTGTAGTCCTTGTTGCCAATCCAGGACGATCCCACGGAGAACATCTCGGGCGTGAGCGCATAAACCTTCCCAGTCAACCGGCTGACACGTACGCCGTCAGAGTAAAGCCTGCATTCGCCGCCTTTGCGGTAGACGAACGAGGCAATGTACCAACGGGTGCGCTCGTTGCCCAGCTTGGAGCGAAGGGTGTCCTTGGAGTAGATTGTCGTGCTACCGTCCCTGATGATGGCCCTGACGGATATGGACGAGCTGCCGTAGTCAGGATCCGTCCCCATGCGGAAAAGCTTCCCATTCGCCATGTCGGTCGCTCCCCAGCCGACAATGCAGGGGGCGCCGCGGTCGCCGGCCTGCTTCGTGTCCGGGCGGTAGCGGACGACGACGGAAAAGTTCGTGTCGCCGACCGGGACGATTCCCTCCGGGAACGTTTCCAGCCGGAGGAAGCCCTTGTCCAACTTGAACCGCGCCGCCTTGCCGCAGATGTCCGCGCCCGACTCGAAGGTGACGTTGGGGGCGCTGTCGTCGACGGTTTTCGCCGTCAGTGTCAGCGCCGGGTTGCCAGTCGTGTCGGCGAGCGGGTTCTCTCCGTCGAACGTCCAGCGGACGATGGGCGCGGGGAGGTCGGCAATCGCCGACGCGGGCGGTTTGCTGAACGTGAGCGTCCCCGCGTTCACGACGATGTTCGTGACGCCCTTCGTCGTCCCGGAAAGCGTCAGCGCGTAGTCCGCGCCGGCCTTCACAAGCGTCGAGTTTGTTCCCGAAATCGTGCCCTGGAAGACCGTGTTCGTCTCGCCGGCGGTCGCGCCGACCGTCAGCAAGGAGCCGGGCTTCGTCATTTCGACGCCACCGGCAAGCGCCGTTCCGGAAAGCGTCTTTAAAGAGGCGCCGGACCTTCCGACGGACAGCACACCGGCCGAATTCGCGGTGAAGTCGTTGAGGCTCAGCGAGGCCGCAACCGAAACGGCGCCCTGGTTCCTGACGTTTGCGACCTCCTCCGCCGAAAGGGCGCGGGAGGCAATCAGGAAGTCGTCGATGAGACCCTGGTAGTGGGCTGTTCCGCCCCATTCAGATGCTGAGACATTGCCGAAGTAGAAGTCCTTGGACGTCGGATTGTAGGTGACTCCGGTGAACTCCGCCGTATGCACCAGACCGCCATCCCAGTAGATGAGGAAGCTCTCCTTGTTGTTTTGCTTGCCGATGTACACGATGGCGATGTGGTGCCAGCCGCCGTCGTGCAGATTGTTGATCGGAATGTAGCAGGGAGTAGAGCCCGAACTGGTGATGTTGAAGAAGAGATTCCCCGCTGGCGTGTTGTTCAAGCGCAGCGCGGAACACGTGCCGGAGCCCAGTTTTCCCCACCACAGGATCTTGGCCTTCGTGTCGATGTTGGCGTTGGGCTTCAACCAGAAGGCGATGGTGAAGCCGTTATTCGGCGCGAATCCATTGATCCAGTTGCTGGCGGCTCCGCCCTTGAAGCCGGAACTGCCGTTGAGCGACAGGACGTCCCCGCGTTCGGAATCGGAAACCAGGTACGGGGATCCGATGATTGCGAGTTTGTCCTCGCCGGTCGAATTGGACATATCGTCGAAAGGCAGACCGACCAAGGCAACGTCTGAAGCCTGCAGGTCGGCGCGATCCAGTTCGATGGGACAGGCGATGGACGTGCTGGAGATGGCGGAAATGTGCTCGTTGCCATAGTACAGCGTCCCCTGGTCCAGAAACTGGGCGACCGTGTTGATGGAAGGCGAGTCGGCGACATCGCTGATCTTGACCCGGGTGCCGTTCAGCTTGACGCCGCCGAGCGTGGATGCGGCCAGATCGTCGTAAAGCGCATTCGGGAGCAGGTTCTCGAACACAGGCGGGTTGGCAGGATCGTTTCCTGCCATTCGGACGGAGAACCGGGGATTCTTGCTGGTCGCGAGCACGACCGCCCTACCCTCGCTGACGACCAGCGGGCGGGGTTTCTTGGGTTCCCCCTTGAAGTTGAAGGCGAGATCGCCTCCGCCGTTCTTCGTCATGATTCCAGTCATCCCATTTACATGCGGATACGTATTCAGCGTCAGCGTGACGCCATCCACCACCGTGATGATCGACCCCTTTCCGGTGAAATCAAGAAACGCCTTCGCATCCGGCGAGATGATCGTGAACTCGACGGGGGCCGCCGCCGATGTCGTGACGACGAGGTTGGAGAGAATGACTCCTGTTGTGGTATCGCTGCTCGTCTTGTAGTCCTGCGTCACGGTCAGTCCGCCGGCGGGGACATCGAAGTGGCAGGTGGCGATGTCGCTTCTCTTGGGCGCGGCGGCGGCGGGCGTCCCTAGCGCGGGCGAATCCCAGTTCGCGGCGGTGGACCACAAGCCGTCATTGCCGTTGCCGGTCCAGTAGAAGTCTGCAGCGCGGGCGACGGGCTCAGCCATCAGTCCGGCGAGGAGATACGTGAAAAAGCAAACATGGGAAAGGGGGAAGCCCCCTTTCCAACGAACGGACGGCGTTTTGCGAAGCATGGGATTAACCTTTGTGTTTCAACATCATTGACGATTTATTCGCCATTTGCCAACACTTTACACCATGCGTCGGGGGATGTCAACCTGCAGCCATTCTCATTTCCACGGCCCATTGCCAGTATGCCACAACACCGTGATGACAACAGGCGCCAAGCCGCCGTCCCCATCGGTTGGCTCGCCTGTTTCGGGCGCGGAATTCGGCGGAAGCAACGCCGCGACCGCCAGGCGCATTGCGCACGCCGCCGGGGTCGCGGGCAGACGCCAGTCTGGCCCGCGTCCTCCGTCGGCATCACGCTGCATCCCGGCGGACGCCCCGCAACGCTCCGCGGCAGGTGGGACTCACCGAAATCTTTGCAATTGTATCAATGTTTTTATCATTTGTAAACAAATGTATTATATGATGAATTTAAAATGCATAGATTTCGGTGGTTTCCCTGCGGCCATTCGGCGGGAAAACCCGTGTCTGGGATGGTGGAAAACGGGCTGAAGCGAACGACTTCGGTTGGTATACCTCCATAGAGGTGTGGTATCCCGGCTGTCGGAAGTCGGTCGTCGAACATCGAAAGAATCGGGTGTTAGGAAGCCTTATTGCCCATTGTGCAATTGTGGAAATGTGGAATCGTTCAACGAACAATGCCGCGGGCGAGCCGCCCTCGCCCCAAGATTCGCGGGCGAGCCGCCCTCGCCCCGCCAAGGCGTGGAACGCGGACAACGCGGCTTGGGTACTCTGCGCATTCGGCGAATCGTCTGCGGAGTCTGCGTTCGTCTCGGATCGCTTTCCGAGATTTCAGGGAATGTGTGGTAGGGAACGACCTCCGGGCGTTCCGCCAACATGGTTGGACCGAATCGGCGTGCCCGGAGGTCCCGCCCTACCACACGTTTCCCGAAAGGAGTACGAAATACCGACGGTGATTCGGCCGGAC
>JAEEGL015393710.1_pt1 | contig 10557 bp, 10 predicted proteins | sample 9134231 | NCBI WGS metagenome assembly JAEEGL01 (sample SAMN16246548, study PRJNA631951) | gut metagenome | biome: gut microbiome; feature: rumen; material: fiber-attached | host: Bos | place: Iran: Karaj | collected 2018-10
AAATTTGTTAGCATCCACAGACTTTACTAAGGCTTCAGGAAGCTCATTAAATACCATGAATAATGATACATCTCCACTACCTTTAAAATAGCATGTGTTTTTTCCTGAAAGTGCCGTGTAAATGATTGCTAATGAATGGTCCGTATGTAAATCATCAAGTCTTATTTTTTTCGGCAAAAGTTCGCTTAGCCCATATTTTTCTATGTTTTTATAAGCATCAAGTAAAGCTCTTAAATGTTCTTCCGGTATTCTTTCTAAATCAGCGTTAAACCACTTGCCATCTGATTTTGATGTTGTTCCTATAAAGCTCACATCAAATTTCTTATCATCTATTAATAACTCTCCCTTGGTAATATCAACATTCCATCTTTGATAGTTTCCAAGATACTCTTGAAATTCTATTTGATTAGAATAAACCTTGCCAATACATACTGATAGTAATTCTTCAAAATCGTTTGTGTTTGATAAATAACTCATAATCTTATCCATGTTATTATTGTCCATATCAATACCTCTCTTCAAAATTATCTTCAAATAACATTATAGCATAATAATTAGCATATTAAAAAAACATTAAATCATTGCATTTAATCCTTACCTAAACTAAAATTATAATAAGAAATAAGGAGGGAAATTATGCGAAAATTATTATTCTTAATTGCAACATTTATAATTATTTCAAGTTTTTGTGCTGTTCAGGCCGCTTCTTCTTTTAGTGATTTAGATTCTACTCATTGGGCATACACAGTTATAATGAAGTCTACCAACAAGGGCGTAATAGCCGGATACCCGGACGGAACATTTAGGCCTAGTAGACAAGTAACAAGAGCGGAATTTGCAAAGCTATTAGTCATTGCTGCCGACCTTGAAGAAATGAGTGGTGCTTATTATAACGACGTTGGGCAAGATCATTGGGCTTACAATTATATTAATATGATAAGTAACTATATGTTACCATGTGGAACAAATTTCCGCCCTGATGACCCAATCACCAGAGAAGAAGTAGCATATACAATCGTAAACGCTGTTCGTCTTGATAATTCAACATACAAAGAAGCAACTATTAATAGATTCTACGACAAAGATCAAATCACTCCTGGCATGGAAAAGTATATTATCATAATTGCAGATAACGAAATCATGGTGGGCAATCAAGATGGTACATTTAATCCAAAAGGATACCTTACAAGAGCCGAAATAACACAATTGCTATTTAACATTTCTAAGAAATTTAATATCGAATCTGATACTATTGTTGATTATCCAGTAGCTGAAGACTTAGTTTATAATGGCCTATCTCAACATATCAATGCCGGCAAAGGGTATACTTTCCAAGGTAATTTCCGTGGAAAAGAGCCTGGCGAATATACAGCCGATGTTGTATTAATAACAGGATATAGATGGGTAGATGGAACTAAGAACAATCGTCAAGTTACATGGAGGATTGTCAAAGCTACTCCAAAGCTAATTGTTGAAAAATCTGCATCTGTTAAAGAAGAAAAGAAAAAGACTATCTCGTATAAATATGATGGTGATGGAACAATTGATGTCCAAATATCATCACCAGAAATTGCAAATATTGAATTAGACTCACAAAAGAAAACAATCACTATTACTGGTATAACATCAGGTTATGCTACTATAACAATAGCATCTTCTGAAACTGCTCATTATAATTCAATTTCAGATACAATTAGTGTTGAAGTAACTAGTAAATATGCTATGAATTAAATATATGCAACACAAAAAGCAGCCTTCTGCTACTGACGCAGAAGGCTGCCCTTTTTCACTTTTTTTCTTCTTCGGAGAGGCGAATCCTCTCCTTGAGGAACCGCTTGAGGTCGTCCCCCATTTCCTCATCCGCGAGCCCAAGGAGAATCTCTTCGAAGCTCGTGAGGTACAGGCGGCCAAGTTCGTGGTGACCACCCCAGCTGGTCCAGAGAGTCAGGAGACCGTAGTGGTTAACCGTCCCCCAGGCCTCGTACTCGCCAGTGTGATTTTGGTACTCGTAGATTGAGAATTCCTCGCTCCCGATAGGAACACGAATGTCCTTGCAGGCCTCGTAGCCCTTCTCCGCGAACTCAACAAGCTCGATAACCTCCGGCAGGCCCTTCAGAACATCCAGCGAAAACCCATTGTTCCGCAACACCTCGAGCATCTCTTTCAGCCTCTCCATGATTTTCCCTCCTAATAGTCGTCGATGCAGCACACGTTGTTCCCGGGATAATTGATAGTCCTTTTACCGAAAGAAATTATATCACAAGTTTACATAAATGTAAAGACTCTTTTAAATTCTATTCGACAATCTTACTCCATTCTTCAAATAAAGCCTCATTCCTAGCCTTTAATTCAGTAATTTTATTAGATACTTCAAGCGATTTTTCATAGTCAGAGCCAATTTCAGGCAAAAGTGACAACTCATCTAATTTTGCAATTTCAGCTTCATTTTTCGCCATTTCCTCTTCTATTTTTTTGATTTGATTTTGTCTTTTTCGCTCTAAAGCTTCTTTCTCCTTTTTCTCTTTATAAGCGGTGTTCTTTGACTTTACTTCTTTAACTGTTTCCTCAAGAACATCATTTTGAATGTAAAAATCATAATTGCCTTTAAACTCTTTGGCACCTGTCTTTTCAAGCTTATAAATCCTGTCTGCTAACTTATTAATAAAATATCTATCATGTGACACAATAAGCATTGTTCCCTCGTAGTCTTGCAAAGCGTCTTCTAATGCCTCTCTAGATAGAATGTCTAGGTGATTAGTAGGTTCATCAAGTATTAAAAAGTTTGACTCAGAAAGCATTATTTTAAGAAGCGAAACCCTTGCCTTCTCTCCACCGCTTAAATCTTTTATTTCTTTAAAGACATCTTCTCCTTTAAATAAGAAAATTGCAAGAGCCGATCGAATCTCAGTATTTGTAAGCTCTGGGCGAAAGTCTTTTATATAATCAAATACAGTTTGGTTATTTGATATTTCATCACCCGTTTGACTATAATATGCAATCTTTTGATTACTTCCTATAGAATAACTTCCGTCACTAGCCAGTTCTTTTCCAAGAAGGATTTTAAGAAGTGTTGTTTTTCCGCATCCATTTGGTCCAACTATGAAAACTTTTTCTTGCTTTAGTACATTCATATTTACATTTTCAAAGAGCTTTTTGTGTTCAAAGCTTTTGGATAAATTGTTCGTAACTACCACTTCTCTATTTCCACCAGAAACAACTTTGAATTTGAATTTCATTTTTTCCATTTCATCGTCTGGCTTCACAAGCGTACTTTCTAGTCTATCTATAGATTTTTGTTTAGAGCGTATAGTTACATAGTTGCGCTCTTGATTCCATCTTTTTTGCTGTTCAATGATTTTTTCAATCCTATTAATCTCTTTTTGCGTTTGGTCAAATTGCCTTTGCAAAGTTTTATTCTTTTCTCTCTTTAGTTCAACATATTTTGAGTAATTACCGCTATATATAGATACCTTGTGGCTTTCTAACTCCATTGTTTGAGTCGTTACTTTATCTAAAAAATACCTATCATGAGATATAACTATATAACTACCTTTGTAATTCTGCAAAAAGTTTTCAAGCCATTCAATTGAACTGATGTCTAAATTGTTAGTCGGCTCATCAAGAAGTAGCAAGTTTGAATCAGAAAATAATAGTTTAGCAAGAATTAACTTTGTCTTTTGACCTCCGCTTAAGTTTTCTACCTTAAGAGTCAATTCCTTTTCCTCAAATCCAAGTCCGATTAAAGTTGAATGTGCAATACTTCTAAATGTTAATCCCCCATGCTGTTTGTAATACTCCTCAAGATTATGCTTTTCACTTATTAACGCGTTTAATTCGGTATTTTCTGTTTCTCTAATAGATAGTATTTCAATTCTTTCTTGAAGCTCTTTAACCTTTTCTTCTATTTCAATCAGGTCTTTCTTGATAGTTAATAATTCTTCAAATACAGTATTGTTACTCTCTTTTAGAACAAACTGTTCAACATATCCTATTTTTAATTCTCTATTTTTAAAGATGTCGCCTGAATCATAGGCAAGTTCATCACAAATAACTTTAAAAAGTGTTGTTTTGCCTGAACCATTTATGCCTACAAATCCAAGCTTGTGTCCACTTTCTAAAGTAAAAGAAACATCTTGAAATATTAACTTATCTCCAAAACTCTTACACACATTGCTTAAACTAAGTAGTGCCATTTTGTTCCCCTCCATGTGCTTTGTATTTTAACATTTTTTCTACAAAAGGACAACTTGAGATAAGCATGGTAATTTTGCCATGAAAAAGAAAAACTGCCCGCACCTACCGGTGCGAGCAGAAAAGCTCTTGCTTATTTTTGTCCTGGACCAGTTGGAAGGATCTGGGGCCTAGTCGTCTTCCCAGACGACCGGCTCGGTCCCCTCCCACGGGTGGGGCTGGCTGGGCGGGACGAGCTTGTCCCGGTTCTCCCTCAGCCACTTCGACATGGGCGTGTCGAAGGCGAGGAAGTTCCCGTTGGAGATGGTGTGCACCGCCCTGGCGAGGGCGGTCGGGTCCTTGAGGCCCGCCAGGTGGGACATGTACATGCCCACCGAATCGACGATCACCTGGTTGCCCAGGGTCAGCGCGATCTCCAGGGCATCGAGGTCATCCAGCAGGACCGCAACGTCCACCTCAGCGAGGTTCTCAGCCTGGTTCTCCAGAAGGGCATGGATTCTGGTGTTCGCAGTCTCTTTATCCATCCTATGTCGTCCCCCTTTAGGGTCCAGAGAGTGGTGCCAATCCGGCACCAGGAAAACAACGTTTTCCACATATAATTATAACATAAGTCGACATAATTTCCAAGGACTTTATGTTTATTCATTAATTATTATTCGAAAAACATACAAAACAGCCCCATCGCTCAATACTTGAGCAACAGGGCTGTCTTAGGTGTTACATAACGGTTAGTCCAATAATTGTGTGGTTTCCGGAAATCTCGATTACAAAGTGGCTGGTGCTATCAACAAAGATTTCATAGCACACATTTTCCTCAACCGGATGATTGGTCTTCTTGTACAAAGCCCGTTCCACACTAGGGTCACGCCTTAGTTCGAAAAGAATGTTATCGGCCATTGCAACACCATCCTGGTAAACTTGTACTCGCTGCGCCTTCTCTATCAGGTTCTCAATAGAATGGGTTGACACTTGAAGTTCCATCGTTCGTTCCTCCTCTATTTTTTGTCAAGTCCTTGTTGCCGAACAGGAGAAAATACAAGTAACTTGTTCGCAGAAAGTATACAATGAGTCGACATTTATGTCAACCCATCGCTCAATTTTCTATTTTATTTAGAGTTATACTTGGTCGTCTTCAACCACAGTCTCTGGTGGATTTTCAAGCAATTCAGGCTTTAAGAATAACCCTGTATAATATTTTAATGATTTTGAAAGATAAAATCCATCCGCTATTCTCTCATCTGCAACAAATCTAAATTTCATAACCTTCTTTTCAATAACGTTTCCATCTACTCCCATTGTCCTAACCTTTCTCCTAGTTCCCATAGCAATAAAGAGCGATGTTGTCCCCCAATCATAAACATGGTGATAAATCGGGTCAGCACCTATAGACCCCATATTTGTTAAAAACACGCTTGTATGAAATGGGCTAACTTCATGAATTAGTTTTGGTAAGTGTCCATGAAAATCAAGCCATGTAAGCATATTTATTGTGAAACTTAATAATGTTCTTGGCAAACGATTTAATACTCCAACTACCTTATCCATTCCATTTGAGGTATCTGTGCCTTTGTTATCAGAAATTTCTTTTCTTATTTGTTCATTTACCTCGCTAAGTGTAGCCTCTGGCTTAAATCTAAATTTTACTGCTGTGCCTTCAGTATCAATATTAAGTTCTTTCTTTACAACCATAGATATTCTTATTTCATCTCTTGCATATAGCCTTCTGCCAGCAACAAAACGATTAATTCTCGGGTATTGAGATAAAGTTCTTACCATCGCAGTTAAAACATAATCAAGTGGGCCTATATCAATCCCCTGTTTCCTTTTCTCTCTAATAGCTTCATCTATTTTTGTAAAATCAATTTCCGCATCAAAAAAGACTTGGGAATCGCTTCTATTTTTCATAAGATATGGCACTATTATATTTATTGGATCACTCTTTAGTACCCTTCTTCCATCGTATCTGTCTCCCCATTTTTTCTTTCTCATAATACCCTCCGAAACACATTACTTAATACAATTTTTTGTATAATTCCATGCATCTCTACACATATCTTCAAGAGTCCTCGTAGCTTCCCAGCCAAGCTCCGTCTTGGCTTTTGTGGCATCAGCATAACAAATCGCAATGTCTCCGCTACGCCTTGGAGCGATTTTGTATTTTATTTTAAGATTATTTGCTTTTTCAAATGCATTCACTATGTCTAGAACTGAATAGCCTTCACCAGTTCCAATATTATATATATCTGTTCCTTGCATATTTCGTAATTTTTCAAGAGCTTTCAAATGAGCAATACTTAGGTCAACCACGTGTATGTAATCTCTAACGCCTGTACCATCTTTTGTATCATAATCATTACCAAATACATTCAAGTGGTCTAGCTTTCCAGCTGCCACATAATTAATATATGGCATTAAATTGTTTGGAATACCGTTAGGGTCCTCACCAATTTTTCCACTTTCGTGCGCTCCTACCGGATTAAAATATCTTAGTATTACGCAAGACCAGTCTGGATTTGCTTTAACTAAATCTTGAAGAATTTGTTCTATAAATAGTTTTGTAGTTCCATAAGGGTTAGTTGTAGAAAGTGGGAAATCTTCCTTAATTGGTACCGTTTTTGGACTTCCATACACAGTTGCTGAAGAACTAAACACTATCTTTTTACAACCAAATTTTTGCATCGTTTCAAGAAGTATTAGCGTACCTGTAATGTTATTAGTATAGTATTCAAGCGGCTTTTTACATGATTCTCCAACCGCTTTTAAACCAGCAAAATGAATAACTTCCGTTATTTCATTTTCTTCAAACATTTTTTCAATTGCTTCTCGATCCAATAAATCTGCAACATAAACTTTAAAGTCTTTTCCTGTAATTTCTTTAATTCTATCCGCGACTTCTATTTTGCAATTAGATAGATTATCTACAATTATGATGTCTTCGTTATTCTCAAGTAGTTCAACGGCTGTATGGCTACCAATGTAACCTAAGCCTCCTGTAAGTAATACTGACATATAATCACCCCTTCATTTTTTAGTTTAGCATAGTGCTTTTTCATAGTCTATTGGGCTGGAAATATTTGTAGTGATTTTTTTGCTAAAATATGCTAAAATAGCCTAGAAAGGTGAGATTTATGGACCATTATTATTCAAAAGAACCCACTTCAAAATCTAATGAACAAGAAATTAAATATATTATTAATGGTAGAAACTTCGCATTTATTGTAGACAATGGGGTTTTTTCAAAAGATAGAGTTGATTTTGCTTCTGACTTAATGCTTAAAGCCCTTTTAGAAGAAGATATTCATGGAAGCCTGCTTGACGTCGGTTGTGGATATGGTGTTTTTGGAATTGTACTATCTGCTTTCTTTGATATAGATTGTAAAATGGTAGATATTAATAGTCGTGCAATTGGACTAGCTGAAAAGAATATAAAGCTAAACAAGTGCAAAAAAATAGAAGTTGCACAGTCTGATAGTTTTGAAGCTATTAAAGAAAATGAAATGTACGATGTTATAGTTACCAACCCGCCTATTAGAGCAGGAAAAAAAGTAATTTATGATATTTACTCTAATGCCTATAATCATTTAAATGTAGGTGGTGCTTTCTATTTAGTCATCAATAACAAGCACGGAGCACCAACTACAAAAGCATACTTGGATGACCTTTTTGGAAACTTTGAAGTATTAGACAAAAAAGCCGGTTTTAATGTTATAAAATGTACAAAAGAAGGATAGATTATGATTAACCCCTTTTTTAAAAGCAAAGTGAATAATGGAAGAAGTTTTTCTTCACAAGAAGTCTTAGCTATGATTGAACAATTAGCAAATGAAGTGGCAGGAAAAAATGGCTTTTTGCATATATCAAAAGATACTAACGCATTCTTTAGAGAACATTTTGCCTCTATCATTTCAGCAATGCCCGATATGGAATTGCATACACTTTTTTATTCTGCAACAAAGAATAATAAACTTATAGAGACTTTTTATTCTTTACTATATGACATTTCCGAAACATTTGAAAGAAGAATTTTAGCGCCTTCTTTTAGAGTGGAAAGAGCAGCATATTATAAAAGGCTTATTACTGACAAAAATGCCAAGCCAAGCGATTTTGATAGAATCATTATACACTTGATAGACCTTGGTCAGATAGGTTTCATTAACGCTCATATCCAAAGTATTGCTGAACAGACCTCGACTCCTATTAGAACAATGAACCTTCTTCGAAATAATGGTATTGATATTTCAAAGTACATACCCATAATAAATGAAAGAAAACTAGATATAATTTGTGAATTAAGTTCACAAATTCCTGACATAGATGTTTCCGAGAGCCGAGATTCACTTGAAACAATTACTATGTTGGTAGATGAAGTGCTAAAGCCTCAGAAACTACAGTTTTCAGATTTACAATTTATTAGTAAAGGTGGGTATAGTTGTGCATTCATAGCTGGTGATAAAGTAATTAAATTTGGCCTTCCACAAGCAAAGTACAGCATACCTAGAAATTCAAAAAGATTTATTCAGCCTCTTGTAAGACACCATTTCGATATTATTAGCCAAGGAAAACCTAGTAAACTAAGCTTTGAAATCACAGAATTATGTGATACTCAAACTGAAGTTTCAAAAGAAGAACTTTATCAAATATATAAAGATGTTAGAGATCAAGGCATGGTATGGGGAGACTGCCATTATGTAAATGTCGGGAGATTAAAAAAGGATAACATTGTACATCATCCTAGTATTAAAGGCGTTAAAAAAGCCCACCATACTAATGTTGGCATAGAAGAAGCAAATGATGTTGAGGTTCTTCCAGCTGGAGAACTTGTCATACTAGACTTAGATTTCATTTTTGATGAAAGCGACCCAAAACTTGCACAGGCTGGTTTAACATCTATTGAAAAGGAGTTTGAGGAAAGATACAGAAGAGAAAAAGTAAGAAAGGCTATTGACATTGAAAAAACACCAGAAATAGAGCCAGAAACTCCAAATCAAAATATTTCTGGGGATGAGCGAGAATAAAGACAAGTAAAATGATAAAATCACTTGACATGTCTTATTTGCATATTTATAATAATACTTGTCTTTAAATAACGCAGGTATGGTTCAATGGTAGAACTTCAGCCCTCCAAGCTGAAGACGCGGGTCCGATTCCCGCTACCTGCTCCAGAGTGTCGCAAGCGATTTCGTTTGCGATTTTTTTATGGGCTTTTAGATATCCCCGTAATTCACCAAATAAATGGTATCACTTTATACTTAACCTTCTCTTTATATTCCTTATACCCTTCCAATTCCTTTTCCAGTATCTCTTCCTCATTCTTTATTCTTTTCGCTATTATAATCGGATAAACTAAGAATATCACAAACGATATAATTGAGCCTAAAATAAGTGGCATCATCAAAAACAATAATATTGTTGATCCATACATAGGATGACGCACAATGCCATATAATCCCGTATCTATCACCTTTTGATTTTTTTGCACTTCAATCGTCCTAGACAAATATTGATTTTCTCTTAATACCTCACCATACAAAACGTAAGAAATAACAAAAATAATTGAAGCAGCAATAACAACTGCATTAGGTATTTCAATCCAATTGTATCTATAATTTAATCCAGCAGTGACAAAGCCTGCTATAAACATTAATCCACTCAGAAACACAACAATCTTTTGAGTTGCGACTTTCTCCTTTGCATCTAATCTCTTTTTTAGTAGCTCTGGTTTTTTTACCATTAAAATGATTCCAGCAATAAACATTGGGATAAATAATAGCCCCATAAGAAGCCATGCATTCCAATATTCAAGCGAACCTGCAGGAACAAATAATAAAGCTCCTGTCAAAATGACTCCCACCATATATTTTATGATTGCCTGAAAGAATAGTTTTACATCCATATAGCTCTCTCCTATTCATTTTATTAATGTTATTATATCATACATTCCCCCAAATCGATTGATTTATCCCTATTTTTGTGATACCATGCACTCGTCAAACATATTACTATTTTAGGTGTACCTATATGCGCTTTGAAAGGAGTGTCACTTTATGAAACGGATCCATGCATTTTTCTACACTAAAGGACGCTTTGGAAGGAGAATTCGAGAGACCTTAGATACCGACACCGAATTCTTGTACTCGCTAGGACACTACCCGACCAAAATTCAAGAATCAGATTTGCCGGAATACTATTGCAGAATTCATAGTAGAGCAATTTGGTACATGGAAGGCTTCGTTAGAACGGCTGGTGTGAAATATATTGAGTATAGTTTCGTGGATGAAAATCACTTGTTCAAAGACGACTATATTTATATTTCATATGATAAGCCAATTCGTGCCGAAGTTACTAGTTGGGGGCATGTTGATTACT
>JAEEGL016894767.1_pt1 | contig 10557 bp, 2 predicted proteins | sample 9134231 | NCBI WGS metagenome assembly JAEEGL01 (sample SAMN16246548, study PRJNA631951) | gut metagenome | biome: gut microbiome; feature: rumen; material: fiber-attached | host: Bos | place: Iran: Karaj | collected 2018-10
ACTTTCAAGACAAAGCAGCGTTGGATATACCCTTCCGGGTCAAACACTGCGCGGTCGCGGTCGAAGGGTGAGACGCCGTCGCCGTATTCGAGATACAGCAAAGCCTTGGCCGCTCTGTAATAATACGTGGTGTTGTCCTGCAAGTCGGCATAGATGCTGGGGAAGTAGTCGGACACCAAGGGGTTGGGCACATTGCTCGGTCCGTTGTACAGGCTATACAATGCCACCTTGGCCAGTTGTGCGCGAGTGATGCTGATGTCGGGCTCCAGGTTGTAGTCTATACCCTCCACGATGTCCAGATTGCAAAGGTATTGTGCGGCATCATACATCTGGCTGCCGTAGTCGCCGCAGCTGCTCGACGTGCAGTCGTCGAAACAATCTCCCGCGCCGGTCGTGAAATGCCAGATAGGCCCTGTGGTGGAATTGTTCTGCTGGTCGTATGCAATCACCCTCCAATAATAGGTCTGACTGCCATTCAATCCTGTCAGCATAGTCGAAGTGCCCGTGCCCCCGACATGATTCGACAAACTGGAAGACGACGTGCCATAAAAGAGATCGTACCCGATGCTGCCCCCCTCCGGGTCGGTGCAGGTCCAGGAAAGTGTAGGGCTGGTCGAAATGCCTGTCGCCCCATCGGAAGGGGAAGGATTGCTCGGCGTGGTAGGCGGATCGTTCGATACTGTGGTGAAATTCCATATGGGTCCCGTGACCGACAGGTCGTATTCATCATAAGCTATAATTCTCCAATAGTACTTCTGCCCTTCCGACAAACCTGAAACATAAGCCGAAGTGCCGCTTCCCGACCGATACAAGGACATGCCATTCAGGGAGGTTCCGAGATAGAGTTCGTATCCGACATCATCCCCGTCAGGATCCGTGCAATCCCAATAGAAAGTCCTGCTTGTGGCGATTCCAGTGGCACCACTGCTGGGGTTGGGGTTGCTTGGGGTGTTTGGCGCACTGTTGCCGGATGTCAAGGTGGTAAAGGTCTTGTCAGAGCCATAAGAGACACCATAATTGCTCACCGCTTTGATCCTGAAGTGGTAGGTCGTTCCCGGTGACAACCCGGAAACGGTGATCGAAACCGGAACGGCTTCAAAAGCCACGTTTAATGTGCCTGCCTCCGAATTATTGCCATAGCTGGTAGAGGTGCCGTAATTGAAAACATACGCCACTTGGGAGCCATTCGGATTGATAGTGGCACGCAAAGTGGCCGAATTGGCCGTGACGTTTGTGGCGGACAATGTTGTTGCAATAGGAGGGTCTCCCCTGTTCGGCTGTTCGACCCAATCCTCCGATTCGGTCGCGATAGAGATCAAATTCTCAAAAGGATCTTGTGCATTCACTTTCCCCATCCCAGCCAACAGCAGGACAAGCAGGGCGGAACGCATCACCCTTTTCATGCATGATGTTTTCATTTTCATGGTATATAAATATTTATCATTTTTATATCAAATCTCTTCTTTTGTAATGATCTCGCTTTGTCAAGAGGCGAAAGACTTGTCATTCTACTCCCCTATCACCAGCTCCTTTTGTACCGAGTCCTTCGAAATGTATACATAGCCTTTTCCAGGCTGTAGTGAGCCAAGCGTGCCCTCCCACGACGTGCCATTGAAGACGGCGAAGCCCTCGTCTTGCGAGATGACCTTGTCGCCTGCGGCAGGTGAGAAGTTGGCGAAGGCTGTGTCGATTGGCTTTGCTGAGCCGATAAAGCCGAACCAGTTCTCACCTGGGTTGATGGTGATTGTGGCCGAGGTGATGGGAACACCTAATAAGGAGAGCGTGCAGGCGGTGTCGGTTTGAATCCTGTACATTTGGCCGGGAGTGATACTCTGCAAATCGCCTGACCAAGAACCGTCATTTTGTTGTGCCGATCCTGAATCTTGCGAGTCGATGCGAATGCCCTTTGTTCCAAGCGTGGTTTCCATCAGGCTTAATAAGGTTTCCCTCTCCACGGTGGGAGCCCACCAGTTCCAGCCTTCAAAAAGCTCGATGGATTGGGCAATATACACCTGCGTCACCGTCATGCCCGTACGGTTGCCCAAGACGTCGTAGGCAAACTCCACCCGCTGCCCGCTGGGGTAATCCACCTTTACGAGGCGGTTGAGACTGTCGTATTCATAAGTGGTGGTGTATTGCGCTTTTGCCATGCTCCATGTTAGGCAACAGCATACAATGGTTATTATTTGGATTATTCTTTTCATCATGGCCTCCTTTCTATCTTTTCATCCTTTCGATCAGCATATTCCTGAGATGCTCATACCGTTTCATCTTTTCCTGCATATAGGCTTTCTTCTTCGCGTATGCCCGTTTCTGCAGCAAGTTCTTTGAAACCGTTTGATGTGTTTTGTTAAAAATGTTATTTGCTGGAAGGGGTGTGCCGTTTTCCAAATAGAGCGCATAATCAAGGAAATCCATAATATGCGAATCCGGATTATACGGAGAACGTATTTCAACAATGTAAGTCACACGGTCTGTATAAGAAATGACGGAGCGCCATTCGTTGGATGACGTGCCTGAATTTCCTTGATTTTGTCGGGAAAAGGCAGCAGCATTTCTTTTATTTTGTTCTAGTATTCTATCATATTCCGCTATTTTACGGTCCAAGTAATCTATGGCTAGATTACCAACAAAGTCAATAGCAGTAATAACTAATCCTACCTGAGGACTAATTACTTTGGTTGCACCTAAAATAGTTGAACCTCCAGAGACAACCCCTTTTCTCACTGCTTTACCATATTCTTGATCCGCGACATCCACCGCAATATCTTTAGCAGTATTAACTGTAGCCAAATACGATATCGATTCGCACACTACATCTGTTATATGACCACTCGGATCTATATTCATTATAGGATTATTGTCGGCATACGGATACAAATTTGTACTCCAGATCGGATCTTCGCTGATGAATCTACCTATTGAGGGATCATAGAACCTGGCTCTCATATAATACAACGTTGAATCATCATACATTACGCCCTTGTTTCCCACATAGCGGAAGGGGTTGAAATCCGTTTCTTCGCTTTGCACCAAATTACCCCAGCTGTCATACTGGTACCGATGTGTGACAACCGCATCCTCCGTGTCGTCCACCATGGCGACTACGCTTCCGCGATAGTCTGAAACATAGTATTCCGTTTCGGCATTAGGTTTGATTCTGGAAACTAGGCCTTTACCATAAACGTAATAGCATTGGATCTCGTTGCCTTGCATTTCCATCAGGACATTGGCACCATTCTCAACATCCATGACATAGTTGCAGGTCACTCCGTTTCGGCTCATGCTACGGCGTATACCCAGGCCGTCATATCCGTACGACAAGCTATTGTTACCCATATAGTAGCTCAGATTATCTTGAAGGTCAAACGAATAAGTGTCGGAACCTTTCCTTGTCATATTTCCATTATAATCATACTCGAAATCCAATGCACCAACCGATTGCAACCGGTTACCTAAATCGTATGTATAGGTCTCGTCGACCAAAGGCATGATGGGGAATTGGCTATAAGGCTCGTTGATCGTTTCGGCTAGATGGTTCCCGTTTTTGTCCAAATCGAATGAATAAGACGCGACAACTGTGCCATCTGCGCGTACCGTGTTAAACCCCTCTTCCCTGCCGAAAGCATCATAAACGTAGGTGGTAACCATCTGATTCGGATATTCCACATAATCCAGCTGTCTGTTGGGCCTGTAATGATACTGCGTGACGTTATGGTTCCAATCCTCCACCGTGGTCAACCGGTTCAACGCATCATAGCCATAGTTTACCTCCAAATCTCCGGGATAGATGATTTTAGTCATGTTGGAGTTGTTGTCGTAGGCGTATCCGACAGTTTGCCCATCGTAGGCCACAGAGGCTACACGGCCCAATGCGTCGTACGTGTAGACAATGGCTTTGCCGTTTCTTGCAACCGATTGCAATTGCCCGTCAGGATAATAGTTGTAGGTAGCAACGCCGTTGCTCGTGATCCTTCCCTTTTCATCGTAGGTATAGGACAAATCATCACCATTAGGACTCGTGTAGGTTTTTATCGAGCCGTCCTCGTTATAGGTATAGTGTTTACTGATCCCTTGGAAACTCTCAGATAGCAGCAAATCATTATCATTGTCGTAGGTATAGGTCGTCGCCACACCTTTGGCATTGATGATGGATGTCAGGTTTTCATTTTTGTCGTATTCATAGGTGGTGATATTCCCCATGGGATCGGTCTCGCTAATCAGATTGTCGCACACGTCGTATTCAAAGGTAGTAGTCCTACCCAAGGCATCCGTCAAACTGATCAACCTGCCAGCCAAGTCATACTCATGTTGCTGCGATAGCTCCAACTCCGGAATGGATTCTGAAATGCAATTGCCGTAGGCATCGTAATCGTATTCCGAGGTCACACCTATAGGATTTACTATGGTGGCAATTTGGCCAAACGCGTTATAGGTATATTGTATTTCATTGCCCAGGGCATCCACGACACGGGTCAGATTGCCATCTGTATAGTAATAATGCGTGGTGTTGCCATTGGCATCGGTAAATGAGACTGGGTTATTATTGTCGTCGTATTCCGCTTCCTGAACTATGGTAAGCCTACCGGCAGCAGTGGTTGTTTTGGTGATATTGGCATTGTCGTCATATTCATAGGATATGGTGATTCCTTTGATATTGTCACGGAGTTCGGTCAACAACGTGGGATCACTGGGGTGGGAATAAGTCCTTTGTAAATCGGCAACACCGTTCATCGTAACGCTGACGGGATTCCCATAACGGTCGAACTGATGATTCACGGTCACCGTCCTGCTCTCATCAATGGCTTCCGTCAAAGTAGTGGAGTATGAAACATTGGGGTTGGAATAGTCTGGATAGTGTGAAATCGTGGTGGGAATGTCGTCATTGTGTTGTGTGCTTACCAATTTCCTTTGCTCATACTGGTTCTTGATGATATTACCTTTAGGCAGAACGATACTGTCCAACAGATGTTCATACCTGTGCTCATTGTTTTGATAATAGTAACTGACGCTATCGCCTGCTTGGTTGTAGTATTTGACCAAGTTGTCGTCTTCCACTTCAAAAGTGACGCTTCTGTTCAATGGGTCGGATACAGACGAAAGATAATTGGTTCCCGCTTGGTAGGAGAAAGTCAAACTCCTGTTGGCGGGTTCAGTGACCGAAACAAGTCTTGGAGTCCTGTTTATTCCCTCTTCATATTCCAGTGTCGTGGCATTGCCGTTCCTGTCCGTGATAGAGGTCAACATATAAGGGCAGGTCACGGTGTCATAGAGTTTCTCGAATACATACTCCATTTGCGACTTGTCTTTGAACTGATACTTTGTGTCGGATAGCTTTCTAAGCGTGCTGTAAACGCCTTTTGTTATGGGTGCCGGATACTCAGGAGCATTTTCATTGTCAAAAACCATGATGCTCCCATCCGCAGACACCAGTATCAAACAAGGTGCTGCCAGCTCGTTTCCGTAATCATCCAAAATCTCTTCCGTATTAATCATATAGGCGTTGTAGGAATGACTCCACCCCGAACCTAACGGGTTGGTGGGAAGTAATTGGTTGGGCAGTTCGGTCATAAACGAACTATAGAAATAACTGAATCCCATGCCCATGCCCGCTCTTCCGGGAATATCGAAACATGCTTTTGAGGTATAATTGTAGTTTCCCACTTCATCGCCTAAAATTGACGAAAAGTTATAAGGTGTATAGTTGCCCGGCACGAAGAAATCGGATTCCAACAAATAGTTTGAGTTGTTAACAGAAGGAATGTCTTGACTGGTCAATATATGATGCAACCACACAAAAGCCTCAGCCCTAGTACATTTTTCTTCAGGACGGAAATTATCATAGGTGTCATCTATAATCCCTAGAATTGCAGCTGAATTAACATATCCATAAAGTTTCATAGTGGGCGGAACGTCATCAAAGATTTGAAGTCCATTTTCGGTAGGAGGAATGTTGAACGTCTCCATTAAAGCCTTAATGACGTATATCCTTTCAATTTCTCCGTTAGGATTGAAATTCATCTTGTTCCTGTCGAAAGGAGCCACACCGTCACCATACTCCAAATAGGACAAGGCTTTGGCATACCTGTAGTAATAGGTGTTGGTCTTTTGCAAGTCGAGAAAAGGGCTGGGGAAATGGTCGCTGACAAGCGAAACATCATGATTAAACAAGCCGAGGTAGGCGACCTTTGCCAATTCCGAGCGTTTGATGTTTTGGTCTGGCATCACTTCACATTGATAGCCAGAGACGATACCTCTATTGCACAGAAACATGATTTCATCGTACGCCCAGTATTCATTGTCTATATCCGTAAACCCACAGTTTGAGAACACTTTGATGTAACCATTAATGAAGTTGGCCTCAAACACGTTGCCGTCAATGTCAGCTACCTCACAGCTGGCAGTCTGCCAACTGTTGGTGGAGTTGCCGCCCGAACTGTCGAAACGGAGGCTGAGCAGCTTGCCGTTGCCGATGTTCAATGGATAGCCTGAGGCATAGGTAATATAAATCCTGCCCATCGTTTGGTTGAAGACGAAATTGTTGTCATCGATGGCACTGTTGAGGTCGAAATACTCTAGATAACGCAGGTAATTGGTGTCGTAGTCCAACACCAAAGAGAAGGCGCCAATGTTATTGAAGTAGTCGACTACGATGTCCTGCGACACCTCACCCGTACAAGGCCATTCGGCATTCTCAGCCTTGACTATGGGTTGCGTGATGTCAACAGTTAACTTGGCAAACTCAGAATAGACAGGACTGCCACAAGTGCCTGTTACCTTACAACGAAAGTAATAATTGTTCATTGCCGTGTTGGTATTTCGGACCGAAAGTGTCCTTGTTCCCACATTGGCATAATGTTCTCCATTCTGCAAGTCAGTCCACGAAGCCCCGTAGTTGGTGCTCACCTGCCATTGATAACCTATTCCCTGTCCACTGGCATTGATGCTGAAAGAAGTGTTTTGTCCTGCATAGACACATTGACCTTCGGGCTGGCTGGTTATGTTTGGTAAGCTATAAATGGTGGCATTGGCATTATTAAACGTCATCGTAATAGACGTACCGTCGGGCATGGCGTATTCGCTATTAGCGGCATCCCAGGTTAGGCTGCTGCTGCCTGTCACGCCCGTAAACTGAATTTGCAGCAAGGTGCCGCTACCGATGCTCACACCTTGTGTGGAATACCAGGAGACATAGACCTTGCCGTTGGATGCATTCGCTAAAAGACCCGAGCCCAATGCGGTGTTTACATCCGTCACACCTTCAAAGGTCAAGATGTCGGGATTGTAGTTCAAAGCCAACGAAACGGCGCCCACATTGTTGAAATTGCTCACCGTCACGGGGCAATTGAACACAGTTCCGGGACAGGCCGAAGCGCCACTGATGGACGTATGTATGATGTAGTTGACGGTCAGCGTTGCAGCAGCGGAATAGGCACAAGGCTCGCAGGTGCCACACACCACGCAACGGTATTGGTGGCCATTCATCGCTACGGTGACATTGCGGACGGTGAGCGTTTTGGTGGCGACGTTGGCGTAATAAGTGCCGTTGACACAGTTGCTCCAGTTATAGCCGCCATTGGTGCTCACCTGCCAGGTGTAGGAGATGCCTTGACCACCGGCGTTGATGCCAAAAGTAGTGCTGTTGCCTTCGTAGATAGAACGGCTTACAGGTTGCGAAGTGATAAACGGGGCGTTGTACACCGTCACCGAGCCAGACGAGTAGGATGACGAGAGGACATTGCCCATCGGGTCGCTGTATTCGCATTGCGTTGTGTTCCAAAGGAAAACGGAGTTGCCCGGCGTGGATTCAAACAAAAGCTCAATCAAAGTGCCTGAGCCGATGTCCAAAGAGTTGCCCGAACCAGCCCAAGTGAAATAAACGTTGCCATTACTGGCGTTCACCTCATATTCAGTTTCATGCATACCCGAATTAACGTTCTGGTAGCCCACATACGTCAAGTAATTGGTGCTGTTGTAACCAAGTGACAAGGAAAGGGCTCCCACATTGTTGCAGTTGGTCACCGTGATAGGAATAGCAAAAGTCATGTTGGGACACGAAGTAGTGCTTCCCGCCGTGGTGACGATGGTGGTCTGCCCAACATATAAGGTGGCGGCGTTGGAATAGGCCGGCGGATCGCACGTGCCACTCACCATGCAACGGTATTGGTTGCCATTCATCAGTTGGGTGACATTGTTGGCCGTCATCCTGTACGTTGTCACGTTGCTGTATGCCGACCCGTTGGTGAGATTGCTCCACTCGCTTCCCCCAGCTGGCTTGACCTGCCATTGATAGGTGATTGATGTGCCCGAAGCACTCACTTGGAAAACGGCGTTGTTGCCCGCCGTGGTGGTGACATTGCTCGGATGTGAGCTGATGGTGGGTTGTGCATATACCGTGACAGAACCGTTGCTGTAGTTGGATGCGATGGGGTTGCCCACCTCGTTGGCATACTCGCAGTTTTGGGTATCCCAGGTAAGGTTGCTGCTGCCGTTGGTGAGGCCTTCAAACTTGATGAACAACAAGGTGTCGCCTATGTTAATTGGAGAGGTGGAATACCACGAGATATAGACCTTGCCATTGCTGGCATTCACCAACACACCGGTGATGGCGGGGATGGCGCCCACATCGTCAACAAAGCTTAGCTTGGTGTTGTCGTAGTTGAAGGCCAGGCTGATGGCTCCCACGTTGCGCATGGTGTCCGACACCGAAACGAGGATGTCGACCTCGGAACCTGGGCATACCGTTCCGCTACCCAGTTGCGTAGTCACTGTCGCTCGTGCCAGTGAAGGCACGAGAATACAGCAAGCACATATTATGCTATAAAACCATTTTTTCATCGTTCAATAGATTATCATTCAACAACCATCTTGATCACTTTCACCACGTCACCGTAGGTCAGACGGCAGTAGTAGACGCCAGCAGCCAGCTGGCTACTGTTCAGCTCCACCTGGTGCATACCGCTCTCTTGGCGTTCGTTGAGCAGTTGCGCCACCTGAGTGCCCATGGCATTGTACACCGTCAGCGTCACTGCACCGTCGGCAGGCAACGAATAGGCCAACGTGGCTTTGTCCTTCATGGGATTGGGATAGACCGTAAGCGAGAAGTTGCCTTCGGTCACGTCGTTGATGCCCATGGTGGCAGTGACCACTGCTGGCATGGTGATGATGGCGTCGGTGTAGGCTGAGCCTTCTCCGTCTGCGAGTTCTGAATCGTTGTTCAGGCCGAACACGATAGGTTCGTCAAGCATGCTGAGGTCTTTGGTTGTCACGCTGATGTTGAGCAACAGAGCATCGTCGTCAAGTGCCAGCGGCGTGAGGTCATACCAACTAATGTTGAGTCTTCCCTCTTCGGCTCTGTACATGAAGTTACCGTTTTCGGTGCCAAAAGAGACATTACCAATTTCAACATACTCCTCAGGATAAGTGAGGCACAATGAGGCGGCGCCTAAAGTACTGACGTTTTTCACCATGACAGGAAGGATAAGCTGCTGATGGCTCTCGGCCATGAGTTCGCCTTCTTGCAGCAGTTGAACACCACCGTCACGCGAGGGGTTGAAACTGCCATTCACATCGCCAAACAAAAGGATGTTCAGTTCGCTCTCAAAGTCATTGCCCGAATAGAAGAATGCATCGCCGGTGAATTGGACATCGCCTGCAGGGAACGTGGAAATGGATTCAATGGAACGGCGTTGGATGAGCAAGGCATCAGTGCCGTTGACCGTGTTACTCAGATTGACATCGGCAGCACGCAGCTGTGCACCTTCCAACAGTTGTTGTTGTGTGAAATGAAGCATAACCAGCAAGGCATCCGTGGAATTGATTTGGTTTGCAGATATACTATCCAATTCACATCGGGAAGCCACATTGATGTCAAGGTTGTTGAAGTTGAAATAACCGTTGCTATTGGTAGTTGCTTGATACAAAGTGTCATTTTGGAAGTCCTTGATGACAATGGTACGATTAGCCAAAGGCTTGCTAGTGTTGCCATTGTAATACAGATGACCGCTCCAGTTGAATTCCTCTTCACCAATGGGGAGCCATGAATTAGGTTTGATGTCAATGCGGCCTTTGGAACTGTTTTCAGTCTTGTCAAACACCAGCTCCCTATCAATATAAACGCTGTCGATAGAACCGAAGAAGTTGTAAGGCATGCTGACGTTGGCCGAGCCGTTTTGATACACCTCGTAGCCGCCATTGCCGCCGTTGTTACGATAGATGCTGCAGCCGTTAGTGTAGTTACCGCCTACGGCAGGATTGCTGCTGCCTTCCAGATAAATGCCATATGAAGCGTTGCCCTTAATAATGGTACGTTTTATTGTAGGAGAAGAATTGATTATTTGTAAACCTTTGCCATTAGAACTAAGTAATTTGCAGTTTTCAATTAAAGAAGGTTGGTTGGTATTGTCAAGTTTCAAGTTGTAATCATTGCCATTTTCAATGATACAGTATTTCAGCACAGATTCTTGTCCCGAGAGATTATCACTGTAATCATGGAAATATAGACCGTTCCACCCCCCTGATTCCTCATTAATAGATGTAAAGGTTATAGGAGCATCA
>JAEEGL017030359.1_pt1 | contig 10557 bp, 3 predicted proteins | sample 9134231 | NCBI WGS metagenome assembly JAEEGL01 (sample SAMN16246548, study PRJNA631951) | gut metagenome | biome: gut microbiome; feature: rumen; material: fiber-attached | host: Bos | place: Iran: Karaj | collected 2018-10
ATTAAAAGAAATTTTTTTATTGTTTATTATTACATTATTAATAATGTTAATATAAAAAATATTATTATTATTATTATTATTATTATTATTAATTTCGATGATTTTATTGTAAATTAAAATAGATTTTTTAATTAAAATTAATAAAATATTATTTTCTTCATTTTCAGTTTCGAATAATAAATTAATATTATTATTATTATTATTTAAAGATTTTGTAATAATTCCAAATAGAAAATTATTATTAATTTCTTTAAAAAAATGAATGTTTTCTATTAATAATTTGCTTCCGATTTTTTGAATATAAAATCTGAATTTTTTTTTATTGAAATAATAATAAAATTCATCTAATTTATTTTCATTAATATTATTATTATATAAAAAATTAAAAATATTTTTTAAAACTTTTTTTTGATTGTCATTTAATAATTCATTATTACTAATGTTTTTATTAAACGAAATGTTTGAATAATTTTTACTTGATAATTTATTTTCAATTGTTAAATCTTCATCATCATTTTCTTCATAAGTTTTTAAATTGAATAAAAAAGTTAATTTTAAATTCAAATCATTTAAAATAAAATTAAAAGGATTTTTTTTTTCTAATAATTTTTCATTAATTGAATAATTAAAATCTGCTTTAAAAAATTTATTTTCATTTTCATTATTATTTTCTTTATTTTCAATAATAATTTCATTAAAAATATTAAAATATTTATTTGAAATTTCATTGATTGTTTCGTTTGGATTGTGAATGTTAAAATTAATGTAATTTTTTTCTGCGAATAATTTAATTTTTTCTTTGTTTCCGAATAAAATTTCTTTAAATTCATTGTTGAATTTTTCTTTGTATTTTTCTTTTAAATTAATAAGATTATTAAAATCATTAATGAATTTTTCTTTTGGATTTTTTTCAATTAATTTCGATAAATTTAAATTAAAATCAACAATTTCGATTTTTTTTTCTTTTTTTACATTTTTTACTTTTTTTTCTTCTTTATAAAATAATCTATTCACATTCTTTTTTTTTTTATCTTTTTTACTAACAAAAATTTCATCTAATTTTTTTTTCACTTTTTTTTTATTATTATTATTATTATTAACATTTTTATTAAAATCATCAATAATTTCATTTTTAATATTATTTTTCATATTATTAAAATCTTTAATAAATTCTTCAGCCAAATTTTTCATAATATTAAAACAATCTTTCAAAACATTAATTTCATTACAAATGAAATTCAAAATTTTATTTAAAATTAAGCCTAACAAAGAATAAAAAGGTTCAATTAAATAAAAATCATTATTTTCATTAGAATTTTCAATTTCGTTGTTAAATTCAATTAATTTTAAATGATAAATTAACATATTTAAAAATAAAATTTCAAATTGTTTGTAATTTTTAATGTGTTCTTTAAATTTAGGCAATTTTTTAATGTTGTTGTATGTTAAAGGTTCATTTATAATTTTTCGAATTTCTGTTAAAATTTTTAATAAAATTTCTTCTTTTAAAAGTAAATTTTTTGGAATTGTAAAATTAATGTGTTTTTTTTCAAAGAAATTTTCGTAATTTTTTGTATCAAAAAAGAATTTTTTTGAATAAATTTCAATTTCGTTGTTATTTTCATTTTCATTTTGAATTAAACCTAAATTTAATATTAAATTTTTTTGGAAAATTTTGTTTTCATTTGAAGTAATTTCAAATGAATTTAATAAATTATTATTAATTTTAAATGTCATAAAATACAAACTTTGAGTTAATAAAATAATTTTATTTAAAATATTATTATTATTATTATTATTAAAATTATTATTTTCAATTGGTTTTAAATTAATATTAAAATCATTAAACGGATAAATTTTAATTTTCAAAATGAATTTTTGTTTAACATTTTCATTATTTTTATTATTATTATTATTATTAATAAACGAATTATTATAAAATTCATTTTTATTTTTAATATATTTAATATCCGAAGGTGAAATTATTTTAATTTCATTTCCTTTTAAATAAATTTTATTTTTATTAATTTCATTGTCTAATTTTAAATTAAAATACGTTCCATAATTAAAAATATTATTCATATAAGAAGAAGATTTTAAATTTTTATAACCATGTTCATCACTAACAATAATTAAATCATTATTTAAACTATTATTAACATTTCCATTTAATTCTAATTTAATTTCCACACAAAAAACATTTTCGCTTTTGAAATTATTATTTTCATTTTCATTGTTTTCATAATCATTTAAATTTGGGTAAGGAACATTTAAATCAATTGAAGTCATTTCGTTTGAAGTTAAAATAAATTCATAGTTAATTTCTTTTGAATAAATTATTCCTGGTTGTTTAATGTCGGTTATTTTGTATTTTGAAAGGAAATTTTTGAAAAAAATGATGATTTTTTTTAAATATGAATCTATTGATGTTAAAATGTTTAAGGAAAAATAAGGAAATTTTGAATATAATGAATATAAAAATGTTTGAATGATGTTTAATAAATTTGTTGAGTAAAATAAATTAATGTTTTCTTCTTGACAAAAAAGTAAAATTAAAGAAGAAATTTTATCGTAATAATTTTGATAAATTGAATAAATGTTATTTTCATTGAATAAATTTATTATTTCTTCTTTTTTTGATGATACTTGATTTTCATTTAAATTATTAAAAAAATTATTAAAATTAATTTTTTCTTGAATTAAATTATTAATATCGCAAATGCACAAAATTTGAAATTTAAATAATAAATTAATAATATTTTTATTATTTTTATAATTATCAATCACAAAATTTTTAAATTTTTCATACAAATTTTTATTATCAAATTGAAAATAATTAAAATAAAGTAAATTTTTTTCAATAGGAATTGATTTTAAAATATTATTCAATTTCGTTAATTTTTTATCAAAAGAAATTCCTTTATAAACAACATTTGAATTATTATTTTTTTCATTAGAATTTTCATCAAAATCAAATTTAATTTCATCGAAATTATTAAAATTTTTATAAAAAATATTATTTTCAAAAAAAATGTAATAAAAAGGAATTTGATAATTTTTCGCATTAAAAAAATAAATTTTTGGCTTTAAAATCAACCGAAATTTATTATTTTTTATTATCGGATGCGCTTTAAAACATTTAACAACATTAATTTTATTGAAATTGTTAATAATAAATAAATTTTGATTAGTAAAATCGAGTTTAATTAAAATTGAAAGAAAAAAAGATTTTTTAAAATAATTTTTTAATATTTTTTGTTCTAAATTAATAATATTTTTATTTTCATCTTCAAATGAAATTTTTCTTTCTTTTTGATAATTAAAAAGTTCTAAAAACCATTTTAATTGCGATTCTAAATCAAAATTTAATTCTTCAAAACCTTCACAAATTATTAATAAAATAATTTCTTTTATTTTTTCTGAAGTTTTTTCATTAAAAAATAATTTTTTTAATAAATTATTCAAATTTGTAATTTTTTCTAAAAATTTCGATTTTTTCGTTAAAATTAAAGCATCGTTGCAATTCGACATCCAAAGATAAATTAATTTTAAATAAAATTCTAAACTATCAACATTACAATTTTCATTACAATTTTCATTACAATTTTCATTATTTTCATTACAATTTTTATTATTTTCATTATTAAAATTATTAAAATTATTATTATTTTCATTAATTTTTTTTTCAACTTCTTCAATTAAAAATTGAATTTCATAAATTTCTCCTTTAAATCCGAAAAAAAAATACAATTTATTATCAATAAACGCATCATTACTTTCATTTTTTTTAATAAAATCCATAATATTCAAATCATTATTTTTCTTATAGTTTTTAAAACAAAAACATGTTTTGCTTCTCCAATTTCCAACATTGTACAAATCTAATGTTCCAAATTTATCAGAAAAACATTTTTGTTCAATATTTTGATTATTATTAATAATAAATTTCATTTTAAAATTATTTTTAATTTCTTTACTATAAAAATTCAAAACTTTTTCTTTATTAATTTCAGCTAAATTATTCAAACGATGTTCCAAACTTTTTTTACTTAAATTTATTGTTTTTGGAAAATAAATCAAATCAAAATTATTATCATAATTACAATCATAAGTTAATAACATTAAATATTTCAATAAATAATTCAAATAAAAATTCCAATTTTTATATTTAAAATACGAATCTGGTTTTTTCGCTGAATTTAAAATCGTAACAATTTTTTTAATTTCCACACAAAAATTCTCAAAATTCACAAAATTTAAACAAATTTTCGGCTCAATTTTTAAAAATTTCAAATAATCTTCAGCTAATGAAATAAAAGTATCAACAATAATAATATTAAAAGTATTTAAATTTCTATCTGAAAGAAGAACATAATAAATTTTATTAATATTATCATAAGTACAAACATAATCTTCTTTTGAAATTTCTATTGAATTTGTGATTTTTATTAATGTTCCTTCAAGTTCGTAATTATTATCATTATTATCATTAGAATCATTATTATTTTCATTAGAATTATTATTATTCGTAAATAAAAATTCAATTAATTTCGGATCATTTGGATCTTTAATATTAGAAAATTTTCCTCTTGCGAGTTTTAAATTTCTAAGGAAAATTTCCGCAATATTTTCTTTATTTTTCTTTTTAATTAAATTTTTAAACACTTTCGTTTCATCATCTGTTCTATTAAAAATCACACACGCACCTTCTTTAAATTTGTGCCCAATCACATAATTTTCGTCTATTGTCCAAAACAAAGAATTAAAATTTAAAAGAATGTCAAAATATTTATTTCTAATCATTTTAAAATCTGTTGATTTTTTATTATTGTTGTTGTTGCTATTTTTATTGTCTATTTTTTGCTGAAATAAAACAATCGGTTTTTCGCCCATTAATAATTGATGTTTTATTACATTTTCAGGATTTTCTATTAAAAATTCAGCTGTAGCGATAATATCGAAGTTGTTTTTTAATAAAGCTTTGTAACATTCGGTTTTTGTGTAAAAATGAGAAAAATTTTCGTATAATTCGTTTACTAACGAAATGTGATTTTTGTTGGTGAATATTTTTTCATCGTATTCAATTGGATTTGGATTGAAGTTTATTAAATTAAAATTTATGTAGTTAAATTTGTAATTTTCTTCATCATCTTCGTCTAATAAAATGTTATTAATATCATTTTCATTTTCATTATTTTCATTATTATTTTCATTATTTTCATTATTTTTATTTTCAATATTTTTATTTTCATTATTTTTATTTTCATTTTCATTTTCAATATTTTTTTTACTTTTATGAATAGGCTCAAGCACTAAAGTACTTAAATTATGTCCATCACTCAACAGAATGAAATTTTGATTATATTTCGCAATAGTATTATTATAGCAATTTTTCGGAAAAATTAATTTATATTCATTTTCCACCTTAAAATTTTCCGGATTAATTTCTCTAATGTACCCAAACTCAACATTATTAACATTATTATTAAATTTCTTCTCATCAAAATAATTATTGCTATTATTAATATAATTACTATACGAAATTTTTTGATATATTTTTTTATTGCAATAAACCCACATATTATTATTATTATCTTCATTAGAATTTTGATTCGGTTTGTAAATGTAAACTTTTCCTTTTTCAGTTTCATTCAAACCTGTGCCAATTTTCAATTGACATCCATCGATTCCGTAAATTATTACGTATAAAAACGTTCCATCTGTGCAAATTGAAATATCAGAAGAATGACAATTTCTTTTTGAATAGTATAAAATGCTTTTGCTAATGTTAAATAAATCTATTATTGAATTGCTGCGCATTATTGGAAAAGGCGAAAAATTATTTGATGAAGACAAATTAAAAAGATTTTTAATTGCTGATTTAAAAAAATTATATTTTTCGTCGTTTATTTTTTTCGTTACAATTTCGTTTAAAATATTTTTATTTTTTAATGTTTTTAGAATATCTAAATATTTAAATAAAATTATAAAATCTCCGAAATAAATTAAAAATGAAATAAAAATCATTAAACTTTTTTGTAGATTTTCAATGTCGTTTTTTTCATCGAAAGTTTTTATTTGTTTTATTGCGTCTAAAACGAAATTTTTTTTTATTTTTTCATCGAAAGGTTGATGAAAAATTTTTTCAAATTCAAAGTCATTTTCATTTAATTTATTTATTAATTCGTCTAATGACAATGGCCAATTTGACAATGGTTTTAAACCCGGAAAAGATTCCATTACGATTTCTATTTTTTTCGATAGCGAATATTTTTCTAAAGGCGCGTTTCGAATGAAATTCAATTTGTTGCTGAAAAATTTGTCTTTTTTGTCGAATATGTTAAAAATGTTCTGATGATAATTTATTTGTCTGTTGAAATATTCTTCGTTTGATTTGAATATTTTCTGAAGAGTTTTTGAAAGAAAAATCTTTTTGTTTTTCTTGTTTTTTGAGGTTAGTGAATCTATTAAAAATGATTCGTAAAATGAAGTAGATTTTTTGTATGAAAATGATTTGTTTTTTTGCAAATTTGAATTTTGGTCAAATGGATTGGGTATTGAATTTGATGATTGAGAATTTGAATAAATAAGACTTAAATGATTAATTAATTTTGTGTTGTCTAATAAATCATTTAGATTATAACATGAAAGATTTTTTAATATTTTAAAAAAATCATCTTTGTCCATATTTTATATTATAATATTTACTGATTAATTATATTTATATATTATACACAATATATTATAATTAATATTAAAATTATAATCTTAATTATATTAATCAACTATTTTAAAAATAAAACAAAAAAAAATATTTAAATTTAAATAAATATTATATTTATATACAAATAAAATATTAATAATATTAAATAAAATAAAACTAAAAACAATTTAATTATCTTCATCACTGGACCAATCTTCAAGTGGATCATCTCCTCTTTTTTTCATAATTCTATAAAAATCTTCGAATCCAATATAACCATCTCCATCTTTATCAGCTTCTTCCATAATTTCTTTCAATTCTTCATCGCTTAAATTCTCTCCAATTTCTTGAGCAATTTTTTTAAGATGTCTTGCAGTAATTTTTCCAGTATTTTCAAGATCAAAATATTGAAATATTTTTTGAATATAATCTTTAGTATGTCGATCAGGCAATCGAGGAACAACAATTTCTAAAAATTCATCCATTGTAATTTTTTCTCTAATGTCTTTTCCAAAATCTTTGTAAATGCTTCTTATTTCGTCTTTTGTTATTTTTATGTTTAATGCACTTATTGCCGCCTTTAATTCACGTGCATCTAATCCGCCTTTTTGTTCTGAATCAAAAACATTGAAAGCTTCTTTTACTTCTAAAAGTTGTTCTTCTGAAATTGTTTGTTTTTTTGAAATTTTGCTTGACATTTTTTTTTTTTTGAATTAAATATTTTTTTTATATAATTTATATATTTAAATTATTTTTAAATATTTGTTTTTATTTGATAATATTATTTAAATATTAATAATTATTATTTATATTTTTTATTGTTTTTTTGTTGTTTATTTTATTTATTTTGATTAATGTAAATATTAATGTTATTTTCTTTGTTTTCGTAATATTTTAATTTATTTTCATTATTATTAATTTCATTATTATTGTTATAAATTTCAGTATTTTTAATATTTGAAAATTTATAATTATTTGAAGTTAAAGAATCAATTTGATTTTTCATTTCATTCAGTTGATTTTGTAATTCTGTTGTATTAATTTTATAATTAACGTTTCTTTCAGTATTTAATTTTTTAACTATAAAATCATCATTTAAAAAATCATTTTTATAAGAATTTCTTTTAAAATTATTTTTATTATCGTTATTATAATAATTAAAATCTAAATTATTATTATTCAAATTTAACGTATTTAATGTGTTAATTTTTTTATAATTAATATTATTATTAATATTACTTTCAAAAGGAAAAGTTTTATTATTATTATTATTATTATTATTATTATTATTATTATTATTATTATTATTATTATTATTATTATTATTATTATTATTATTATTATTATTATTATTATTACTATTATTATTATTATTATTACTATTATTAATATTTATAAAATTATTTTCATTTTTAATATTTATTGAATTTAGAAAATTATCATTTTCGTTTAAAAATAATGTTTTATTCATTAAAGAATTTGAATAATCACTTTTAATTATTGTATTATTATTAATTTTAGTTAATATTTCATTTGATTTTTTTGTTGTTGCTGTTGTTAATTCATTATTTATTTCATTTTTATTTATTTTTTCTTTTTTATTCATTTTTTTTTTCTTTTTTTTATTTTGATTAATTGATAATATATTTTCTAGCAAAAATAAAATAAAATTTGGTAAGTTTGAAGGTTCATAATTTTTTTTTAATTCTCTTTTTAATAATAATTCAACTTTTGATTTAATAATATTTTCATCTTTTGAATCTTTTACTAGTCTCTTTATTCTTTTAAAAAATTTCTGAGCATTTATTCTTAAATCAGAAATTGGTTTATTAATCATATATTTTTTAATTTTTTTTAAGTTGTTTTTATATTTATAAATTCCTTTAATTAATAATATTTTTTCACTCTTAGATAATTTATGCTTTTTTAAATTTTTATTTGAAACATTTTTATTATTTTTAATTAAATTTATATTTTGTTCTTCAATATCAGAATCCGATTCTGTAATTGAATTATTTATATCTTTCTTGTTTTTTCGATTATTTTTATCTTTTGATTCATTATATATTGCTTTAAGATTGATTCTTATTATATGTAAGTCTTTATTTATATCAAAAAGTTTATTATTATTCTTTAAACTTTTTTTTTCTATAAAAAATTCCTCCATTTAAATTATATTTGAATTATATTTTCCTTTTTTCTTTTACTCAAAAAATAATTCTTTAAAATATAATTTTATTTAAAAAAAAAAGAATAAAAATTTTAATCCATTAAAAATAATTTTTGTTAACAAATCTCTGATAACATTTTAATAATCATAATCAACTTTATGATTAATAAAAATACTATTTATTATTAATTTAATAATTATGTTTATTATAATTTATTTTGAATTTTCAAAACTACTATAACTGAAATAAATTAATTTTTAATTAATATAATAATATATCATCATATTAAGGCAAAAATTTATAAAATTAAATTAAATTTATATAATGTTCGATTATGATTATGAAAATGAAAATGAAAATGATCTTTTTATGTTTCCAACTACTTTTTCAACTCCTTATATAAATTCTATTGATGATGAGATTTTTATTGAAGAAGAGTCTTCACAAAATTTTGAAGAAATATTGTATAAAGTATTTGGTGATTCAAAATTTGAACCAATAGAAGAAGATATCCATTTATATTATGAATATGAAAAAACAACAATAACTCCAAAAACAATTAATAATGTTAAAGTAATCCCTAATAATGATCCAATATGTATTATTGAATATCCTCAATTTGAATTAGAAGAAAAAAAAATTAATTTTAATCTCAAATTTAAAAGTGAAAAAATCTTAAATGAAACAACAAAAAATAGTATTTTGGAAAACAAATCAATATTAAAAAAAAAGACTAAAAATATATTCAAAAAATCTAAATATACAATATTTAAAGAAAGTTATTCTAATAATATTTTCCCATTATTAAATCACAATTCAAATAATGTTATAATATTTTCTTCGATATGTAATATACAATATAATACAATATATTTTAATGTGAATAATAATGAAAATAACAATAATGAAGTAAGTAATCATGATTCAAGAAAAAAAGGAAGAAAAAGAAAACAAAGAAAATTTAAACCTGATGATATAAGAAAAAAAATTAAAGCAAGATTTCATAAAACATTAAAAAATATAATTAATGAAAATTTAAGACAATCAGGCTCAAATGAATTTTTTGATTTACTTCCGCAAAGTTTTGTAAGTAATATTTCAAGAGCTAAAAATAATCAAGTTTTAAATATGAAATATCGAGAAATTCTAGAAAAAGATTTTTCTGAAGAATTAAATGATTTGAAACAAAAAAAAATAGACCACTCAAAATTTGAAAAAAATATGAAAGTGTTAAAATATCTTGATGATAATCCTGATATTTCAAAAAAATCTGGATTTAGTGCGATAAGTTGTTTAACTTATAAAGATATTTTAAATGAATATTTTACTTCTGAAGAATTTCAAAATTCGATTAAAAAATTAATAGAGCAAAAAGAAAATAAATTGTATATTCAAGAATATATAGAAAAATCTCAAAAATATATTGAATTTTTTGAGAATTTTCCCTGATATTCATTAATATTTATGATTTGATTTATAAAAAATATTTCATTTTTTATTAAATAAAATTATTTTTTATTTGGTTTAATCATTCATAAAAATTTCCATATTAGTGATTTATTGTCATTTTTTTTTATTTTTTTTAATTTTATATTAATTTTAATAAAATATATGGATAACTTAATAAAAATTAAGAAAATTGATATGGGGATGGGGATTGGGGATTGGGGATTGGGGATTGGG
>JAEEGL017169393.1_pt1 | contig 10557 bp, 8 predicted proteins | sample 9134231 | NCBI WGS metagenome assembly JAEEGL01 (sample SAMN16246548, study PRJNA631951) | gut metagenome | biome: gut microbiome; feature: rumen; material: fiber-attached | host: Bos | place: Iran: Karaj | collected 2018-10
CCAGGGTCACGTAGCCGCTGTCCTCCTCGGAAGGCTCGTCCATCAGCGTGAAGATCCTCCTCATACCGGCAAGGGCCATGACCACGGAGTTGATCTGCTGGGCGATCTGGCTGACCGGCATGGTGAAGTTTCTGGACAGCGTCAGGAACGAAGCTATGGTCCCGAGCGTGACTCCGGCGTTTCCGCCCATGGCGAGAGCCGCGCCGGAGGCCGCGATCAGCACGTACTGAATGTTGCCGAGATTGTTCATGATCGGTCCGAGCACGTTCGCGAAGGCGTTCGCCCTGAAGGTCTTCTTGAACAGCTCCTCGCTCTTGTCCCTGAACTCGTCCTCGCACTCGTCCTCGTGGCAGAATACCTTGACGACCTTGAGGCCGTTGAGCATCTCCTCTATGTAGGCGTTGACCCCGCCGAGCACGGACTGCCTCTGATAGAAGTACTTAGCGGAGTTTCCTCCGACGAACACCGTTACCAGGTACATCAGCACGACTATGCAGAGGACGATGAGCGTCATCTGCCAGCTGAGCATGAACATGGCTGTGAGTATCGATATAACGGTTATCGCGGACTGGAAGACCGAAGGGATGCTCTGCGCGAGCATCTGCCTTAGGCTCTCGGTGTCGTTGGTATACCTCGACATTATGTCGCCGAACTGGTTCCTGTCGAAATACCTGACGGGAAGCTCCTGCATGTGGCCGAACATCTGCTTTCTGACCGTCAGCAGAACTCCGTTAGATACAGCCACCAGAAGCAGATTGTAGCCGAGCGCCGAGACTATGCTGCACAGGTAAAGCCCGCCCATCTTGAGTATCGCGGTAAGCAGTCCCGAAAAGTCGGGATCCGCCTCCAGCAGCAGGGGCTCGACGTGATCGTCTATGACGCTTCCGAGGAAGAGCGACGACCTCACGCTTATCAGGGCCGCGACCAGTATGAGGACGAGGGCGAGGATGAAGAATACCCTGTACCTTCCGCGCAGGTAACTCATGAGCCTCAGGAAGGTCTTTCCGCTGTCCTTGTCGAGGCGTATCCTTCCGGCCGCCGCGGCGTTGAAGCGCCCGGGACCTCCGCCGCTCTTCGTGTTGGCATTGCGGTTCTCGTTATTTTGGCTCATCGAAGTCACCTCCTCCCCTGGTCTGAGATTCATAGACTTCGCGGTATATATCGTTTCCGGCCAGGAGCTCGTCGTGAGTGCCGACGCCGCTTATCCTGCCGTCATCTATTACTACGATCTTGTCAGCGTGCATCACGGACGATATGCGCTGCGCGATTATTATCTTCGTTGCCTCGGGCAGGAAGCTCGCGAGGCCCTCTCTGATAGCGGCCTCCGTCGCGGTGTCCACGGCCGAGGTCGAATCGTCGAATATGATCACCTTCGGCGAGCCGATGACGGCTCTCGCTATGCAGAGTCGCTGGCGCTGTCCGCCCGACACGTTGGAGCCTCCCTGGTCGAGCTGAGCGTCTATGCCGCCCTCCATCTTCGAGACGAAGTCGTAGGCTCTGGCGAGCTTCAGCGCGGCGATCACGTCCTCTTCGGAGGCGCCGGGCTTTCCCCAAAGCAGGTTTTTCCTGACGGTACCGGAGAACAGGACGTTCTTCTGGAGCACCATGGAGACCGCGCTCCTCAGAGCTTCAATGCCGTATCTGCGCACGTCGACTCCGCCGACGAGCACTCTGCCCGCCGTTACGTCGTACAGCCTCGGCAGCAGCTGCACGAGGCTGGTCTTTCCGCTGCCGGTGCCGCCGATGATGCCCACGGTCTCACCGGAGTTTATCTTAAGATCTATGTCCTTAAGGCAGGGCTTGCTGCCGGGATAAGCGAATTCTGCGTTTTCGAAGACTATTGAGCCGTCGGGGACCTCCGTTACGGGATCCTCGGGCTCGGCTATGTCGGTCTTCTCGTCGAGCACCTCGACTATCCTCCTCGCCGCGGCCCTGGACATGGTCACCATTATCAGGACCATCGAGAGCATCATGAGCGACATCAGGATCTGCATTATGTACGAGAACATGCTCATGAGCTGTCCGGTGGTCATCTCGTGCGATACGACCAGCCTCGCCCCTATCCAGGCGACCATGAGAGTCGTTCCGTACATGCAAAACTGCATTATCGGCGCGGTAAAGGCTGTGAGCCTTTCGGCCGTCACGGACTTGTTGTAGAGGTCCTCGGATACGACCCTGAACTTCTCCCTTTCCCTGTCCTCGCGCACGAAGGCCTTTACGACCCTTATTCCCCTGAGGTTTTCCTGAACCATGCGGTTCAGGCGGTCGTAGGCGGTGAAAACCTTCTCGAAGATCGGGAAGGCGGTCTTTATCAGCACCACGTTGCCCACGGCGAGTATGGGTATTGCCGCCAGGAATACCAGGGGCAGCCTGTCGTTGATCCGGAACGCCATCACGAGGGCGAAGATCATCGTGCAGGGAGCGCGCCAGGCCATCCTGGTCAGCATCATGAAGGTCTGCTGGACGTTGGTCACGTCGGTCGTCATCCTGGTGATGAGACCCGCGGCCGAGAATTTATCTATGTTGGAAAAAGAAAAGCTCTGGATGTTTTTGAACATGTCGCGCTGCACGTTCCTGGCGAAGCCCGCCGAAGCCTTGGAGGCAAGGTAGCCTCCCGCGACGCCGCAGAACATGGACGCGAAGGCGAACAGCAGCAGCTTAAGGCCCATGGTCTTTATGAAGGCCATGTCGCCAAGCTCTACCCCCTTGTCTATGAGGTCGGCCATGTAATACGGGATCAGCACTTCAAGTATGACCTCCCCTATCATCGCCACTGGCGTAAGGAAGGTCGGAAGCTTATATTCCCTTATGCATTTTGCGAGTCTTCTTATCATCTGATATGTCGGGCGAGGCTCCTTAAAGGCGTCTTATCCATGAAGTAGAGCACTATAAGCTCAGCTGCGCCCACGATAAGGCACTGCGTTATCCTGGTCACCATGAGACCCTTGAGGGGCGAGCCGTAAAGGAACGAAATGAACAGGCTGTTGAGCAGGAAGGAAAGCAGCAGCTGATCGATGAGCACGGCCGAGACCAGCCCGGGCAGATTGCCCTTTTTCCTGAGCAGCAGGCCGAAGGTGACGCCGCTCAGGAACGCCGTCAGGGTAAAGCCCGGAAAATACGGCCCGATAGGAAACATTATCGCTCCGATAAAATCTCCGAGAGCGCCGACCATCCCCCCTGCCAGGGGCCCCATGACGACCGCGGCGACCGCGACCGGTATGAAGGCGAGGCCTATCTTCGTATTCCAGGCGTTGATCGACCAGAATCTCGAGAGCACGATCTGCATAGCCGTAAGAAGGGCTATGACAACAAGTTCTTTAAGAGTAAATTTTTTCACAGCGTCCTTTCGGCGGCTTCTATTACATGCTCCGCCAGCACAGCGGTCGTGACCGAACCGACTCCGCCGGGAACGGGTGTGACCGCGGCGACCTTCGCTTCGGCAGCTTCAAGATCCACGTCGCCGCAGAGGCTTCCGTCCTCGAGGACGTTGATGCCTACGTCGACGACCACCTGGCCCTCTCTCATGAATTCGGGGCCTATCATCTTCGCCCTTCCCGCGGCGGCGACGAGTATGTCGGCCCTTCTGCAGACCTCCGCGAGGTCTCTGGTGCGGGTATGGCAGATAGTCACGGTTGCGTTCTCCTTGAGCAGGAGCATCGAGACGGGCTTTCCTATGACGGTGCTCCTCCCGACGACCACGACGTTCTTTCCCTCTATGGGTATGTTGTAATGCTCGAGTATGCGCATGCAGCTTTCGGCCGTGCAGGGCGCGAAGAAGTTGCCCTTCGTCACGTAGATGCCGGCCATGGAGCCCGTCGTGACCCCGTCGACGTCCTTAAGCGGCGACAGCGAGGCGAAGACCCTCGCGGAATCCTTGTTCTTTCCGTGAAGGCTGAAGAGCAGTATCCCGTGGACCGAAGGATCGGCGCTTAGCCTTTCGGCCGCGGCGCAGACGTCGTCCTCGGAGGCGTCCTCCGGAAGGACGCAGCTGACGAACTCTATGCCGACCTTATCGCAGCGGCTCTTTATGCCGCGCTCGTAGGCGAGATCGTCTCCCCTGCTTCCGACTCTGAGTACCGCAAGGCAGGGCTTTACTCCCTTTGAGGCGAGCGCCTCGCTTCTTTCCCTGAGCTTTTCGCTCATGGCCGCCGCGACGGGGGCGCCCTTAAGCAGTTCCGCCATTATTTTCTCCTTCCGCCGGACTGTGCTCCGGCCCCGTAATGCATACAAGAGCACGCCCAAATAAAGAGCGTGCTCCGTTGGATGGTTTTCTTAAAGCTTTATCCCGGGCCCTGTCAGTCGCCGAGATACGCCTTCTTGATCTCCGGACTTTCGAGAAGCTCTTTGCCGCTTCCGGAAAGAGCGATCTTTCCCGTCTCGAGGACGTACGCCCTGTCGGCGACCGAAAGCGCCGCCTGAGCGTTCTGCTCGACCAGAAGTATCGTCGATCCGGACTTGTGAAGGTCCGCGATTATATCGAATATCTGTTCGACAAGGATCGGAGCAAGTCCCATCGAGGGTTCGTCGAGCATGACGAGCTTGGGATGGCACATCAAAGCTCTTCCCATCGCGAGCATCTGCTGCTCGCCTCCGGAAAGAGTTCCTCCGACCTGCCTCCTTCTCTCCTTGAGTCTGGGGAAGAGCTGATAGACCTTGTCGAGGCTTTCGGGGATCTCCGATTTCTGCCTCGTAAAGGCGCCCATCTCGAGGTTTTCCTCGACGGTGAGCTCCGAGAATATCCTTCTTCCCTCGGGGACCATTGCAAGGCCCTTTTCGACGACCTTGTGCGCGGGCACCCTGGAGAGCGATTCGTCCATAAAAAGTATATCGCCGGTGCGGCTTCTTAGCAAGCCCGCGATGGTATTAAGAGTGGTCGATTTGCCGGCTCCGTTGGCCCCTATGAGGGTCACTATCTCGCCCTCCTCGACCGTGAAGGATACGCCCTTTATCGCATGTATGCTGCCGTAGTAGACGTTGATGTCGTCGACTCTGAGTATGGTGCTCATGCCCTGGCCTCCTTCTTCTTTCCGAGGTAGGCCTCTATGACCGCCTCGTTGTTCTGGATATCCTCGGGAGACCCCTTGGCTATGATCTTTCCGAAATTGAGCACGCAGATGCCGTCGCATACTCCCATGACCAGGCTCATGTCGTGCTCGATCAGCAGTATGGCGATGTTGAAGGTATCCCTTATCTTCCTGATGTTCTCCATCAGCTCGGTGGTCTCCGCGGGGTTCATGCCTGCGGCGGGCTCGTCGAGCAGCAGCAGGGTCGGGTTGGTCGCGAGAGCCCTTACTATCTCGAGCCTTCTCTGGGCTCCGTAGGGAAGCGACGAGGCCTTGACGTCGGCGAGATCCTGCATGTCGAAGATCGAGAGCAGCTCAAGAGCCCTGATCCTCGCGGTCCTCTCCTGCTTTCTGTAGGAGGGAAGTCTGAAGATGCCGCTGAAGAGGCTGTAGCTCATGGACTGATCCATGCCCGCTATGACGTTGTCGATGACCGAGAGATTGCCGAAGAGCCTTATGTTCTGGAAGGTCCTGGCTATGCCCATGCGGGAGAGCTTTACGGTATCCATTCCGTGGGTATCCCTGCCGTTGAGCAGTATGACGCCGTTGGTGGGCTCGTATACCTTGGTGAGCAGGTTGAACACCGTGGTCTTGCCGGCGCCGTTGGGGCCGATGAGACCGGTGATCTCGCTCGCGCCTATGGTTATGTTGAAATCCTCCACCGCGTGGAGGCCGCCGAACTCTATGCCGAGATGCCTGCATTCGAGGGCGGGAGTCTTTCCTATGTCTCTCTTAAGGAGCAGGGCTTCGGACGGCGCCTGGACCAGAATATTGTCCTTCATGCGTCTGCCTCCTTTCTCCTTACGATCCCCGTTATGCCCTCCCTGATCCTGCGCACGTATGCCGAGATCGTGTCGTTATGGGTTATGAGCATCACGGCTATGAGAACGACCGCGTATACCAGCATCCTGTAGCTCGAGAAGGCTCTCAGGGCCTCGGGCAGTATGGTGAGCGCCGCGGCCGCGATGATCGAGCCGAGCATGTTGCCCTGTCCTCCGAGGACCACGAACACCAGTATGAGTATCGAGGTGTTGAAATCGAATTTCGCCGGGATCAGGGACGAGTAGTTCATCCCGAAGAGCGCTCCGGCGGCGCCCGCGATAGCCGCGGATATGACGAATGCCATCATCTTGTATTTTGTGACGGGGATGCCGACGCTTTCGGCGGCTATCCTGTTGTCGCGCAGGGCCATTATCGCGCGCCCGACGCGGCTGTTCACGAGGTTGAAGATGACGAACAGCGTTATCATGATGAGAATGAAGCCTGCGGTGAAGCTGGCGATCCTGGGTATCTTGCTCATGCCCATGGGACCGGTTATGAGCTCAAGGCCGCCCTCTCCGAGCTCGTAGCTTTTCCTGAGTATGCTGAAGTGCAGACCCTTGGCGTCAAAGCCCAGATATACGGTATTGAGAACGCTCTTGATTATTTCGCCGAAGGCCAGAGTGACTATGGCCAGATAGTCGCCGCTGAGCCTGAGTACCGGTATGCCGATCAGGAAGCCGAAGACGGCTCCGAATACGGCTCCCACAGCCATGCCCGCGATCAGGCAGACGGCGTTGGAAACTCCGGCGTTGTGGAGCACGAGGCAGACCGAGGTGCCGCTGAAGGCGCCTACGCTCATGAAGCCTGCGTGTCCGAGGGAGAGGTCTCCCATGATGCCTACGGTAAGGTTCAGCGAAAGAGCCATGACCACGTAGACGCAGATCGGGACCAGCATGCCCGCCATGGCGGACTTCATCATGCCGGAAGCCCTGTAAGCGTAAAGCGCGGCGAAGGCGACGATCACGAACAGATAGGTGAGGCCGTTGTTCCTGGAGGTCCTGCTCATATTTTTGAGTCTGTTCATATGCGCACCTCCTAGACCTTTTCCTTCTTCTGCCTGCCGAGTATGCCGGCCGGCTTTACGAGAAGGACTATGATGAGAACGGCGAACACTATGGCGTCGGACAGCTCGGTCGATATGTAGGCCTTTGCCATGTTTTCGATGACGCCGAGAAGAAGCCCTCCCACGAAGGCTCCGGGTATGGAGCCTATGCCGCCGAATACCGCGGCGGTGAAGGCCTTGATGCCCGGCATCGAGCCCGTAGTCGGCGTGAGGACGGGATATGCCGAACAAAGAAGAACTCCCGCTATGGCGGCCAGAGCCGAGCCTATGGCGAAAGTCGTTGAAATGGTCTGATTAACGTTGATGCCCATGAGCTGAGCAGCCGCCTTGTCCTCGGAGACCGCCCTCATGGCCTTGCCCGTCTTCGTTCTGTTGATGAAAAGCGTAAGGCAGATCATCACGATGATGCAGGCGGCGATGGTGAGAATGCTGATATAGGTTATGGTGACGCCTTCGATGGGAAGCCTCTTCATAGGGACTATTGAGGTGTACATCCTCGGGTTGGGCGTCCACAGAAGCTGGGCCGCGTTCTGAAGAAGGTAGCTCATGCCTATGGCCGTAATCAGCACTGCCAGCGACGGCGCCTGTCTCAGCGGTTTATAAGCGAAGCGCTCGATCAGGATGCCGAGGGCCGTGCAGACGGCCATGGCCGCGGCGATGCCCGCTATCGGAGGAAGCCCGAAGCGCGAGGCCGCGAAGAAGCTGATATAGCCGCCGATCATGATGACGTCGCCGTGGGCGAAATTCAGCATCTTGGCTATACCATAGACCATGGTATAGCCAAGAGCGATGATCGCGTATACACTTCCCAGACTGAGTCCGCTAATAAGCGTATTCAGAAAACTCATCAGAAATAATACTCCAATCTTCGAGAGATATAACGGCCGGGGCCCGAAGGCCCCGGGAGAGATCCTTTAAGGCTTAGAAGCCTACGTATTCGCCGTTCTGGATGATGACGGCGTAGGGAGCCTTGGATACCATGCCGTCCTTGCCCCAGGTCATGGCAGCGCCGCCGCCGGTGAGGCCTTCAAACTGCATGGAGGTGAACTGTGCAACCATGTCGGCGCAGACGTCCTGAGCGGAAGCGTCGGCTGCGGTGCCGGCATTGGTGAGAGCCTGATACATTGCGTAGATGCAGTCGTATGCGTCTGCAGCGAACTGGTTGGGAACTACGCCGTACTTTTCCTTATACTTTGCTACGAAGTTTCTGGTCGCGTCGTCGTCGGCGTCTGCAGAGAACGGGCTCAGCAGGTATGCGCCTTCAGCGAGGCTGGTGTCGAAACCGTCGAGGGTGAGGATGCCGTCAAGTCCGTCTACGCCGAACCAGGTCGGAGCGAATTCCTGCTTGGCAGCCTCAGTCATGATGGCGCCTGCCGGAGTGTAGTAGATCGGGAGGAATACGACGTCAGCGCCTGCAGCCTTCGCGCCCTCTACCTGGACGGAGAAGTCCGTCTGGGTGGTGTCGGTGAAGGTCGCCTCGAAGACTACCTCTACGCCCTTGACAGCGGCTTCTTCAACGAACTTGTCTCTGATTCCGGTGGAGTAGATGTCCTGGTTGTTGTAGATGATGGCTACCTTGGAGCCGGCCATGTTGGCCGCCATGAAGTCGGCGGAAGCTATGCCCTGGTTCGGGTCGGTGAAGCACATCTGGAAGCAGTTGTCCTTGCCTTCGACCACGTCGACCGCGGAAGCGGACGGGGTGAGGAAGAACATGCCGTCGGTGTTGGCTTCGGCAGAGGTGGATCTGGACGGAGCCGTGGTGACGGAGCCCATGAAGGCCTGCATACCCCAGTCCTTGAGAGCGTTGTAGGCGTTGACTGCCTTCTCGGCGTCGTGGGTATCGTCTTCCATCTTGAATTCGATCTGAAGTCCGCCGAGGGCGTTGACTTCTTCTACCGCGATCTTGGCAGCGTTCTCTACTGCCTGTCCGTAGATGGCTGCGGGTCCGGTGAGCGGGCCGGTAGCGCCGATCTTAAAGGCCTTTGCTTCGGTCTCTCCGCCGCTCTGCTTCTGTTCGCCGCAGGCAGCGAAGCATACCATCATTACGACGGCCATCATTACTGCTAATACTTTCTTCATTTGATTATTCTCCTTTAATAAAAATTACTCTCTCTATATAAAAACGGCCCGCTTTTGTGTGGGCCGTTTTTTATATCTTATCGCTTTCGGCTCACCTAAATCATGCTGCACTTACTACAAGTACAATAAGAATGGACACTACCAGTACAATGCCGATAATGTCCAGTCTAAGGCCGAGAGCGGAATTGAAAGAAGCGCCTGCGTTGTCCGCAGAGCATGTCATGTGATACATATTGTTCGTACGCTTGAACATGAGCTTTCTCCTTTCAAATAATATGCATGAATTGTATGACTAACGGAAGGGATTGTCAACACCTTTTAAAGCCGATTTGTACACGGAAAACAATTTTTTTTGAGTTTTTTTGTGCCCGGCGGGCAATTGAACTGCGCTCCCATTCGGAGTAAACTTAAATGATAATTGCGAAAACGTCCTCGTTCCAAAGGCGCTTTCATCCCGGCAAAGCACTTACGTATGAGCGATCAGCCCAAGATATCATTCACAAACAAACAGCTGCTGCAGCTGATGGTGCCCCTCGTCTTCGAGTATCTGCTCTCGATAGCCGTGGGCCTGGCGGACTCACTGATGGTCTCGCACGTGAGCGAGGCCGCGATAGACGCGGTCTCCATGGTCGACTCCATCAGCAATTTCATGCTGTTCTTCTTTTCCGCCCTCGCGGCGGGCGGAGTCGCCGTCGCCGGCCAGTACATAGGCATGGGAGAGACGAGAAAGTCCCACGCGGCGGTAAAGCAGCTCATGGTGATGATAGTGATGCTGTCACTGGGAGTCACCCTCCTCTTCTACCTCTTCCAGGATCAGATCATAAGCCTTATATACGGGCAGATAGAGGCCGACGTAAGAGAGGCCGTGAACACCTATTATCACATAGTCATGGCTTCGATGCCCGCAATAGCGATATATAACGGCACGGCGGCAATACTCAGGATGATGAAGAAGAGCAGCACGACCTTCAGGATCTCGCTGCTCATGAACCTCATCAACGTCGGCGGCAACGCCCTCCTGATCTTCGGCTTCCACATGGACGTTTCCGGCGTCGCCATTCCCACCCTCGTATCCCGCACCGCGGCCGCCGTCATAGGCGTCTGCATACTCATGAACAGGGACCTCGAGCTCAGCCTCCGCGGAGCCGAGGGCTACAGGCCCGAGGGCGTCATCATGGGCAACATAATAAGGATAGGTCTTCCGAGCGGCATAGAGAACGGCATGTTCTATCTCGGAAGGCTGATAATCTTCAGCATAATCTCGCTAATGGGCACCTCCTCGATCACGGCCCACTCAATAGGAAATACGCTGAGCGGTCTTCACTGCGGCATAGGCCAGGGCGTCGTTCTGGGCCTCACGACGGTGATCTCGCAGTGCGTCGGAGCCAGGGAATTCGAGCAGGCAAAGTATTATATGAGGAAGATCACGCTGGCGACCTGGGTCGCGATGGCGGTCCTGAACATCATACTTGCCCTGACGGCGGACATGACGCTGGACATCTACAGCAAGATCTCGCCGGAGTCGCACAG
>JAEEGL010433860.1_pt1 | contig 10556 bp, 10 predicted proteins | sample 9134231 | NCBI WGS metagenome assembly JAEEGL01 (sample SAMN16246548, study PRJNA631951) | gut metagenome | biome: gut microbiome; feature: rumen; material: fiber-attached | host: Bos | place: Iran: Karaj | collected 2018-10
GCAATGGGGGACGGTTGGGATGAAGTGATGAAGCCTTATAGGCTTTACCAACATTGTATCATCGTGAAGAAAGATATTTATGGCAAACCCATCATAGAAAAACTTTCGATGGACGACATGAGAAAGATCAAAAAGATATATTCTGATTGGTGGGTAAGACACAAAGACTCGGGGCTTCAAGAAATGAGATATCAATGGACAGCAAAACATCTATTTGAAGACACTCCGTATATGTGGTTATAACAGTTCTGATACGATAATAATTAGTTTTTAAGATGAAAACAGTTCATAGCATTAAAGGCGTTCTTTGCGCCTTGGTTAAGTCTCTCAATTCAAATGAGATTAAAAAGGCAGAAAGAATTATGAATGAATATTTTACGAACAAAAACAAATAAACGATATGGACAAAGAAGAAATGAAACGGTTGGAATTAACGCCTATAGAGGATTATATTGACGAGGATTTTGGTGAGATTGGAACTCCAAAGAGAACAGAATTCGAAGTTGGAGTGGATGCTTTCATTCTTGGCGAACTGTTGAAAGACGAAAGGCTTAAGGCAGGAATGACCCAGGAACAGTTGGCAGAGCGAATTGGAACAAAAAAGAGTTACATCTCGCGAGTTGAGAATGGTCATGCCGACATACAAGTTTCTACGCTGTTCAAAATCTTTCAAGGGTTAGGACGAAGAATCAGCCTGACAATACTGTGATTTTCAAGTTTTTTCTAATGTTTCCTTAAGAAAATTTTGTCGGTTCGGAAATTTGTAGTAATTTTGCACCCACTTTCGGCGTAATCGCTGGCAGGAAGAAGAGTAGCCTCGCTATGTTGCGTCGGAATCCATCATTATTTAAACGTTTAAACAACAATGGATTTAATTAAAGTTGCTGAAGAAGCATTCGCAACCCCGAAACGAGAGAAAAACGACAATTTCAAACCGGGTGACACCGTGACTGTCGCTTACAAGATTATCGAGGGCACCAAAGAGCGTATCCAGCTCTATCGTGGTGTGGTGATTCGTATTTCGGGACACGGTGACAAAAAGCGTTTCACCGTGCGTAAGATGTCTGGCACCGTAGGTGTGGAGCGTATCTTCCCCTTAGAGTCGCCCAACATTGATTCTATTACCGTGAATAAGTACGGTAAGGTGCGTCGCGCTAAGTTGTACTACCTGCGCAAACTGACAGGTAAGAAGGCACGCATCAAGGAAAGACGCGGTCCAAGACCCGTAGAATAATCCGACCAAGAATTAGTGCTCTCCCCGAAAATGGGGAGAGCATTTTTTTTGCACTTTTTCAAAATGAAAATGAATTATACGTATACATTTTCGGCATGACCTCAAATTTCATACTACTTTTGCAATCGCTTAACAGAACATAGTAGCATGTGTGACTACTCACAGTTGAACAACCTTATTGCAATGACCATGAACAACTACAAAAACCAATCCGCAAGAGCGCCCTGCTTTCTAAAAAGCTGTTAAAAAACTGAATTTTTGAAGAGTTATGACTATATAATTATGTGACAGCGCTGACACTGAGACGCATGTAACACTTACCTGACAAGATGTCAGCACATGACAAGCTGGACAAAATGGCGTTATTTTTACACGAAAATGCCTTATTTGTGTAATTTTTACGCAAAATCTTGACGGAAACGGCGGTTTGGCACGCCATTTGCAGCGTGATTATTACGCAAGAAAGAAAAAAAAATGCGGCACCACCTTCATTTTTTTCTTCCAAAACACTCAGTGTAATAGTAGCATATTACTACCGCCCCGTTCAAGAGGGCAAGCGATCTTTGACTTATAGGCACAATTACAGTCTTCCACAAGGACAAAACCACACTGGCAGTTTGACACTCCCTTCATTGGGCTCTTTGATTGACATTTTATTTGTCTCTATTCTAAAGGGGACACCCCTGACTACTATTAAAAACAAAAAACAACGAGTATGTTCGACAAGAGCATATCACCTGAAAGAACTTGAATACTCTCTAATCCATACAACTACGTAAATCCTTTAAAAATATAACATATATCATATGAGTAAAGATTTTCCGTTTGAACTTGACCTTGATGACGAACTGGATGATGATTTTGGAGAACTTGATGATGAAGATGAGGGCAACAACCAGCCACAAAACAAAACTATGATTACTATTCATTCTGACAAATGGACAATCGTTGATGCGTTTAACACCATCAATGAAGAACTGCCCAAAAGTCAATTAGGCAGAGAACTATATGTAAGATGCGCCGAGGCGTTTGATTTCCTTTCAAATCTACTCGGATTCAACGCTGTGCAGTGTGTGATTTTAGCGATGCTCGTAGAAAACGGACAGCCGATGTCTTTCCGTCAGATGGGCAAGGTGTTAGGTCTTTCACGTCTCTCGATGATGACACATTACAACGATCTTGAAGAACTTTTTCAAGCGAGATGGGTGGCCCATCGTGGGGCGAAGGAGTCGGATGGAATATATGAGGGCTATTGTTTGGAAAGAGGTGTCGTGACTGCTATACGCGAGAACAGAGTTTTTACTCCTGAGACGTTAGCATGCGCTGACACACAGGAATTTGTAGAGAAATTAGCCGCACATGTTGAAGCCGGATACAAGGATGATGGACGGGTGTTCAACGATGATAAACTCTGGATGATGGATTTTGTCAATGCGAACAAAGACTTGGAGGTCTGCAAACTGGCTTTAAGTCTTGGAGATATCAACAGCGTGGCACTGCTCATGCTCGTCATCGCTGACTACTGCAACTTCAGTGGAGATAAAGAAGGCATAGGACCTAACGACGTTCAGCTCGTGTATCCTCCCAGAACTACGACAGGATTTCGTCAGGTGGTGGCAAAGATGCAAAACGGAACACACGAGTTGTTCCTGAAAGGTCTTATCGAGCACAAGTGCGAAGACGGCATGGCCGACTGCAATACGTATGTGGCGACAGCGCATCTGAAAGAGGATATACTCGCGGGGTTCACCCCGATAGATTGCTCTTCCGCTCAAATGCCCATGATGAACGGCATGAAAGCGAGCAAGGATATCGTTCCAAAAGCGCTCTATTATAATGAGGCAGAGGGGGAACAAGTGAAGCGCCTGCAAAAACTACTTTCACAAGAGCAGTTGCCCATCGTGCAACAGAGGCTGAAAGAGAAAGGTATGCGCACGGGGGTGTGTATCTTGATGCACGGTGCCCCGGGAACGGGAAAAACTGCCACGGCCTACGAACTGGCCAGGCAGACCGGTCGCGATATCATTCAGGTGCAAGTCACTGATTTCAAAGATAAGTTTGTCGGTGAGTCTGAGGCAAAACTAAAGAAGATTTTCAACCATTACCGCATCTGTTGCCGAAACAGCAAGGCGATTCCTATTCTGTTGCTGAACGAAGGAGACGCCATCCTTTCGAAGCGAACAACGAATGTGGAGAGGAGCGTTGACCAAATGGCAAATTCTTTGCAAAACATCCTCCTTGAGGAGATGGAAAATCTTGAGGGCATCATGATTGTCACAACGAACATGACCACTAACCTTGACAGCGCCTTTGAAAGAAGGTTTATCTTCAAGGTTCAGTTTGAAAAACCCTGCAAGGAAGTCAAGGCTCTCATTTGGAAATCGATGATTGAAGGACTGAACGATGAGGACTCGATGGAATTGGCAGAGATGTTTGACATCTCTGGCGGCGAAATAGAGAACATCGCAAGGAAAACAATCATGGAATACGCAATGACAGGCAATAAGCCTGACGTGATAAGCATCAAGGCGTTCGCGAAAGAAGAAAAGCTCAAAACGAGCACAAGACCTGTGGTCGGGTTCAAAACGAGCAAATAACAGCGGCCTTCGGCCTAAGAAGTTAAAGGACAGATGTGTCCAATCACAAGTAGCAGGACGCTTGTCCTTTAACTTCCCCAGTAAATTTCAAAAAAAAACCTTTATCCATTAATGAGAATAAATAGCACACAAGCCATTAACAACAGCGTCTTGTACGGTTTATCTTATGGAAGAGAAATCGGAGAAATTTTAAACAACTTCCTTAAGATGAAGATGGAAAATGACCTTGGTGTGGCGAGACCGTTGGTCACCAAGTCACCAAGCATTTCAGATATCAAAATCAACCTTTTAGGAAATGGCGTCATCGACGAGAAGGATTTCGGCATCAAATTGGACGATTCACAACAAATCCCCGTACCGCAGCTCGTCGTGCACATAGCACCGGATATGTCTCTGACCGTTGAAAGAGAGAATGGAAAACTCACGGCCAAATTGAATGGCTACAAAAACACGACGATCAGTTTGCTTGGCCATAGTGCTGAGGCCATCGCAATGTGGATCATCCGCCAGAAGCAGAACTACGAATCACTTATGGAAGAATGGCAAGCTGTATTGAAGAAAGAAGCGAAGAAGATAAAGGGCGACCGCATGGCCATGCTGGCCATCAAAGCCATCTTCAAAGAGGCAATGAAGGGGTATCCGCATATTCATTATGAGTTCATTGAACAGAAAAGACGGGTGTGCATTCGAGTCAAGCTGCCCAACAGCAGATTAGGTGTTTACATCTATGCTTGGTGGGGGTCGTATAAGGAAACGTTGCCCCAACAAATTGAAGACCTCAAGGCTTTGGTCAACATACACAGGAAAACATCTTTAAAAGATTTCTACATACCACGCAAATAACACGCGCTCTTCAACCGCTTAAGAAACCTCATCGGCCGAAGCCGATTACTTCTCTCATTTTTTTAACTACTAAAAGAACCATTACAAATCTTCAAATTCAAAAAATATGGCAGTAACTATTAACGTGACAGAACTGAAAGAAACACTCGGTTTAACCCCGTCCACACACAACATCATGCTTGTCGGTAAACATGGCATAGGAAAATCGGAAATCCTCACCGAATATTTTCAGAAAGAGGGTGTAAAGGTCGTGACACTCTTTCTGGGGCAGATGTCCGACCCGGGCGATATCATCGGTCTGCCTTCAAAAATCGAAACCAAAGACGCCAACGGCAACGTGACGTCGCAAACTGACTTCACACCACCCTACTGGTTCCCTGTTGACGGTACGCCTATCGTGCTCTTTCTTGACGAGCTCAACCGCGCAAGGCCAGAAATCCTACAGACGGTGATGGATCTGACCCTCAACCGCAAACTTGCAGGAAAAGCGCTACCCGAGGGGAGCCGTGTCATCGCAGCCGTAAACGATGGCGACGAGTATCAGTTGACCGACCTGGATCCAGCCCTCGTCTCACGATTCAACATCTACGAGTTCAGACCATCTGTGGAAGAATGGCTGAACTGGGCGGTCGCAAACCGATTGGATGAGCGTGTCATCAATTTCATTCAAGACAACCCCACCTGGCTTGACGGTGACGACGGAGAGAAAAAGAAACATGATTATCAGGGACTTGACAAGAGCGCTGACCGCCGTGCATGGAAAAAGGTGTCGGACATCATGCTTCAGGTGGAAAACATCAAAGATATTCACAAGCGAATCATTTCCGGCATCGTAGGCCCCGGCGCCGCTGCAGCCTTCATCCGCAATGTTCTGCAAAGCAATGCCATTTCGGGCAAAGGCCTTCTTTTGAAGTATGACAAGACCATCAATACGGTCAAGGATTATCAACTTCACGAATTTGCAATTCTCAATGAATCGGTGTTCCGTTTCCTGGAGCACGCGAAACTGGGTGAGCGCGAAAAGAAACTTGCAGGAAAGAATCTGCGTCAATACATCGATTGGCTTCGAACGAACAAGAAGAAGGAGGCCCTCGCCAACTTCACCAGCATCTTTGAGAGAGGCACGTACAACGAGGCTATCGTGTTCATGGTGGTGAATGCAAGCGAGGTGTACGATATGCTGAACGAATTTGTGGAGAAGTTATAAAGAGGTCGGCCTGTGCCCGATAAATCGGGAAAAACTCGCTTTTATCGGGCATCAGACAGGCCACTGCTACGATTGATTTCAAACAAAACCGAAGAATTTAACATCAATGAAAGAACGCATATCACAAATAACACAACACTGGTTTCTTAGCGAAGAGGCGTTGTTCATGACCTTCTGCACCCATCGCGTGGCAGAGAACTCAGGCATGAAATCGCCTTTGCGGGTAGGAAGAGGGGTGATTGAAGTCAATCCGAACCTCTGCGCCGACATGACCGACAAGGAATTGGAGGAGCGCTTACGAGTAGAAGTCATACGGATACTGCTGAAACACCCCTATGAACGACAGCCCGAAGGATGCGGCAACATTGCCCGCGCCCTTGGCAGCAACTGTGTCATCGGCGATTCATATTCGCTCACTCGGATGACGATTGAGCACCCCGAAGATTTTCATCTTCCGAAAAACGGCCATTATGAATACTATGCCCGTATGATACAGAAGATGCTGAAACCATCCGATGGCAATAACGGGTCGGCTGATGAGTCTTTGGGAGATTTGGCTCAAAATTGGGAACAAGACGAACTCATGGCCGCCCAGATCAATGAGACCATCAAAAACGTGAATTCATGGGGCTCATTGCCAGGCAACCTCGTCGAGCTGATTGTCGCATCAACAAAAGCCCGCATCGACTACCGCAAAGTGCTGGCGGGATTCAGGGCGTCTGTCCTGTCGCAAGCACGCAGACTTACGCGTATGCGCCCCAACCGCCGTGCCGGTTTCGAGGCCATGGGCAGCCAGTATGATTTTACCACCAGCCTGATTATCGGCGTAGATGTCAGTGGTAGCATCAGCAAGGAAGACCTCCAGAATTTTTATACAACCATCAACCGCTTTTTCCAATACGGCATACAACAGATTGACGTTGTGCAGTTCGACACGGAACTCGGTGATGTAGTGACCCTCTCAAAAGCAGCCGAGAGCATCCAGATAACAGGACGGGGCGGCACCTGTTTCCAACCCTTCATCAACTTTGTGGCTAATCATCCGAATTACGACGGCGCCATCATTTATACCGATGGTTATGCGATGCAGCCGACCATTCCACCGTCTATGCGCGTTCCGTTGTGCTGGATATTGCGTTCTGAGGAGGAATTGAAACAACACGAGGATTGGATGCGTCAAAGCGGAAGAGTATGTGTAATAGAAAACAACAGCTGAACAATATGATTAAAGAATTCGAAGAAAACGTCAAGAAGTTGTTCCATACGATAACAACCAAGCAGGACACCCAAAAGCACACCGCAGCCGAACTGCTCGATCTGTTGAAGTGCAAGGTGACACTACCTGTAAAGACGACATGGGAGGACGACAGCCTGAAGATGGTCTATTACAATGTGTCATTAGACATCAAGAACGACCTTTCGTCGATGACCATCTCGTACAACAAAGATTATATGGTCGATTTTCGTCAGTTAACGCGTTGCGACTTACACCAACTGGCGGATTTCATCCTTGCGCTGGAGCGTGACATTCCCAAATGGAAACATATATGGGTTGCGGATGACAAGTTGCGAAAAGAGAGGGCCAAAATTGAGGAACGGCGTAAAACGGCCAGACGCGAAATACGCCTTGCATGGACCACCTGCGAAGGCCGTGTGACCGAGGAGATGGAGCAGGACTTCCGTATTCGTTTCTATAACATCAAAGCATTGGAATTGATGTTGAACAACGACATTCCTTTTTGGAAAAACAAGAAGACAGAGGCAGAGATACTCGACCAATGCAATCTGTATCACATCGATCCTCCGATGGAACAGTGGTTTGACGAGTGGACGGCCTTCTCCGACGAGTGCCAGAAAGAGAAAAACGAGCGGGAGCGCAAACGTGAGGAGTATCTAAACCACCTCATGAAGATACACCATCTCATCAACATCAAGTTACTGAAAATCAATGCTCTCATCAAGACAATAGAGCTTCACCCTTCTCTCTCTGTATCCACCGATAAACAATTTCTTGAAGACAAAGGGACAAAATACGGTTCTTATCACATCAAGATAAAGGTCAATGGCGCTCCTGTGTTATTCAGTGTCAAATACGACCACATGGATGCCTGTATGGGAAAAATCATCGAGAGCATCAAAAAGACCAACGACCTGATGCCAGCTCTTCAGCGGACACTCATCAAAGACACCATGCGTCATTTCGTGCATGTTGATAGCACTGTCGGTTATTACGGATTATTTGACAGACCAGTGAAGAACCCTCTTCGTATCGTGGAAAGAACGGAGGCGTATAGCAGACCCATCACGTTCAAAGACTTGGATTCATGCAAGGTCATCGACCGTATCAACGTCATTTTCAACGAATTGCAGAGTTTTATAACGGATGGAGGGGTTGCGGCGTAATAAAGCACTGTTTGCGCTAATCGACAAGAAAATACGGTAAAACAAATTTCTTTACCCAACAGGCCTAAGATGTCGGTTTTTTTATGTAATTTTGCAACCTCAATTGACAGTAAGGTAAAAAGACATGAAAGAATTAGCTTTAAAGTACGGATGCAATCCGAACCAGAAGCCGTCGCGCATCTTCATGACCGACGGCGAGTTGCCCATCGAAGTATTGAACGGACGACCAGGTTACATCAACTTCCTCGACGCACTGAACAGCTGGCAGTTGGTGAGCGAGTTGAAAGCTGCCACGGGCCTGCCCTCTGCCGCCTCGTTCAAACATGTGTCGCCCGCCGGTGCCGCTGTTGGTCTGCCCCTGAGCGACACGCTCAAAAAGATATACTTCGTAGAAGATATCGACATCGACGACTCACCTGTCGCCTGCGCCTATGCCCGTGCACGTGGTGCCGACCGCATGAGTTCATACGGCGATTTCATCGCACTGAGCGACACCTGCGACCGTGCCACAGCATTGCTCATCAAACGCGAGGTGAGCGACGGTGTCATCGCTCCCGATTACACCCCTGAAGCACTTGACATCCTGCGCGAGAAACGCAAAGGCACCTATAATGTCATCAAGATAGACCCCAACTATCGCCCTGAACCCATTGAGCGAAAGCAAGTGTTCGGCATCACGTTCGAACAGGGACGCAACGAGATACGGCTCGACGACCCCGCGCTCTTCGAGAATATCCCCACCGCCAACAAAACATTCACCGACGATGCCCGCCGCGACCTCATCATCGCTCTGATTACATTGAAATACACGCAGAGCAACTCGGTGTGCTATGTGAAAGACGGTCAGGCTATCGGCATCGGTGCAGGACAGCAGAGCCGCATCCACTGCACCCGGCTTGCCGGCAACAAAGCCGATATCTGGTGGCTCCGCCAGCACCCGAAAGTGATGAACCTGCCGTTTGTGGAGAAGATACGCCGCGCCGACCGCGATAACACCATCGATGTGTATATCAGCGAGGATCACGACGACGTGTTGGCCGACGGCATCTGGCAGCAGTTCTTCAAAGAAAAGCCTGAGGTGCTCACCATGGAAGAGAAGAAAGCATGGATTGCACAAAACACGAAGGTGGCTTTGGGCAGCGACGCCTTCTTCCCCTTCGGCGACAACATCGAGCGCGCGCACAAGAGCGGCGTGGAATCTATCGCCCAAGCGGGCGGCAGCGTCCGCGACGACCATGTCATCGCCACTTGCGACAAATACGGCATCGCCATGGCATTCACCGGTGTCAGACTGTTCCATCACTAAAAGACTCCCCAAAAGAATGGACATCGACGAAATCATAGCAGGGGGCGGTCCCGTGTTTCGACCGGCTAAAAACGGCAACCGCGACGAGGACAAGGTGAAGACCAAAGCCAAGAAGAAAAAATACATCACGGGAGCACACGGCAGCGGCAGCGCACGGCAAAAGGCGAAATACCGCGCCAATCGCGCTAAACGGTCGAAACGGTAACACTAAACCAATAAGATTCCCGAGAAGATGCGCCCCGACTGTACACCGAGGCGGCGTGCGGAGAAGAAACGGTCGCACGCATCATAGGTGCAAATGCCTGACTGATGGATTTGCGAAGATGGCACACCGACAGCTGAAAGTTGCAACTGATTGCACAGCGGCAGGTCGATGTGCCATTTTGCATATCTGCGGGCGATGGCAGACATATCAAAACCAGCATCGGCAAACGCCTGATACACCTCTTCGCCCACCTCAAAGTTTTTCATTGATATGCCCGGCCCGATGACAGCACACAAGTGCGCGGGGTCGGTATGAAAAGTCGTTTGCATCGTCCCGACCGCTTTCTCGGCGATGCGAGCCACGGTGCCGCGCCATCCGGCATGCACGGCGCACACGGCATGATGTTCCTGATCATAGAGCAAGACGGGTATGCAGTCGGCGGTAGATACACCGACGCACACATCATGAAGTTGTGTCATGACGGCATCCACGCCTTCAAGGGTGGTGGCTTGAGCATCGGCCGACAGAGAGAAAAAGGCATCATCTATCAGCCGTACCTCGGTGCCATGTGTCTGGTGCGGGAAGACCAAACGGTCATCATCCACCCCGACGGTCTGGCAGAATAAACTACGATTGCGGCGAACGTCCTCCGGGTCGTCGCCGCAATAACGGTTGATGTTGAAGTCGGCATAGTTGCCCTGACTGACCCCGGCTCCGTGGCGCATGGTGCTGAAAGCCATCACACCCTCACCCATCTCATA
>JAEEGL011661669.1_pt1 | contig 10556 bp, 5 predicted proteins | sample 9134231 | NCBI WGS metagenome assembly JAEEGL01 (sample SAMN16246548, study PRJNA631951) | gut metagenome | biome: gut microbiome; feature: rumen; material: fiber-attached | host: Bos | place: Iran: Karaj | collected 2018-10
CTGATTTGGGATCACATACAAAGATACGAAAAAATACGCACATCTGCAACTTTATTTAGTTAACTAATGTATTGAATATTAGATAGTTAGTTAAATAGTGCAACAATAAATTACCACCCAAATTGACGCAGAACCAACTCTTAATTCAAAAATCTCTCATCTCTCCCGTCATCGCTGGAAAAGCCTTTGTACAAAGGACTTTTGGTATGTGAGGGGTTGTTTGCACCCCTCACATATCCCTCCCATGATGCCTCAGGTTGTAAGGGACATAAATCTACACAAATCTGTCATAAATCTTTCGCAGCATTCTGCGTACCTTATTCCGATGTGGCACCCTTGAAGTCTGCATGAGGGGTGACGGGAGGGATAAGGGAGGGATGTAAATCATCTCTCCCGTGCCGAAACACCTTTGTACAAAGGCGATCCCAGCGACGACGGGAGGGATGAGGGATTTGACAAGTGCTTTTTGATTGATTTATGAATATTGAATAGAACTACAAGGAATCAATAATTGAGGAGGTTACTATAGCACGTAAAGGAATTTACCCCAACTGCTGTCTTTTTATCGTCTATTCAAACTTTTTCATCCTATAGTTTTGTTTATTGCAAAATAATTCTTATTTTTGCAGTCGACATAAATAGCCCGTAAGGAATGTGTGGGAAAAAAGTGCAATTAAACATTTTTGGATATGAACGCAATGTCACTTAATCATCTATGGAGTTACCTGCAAGGACTTTCACTTACAGCCAGCAATCAGCGTTGGTTGGCAAATCACTTGATTGAGGCTGCAGAGAGCGCAGAGTCTAAAAGTCAGAAAAAAGAACTTGTGTTTCCTAAAATCCCAAAGGATTACAAACCTTCGGCTAAGGTTTTGGCAATGACATGTGGTCCATTGCCAAATAACTTTGATGTTGAAAAGGAGCTCGATGAAATGTGGGAGGAGAGAGCTTATCACACGAGACAAAAAAGGATTTAATGATTTTGACATCTTAGTAATGACTCCTGCCGAGTTTGTAAACAAGGCAAAAGAGTAACATATACGACATTATAAACTACAATAAAACAGAAATGCCTATGAGCAGAGAGACATATAATAAGGACATATAAGAATTGAAGCGTCCGCTTGAATCTGCTTCCCTTAATTCGCCAAAAACCTTTGCTTTCCACGTATTATTGCATAGATGATGAGCAACAGCGATTCAGAGTCATCATTTTTTAAGGTACCCACCTCGCATCAGGCTGAAACGGTACAGCGACTGAAGCCTGGTACGGGCAGTCGTCAGCACGCCTTTTATAAGGTGTGTCGTGATGGCGCGTACTTTTTTCTCAAGGCTTTGAATCCTGAATTTCTGCACCTTACTTTCTATCGCGAGATTATGCGTAAGGAGCATGCCTTGGGTGCTTCGCTCCATTCAGAATATATTGTAGCCTATCATGAGTTTACTGATACTCCAGATGAGTGCAGCGTGCTGATGGATTATGTGAGTGGCACCACACTCTCTGACTTCGTGAAGCAGCAACCTGAGTATTTCGCTCGTCCTGAACACCTGCGCAAACTGCTGCGGCAACTGTGCCTGGCTTTGCACGAGTTGCACAGCCATCAGGCATTGCATCTGGACTTGAAACCGTCGAACATTATGCTCACCAGCGTGAACAACGACGTGCGGTTGATAGATCTGGGTTGTTGCTATATGGATGCCCGTCCTGATCTGATGGGGCAGACTGCCACTTATGCCGCACCCGAACAGCGCGATGGTAGTTACGATGTAGATGCCCGTACTGATATCTATGCCGTGGGCAAGATACTAGAAGAGTTGGCTCCTAAGCAGTTGTTCTACCAAAAAATAGTGGCTCGCTGCCTGAAGGAGCGCAAGGAAGACCGTTTTCAATCAGTCGAGGAACTGCTGTTGCTGTTGGATGAACAGAAGAGTAGTGTAAGCAGGGCTTGGCTGTTGTTGCCAGCGCTATTGTTGCTTTTGTTGGCGCTGCTATACAATTGGCGCAACAATAGCGGCCGTTTTGCCATTGCCGATGGCACCGAGTTTGTTGATACCACCTGTCTCGACACCTTCTATCTTCGTGTGGTTTCGGCTGCCGACCACTCAGCAGCAGTGATACCTGCGCCCGAGGATGGATTCCCCTATGTAAAAGATATTGTGATACCCGAATCGGTTACCTTTCGTGGTGAAACCTTTTATATTCGCGAAATAGCAGCCAATGCCTTCCGTGAGTGCTCGCTCATCACGAATATTCATATTCCGCCTACCATCACTACCATTAATAATAGTGCGCTGCGCAATTGTTGTCGCATTACAGGACTCTACCTGCCCCCTTCGTTATGTAATCTGTATTATGAGCCCTTTGCCAGTTGTCGCAGTCTCACTAATGTCAGTTGGCCGGCATCAGCTACCAGAGTGCCCCGTAACTGTTTTGTGGCATGTGTGTCGCTGCGTGCCATCAGTCTACCAGAAGGTGTCGTGTCAATAGGTCAGGATGCCTTTGCTGGTTGTGACAGTCTGGAGGATATACAATTGCCCAATACGATACAACGTATAGATCGTGGTGTATTCTATCAGTGCCGCTCACTACGCACCATCACGCTGCCATCCCGTGTCAAGGTGTTAGGCGAATATCTGTTCTATAAGTGTGAATCGTTAGAAGAAATTAAGGTGCTGGCACCTGAGCCGCCTGCTGTCTCCACCATTGTAGACAGTTCTTTTCATGGCGTAGTCCGTGTGCCAGCGAGGTCGTTGGTGGCCTATCAAAACACAAGAGGGTGGAGCAAACTCAACCTTCAGCCGTTGTCAGAAGAATAGGGATTATTTGCGAACAGAGAAAGCCACACCGTGATCCTTGCCACAGATATAGTTGCCTATCAGTTCGCCGTCTCTTACCAATGAGAAGAGCGTCAGCGGTGTGTTTTCCACGATATGCTGACAGTGGCAAGTGTCGCCTGGGCGCAATTTGCTGCCTAACGATTCTACAACAGTAAGCAAATCATCGCCTTCATAGCGCATGGTAACGATGCGATCGGGCATCCAACGTATGATGACGTGGCTGCCTACGCTCAGTTCTTTCAGATACAGGTTTCGATAGGCCAGGTTGCCGCTTTCATCACCCTCTTCAAGGTTTGTCTGACAGAAAGATACCCAGTTTTGGAAACCCACAAATACGGCAAGGATATCAAGCGTGGTCACTCGTACCTTGTAGTCCACATTGTTCTTGTCCACATAGCCCCAGAAACGTTTTAGCGTAGACAGGCTCAATTGTTGTCCCGTCTTTTGTTGTATTTGTTTCTGTAGCAGTTCAAAGTCCTTGGGCGTTTTTATATTGATGCCCAGAACCAGTTCCGTCAGGTGTTTTAGCTCTTCCTGTTTCTTTTCCATTCCGAAAGAATTCCTTTTGTGTTGCAAAAGTACACAATTCTTCTTATTTGTGCAAGAAGGAATATAAAAAGAACCAAATAAGAACCAATAGCATCATTTTTTTGTTATGTAAAAAACTGTATCTTTGCATTTTAATAATATAATCTAAAGGCCATGTGATATGTCTAACAAACCGTACTATAATAATTTAAACAAAAAAATATGAAAAAGATTCTACTATTTGTAATGGCGTGCCTGATGTTGCCAAGGGTAGCAGAGGCACAGACACCCACCACCGACAAATTCACAGTAAGTGACTTGGAATGGGACGCAGACATGGGGGGCTACGTATTTACTGTCAGTCTTGATGGCTCTCGGATTTATACAGCCTATAACCTCGACATTTTCTTGCCTACTGGTATAGATGTGATGCATGAAGGGGACAATTATTATGTCGCAAGAATGGACAACAACGATTTCTATACAAAACCAAAATTTGGAGATTGGTCCCACACCGTTTCGGCTAATATGCCTAGTGCCCATCAGTTGCGTGTGGCCTGCATTTCGACTACGAGTACTGAGTTCAAAGCCACATCAGGTGAGTTGTTCTATGTTTATGTCTCTGTTGATGCAGACTACTTCGCCACCTGCTTCTCTCCTAAACCCATTGTCAAGTTGTCTGGTATGAACCTCACGACAAAGGCCGAGGAGAAATATGTTCCAGAGGACTATGCTTGTCGGCCTTTCGCTACTGGAATTCCCACTGAGCGCACAATCCCAGTAAATGTGTCTTCTGTGAATAAGGTAGGAACGCTCATCCTGCCCTTCAATGCCGAACTGCCTCAGGGGTTGACAGCTTATACTTGTAATGCCACCGAGGGCGACCTGCTCACGCTGACACCTGCAGCCAGCATTGAAGCCTGCAAGCCTTACATCGTCTTTGCCAAGGGCGGCTATTCAGGCTCGCTTGTAGGTACAGCCACCCTGTCCGATGCTACCAATGTCACCGATGTCTTTGCTGATGGGTATCTCACGGGAGTGCTTACCAATACAGTTGTTAACACTGGCTACATCCTACAGAACCAGGGCAAGGAAGGTGATCCTAAGTTCTACGATGCCGAGGGTGCTGAATTCAACTTGCCCGCCGGTCGTTGCTACCTCACACCAACAGATGCCGGAGAGGCACGTGCGTTCCGTTTTAACTTTGACGAGACCGCAGGCATTGATGCTAATAATAGTGAGATGGTTACTGATAGCCGAATCTACGATCTCTCTGGTCGTCTTATCAATAGTAACAGCCAATTGCAGCGTGGTATTTATATAAAAGGTACGCGCAAAATGGTTATCAAATAAAGTATTAACTAAAAACATAAAATAATATGAAAACCAAACAATTCATTCTTGTGCTGCTGGCCCTCTTCGCCAGTGTTACGGCAAAAGCCTTCCGCATTGACGTGGGCGACGATGAAGACCATCTTTGGCTCACCCTCACTGTTCTGAACGAAGACCAGAAAACTGCTGAAGTGACGAGTACCGACTATGCCTGGGGCACATGCACTATTCCTGCTGCAGCCAACGGCTATACCATTGTATCCATCGGAGATAATGCCTTCAAAAACCAGACTGACCTTGTCGAAGTTGTCATCCCCAATACCGTTACCAGCATTGGTGCCTCTGCCTTTGAAGGCTGCACGGCTTTAGGTACGCTCGACCATCCTGTTGTTGTGCCTGCAAGTGTAACCTCAGTAGGTGTAGATGCCTTTAAGGGTACATGGTGGTTGGACAATACCTTGTCCAATGGTGTTGTCTACATCAACAACATTCTCTACATCTATAAAGGCGAGATGCCTGCCAACACCGCCATCGATATTGCTGAAGGCACCACCACCATCCTCAGTGGGGCATTCAAGGACTGCACTGGCCTGACAAGCGTCACCATTCCCGCCACCGTCACCGCGATTGGCAGCCAGGCATTCAACGGATGCAGCAACCTGACCTCTGTGACAGTAAAAAATCCCATCCCAGTCGGCATCTCATCTAATACTTTCAGTAATGCTGCCAACACCACACTATGGGTTCCTAACTTCGAAGCATACAATGCCTATCGCGCTGCAAACAACTGGAAGGACTTCAAAAGAGTGACAGGCATTATCGCCTTCAAGGAACCAAAAGCAGAAACCTATTGTGTGGGGAAGTGGGATAAAGACCATGATGGCTATCTGGAATTCGACGAAGCAGCAGCAGTCACAGGACTTAATTATCATTTCAACTTTTCACTTAATAATTCTTATACGGACTGGTCTTCTTTTGACGAGTTTGAGTATTTCACTGGTGTAAAGACCATTCAACAATCGTTTAGCTATTTAAGGACTGCATCGCTAAAGATTCCAGCCAATGTGACGAAAATTGGAGATACCAGTTATTCAAATGGTTGTTTCGATCATTGTACTATCCAAAAACTAGAGTTTATGGAAGGTGATGAAACATTAACTTTAGGTAAAGCGAGAACCAACAACGGAGACGACCCTATGTTCGGCAAGATGTCTGGATGTATAATTGATACTCTCATTATAGGCAGAAATATTGCTGTTACAAATACTAATACAAAACCTTTTGCTGGAACTTATAATCTAGTTATAATTACTGATAATGTTAGTTCTTTGTCACAAAATTTCACTACGTCTAAAAAACTAATTACTGGCAACGGCACTGTTGGCTTTAGTATTAGTTGCCCTATTGACTCTGCCTATGTAGGAAGGCCTGGAACTTACTATACAAAATACGGTTTTATTACGAATAACATTAGCAACATCAAACTGAGAAATTATTCTAAAACAGACAATACCAACCCGCTACTGACTGTAGACTATCTTGTGGCGGTTGATGAAATCTCTTTAAGTGCTTTTCAAGGGTGTTCTAATCTAAGTTCAATAGTATTCCATGAAGGGACGGAAACAATCCAATCTATTGGTAATTATGCATTTTCAGATTGCAGCAGCCTTACCTGTCTGCCTGTTTTTCCAGGACTTAAAACCATAGGAGACTATGCTTTCCAGAACTCCGGCCTTACATCTATAATATTGAATGAAGGTTTACAATCCATAGGTTCTAATGCGTTTAAGGATTGCTCTCATCTTTCATCAATAACTATTCCATCTACAGTTAATTCTATAGGTGATAATCCTATGCCGTCAAACAGTTATATACACTTTAGAAGTACTGTGCCACTTCCTGTTTTCCAAATTTCCTTACCATGTGTTCTTTTTGTTCCTGATAATGCTGTTGCTGATTACAAAACCGCATGGCCCGATTATGATATGTATATTGTAGGAGAAAGCAATTTTATAGAAAAAACATATAACATCACTGCTCAAGAGTCATCTTCAGCATTGCTGGAGGCCATAGGTGAGAACAATACTTTTTCTGTCGTTAAGTTAAAAGTTTCAGGCACTATCAATAGTTACGACATGATGGTGATGCGCAACAAATTGCCGAACTTACGTGAACTGGATTTGTCAGAAGTCTCTATCGTTGCCAATAACTATAATTATGGAACGGGCGTTTCCCAGAACAATGTGTTCCCAGATTTTTTGAAGACAACTGCATTGATTTCACTTATCCTGCCGAACACGATAACAAGTATTGGCAACTCTGCATTTTTGAGTACAACTCTTCAATTAGAAACTTTGACAATACCTGCATCCGTTCAGTCTATTGGTAATTATGCATTCCAAAAAAGTACAATAGACGTTCGCTTTGTGGAGAACAGCCAGCTTAACAGCATCGGACAGTATGCTTTTAGTGAAAGCTCACTCGTAAGTTTAAAATTAGATAATGTGACTATTGCGAGCAATGCTTTTTCAAGTTGCTCTTCACTTAAAACGATAGAAATAAATGGGGGAAGTCTCGGGAGAAGCGCATTTGCATCGTGTAATAATCTTGAAACAATTGTTGTAAATTCGTCATTGCCATCTTGCGATCGTGGTAGTGATGGACCATTTTCTGATTGTGGAAGTCTTAAGAATGTTACATTAGGTACAGATTATATTCAAAGATATACTTTTTATCATTGTCCCATAGAAAACCTTATTATAACACGTGGTGTCATTCGAGACTATGCTTTTGCTGATGTAGAAGGGTATGTTGGTGTAAAAGGAATCAATGGCAACTATACTTCTACCCTAAAGTCTGTTATATTACAAGAAGGAGTTACTAAAATTGAAGCGAGTGCCTTCAAAGTATCTTACTCCCCTGGTGTTAATGTAACACTGAGTCTGCCAGAGAGTCTTACTTCAATAGGTGATGAAGCATTTAGTGGGTGGAGTGGTTTGAAAGGAGAACTCGTTATCCCAAGAGGTATAACAGTCATACCAAGTAAAGCGTTTTTGAATTGTGGAGTCTCTGCTGTTAAACTATCTCCCAATACAACAAAAATATGTTCAAATGCTTTTGGTAATTGTACTAATATAGAAGAAATCCGACTACCTTCTACGCTTACGAGTATAGAAAATGGCGCATTTAGTGGATGTAGTAAGTTGAAAACTGTCTATGCTTATATGCCCGATGTTATTACCATCGGTAATAATACCTTTCCTGACTATCAAATGAGCAAATTGTATGTGCCGTCGTTTCTGTATTATACATATTACTGGGATTCTAACTGGAGCCAGTTCTTGCAGGTGTTGCGCTGCGACCTACAACCAGGTGACTATGAGACCTTCTACACCAATGGCGATATTCTCTTTGCTGAGGGTGAAGAACGTATTACCACCGATACGCCTATTGCCACAATTGGCAGTCAGGGCAGTATCACCGTGGAGGGTGAGGCTCAGGCATTTGATACCGTAGATCAGACGGTGGATGCAAATTATAGCGCTTCGCTGATTGGCGACGGCGAAGGTGTTGAAAACAATATGCCGATGAACGAGCTGCGCGTGAACATCACGGTAGCAGCCAAGAAGTGGTATTTCTTCTGCTTCCCCTTCGACGTCACCATCGCCGAGTGCACCTATCCCGGACGCTACGCATGGCGCTACTACGACGGAGCCACACGTGCTGCCAATGGCGGTGGTGGTTGGAAAAAGGTTACCGCTGAGACGCTGAATGCTCGTGAGGGCTATGCCTTCCAAAGCGAGACAACGGGTACGCTGACTGTACGTTTCTCGGCTCCCACCTTCGGAGGCAACCGCACACGTGAATTGGAGGTTCACTCAGCCAGCAATGCCCAAAACGCCAGTTGGAACTTTGTGGGTAATCCCTATTCGAGTTATTATGACTTTGGCACTTCTGATATTACCTCTCCTATCACCGTATGGACTGGCAGTAGCTACACGGCCTATCGTCCTGGTGATGATGAGTTGCACCTGCGTCCCTATCAGGCTTTCTTCGTACAGAAGCCCGAGGCTGCAAGCAGCATCCAGTTTAATGCTGGGCGTCGTGAGAGTTATCGACAGAGCCAGCGTACAGCTGCCAGCCGTGCTCTTGCTCCCAGAACAGAGAACGTGAAGAGCGACCGTATCTTCCTTGATCTTGTCATCAGCGATAACGATACAGCGGCTTTAGACCGCACCCGTCTGGTGCTGAACGAGAAGGCACAGCGCAACTATGAACTGGACTGTGATGCTGCCAAATTCATGGCTGACGATGCTACTGCACAGATCTATATGATGGAGGACGGACAGCCTATGGCTATCAACGAGCGTCCCATGAAGGGCGACATTCGCTTGGGCTATATAGCCAAGAACAAGGGCACACTCAGCATCAAGGCCCAGCGCATGGATTTGCCTATGCTGCTCATTGACCTTGTAACTGGCACAGAGTATGACCTGTCAAATGGCGTCTATGAGTTCTCTACCGAGGCTGGCACCTTCAACAACCGCTTCATGTTGCGCCTCAGCGGTGAGGCTACGGCCATCCGCAATTTGGCCAACGAGACGGGCGTTACCATCAGCAAGACCAAAGGTGGACTGAATGTCGCTAGTGCTGAGGGTAAGACTGTCGAGGTCTACAACGTGGGCGGTAGTCTTGTTTCTTGTCAGAACAATGGCTTTATTAGCCTCCCAACCGGCATCTATCTGGTGAAGGTGAATGGCAAGAGCACGAAGATCAGTGTCAAATAAATGCCGATGCCTATGAATCGCATAATCAGAATTATCATGTCGTTGCTTTTCCTGCTCTCAGGCCAAATGGCCTGGGCGCAGGATGGCTTCGATCCTGGTATGCCGCCAGAGCCTCAGGCACCTAAGTTGCCGCTGACGGTGACTTGCTCTCCGGCAGGGGCTGGCACACAAAGTGGCGCGGGCAGTTATGTGGCAGGTACCACGGTGACCATCAAGACTACACCGAAGCAGTTCTACACCTTCAGTCATTGGACGCTGAATGGTGAGGAGTATGGAACGGCACTCAGTTTCCAGTACACCACCGATAATACCTCGGCCAACTTCGTGGCTGTCTATACCAAAGATCCTACCTGTGTGGTTACCACCACGTGCGAACCTGCAGCAGCGGGCTCTGCATCAGGTGCTGGCACCTACGCCATCGGTAGCACGGTATCGGTGAAGACCTCGGGCAACGTGGGCTATAACTTCAGTCATTGGACGCTCGATGGTGAAGTATATAGCACATCGCAAAATCTGAGTTATACTGCCGTAGAGGGTACGAAAAATTTCGTTGCTGTTTACGACTATGACCCGACGTTCGACCCTACACTGCCTGCCGAGCCTAGTATGACTGTGAAGAGCAGACTCTATTTGCAGTCAGAGCCTGCTGGTATCTGCACCTTCAATCGCACCAGTGGCACCTATGTCAATGCCGACGACTATGTGGCACTGAACATTACAGGTATCAATCAGGGTTACGATTTCCTGGGATGGTATCAAGGCGATGAAATGATTACCAGTAGTAAGTCATTCAACTTCCTGATGACCTATAGTGATGCTACGCTTACGGCTCGTTTCGAAGAGACACCACCAGAGCCGGAGCAGCCTTTCGAGCCTGGTGACCCATCGGAACCTGAAAGCCAGGGAGGTGACATACAGACCCATATGAAGGGCGATGTCAATATGGATGGTGTTATCGATGTAACGGATGCCGTAGTTGTCATCAATGCCTATCTGAGTGACGATACCAGTTCTGTCAGTCTGGCACTGGCCGATATGAACAATGATGGCGTCATCGACATCACCGATGCC
>JAEEGL012176937.1_pt1 | contig 10556 bp, 8 predicted proteins | sample 9134231 | NCBI WGS metagenome assembly JAEEGL01 (sample SAMN16246548, study PRJNA631951) | gut metagenome | biome: gut microbiome; feature: rumen; material: fiber-attached | host: Bos | place: Iran: Karaj | collected 2018-10
ATTGTCGAGAAAGACGGCAGTGTTTCCGAGGTGAAAGTACTGCGAGGCATTGGTGGCGGCTGTGATGAAGAATCTATCCGCGTGGTAAAAGCCATGCCGAAATGGAAACCCGGGAAACAAGAAGGCAAGCCTGTAAGGGTATCTTATTTGATGCCTATTACTTTTAAATTGCAATAAATCATTGTTTGTGTTTGTAGGGCTGTCGTACCACGGCAGCCGCATGATGGGAATACCCTATGCGGCTGCCACGATGTGACAGCCCTACAAACCTATTAATAATTCAGCCCAAAAGCCCAAAGCGGAACCACATTGCCGTAGCCGTATTCGATATCATCCTTCACCACATAGCCTTTCTTGACCTCAGCAATCTGTCTTTTGCCTTTGCTTTTTCCGCCCACTTCGAAGGTCATGCCTTTAATGTCGAAATCTGATAGGGAAGAAGAAGTAACTTTTTGGTTGACACGCATTTGATTGTAGAAGAAAGTTTCTCTAATCGTGCCGGCGTCTTCCTCGCCATCGCCTAAACTGTTCATTAGGTTGGTGTTGTCGAGATAGATTTTTTCCACTTTGCCAAGTTCGCCTAAACCGCCAGTACCGTCTCTTAGTTGTGCGATAAGTCCCGCTTTTTCCATATAGACCAAATAATCCTCAATGTTGTTGCGACTGGCCTGAATCTGTCCTGCGAGGCTGGCCATATTCGGCTTGTAAGGTACCAAAGCGGCCAAAATCACCATCAGCTTTTTCAGTTTCTTTGCCGTTCCGATGTTCATGTTGGCGAATTGCGGAATGTCAACCTCGATAGTGCGTGTGATGACTTGGTTGAGTTCTGTCTCGAAGTCAAGGTCCTGGCCAAAAGGATAATAGCCTTCTTTCAAGTATTCCTTAAAATACACCAATGGATGCTTCACATTCGGAATACGAGCTTCGTGATTCAGGATTTGCTTCAAACTGAAAACGGGACAATTGATTTGATAGCGAATGGCCAAAAACTCCCTAAATGACAGCCCTTGCATCAAGTATTTCGGGGCACGACGGCTCAAATCAGCTTCACCCTTCTCAATATCGAGGATGGACGATCCCGTGAAATAGACATGAAGGTCGGGGAAAGCATCGTACATCAATTTCAGTTCCTGCGACCAGTTGTCATATTTGTGAACTTCATCGATGAAGAAAAACTTTCCACCGTTTTTGTTGAAGGTTTCTGCCGTTTCAAACAGGCTGTGCGATGAAAAATAAAGGTGGTCAGCGGTGACATAGAGCGTGTCGCGCAGCGAATGATGCTGTTTGATGTGTTGTAAGAAAAGCGTCGTCTTGCCCACGCCTCGCGGCCCGACCAGCCCTAACATCCTATTGTCCCAATGAATGACTTCGTACTTGTAGCGAACAAATTGACTCGTGGTTAAGTCAAGTTGGTTTTCCATGAATTCATACAATTTTTCCATCGTTTTCAGTGTTTCGATGATGCAAAAATAGTAAAAATGCACTATATAAGTGCAAATTTTTCAAAAAAATGCACTATGATAGTGCAAAAAATCACGAAAAATGCACTATTTGAGTGCAATTTTACTCCAAAATCAACTGTTCACACTTGGTTATCGGCTCAAATTGCATATTTCATCGTTGTGTTAATCGGCGAATGAAACTAATTAAGCGAATTTTTGGATTGCTTCGCTACGCTCGCAATGACGCAAAGCGTGTCGGCGCAAAGCGATGACAAATTCATATAGTTCTGCGGGTTCTGCGTGAGGAAATTTACTCCAAAATCAACTGTTCACACTTGATCTTCGGCACAAACTGTACGCCGTTTTCATCACGATAATACGCCAGTTTCTCGCCAGCATCCACGGGTTGCAATTTGATGGTTTCCTTGCCCTTTCCGATAGCTAAGATGAGCAACGAATCATAGGGCAAATTGAAAGCTTCCGTGATTTTCGCCTTGTTGAAAGCACCAATCATAATGCCGTTCAAGCCCATTTCAGTGGCTTTCAACAGCATGCTTTGGGCGGCAATGCCGAGGTCGATATCGACAAACTTGTTTTCGGGGATGGTGCTACAAATGATGATGAACGCCTCGGGCTCAGTGCCAGGGTAGGGGAGGTGTAGTTCGGGCAGCAAGCCGCCTAGTTTCATGTTTTGCACGATGATGTCGGCCCCTGTTTCCTGGGTCACGAGCTTAAACCGAAGCACCTGCTGGTTCTTTGCCGAAGCGATTTTGGTATTCACCGCCACGATGCGCTCCAGCATGTCGCGCTTCACCACATAATCCTTTTGATAGCCACGATAACTACGGTTTTTCTCCATCAGGGTTTCCAATGAAGTGTGTTTCACGATGGTCTTCTTGGCGCCCTTGCCAAAGACCTCTTCATAGCGTTTTTCTAAGTATCCGTCGGCCATATCTGTTCGTTTTTACGCTGCGAAGATACGGTTTTTCCCTATCTTTGCATTCTGTGCAGACGTGAGCTGATCAAAAATTCTTACGAGTTGATAAAAAAGCCATACGGCAAGTGATAGAAACTCTGTTTCGAAAAAAGTCGTATTATTGCAGTTTAATTTCAAATTCACCTTGTCATGAAACGGATTTTCATATGGATGCTTGCCTTCATCCTTTTATGCTGCAGCCTTCAAACCAAGGCGCAGAATGATAGTGTTACGCTTTATTTCAGTACCGACGAGATGCCTAACCTCATCAAGTGCCTGCCACCCCCACCCGATACCATTGGGACGGACTTTGTCAACGATGTGATGCGTTACATGTGGGGCAAGACACAACGTGGCGACCAAACTCGGGCCGCTATCGCCAGTGGCGATGCCCCATGGAACTATGACTCGCTCTTTGCCCGGTTCTCTGTGCCTTTTGACCTCGAAATCTCTAAGGAAGGCACACCCGAAATCTACAAATTCTTGGTGAACAGCCTCTCCACCATCGACCAGACACGTGTCGAGCCGAAAGCTTTTTATCACCGCAAGCGTCCGTTTGAGCGATTCCATGAGCCTATGCTGACAAGGTATGAAGAGGAGGAGCTATCAGGCGAAGGCTCTTATCCTTCGGGACATAGCCAACGAGGCTATGCTTTGGCCTTGTTGCTTTCCGAAGTCAACCCCGCCAACGCCGACACTATCATGGCACGCGGCTATATGTATGGCGAAAGCCGTGTCATAGTGGGTGCCCACTGGCAAAGCGATGTTGATGCCAGCCGTCTCGCAGCCGCCATTGGGCTTGCCCGTTTGCACACCAGCCCTGCTTTCCTTGCCCAACTCAGCAAGGCGCAAGAGGAGTTCAAACAGCTGAAAGGAACTTTGTCGCCCACAGAGGATGCCAGCCAATTTGTGAATCTGGCCGATGCGGTTCCCGATGCCATCTTGGAGATCCGTTACTACAGCACCTATAACTTCGTTGGCACACGCGTGGATGGTTATCTAGAACCTGTCGCACTGCTTACCCGTCAGGCCGCCGACAGCCTTCGCGCCGTGAGCGATGACTTGAAGCAAATGGGATACCGCTTGAAAATCTTTGATGCCTACCGCCCGCAATGCGCTGTCGACCACTTTGTACGTTGGGGTGCCGATGTCAACGACACGCTCATGAAGCAGTATTTCTATCCTGAAGTGCCTCGCGACAAGCTCTTTGAGTTGGGCTATATCGCCAAGAAAAGCGGTCACACACGCGGCTCCACGGTCGACCTCACCTTGTTCGACATGACAACAGAAAAGGAAGTGGACATGGGCGGCACTTTCGACTGGTTTGGCCGCGAAAGCCATACTGATTTCGGTGGCAACCCCAACACAGGGAAGTATAAAGCCAACGACCGTATCACCGCCGAGCAGTTCCATAACCGTATGATCCTGCGTGAGGCCATGCTACGCCATGGCTTTAAGCCCATCGATGAGGAATGGTGGCATTTCACGCTGAAGAACGAGCCTTTTCCAAAAACCTATTTCACTTTCCCTGTAAAGAAACTCTAAATACACCATTAAACACACTATAATCAACAACACGGCCTTATTACAAAGAATAATATTGACAATCGCGATTATTTGAGAGAATTAATCTCGACCCAATTTGATAAATTGTCTGAACCTAAAAAAATGAAAAAAACACTATTCCTCGTGGCTTTTGCCTTATTGCTGGCCACCAGCTGCAACCATCAAGAACAAGAACAACAGACACAGACTATGAACAAGGAAAACAACGAATTGACCGCTTTTGACGTTCAGGAAGCGTTCGAGAAGAATGGCTTCACGTGGTTCACCGAAAACCTCATCCTTTGCAGCGGCGATAGCACGCAAAGCAACGCGATGACCATTGGTTGGGGCGGCATCGGAAACTATTTGGGCCACGACCGTCCGGCGGTGACCGTTTACGTGGCGCCAGGTCGATATACGTGGGAGTTCATGGAGAAGTACCCACGATTCACCATCATGCAGTTCGATGATCCCACCATCTGGCAATATATGGGCAGCAACAGCGGTCGTGACGGCGATAAAGCAGCTGCCCTCGGTCTGCACGTGGCCTACACCGAACACGGTACGCCGTATTACGAGGAGGCCAACCTGGTCATCGAATGCGAAACCATGTCGGTTTGGCACCAAACAGAGCAAGACTTCCGCAACGACACGCCCAAAAAATGGTACGATGGCTTTGATGCCGGCATCCATACCGTATATGTCGGAGAAGTCTTAGGCGCTTGGAAAAGAGAATGACTTTGGCGCCGGCTTCCAAAGAATGATTTATTGGGTTGGATAAGGTCTTCCGAGCCCAGCAAGGCTTCATGCAATGGATTGAAAACCTAAATCGCGGCATTGGAACTGAGTCTTTTTTTTGTATTTTTGCGCCATGAAAAAGCGATTGTTGCAAATCGGCTCCTTTTTAATGGCACTCGTGGTGCTGTTTGTTTCGGTCGGTTGGGACGTGAAGTTCCATTACTGCACCGAAGACCACCAACTGACGGGTAGCTTTGTCGATGCGGCGGAGTCTTGCCTGCATTGCCTCGACCATGAGCATGGACTTGAAGCCCATCCTATGCAACAAGAACAAATTCATTTCGATGCCAAATGTTGTTGCGAAAGCTTTGAGAGCATTATCCAATTCACTGACAATTTCGTTTTTTCACCTGAGAAACAGCTTATTATCAGTCTACAATCTTTTGTCCTGCCGCATCTTGATTTGAATGAAATCCTCGTTCAAGTGCGACAAATCTTTGACAATCATTCCCTGAGAAAGACATTCAAGTTTCTTTCCGGACAGGAACGGATTGTTTTCTTTTCTTCATTGAAGATTAATCCTTTGGTTTTCTAAAGTTTCACATGAGACACTAGACTGGGTGTATCAACCCCGAGCCTTAACCCTCATTGCGGAGGAACATCCGCAATCTCCTAGGCGAGAGGATGTCCCTAATGCAAATGAGATTGCAGGTCAAGCCCGCAATGACGGCAAAGGCAGTAAAGTAGTGAATCCCAGTCATGTGTCTCTAACCTAAAAGGCTAAGTTTAACAATTTTACAATCAACACTATTACAAAATGAAAACCAACAAAATAACCCTAATCATCCTATTATTATTCGCCTTCGCCACAAGTGCCTTTGCCCAAGGCTTTATCGAAGGCACCGTATATGAAGAAGCCGAAAACGGCCAACGCACTCCATTGCCAGGCGTGAATGTGTACTGGAAAATCGTCAACGAAGGCACCGTGACCGATGCCAACGGACACTATAAAATCCCACTTCACGAACGCATCGGTTGCCTCGTGTTCAGCTGCATCAGCTACGAGAACGACACGGTTCACCACATGGTGGAACCTGCACATTACGACCATGTCTTCAAAGCCATCCACATGCTGAACGAGGTGGAAATCGCAGCCCGACAAAAAGCTACTTACATTAATCCTATCAAGGCGATTGCCGTCCAGGAAATCACTTCCGAGAACCTTAAACGTGCAGCTTGCTGCACCCTTGCGGGCAGTTTTGAGAACAATGCATCAGTAGATGTGAACTACAGCGATGCCGTCACAGGTGCCAAACAAATCCAACTGCTCGGTTTGAGTGGCATCTATACCCAGATGATGACTGAAATCATTCCTAATTTCCGTGGTTTGGCCTCCACATTCGGCTTGAATTATGTACCTGGCAACTGGATGAACGGCATTCAAGTCTCAAAAGGAACTTCCTCTGTAAGAAACGGTTACGAGTCCATTACGGGACAAATCAATGTGGACTATAAAGAACCCTTGCCCAACAAAAGTGAGAAAGTGTTTTTCAACCTCTATGCCAATTCAATGGCCATGACGGACTTCAACTTCAACGTTAGAACCAAGGTGGGAAAACAGGACGGCATCATGCTCTTCGGCCATGTGAGCCACAACTTCATGAAGATGGACGGCAATGGCGACACCTTTATGGACGACCCTGTGACTACGCAATACAATGTCTTCATGCGCTATAACCATCCTCACACAGGACGTTTCGGTTGTAAGTTGGGCATCAAAGCGTTGAAGGAGAACCGACTCGGCGGACAGATGGACTTCGACCCGAAACATCGACTCGATGAAGGCTACAACCTCTTTGGTATTGGCATCAACACTGAACGCTATGAGGCTTTCGCCAAATGCGGCTACCACTTCGACCGTAAAGATACCAGTATCGGCCTTCAGCAACAGGTGACTTACCACAAGATGGACTCCTATTACGGCCTCACCGACTACAACGCCAACCAGCTTTCCTATTATGCCAATCTGCTGTTTGACTCGTACATTGTCAACGACCATCACACCTATTCCGTGGGTGCCAGTTATACCTACGACAAGTATGATGAACACTTGAACGACAGCACTTTACAGCGTATCGAACAAGTCCCTGGTGCTTTTGCTGAGTATGTCTTCAACGACAATCAGCACTGGAGCGTGATTGCTGGTTTCCGTGCCGACTACAACAGCTATTACCACAAGATGCTCTACACACCCCGCCTGCATGTGCGTTTCAAGACCCACGATGACTTTGCGCTGCGCCTTTCGGCAGGTAAGGGCTATCGCTCGCCCAACATCTTGGCCGAAAATTCCACAATGTTGGCCTCGGCGAGAGTCATCCGTTTCCTTGATACACCGAAGATGGAAGACGCTTGGAACTATGGCATCAACGTGACCAAAAGCATCACCTTCGGCTGGCGCGAACTCATCCTTCAAGCAGATTTCTACCGCACCGACTTCATCAACCAAATTGTCCTCGACCGCGATGCCGATGCACATGAAATCCGCATCTATAATATGGATGGAAAGTCCTATTCCAACAGTGCCCAAATCGAGGCCAACTGTGAGATTTTCAAGGATTTTGACCTAACTTTGGCTTTCCGCTATAACGATGTGAAGATGACTATCAACGATAGCTTGCGTGAGAAGCCTTTCGTCAACCGCTACAAGGGTTTGGTAACCTTCTCCTATGCACCCAAGACTTGGCAGTTCGACTTCACGACGCAGTTCAACGGGGATTGCCGCGTGCCCGACCTGAGTGGCAACGCAACCGCTATGGCTAACCATCAAAACATCGGTCGCTCGCCGTTCTATGTCATCATGAATGCACAGATTACCAAGAAGTTGGGCGAACATTGGGAGTTTTATGTCGGTGGTGAGAACTTGACCAACTACAAGCAGGACTATCCCATCATATCGGCTGAAAACCCCACCAGCGAAGACTTTGACGCTTCTATGGTTTGGGGACCGCTGAGCGGCATCAGGGGCTATTTGGGCATAAGGTTCCAAATCAAGTGATTGTTTCACGTGGAAAAATCTATTTTCACGCAGAACTCGCAGAAAACTATCCAACAATAATTTTTCATCGCTTTGCGCTTCATAAGATTCTGCGGATTCTGCGTGAGAAAAAATATGTACTTTTGCAGTCCAAAACACTCATGAAATGAAGAAATTCCTTTTCCTATTCGCTGTGGCCCTGACAATGATGGCCTGCGGTCAGAAAGACAACAAACAACAAGAGCAACCCAAAGATAAAGAAGTCTATATCCCTCAAGGTGTGCCCGTTGCCCCGATGCAAGAAATCATAGTGCCGGAAAAGGGTGGGGTAGACCCAACCGCTTTAGGCGACCCCAATGCACCTGTCTTGAAACTGGAAGAAGGCAAGCCTCTAGATTTCAGCCAATTGCAAGGCGGGGGTATGTCGATAGGTGACCAAGTGGCCGCGCAGATAGATTCCATCCGCTACAAGGCCGAGCACGGCGATGCCAAGTACCAATATGCCTACGGCGTATGCTACGAAAAGGGTTGGGGCGTGGAGCAGGATACGAAAGAGGCTTTGGCGTGGTACAGAAAAGCGGCTGCACAGGAGAATGGCCCCGCTTATAACTCCATCGGCAATTATTACAGAGAGGGGACTGGTGTGAAAGCTGACGTAAACAAGGCCTTTGAGTACTACCAAAAAGGAGCTGAAGTGAAGGATGCTCAAGCTATGCTGAATCTGGGCAACTGTTACTATTTCGGCATGGGAACGGAGAAGGATGTGAATACAGCCGTTAAATGGTGGAAAGAGGCCGCTGAAGCTGGCAATGCCTACGCTATGGCGCAAATGGGCGACTGCTATTATCACGGCCTCGGTGTGGAAAAAGACTTGGCCAAAGCCATCGAGTACTACACTCCAGCTGCCGACAAGAACATCACGAGCGCTTTATATCAACTTGGTATCTTGTATTATACAGGCAATGGTGTGGAGCAAGACCGGACCTACGCCGAGTTGCTCATGCGCAAAGCCAGCGACGGCGGCATGAAAGAAGCGCAGGATTTTTTGGATAGGATCAAGAAATAATGAGAAGAAAGCAACGACACATCATAGCGTTGCTGATTGGATTGGCCTTTTTGTCGGCTTGCGACGCCACCACGCGCGAGGCGCGGCGCATGGTGAAGCGTGCCGAGCTTTTGGCCGACACCTTGCCCGACAGCACCGCGCGCTTGATTGACAGCGTGCTGCGCATGCCCGCGAGCTTCAGCGAGCGGGAGCGCATGGATATGGCTATGCTGCAGGCCGAGGCCTTGTTTGGCGACCATGGGCAGGAAATCTCGCCCGTGATGGATGACGATTTCTTCGATGAGCACGCCATCCTCTCCACCAGCCCCGAGCTGGAGCGCGCCGCGACCTATTATGCCGGGAAAAAACAATACGCCAATGCTGCCCATGCGGCGCTCTACAGCGGCTTCGTGCAGCAACACTACAACGAGAAGGAATCCGCCATGCGCTCGTTCAAGGAGGCGGAGCAATACGGCAAACTGGCTGTTGACAGCCTCACCGTGGCACAGGCGGAGTATTGGATGGGGAAAATGTTGATAGATGATGGTATGGAACAAGAAGCCTTAGATTTGCTTCAAGCTGCCAGCTTTGGTTTTGGTGACCATTTTGTTGACAAGGCGTTGGTTATGAATATGATGGGAGTTTGTTACATATTGCAAGGTGATGTCGATAACGCCGAGATATGCTTGAAGAATAGTTCGGCTTATGGTGAAAAAGAGAATTCATTCAAAGTGAAAAAGAAAGTCCTAAACAATTATGCAGTGCTATACCGATTGCTAGGGAAATATGATGATGCTATCTATTGCCTTCGACAAATAGACGATGGAGCTAATTTGACAAATACTGAAGAATCCTTACTTTACCTTAATTTAGGTAAGACATTTGAAGCCAACGGAGAAATAGACTCTGCCTTAATATATTATCAGCATTTGGAAGAGCTTTTGCCTCATATTGATGTTATTAATGAAACTAAAATTTCTGCATATGGTGCTCTTTCACGGTTTGCTGATAGTCAAGGCGATGAAAAAAAAGCACTACACTACCGTGAAATCCATGAAGATTTGTTATTTGAATTGATGATTCACCGGCAAGAGCAGTCCGTCTATCGTATCCAAAAACAATTTGATTACGAGAGCCTGCAAAACAAGATGATCCAAGAGCGCTCCCGGATGCAACGCTTAGTTGCCATAGGAATCGTATTGTTGCTCTGTATTGTAGCCTTATTCTTCTATCAATCATCCCAAAGAAACAAGAAGGAAGCAGAAACCAATGCCAACCTGTTTCATTTTATGCAGCAGAACAGGGCATTGGTTGAGAGTAATATAGAGCATGAAAAGAAGGTTCTTGATACAATGCAACAATTGTCGAATATGTATTATGCAAGGTTCAAGACCATGCAAAAACTCAGCTTTAGCATTGAAAACCCAAAAAACAAAATAGCCCTAAAGGATTTGGAAAAAGTAGTGTTCGGAGATGGCGAACACTGGGAAGCCGTAAAAGAGGTTATCGATGCATTGTATCCTGGATTATGGGAATCTATAACATATAAATACCCTGAAATGGATGAAATGGAACGTCGAGTGTTCATATTATCGCGTTTCAAGCTTTCGCGTATGGAAAAGGCTGCATTGTTAGGTATTAGCACAAGTGTGCTCGACAAGCTCCGCACAAGGGTTCATAAGATAGTGGAGAAGGATAAAAAGCAATAGTTTTTTCCAAAAAATCACATTATTTTTGCACTTAAGATTTGGATTTCAGCCTGTAAAAGTTCGGATA
>JAEEGL012361608.1_pt1 | contig 10556 bp, 9 predicted proteins | sample 9134231 | NCBI WGS metagenome assembly JAEEGL01 (sample SAMN16246548, study PRJNA631951) | gut metagenome | biome: gut microbiome; feature: rumen; material: fiber-attached | host: Bos | place: Iran: Karaj | collected 2018-10
AAAAAAGATGTAATAGTATCGATAATTTGTTTACTTTTGCAAATCGAAATAAATAAATACCGTTGTGGTCTGGCGGTTTTAACAACCTCTGCTGCCAGCTGCGACGAAACAGTAAAATAAATTAATTTTAGAGGTTACCTAAATACCGTTGTGGTCTGGCGGTTTTAACAACCTCTGCTGCCAGCTGCGACGAAACAGTAAAATAAATTAATTTTAGAGGTTACCTTAAACGATTAAAAGGAATTCATTTTTACAATGAATAGAATAATAAAACTATTTAAGAATCCTTATTATGCTATAGGGAATTATTTGTACAAGCATTTTCCTAATGTGTTGCCAGATGAATGGTTTTTGAAAGTGGCGTGGAAAAGATGCATGGGTTACGAGTTAGATTTGAAGCATCCGAATACCTTCAACGAAAAGTTACAGTGGTTGAAACTAAATGACCGAAAACCGATATACACGACCATGGTTGATAAGTATCGGGCAAAACAATGGGCGGCAGATAAGATAGGCGACCAGTACGTGATTCCTACGTTGGCGGTTTACGATTCTGTTGATGAGATAGATTTGGACAAATTGCCAGATCAATTTGTTTTGAAATGTAATCATGACTGTGGAAGTGTAGTGATTTGCAAGGATAAATCCACGTTTGACCTTGAAGTAGCGAAAAAGAAGCTTGGTGAAGCGTTGAAAAAGAATTATTATTGGAATTCACGTGAGTGGCCTTATAAGAACGTGAAGCGTTGCGTGTTCGCTGAAAAGTATTTGGAAACTATTGCAGAGGATGATATCATCGATTACAAGATGATGTCTTTCAATGGGAAAGTCAAATGCAGTTTTACATGCACAAACAGAAGAAACGGCAAAGGTCTTCATGTGACTTTTTATGATACAGATTGGAAGATGATGCCATTTGAAAGGCAGTATCCATCTGAGGTGAAACCTCTGGAAAAGCCTTCTTCGTATGAACATATGGTTGAACTTGCCGAAAAGTTAAGCGAGCATATGCCATTTTCTCGAGTGGATTTTTACGAAATTGAAGGAATGCCGTATGTCGGCGAAATTACACTGTATCCAGGTGCTGGATTTGAGGTCTTTGAACCCAAAGAATGGGACAAAACTTTAGGAGATTGGATAGACTTACCGATAGTTTAAGTGTTATGGAAACAAAAGAGAATAGTCAACAAAAAGTGTTGGTTACTGGTGCGGCTGGCTTTATAGGTTCTCGTCTTGCATTTGAGTTAGCGAAACGAGGTGATGATGTCGTTGGCATAGACAACATTAACGACTATTATGATGTGCGGCTCAAATACGGTCGTTTGAAGGAATGTGGCATTGATAGCGGCGATTTGGATATGCTGTGGAATAGGGAATATACAAGTCAAGTGTTTCCCAATTTGCGGTTCTTACGTCTTTCCATTGACGATAAAGAAGCAGTGGATAAAATGTTTGAAAGGGAACGCTTTGATGTCGTGGTGAACCTTGCCGCCCAAGCAGGTGTTCGCTATAGCATAACCAATCCCTATTGTTATTTGCAAAGCAACCTTGCAGGTTTCCTTAATATCCTTGAAGCATGTAGAAATACAAAAGTGCCGAAACTTGTTTTCGCATCCTCTTCTTCAGTGTATGGAATGAATGCCAAAGTTCCATATTCCGAGAACGATAAGGTGGATGAGCCAGTCTCACTTTATGCTGCTACGAAGAAGTCAAACGAATTGATGGCGTATAGTTATAGCAAGTTATATGGGATTCAATCCATTGGTTTGCGCTATTTCACTGTTTATGGCCCTTGGGGTAGGCCCGACATGTCGCCTATGTTGTTTGCCGATGCGTTGAGAACAGGCCAGCCTATAAAGGTTTTCAATAACGGCAACATGCTTCGCGATTTCACTTATATCGATGACATAGTGGAAGGGACCATACGTTCCTTGGATTACGCTGTTGGACTCAATGATGAGGGTGTCGCATACCGAATCTATAACATCGGTTGCGGTCATCCTGTTCCTCTGATGGAGTTCATAGAAGAGTTGGAATCTGCTTATGGGAAGAAAACAGAAAAGGTATTTTTGCCCATGCAACAAGGTGATGTGTATCAAACCTATGCCGACACCACTCGGTTGGAGCATGATATGGGTTATCGCCCCCATTGGTCACTTCATGATGGCATTGCCGAGTTTATGAAATGGTATAAGAACGATAAGAATCCTTTGCGTTGACAACTTGGAATGGTCAATAGATTTGTCGTACCGACCATAATGGCTTGTTCGAAAACAATATCATTTTTCGTCGGCATTCACAAATAGTAAAGCAAATTGATGACAATTGGTGGTGGACCCTTGAAGAGCAATAGGTTAAAAGAGATCAATTTTCGTTGATGTATGCAAAATGGAAATTGCCAGAAGTGAAAACAGCCTATTTCCTTTCAGAAGAGGAGAATGCGTGGAATAATTCAGGGCATTTTGATTGTGAGTCGCATAATCCTCATAAAAGGATTCTTGAGAAAACTCTATGGGAAAAATTGCGGGACCGTTATGTTCGAATGTTCTATTGGCATGGTGGATGGGAAGTTTATTATACCCATTGGTTCGACAAGTTGTTGAAACATCCATTTCCGCATCTGGCTATGCATCTTTGGACGGCTTGGATTGCAGTGCGATACGATTTCGGATTCCTGTTGGAAAAAACGGTGAACAAAATAAAACGAAATAATTGAAATTTTTTTATGAAACTTTTAATCATAGGCGGCGGCGCCATAGCCGATCTCAACCATATTCCGGCCGCTAAGAAGCTGGTTGGGCTGGATAATCTCATTGTGGCAGAACCTAATCATGCGCAAGCAGAAAGGTTGGCAAAGAAACATGGTCTTGTCCATGTCGTTGACGATTTTCACAAGGCCTTGTCTGAGGTGGATGCCTGCATCATCTGCACACCGCCCCATGTGCACAATGGCATTCTGAAAGACTGCATTGCTGCTCATAAACACATTCTTTGCGAAAAGCCGCTTTCTCCATCTTCTGCCGAGACTAAAGAGATACTGCAGTCTGCTCCCGAAGACTTGACTTTAGGCATGTGCCACACCTACCGATTTTATCCGAACCGGAAAAAAGTGAAACAACTCATTCAAGAAGGCTTCTTCGGAGACCAAGTGTCTGTAACCATCAACGAAGGCCTTCCTTCCAATTGGCCCACGGTGTCGGGCTATTGTTTCCGCAAAGAACTGGTGCCTGGTGGCGCTTTGTATGACAACGGCATCCACTCTTTGGATTTCTTGTTGTGGTGTTTTGGACGGCCTGACAGTGTTCGCTATGAAGATGATGCCATGGGTGGACTGGAGAGCAACCTAACCATCGAGATGCGTTTTGGCCAAGCCAAGGCTTACTACAAATTGAGCAGGACCAGAGAGCTATCGAATACGATAGTGGTTGAAGGCAATGGCCACAAGGCGAACTTGGGCATCTTCGAACAAAACAAATACATCCTTGATGGAGAAGAACTTCGGACCGAAGAAGTGGTGCGCAATGTGGGCGTGAAGCAGCTGGCGAATTTCTTAGGTTACCTTGAAGGAAAAGCGGAATTGTCATGCCCGGTTGCAGGAGGCGTTGCAGTAATTGAACTTCTGGAGAAGTGCTATGCACAAAAGGAAATCAAGGCTTACGAGAAACGCCCACTTGGAGGATTTGAAGGTAAACGTGTGTTCGTCACAGGTGGTACGGGATTCATCGGCGGCCAATTGGTTGAACAATTGGTGCTGCATGAGGGTGCCAAGGTGCGCGTATTAGTGCATAATTGGGGTAAGGCTGCCTATGTCAGCCGCTTCGATGTGGAGTTTGTGCAAGGTGACATCTGCGATGTTGACGCCATGATAGAAGCAACCAAGGACTGCGACTATATCATCCATTGCGCCTTGCCAGGAGGGAAAGGTCGCGATGCGTTTATCCAGAACAATGTCAAAGCCGTGGAAGCCCTGATGGCGGCTGCCAAACAGAATGGAATCAGGCATGTCGTACAATTGAGCAGCGTGGTGGTGCATGGCGAAACGGTTACTCCCGATTTGACGGCAGACTCGCCTTTGGTCAGTTACAACGATGATTATGCTGATGCAAAGTTGGAAGCAGAGAAACGCTTCTGGGAATTGCTGAAAGAATACGGCTTGCACGGAAGCATCGTGAGACCAACCTATGTTTGGGGACCCTATTCCATGTGGTACACCATATATGTCGTCGAGCAGATGCGTAAAGGCAAGTTCTGTTGGGTGGATAAAGGGAATGGCAATTGCAATGCGGTGTATGTGGGGAATGTGGTTGACCTGTGCCTGCAGTGTTGCATCAACCCCAAAGCCGACGGACAAGCCTTTATCGCGGCCGATGGTGAGCAGATTACTTGGCGCGAGTTTTATGGGAACTATCTCGATGTTTTAGGAATGACTCCCGAACAATTCCAATCTATTCCTCTAAAAGACGGAATGGGGAGGAAGATGGGCTTGGACATCAAAGACAGGTTGCAGGATGGTATTGATGACCTATGGAAAAAAGTGAAAGCTACCGAGCCATCGGATCCGAAAAAGGCAAAAATCCTCTATCGTATGCCCCGCAAAATGCTCCGCACACTCCACAAGCAGTTGGCAAAGCGCCTGCCCGTGATGCTGCCGTCGCAGATGGCCATCTATAATCAGTTCTTTGTCATCGATACCAAAAAGAATAAAGAGCTGTTAGGCTTTGAGCCTCGATTCTCGGTGAAACAAGGCATGGAAAAAACATGCGAGTGGTTGCGTTGGAGCGATTTGAACAATAAAAACAATTAGTTTCATGTCGTTGCGATTGTCGATAATCATTCCGTTCTATAATGTCGAGCGGTACATCGCCGAGTGTTTGGATAGCGTGTATCAGCAGGATATCCCTGAAGAGGAGTATGAGGTGATTTGCGTCAACGACGGCTCGCCCGACCATTCTCGGGATATCGTGTTGGAATACCAGAAGAAGCATCCGAATCTCGTTCTGGTGGAGCATGAGGTGAACAAGAAACTGGGTGCTGCCCGCAACACAGGGCGCTCTTTCGCCAGAGGACAATACATCTGGAATGTGGATTCTGACGACAAGATTGTGCCGAATTGTCTGGGCGAGTTGCTTCCTGTTTGTGAGGAAAATGATTTGGATGTCCTGGAGTTTGGTACGATTCAGTTCTATGAAGGGGATCAGAAAGACATGCCTCATGTCAAGCCAACGGAAGGCGTTGTGAAAGGGCTGGGTTATTTGAGCCAATTGAGTTCGTACCAAGTGTCTCGGATGTGTGGGGTTTGGCGCAGATTGGTTCGTCGTGAGTTCCTGGATGATAACCAAATCTATTCTCCGGAAATCAATATGGGAGAGGACATCCCTTATTCTTTCAGGATCCTCATGTGCGCGCAGAGAATGATGGTGGTTCCGAATAGATGTTATCTTTATCGCCTAAATCCTGAATCGCTGACGGGCAAAAACTGGAAACCTACACCGCAAACCCTATACGAGAAAAGCTTTTTTGATTCGCGTTTGATCTATGACGTGGCGATGGATGTGCCCTCCCAATATGGTAAGGTTCGCGAGTCCTATCTTGACGCAGCCCGTTATACCTTAAGTAGGTTTGTGGAGTACTATCCAAGCCTGGAAGAAGAGGCACGCAAGGATTTCAAAGGTATGTGCCGAAAAAAAATGTTGAAAAACGGGTTTGTTAAGAAACTGTTGTCGAGGAAAGGCTATTACAATTATGTAATGTGGATTTGTGGGATTAAATCGAAACCGAGATAAACCATGAACGTTCTGCTGGTCACCTTGTTCTCGCTGGAGCGTAACACCTCTGTCGCTATCAGTAATATCAACATCACCAAAGGCCTGTTGGCCTTGGGGCATAAGCTTACCTGGGTAATGCCTCATTGGGCGCAGTGCGAAACGATGTTTGATGCTTCAGAGGTTCGTGTCATCCGTATTCCAGGCCAAGACCAGCCTCGTGATGTAGGGATGATTCGCAATAGAATCCGTTCGCATTTCGGCATGCTCGATTTCACACGCTCCTACTTGCGTGAAGTGAGAAATACTCAAATCCCGGATGAATACTACGATGTGGTCATCTCCACCTCCGACCCCAAGACGTCCCATGTCTTCACAAAGCGTCTTTTGCGCCATGTGCGCTACGGCCGATGGATTCAGCATTGGGGCGATCCGCTGTTGGATGACATCACACGCAATTTTTGGTGGCCACGATGGTGCGTTAAGTGTTATGAGAGGAATATCCTGCGCAAGGCGGATAAGGTGGTCTATGTTACGCCTTTTACATGCGACGCCCAAAGAAAAGCCTATCCGAAGATGGCAGAAAAGTTTGTGTTTATTCCTCTTCCCGCAGATATGTGTCCCACCCAAACCACAACCCGCCCCGATCAACTTCGCGTGGCATATTTGGGTGACTATAATCCAGTTTTTCGAAATCTCCATCCCTTATATAAGGCATGTGCTAGCATGGATTCCGTTAGTCTTACCATAGCTGGTTATGGGCCGCGTTATAAAGCACTGCCTAATGTAAGAGTCTTAACAAGGATTCCTCAAAACCAAGCACTTGAGATCGAAAATGATGCGGATGTGATCTTTTGTGTGTGTAATAAGCGTGGAACTCAGATACCAGGCAAAATAATGTATAAGACTTCTTCGGATAAACATATCTTGATTGCGGTGGAATGTGAATTGCACGACGAGATGAGCCGTTTCTTTGAATCGTTCGGACGTTTTGTCGTCTGTGACAACACTCCTGAGTCCATTGCAGCCGCTTTGCAATCTCTGCGTGATCGTCCGCATGATTATGCTACCCCTGATTGTTTGTTGCCAATCAATGTTGTAAAAGAATTGCTCAAATGAAGACTGTACTTTTGGTTTTTGGAACGCGGCCTGAGGCCATCAAAATGGCGCCACTCGTTAAGACGCTACAATCCCGCCCCGACGTTTTTCGTACTGTCGTTGCGGTGACGGGTCAACACCGTCAAATGCTTGACCAAGTGCTGCGTATTTTTGATATCACGCCTGATTATGATTTGGATATCATGCAGGCCAATCAGGATCTTTATGATGTGACTTCACGCGTTCTTGTCGGCATGCGTGATGTTGTTCGTGATGTGAAACCCGATGTGGTCCTTGTCCATGGCGATACCACAACGTCGACTGCTGCCGCTCTTGCGGCGTTCTATCAGCAAATCCCCGTTGGCCATGTTGAGGCGGGACTGCGAACCAATAATATCTATAGCCCATGGCCGGAGGAGATGAACCGTCAACTGACGGGACGCATCGCTACGTATCATTTTGCGCCTACGCCATTGTCGAAGTCCAACCTGTTGCGTGAAAACGTGGCAGAGTCGCGTATTCTCGTCACGGGCAACACGGTCATTGACGCCCTCTACATGGTCTTGGGCAAGATCAAAAATGATGTTGTTTTGGAGGCACAACTGCGAGAGATACTGTTGAATGCTGGATACGACACGTGTCGTTTGCAGTCTGATCGCCGCCTGGTGCTCATCACAGGCCATCGTCGCGAGAACTTTGGCGATGGCTTTATCAGTATGTGTACCGCGATTCGTGATTTGGCTGCCAAATATCCCAATGTGGATTTTGTGTATCCCATGCATCTCAATCCCAACGTTCGCAAACCGATTCACGAAGTGTTTGGCGAAGATCTAGGTGCATACCCCAACCTGTTTTTCATCGAACCATTGGAGTATTTGAGTTTTGTGTATCTGATGGAACAAAGCAGTGTCGTGCTCACCGATTCGGGAGGAATCCAAGAAGAGGCCCCAGGCCTTGGCAAGCCCGTCCTTGTCATGCGCGACACCACCGAACGTCCCGAAGCGCTTGAGTCGGGTACGGTCCATCTTGTTGGCACCGATTACAATCGTATTACTTATGAGGTCAGCACCCTGTTGGATGACCCCATTGCCTATCAACGTATGTCACAGGCGGTTAATCCTTATGGTGACGGCCAGGCATGTGAAAGAATTGCTGGTTTTCTTGAGAAGCTATAGTCATCATGAAACTTTCCATCATCACCATTAACCGAAATAATGCCGCCGGTCTTGAGATGACTATGAAAAGCGTGGCGGCACAGACTTTCAAGGAGTTTGAGTACATCATTGTTGACGGTGCCTCGACTGATGGCAGTGTTGAGGTGATTAAGAAATACGAGCCGCAGTTTGCCCATCTGAAGTGGGTTTCAGAACCTGACACGGGCATCTACAACGCTATGAACAAGGGCATCCGTATGGCTTCGGGCGAATACATACAGATTCTCAATTCGGCAGATATACTTGCTGCTTCTAATGTCACTGAGCGCATGGTAATTGCTTTGAAAGAGCTGGAAAACGAAGGCCAGGGAGCTGAGGTTCCTCTCTTATATGGAAACATGATAAAGAAGGATTATTCTTCGGGAAATATAGTTGGCAAAAGTGGAAAGGTTGAGTATTCACTGAGACAGTACTATAGTTCAACAATGAATCATGATTGCTGTTATATAAGACGTGATTTGTTTGATGCTTATGGAATGTATGATGAAAATTTGAAAATAGTGTCTGATTGGAAATGGTTTTTGCAGGTCATCGGTCTTGGACGAGTCAAGCCGATGTATGTGGATATAGATGTTACCGTCTTTGATACAAGCGGCATCAGCGAAAACAATCTCGACCTACGCAATAAAGAGAGAAGACAAGTGTTGGAGGAGGTGATGCCTCCTGCCATCTTGGTTGATTATGATGCACATGCTTTCCCTGTCTCGCAATATCAGCGGTTGAAGAGTTACCATCTTTGGCCGATGGTGCATTTTGTTGAGCGGGTGCTGTTCAAGTTGAATAAATGGCATGTTTTGAAATGAGTTTTCGTTTCTCCGTTATCATACCGCTCTATAACAAGACCCCTTACGTGGCGAAAGCCATCGGAAGCGTGTCGGCGCTAGTATTACCAGATTCTGGTAATTAAAATCTGGTAATGATGGGTAAAAACCATATATTAAACTGTTAATAAGTTATCTGTGATAAACAATCCGTTCATATTGGTTGGGGAGATTCCTGGGCCGTATTTCTGCGACAGGCAGCAGGAACTTGATCGGCTGAGCAGGGCCATGTATGGAGGGGAAAATATCTGTCTTGTTTCCGCACGGCGCATGGGGAAATCCAAGTTGGTAAAGCATTGGAGCCTGTTGCCGGATGTGAAGGACAAATGTTATTTTTTTTATGTGGACTTGTTGCATACCTCCACCTTGCGTGATTTTGCCTTCTCGTTTGGCCGGTGTGTGTTCGATGTGTTGCAAAGCAGGGGGGAGAAGTTCGTCCGACAATTCCTGACAGCGGTGCGTTCCCTTTCTGCCACGATGACCATTGATCCGTTGAGTGGCATGCCCCAATTTGTCCTCTCACTCAGTCAGGATGCCCAATTGGAATATACATTCGACAGCATTTTCAAGTATTTGGAGAGTGCAGACAAGCCTTGTGTGGTTTGTTTCGATGAATTCCAGCAGATAGCCAATTATCCCGAGAAGAACGTGGAGGCATTGTTGCGCAGTCATATACATCATTTGAAGAATGCCCGGTTCATTTTTTCAGGAAGCGAGCGGCATCTGTTGGAGGAGATGTTCAACACCTCCGCACACCCTTTTTATAACAGCACCGCCTATATGGAACTGGCCTCAATTCCTGAGGAAAAATATGTGGATTTTGTCTGCCATTGGTTTGAACAGTATAAAAAGCAGATGGATCCGGAGCTGGTGCAGCTGATTTATCATATTTCGGAAGGCAATACTTATACGATGCAGCGGATGTGTCATGAGTTGTTTGACGAAGTGCCTGTGGAATCGTCTGCTGACAGACAGTCATTGACGCGTGTCGTCAATGGTATTATTGAGGCCGAAACGCCGCGTTATGCCCGTATGTTGTCGCATGTGCCTGAACGGCAGCAGAAGTTGTTGTTTGCCATTGCCAAAGAAGGCAAAGCCCAAAAAATCATGAGCGGACAATTCCTCCGGAAATATGGTCTTGTCTCATCAAGCATGGTGCAAAATGCCATCAGGCATTTGCTGGATCTGGATTTGGTAACAGTGAATGACAACAAACAATATACTGTTGAGGACATTTTTCTCCGGATGTATCTGAACCGGATAAGCGATTAGTTTTTGTCATTTTATGATTATCATTTTATGACAAAAAATCTATATCGCAATTAATGGAATTGATTTGCAAATTATAGGGAAAGAGTACAAGGTGTCATAACAATGCGTTTCTCAGTCATCATTCCTCTATACAATAAAGCCCCTTACGTGTCAAAAGCCATCGGAAGCGTGCTTGCACAAACATTCACCGATTATGAATTGGTTGTGGTGGATGATGGCAGCAAGGACGATTCTGCCGAAATGGCTGCCAAAGCCATGGCTGGCCGGCCGGATTGCCGGCTGATAAGGCAGGAGAACGCGGGTGTGAGCATGGCGCGCAACAATGGCGTGACCGCCTCGCAAGGTGATTATCTTTGCTTTCTGGATGCCGATGACTGGTGGGAACCGAC
>JAEEGL012698300.1_pt1 | contig 10556 bp, 9 predicted proteins | sample 9134231 | NCBI WGS metagenome assembly JAEEGL01 (sample SAMN16246548, study PRJNA631951) | gut metagenome | biome: gut microbiome; feature: rumen; material: fiber-attached | host: Bos | place: Iran: Karaj | collected 2018-10
TGGATTTTGATATAGAAAACGAGAAAATACAACTAAATAAAGATGGCCAAACTGTCTATTGCGATGTTTTATTCACCTTTGATAGCGAAGATACTATGAAGTCTTATGTTGGATATACAGACCATACCGTCGCTCCCAACGGACGTAAAAATATTTATGTTTCTTCCTACAACCCATTAGGTACAAAAGTGGAGTTAGAAAACATTACAGATCCAAAAGAACTTGCCATGATTGGTGAAGTACTAAGACAATTTGATGAGGAATCTAACGATTAGGTGGTGAAGATATGAATACAGAAGATAGAGTAGAAGTTTATACAGGTACTATTGTTTTAGATAGTAAAAGATTTACTCCCGAACAACAAAGAGAAAGAATCTTTCAAATGATGGAATTAGCCGGAATCGAAGTAGGAGATCCCTCTGATTTAGAAATTGGGTATGAAGGAGTAACAGATAATCAAGGATTATCTGAGACACAAAAGACAAAATTTGTCGTATATCGCAAAGTAAAGAAAAATCATCTTGAAGTATTAAGAGAAGATGATGTTAATGATATTCTTCAAGAATTAAAAGAGTTACGTGAAAAATTAGAAAAAACTCAAAACGGAGAAGATCGTGCTGAATTAATTGATAAGATTGCCAAGAGAACGGAAAAGTTAGAAAAGACAGTAGGGGATTCTCGTAAGATGGATGCCATGATGAAAGAAGAATTAAATTCTCTTGAGAATCAAATCATATCTTTACAAACAGAATTAAAAAGAGCTGCTTTAGATTATGAAGCCTCTTATAATCGTTTACAAATTGTAATTGAAGAGCAAAAAGCTCGTTTAGAACATTCTGGATTATTATCCGAAGAAGAATTAGATAAGCTTCGTGAATCTTATGCAGAAAAGAAACTAGAAGAAAATGAAAAATCTATTGTGATTAAAAAGAAAATCGAAGAGCAAAAGAAATTATTAACTTCTTTAAAGAAGAGAAGAAATAAGATTAAACGAGATGTAGAAACTGCTGAAGCTTTAGGATTAACTGTTGATGAATTACATGATATTACTAGTACGTTAAATAAAAAAGAAATTTTAAAATCCATCTTTGAAAAGAAAGGTTTAGCAGATATTATCTGGAAGAAAGCATCTGAGAGATCAAAAGAAGAAAAACAAGTTTTAAAAGAAGCTAGAGATGAGATTATCAAAGAGATTGGTGCCTTAAAAGTAGCAGAAGAAATGTCTACTTTAGATGCAATTCAAATTCTATATGATGTATCTCCTGAATATAAAGTTGGTTCTGATCCAACGTCAATTCTTATTCGAGAAAGACAATTAGGGAATATTCGTAAGAATGCTTCGAAGATACCAGAAAAGATCGTTCGTGAAGAAAAACCAGAAAAAGAACAGGACTATGTTCCTTTAGAAAAACCGGAAGATTTAAAACAAGTAGAAGAAGGAATGCATAGTGTTGCGGTAGAAGAAGAGAAGAGAAAAGAAGCTATTGAAAGAATAACGTTCTTTAAAGATATAAAACATGATGGACAATTGTATGCTAGAGATTATACAATGAGAAGATTCCATCAAGAAATACCAGAAATTGAAATGAAAATTGAAGGTGCTTCTGTTTATCCTATTCGCCCTGAAGTTGCAGAAAGAATTATGAATAGTGCGAATAATGGATATGCTCCTTATCAAATCAATATTCAAGAAATTGAATTAGAAGATGTACTTCCAAAAGAAAAAGAAGTACCAGTTGAAGAGAAAAAGGAAGAACCTAAGGAAGAGAAAAAGGTTGAAGAACCTGAAGAAGAGAAGAAAGTGGAAGAACCTCCAAAAGAAGATTCTTCTCAACCTGATGATGATCTTGATAATCGTAAAGATATGATTGAGAGAATTATATTCTATAAAGATCTAGATCAAAATGGTCAATTCTATTCGAAAAAGTATACGATGACTCGTTTCGAATTACCGATGGAAGATGAATTGAGAATCGATGGGGTTTTATGTTATCCAATCAATTCTGCTTCTGCTGAAAAGATTATGAAGGGTGCCAATACTGGAACTGCTCCATATTTTGTAGAAGTAAGAGAATTCCATTCTGGAAAGAAACTTCCTCCAAAAGAAGAGGAAAAAACTCCTCCAAAAGAAGAGGAAAAAGCTCCTCCGAAAGAGTCAGAAGAAATTGTATTCTATCGTAATGTTGATAATACCGATATGATTTATGCGAATGCTTATGTATTACTTCGTTATGGTATTAATCCTCATGGAAAATTGATTCGTATTAATGAAATCAATAGTTATCAAATTACAGAAGAAGAACATCAAAAGATTTGTGATCTTGCGAGAAAGAAAGAAAATGGAGACGTTTCTATTCGTTATGAAGGAATTCGTATTAACAAGAAAGAAGTTAAGAAACCTGTAGAAGAAAAGAAACCATCTAGTGTTCAAGAAATCTTAGATAAGGTTACGAATAATCTTTTCCAAAAACCACAAGGTAGTAGAGGATATCAACCAACGAATCTTCAAGCTTCGAAGAAATTTGAAAAAGAATTACAATCTGGAGAGTGGGTATATAATATTATTCACTATGTTCCATCCATTGGAAAAGCAACTACAGCCTTCTTAGAAAAAATTTCTGAGAAACTATTAAGTTCAGGAAGAATTAATGAAGGATTAAGAGAAATTGAACGTAGAATGCAAAATGATTTAACGGAAGAAGAGATGGATACTCTATTTAGAGAATATCGTAGTAGTGATTCTTTAAAAACACAGTATCAAAATCCAGTAAATCGTGTTGTATTAGATAAATTAAAGAATTATGGATTGGAAAGAATTCATAAGATTCATCGAATGATTAGTAAGAATTCTTTAGAGTTATATTCACTACTTGGACAAATGAAAGCATTAGAAGAGCAAATTGCTTCTGCTAAACTTGGAGAAGAAGAAAGATATGCTTTCCATACTATGAGAAAACAATTAATTGTTCAAGCTGCTGATGTCATTCAAAAAATTCAAGAAGGAAGAAAAGCTGCTGGTGTTATTCTTAAGAGTGGTATTCCAGGAATTGAACAAGAATATCAAGAAGATCAATATCCATTACTTGCCTTTGGTAATAAATCACTAGCTGGATTTGATTCTGAATTACAACAACGTTATTTCGATTATCAAAAAGAATACCAAGATGCTTTAGCTAGTAACGATGCTGAAGGAATCGTTATGGGATTCATGGGAATTGAAAGTTGTAAGTATGAGAATACGGATGTCGCAAGAAGTCTTGTAGGACGTAGAAGTATTGGTTCTAAATACTTCACTAGTTATGCGAAAGAAAATGGATATCCAGATGATAGCTTTGCGAGAGATTTATTCGCTAGTATTGCTCTTCCAAAAGCTGTTGTATATGCTCGATATGATGGAGCAAAATGTAGAGAAATCAATTATAGTTTGGAAGATGTCATAGAACGTTTTGGAAAGAAGAATCTTGCTCCTAAACGTGTTGTAGATGAAGTTGCTGTTGTGGCAAGAAGTTCTTATGATACATTAGCTAGAGCGTTAGATGATGTTATTCCAAAACTTGATCCTACCCTTTATCCAATTAGTGAGATTCGTGCTGCTATTAATTCTATTGCGAATCGTCCAAGTGCTTTAGGTGATATGAAACAAGATTTACCTGAGATGAAAGCCATTGAATCATTACCAAAAGATGCTAGAGATATCCTATTAAATGCTATTGCTTCTTGTGCTTATTCTGTACAAGTTGCTGGTATTATGGATTCTAAGTATGGAAATAAGAATGATATTAATGAAATGCTAAAAGAAGGACAAGTAGTAGAAAATTCTCAAGATAAAGTATTATAAAGAATCATGAAAATGATTCTTTTTTCTTTCATTAAAAGTTGATATAATAGAGTTAAATAAATGTATGGAGGGATTGTATGAAAGTCGTAAAATGTGATAATGGAAATATTTGCTTACTATTAAAGGAAATGGAAGATGTTTCAAATCGTGTCATTTCTGCCAATGGAGTCGATGCATCTTTTGAAAAGCATGTTCCTCAAATGGTAAAGAATGAAGATACGATTACGGTATTTGTTGATCATGTAATGGAAGAAGATCATTATATTGAATGGTTAGCTGTTGATTATGGAGATCAACAAATTATCAAACATTTTCATCCAGGAGAAGAACCTAAAATGGAAGTAAGTTATCAAGAAGGAATGATTGCTTATAGTTATTGTAATAAGCATAGTCTATGGACAAATAAGGAGATCAAGTGAAAGAGTATCAAAAAGATCGAAGAATCTTAGGGGCAGTTTTGTCTAGTGTTTTTTATTGCTTTATTTGTTTGATCCCTTTAATTGCCGTACTAGTGAGTTATTTCTATTCGGATGAGAAAATGCCAATTGTTGCCTTTATCGTTTTCTTATGCGTATTCGGACTCATTATTTGGGGAAATATTTGGTGTTTAATTCGACGATTAAAAGAAATTAATACAGGGGAAGAAGAGGAAGCAAGTAAGTATTAGAAGGGAGAGATATTATGTTACTTGTCACAACAGATCAAATTGAAGGAAAAGAAATTCAAGAAAGTTTAGGAGTTGTAAAAGGAGAAATTGTTCAATCTAAAAATATTGGACGTGATTTTATGGCTGGAATGAAAACTATTGTAGGAGGAGAAATTTCTGGTTATACCGAAATGATTCGAGAGGCTAGACAAGTTGCTACCAAAAGAATGGTTGATGAAGCAACTTCATTAGGAGCTGATGCAGTGGTAGGAATCCGTTATGGTTCTTCTGCAGTTATGCAAGGAGCTGCTGAAATTATTGTTTATGGTACCGCAGTAAAATTAAAATAGGAGTTCTTCCTATTTTTTTTGACAAAAAATACTATTGACTTTTTTTAAAATCTATGATACGTTCATTTAGACGTTTTTGCAAAAAGTGCTAGATATTCTATGACCCCGGTCATGGAATATGTGGCTTTTTTGCGTTGGAAGGAGTGTGAAATAAAAAAATGTCATTCATCGAGGTTAAGCAGATATCGAAAACTTTCCGAGTTGCCAAGAAAAAGAGCGGACTCAAGGAATCTATTAAATCTTTCTTTAAGAGAGATTTTATAGATGTGAAAGCAGTAGATGATATTTCTTTTTCGATTGAAAAAGGAGAAATAGTAGGCTATATCGGTCCTAATGGAGCGGGAAAAAGTACTACAATTAAAATTCTTAGTGGTATTTTAATTCCAGATTCAGGGGAATGCCATATAGCGAATATGACTCCTTGGAAGAATCGATCAAAGTATGTCAAAAATATTGGAGTTGTCTTTGGTCAAAGAAGTCAACTATGGTGGGATATTCCTGCAGAAGATACTTTTGATTTATTGAAAGATCTTTATGATATTCCTGAAGAAGAATTTCAATCTACCAAAGAAGATTTAATTGAAAAATTAAACCTTCAAGATATCATAAACATTCCGGTTAGACAATTAAGTCTAGGACAGAGAATGCGCTGTGAAATAGCCGCAAGTCTATTACATCGTCCAGAAATCCTTTTCTTGGATGAACCAACCATAGGCTTGGATGCTGTATCAAAACAGTTGGTTAGAGACTTTATTAAGAAGTTGAATCGTGAACAACATACCACGATACTTCTTACAAGTCACGATATGTCTGATATTACATCACTCGCAAAACGAATTATCTTAATTGGAAAGGGTCAGGTTTTGTATGATGGTAGTTTGAAAAAACTACAAAATCGTTATGAAACCGAAAAATATGTATTTTTAAAAACGAATGATTCTTTGAATATTCGTCATAAGGGAATCAAACAAAAAACAAAAACTAAAGAAGGGTATGATTTAGTCCTCGATACTAGATACTTGAGTATTTCTGATTTCTTAAATCTCGTATCGAAAAAAATAACAATTGAAGATGTTGAAATCGATCATGAAGATATTGATAATATTATTGTAAAACTTTATAAGGATTATAAGATTTGAGAGCTTATCTTACTTATTTTCGACTAAAATTTATTAGTGGTCTTCAGTATCGAGCAGCAGCATGGGCAGGAATTGCAACACAATTTTTCTTTGGATTTGTCTATATCATGGTCTATATCGCATTCTATGATTCTGGAGGAAAGAGTTTACCAATGACTCTTACTCAAGTCGTTACTTATCTCTGGTTAAATCAAGCTTTTTTAGCGTTAATTAATCAATTTACGAGAGATCAAGAATTATTTCGATTGGTTCGTAGTGGAGGAATTTCTTATGAATTAGTTCGTCCCAAAGATTTATACTTTATGTGGTATTTTAAAATCATTGGACAACGTCTCGCTAATGTTACTCTTCGTGTATTTCCTTTAATTCTCGTAACTTCTCTTTTACCCAATCCTTATCATTTAGGACTTCCTTTTACCGTGACTCATTTCTTTTTATTTCTATTATCTCTTGGTATGGGAACTCTATTAGTAACGGCTTTATCTACCTTATATCCTATTGTGATGCTTTTGACTATGAATGAAAAAGGAATTGTGAATTTACTTGTTACGATTGCAGATATCTTGTCTGGAATTGTTGTTCCTATCCCTTTCTTTCCTTTGTTTTTACAAAAAATCTCTCATTTTCTCCCTTTTCAATATATTAGTGATTTACCTTTTCGAATCTATGTTGGAAACGTATCGATAACCAACGGATTATTTGGAGTAGGCATCCAATTTATTTGGGTTATTCTACTGATCTTATTAGGTCATTTCTTAATGAAAAAAAATATCAAAAGAGTAGTTGTACAAGGAGGATAGATGAAAATTTATTTTAAATCACTTGGTATGCATTTAAAAAGTGAATTAGAATACCGAGTGAATTTCATTTTATCTTTTCTCTCCCAAATATTGGTATTCTTTACTTATTATTTTGTAATACTGGCATTATTTACAAAGTTTGATCATATTAAAGGATTCTCTCTCTATGAAGTATTATTTTGCTTTTCTATTATTCAATTTGGGTTCTCTTTCAATGAAGTGTTTGCGAGAGGAGTAGACCGATTTGATAATTTAATTATTCAAGGAGGATTTGATCGATTACTTTTAAGACCTCAAAATATTATCCTACAAGTTCTATGCAGTGATAGTGATTTTGTGAAAACTTGTCGATTAATCCAAGCAGTTATTGTGATGATTATCTCACTCGTTCATTTATCTATTTCATGGAACTTTATGAGAGTATTGACCATTTTCTTGATGCTTGTATCAAGTTGTGTCATCTTCTTTGGAATCTTCTTAGTAGCTGCTTCTTATTGCTTTTACACAGTACAAGGATTAGAAGTAAGAAATGTCTTCACAGATGGTGGAAAACATATGGCACAATATCCTATAGGAGTATTTTCTAAAGGATTTGTCTTATTCTTTACTTTTATTATTCCTTATGCTTTTGTGAATTATTACCCATTACTTTATGTGATTGGAAGAACAAATAATACTCTTTATGGATTTTCTCCTTTATTGGTTTTCCTTTATTTAATACCATGTATTCTTATCTTTTACTCGGGAATGAAAAGATATGCTAGTGTAGGTTCTTAAACCTACACTTTTTTTACATTATAAAAATCTTTTTTTATGATTTTTGCCTTGAATAATTCAGAATGGATTATAATAGAATATAGGAGAATGGTATTATGAATCAAAATGAAAATAACAATGAAATGAATTATTCAAAAAGAAAAAAATTCACTATCATTTTTATTAGTATTGCATGCTTGTTGATTGTGGCTTTTTTCATCATGATATTCTTTTTGAATCGTGATCATAAAGGGACTGAAAAGACTTATGGTGATCATAGGAATGATGAGTCTTATGAAGAAATGACAACTCATGATGATACAATTTTAACAAATTCTGATTTTCTTGAAGATGTTGAAGGCTTGGTTCCAGAAAATCAAATATATCAAGTGGAAAAAGAGTCTATTACAGAACCTATCATTCAAGAATCTATTTCTCAAGAAGATTTTCTTTGGTTACAAAAATTTGTCAAGACAATATCCTATGACACTTATTTTTTTAATTTAGAAAAAATGTTAGATGGTACGGATGAAATCAATGAATATGTGAAATTTGATGCCATATATCATGCTGTTGAACATACGACGCACTCATCTTTACCTAGTCATTTAATTGGGCAGGAGCATGTTGGAAAGAATAATTATGATAACTCAACAAATCTGTTTTATTCTTTTGATATCAATGAATTTAAAGATTTGTATCTCTATTTATTTCATGAAGATATCACTCCAAAAGAAATTCTTAAAGTAGGGGAACATTATTGTCCTGCTGCTTATACCTATGATTCAGAAAGAGTATACTTTGTAAGTAACTGTGGAGGACTATATTTAGATTCTCAAGATTCTTACATATTATCTTATACGGAAGATGAATCTCATTATTATGTTCGTGAAAAAGTATTCTTTTGGGATTTTAAAGGTATGGATGTTCATCGTACAAAGATGTATGAATTAGTTGCTTCTAAAGTATTATTATGGACATTTGATAAAGATTTGAATTTCTTAAATGCTATGGCAGAATCATAAAAATATGGTAATTTCAATGGTTTCAAAGAAAGTGTAGTAAATTGCTACACTTTTCTTTTTATAAACGAATATTATAATATTTGACTTTTCTATAAGAGTATCCTATAATATGCCCTAAGGGGATGTTTATGAATACAGATTATAATTTATATAAGATATTTTTATACTTGTATGAAGAAAAAAGTATTTCTAAGACCGCTAGTAAGTTATATGTTTCTCAACCAGCTATTAGTTATAGTTTAAAAGAGTTAGAGAATCAATTAGGATATACTTTATTCTATCGTAATTCAAAAGGTATTGAACCCACTATGGAAGCAAAAGAACTATATGGTTATATTTCTACGGCTTTTCATATATTAAATGATGCGGAAGAGCATATTAAAAATTTAAATCAATTAAATATTGGTTGTATTCGAATTGGAATATCTTCTTCCATTGGTGGTTTCTTTTTAGCTCCTTTCATTTCTGAATTTCATAAAATTTATCCAGGAATTCAATTTGAAATTTTATCAAAGTCTTCTAGTGAAATGATTGAGATGTTGGAGACAAGAAAATTAGATTTAGTGATGGATACTTCGGTTGTGGTGAGTTCCAAAAATATTACAAAATTTTCTTTAAAGAAACTTCATCATGTTTTTGCTTATTCTAAAAAATTAGGAAAAAATCTTTCCTTTTCCTCTTTAGATGATTTAAAAGAATATCCTATTCTTTTACCAAATTTTGGTTCTAGTTCCAGAGGAAAATTAGATGAATATTTAGATAGTAAGAATTGTAAGATATCCCCATTTTTAGAAGGTTCTTATGATGTCATCTTAACGATGATTCAAGAAGGATTTGGAATCGGATATCTTCCAAAGGAAATGATTGAAGAAACCAAGAATCGAGAAGAATTGGAAATCATCTCTTTGGAAGGAGTACCTGAATTAGAAGTTTCCGGATTCTATTTAGATGAATTATTAACAGCTGCTTCTTCTAAATTTATTAATTTATTACAAAAGAAAGAGTGATAACTCTTTTTTTATTTTTTTCCATATAAAAATATGGTAAAATGTCTCTTAGGTGATACTATGGATGAAACCATTGGTGTAAAAGGTGGATATCAAGATCGAAGAAGAATGATGAGAATACAACAAGAAGAAAAGAATCGACTTGAAGAATTAGAAGATGAATCCATTCGAGAATTAGAAAAAAGAGTGAAGAAAAAACAAAAATTTGTTTTGATTCAAACAATTCCTATTATTATTGCGGGAAGTATTTTTCAAACTCTACTCGAGAATAAAGGAAAAAAAGAAAAAGAAGATTCTCCTTGGAAGAGAGTAGAAGAAGAAAAACAAGAAAAAGAAGAAGTAGAAATTCCTTTGGAGGAAGAAAAGATTGTTGTTGTGACGATGGGAGACGGAAGAAAAGTAGAAGTTCCTGTTGTTGTGAAGAGTCCTTTATTGGATGTTCCTAAAGAAATAGAAATTCTTCCTGAGATTCCTAAACATGTAGAAGATCAACAGATTATTGTAGAAGAAGGATATGTTAGAGATAAAGATTTTGGTGTCATTTCACTAGAAACGCAAGAAAAGATTGAAGAATTAAAAAAACAAAAGATTATTGATACCTATGAAGAAGAATTAAAAGAAATTCGTTTTGATTTAAGAAGAATCATTCATGATTATGATTTGTTAGTAGAAGAAGATCAAGAAATTCATAAGAGTGAAGAAGCAGAAGAATTATTAAAAGAATTATCAGAGATTATTCAAAAGATTGAAGAATTAAAAAGAAGAATTTCAGTAGATGATTTTCAAAAGTATGATGATAATTATATTTATACATTAATAGAAGGTTATTTATCTGAATTTAAAGAAGGAAAAGTCATTCAAACGATTCAAGATTCTTCTTTATATGAATCTATTTCTAGTAAAATTACAGAATTAGATGAAAAGAAAAACTCTTTTCAAAAGAAAGTAGAAGAACAAAAAGAAAAGTATGAGAGAAGAGAAGAAAAATTTTCTAA
>JAEEGL013946350.1_pt1 | contig 10556 bp, 6 predicted proteins | sample 9134231 | NCBI WGS metagenome assembly JAEEGL01 (sample SAMN16246548, study PRJNA631951) | gut metagenome | biome: gut microbiome; feature: rumen; material: fiber-attached | host: Bos | place: Iran: Karaj | collected 2018-10
GCCAGAGTCCGCGCGAAGGTGTAAAGGCCGACGGTTGGGGTATGATCTTGGAGAGTGAGCTTACCTCGCCTGAAAGCGGCGAGATAATATTCTCCATCACAGGCGACGATGGATACCGCCTGATCATTGACGGCAAAGAACTTTGCGGCGACTGGGGTGACCACGCAGAGACATCACGCGTGGCTACCATCAACACCACCAAGGGCCAGAAGCACAGCATACGCATCGACTACTACGACAACGAGTACAACGGCATACTGCGCTTGAAGACCATGATGATTAAGTGAAGAACCTGTCCTCGATTACCCAGAAGAGGAGAGCATTAGGTGTAAAAAAGCCTCTGAGCGCCATGCTCAGAGGCTTTCACTATACGTTTAACAATAAATGCTATATCTCAATATCCAGAATACCTGTAACTTTCTGAAGCTCTACCCATGCTGTCATACATTGGCTTAGAGCATCAGCATAGTTTTTCTGTACTTGGTTATAAGTCTCTTGAGCAGCTAAGACCTCAATTAAAGCTATTTCGCCTCGCTGATAAGCATAGAGCCTACCCTTTAGAATTTTTTCTGCATCATGTATCAGTTCCTCTGTATAGGTTCTGGCATTGCGTTGTGCCATATGATAGTTATTGAGGGCCTGCATGATTTCTGATATCATATGATTTTCTAATGCCTCTGCTTGCAGTTGAGACTGCTGGATTGACAACTGCGAGGCCTTGATATTACCTTTGTTGGCGTTAGAGAATGGCAGGGGTATAGATAAGCCTGCTGAATATCCGGTATATTTAGGTGCCGGTGCTATTTCATTACGCACCTCGGAATTTATGGACACTCCGAGCGACAGTTCTACTTCCGGCAAACGTTCGCGCTTTACAAGACGGGCCTGACTTTCGGCAAGCGATACAGACTGCTGTGCACTCTTCAGGTCGGGACGATGGCGGAGTGCAATATCCGTTAGCTCGGCCAATGTATAATCCTTGTCAGGATTGGCGAGTTGTCCTTCTATACCACTGGTACCACGATTGGGATTTCCAGTGTACAGGTCTAATGCAACAAGGGCATTATGGTATGATGCAACAGCAGAAAGATATTCCTGTTGTGCCATTCGGGCCTCTATCCGTGTCTGTAGCATATCGTATTCTGAGATGTCTCCCTTCACAAAGCGCAGACTGTCTCCTGTGGCGAGACGCTGCATATTTTCAAACGTCTGATATGCAATATGCGAAAGATCTCTTGCCAACAAGGTTTCGATAAAACCAACGGTTGCCTCTGCCTTGAGATTAAGCAGATAGTCCTCCAAGTTGGTAGAGGCTATCTTTGCCTCGTTCTTAGCCACCCGCTTACGTGCTGATATAACGCCGAAGGTGATAGGTTGCGACAATTCCAGTTCAACAGACTGTCCCATCTGAATTCCCCAGTCGCTATTGTTGCCGTAGGTTGCTGAAAGGGAAGGATTCGGTATCACCTTAGAGGCTTTATACAATGCCTCGCTTATAGGCACGTTTAACTTTTCGGCACGATAGGCTTGATTGTTGTTCATAACCGAGTCTATGAACGGCTTATAAGTAAGGGACTGCGCGAACATCCCCTGTACGCTTAGAATCAATATAGATATGAAGAATGCCTTTTTCATAATGTTTCTTTCCTTTTCTCTATCAAGTAATATATGGTGGGAAGTATAAAGAGTGTTATTACTGTAGCGAACAGCAGACCATAAACAATAACGGTGGCAAGCGGGCGCTGTACATCGCTGCCGATACCAGTAGATATTGATGCCGGGAACAATCCTAGTATGGCTACAGAAGCTGTCAGGAGTACAGGTCGCATACGATGGGAAGCTCCGGACACAACAGCATTGCGAAGGGGCCTGCCTTCGGTACGCAGGTTATTGATGTGGGTTATCATAATGACTCCGTTCTGGATGGCAACACCGATAAGCGCTATAAATCCTACGGCAGAAGATACGTTGAGTGTCATCTCACGAATGTTGAGTGCCAGCATTCCGCCAAAGAGGGCCAACGGTACAACCGACATCAGCAGACCTGCCTGCCTGATATTACCGAATGCCAGGATAAGCAGTATGAACATCACTATAAGTGTAAGTGGAATTACTAGCAACAGACGGCTAAATGCTCTGTTGCGATTGTCAAACTGTCCAGCCCACTGCAGGTGAACCGTCTCGTGGTCATAATCGATATTCTTCTCTATCAGGCTATTGGCCTCATTCACAAAGGTGGTCAGGTCAGACCCTCGTAAGTTGAGGCGCACAAGCGTGTAACGTTGGTTCATCTCACGCATGATGGTACTGGCACCAAGGGATGTCTTAACCGATGCTACAGCTGAAAGTGGTACCTTTACCCCACCCTCGGTGGTAAGTGTCAGCGCTGCAATTTTCTCAGGAGTGTCACGATATTTCTCTGCATATCGGCAAGTTATATCATAAACCTTGCTACCCGAAAATATCTGGGAAACGGCTTTGCCGCCAATAGCAATCTCTATGAGATCGGCAACATCCGATGCATTGAGTCCATATTGTGCTATACGCTGACGGTCGATGGAGATTTGCAGTTGTGGTGATGGCGGTTCCTGGTCGATTGCCACATCACCGGCACCTGGTATTTTGGAAAGCAGATTCACTATCTGATCGGCTATGGTGCGTGTTTTCTCCAAGTCGTCGGAATAGATTTTAAGTGCAAGGTCGCTATGGGTTCCTGCTATCTGGTCCATAACCATATCAATAATAGGCTGCGAGAAACCAGCTGTGTAGCCCGGCATCGTGTTTATGGTGTCCGACATAGCAGCCACCAGCTCGGCCTTGGTCCGCTTGGACTTCCAACTGTTGTATGGTTTAAGGCCTACGCCAACCTCGATATGTGAGAGCGAGAAACACTCTGCTCCCTCATCGTCACGACCCAGCTGTGTCATAACGTATGACGTCTCGTCGAATGCTTTCAGTCGATTCCTCATCTCGTCGGCCATCTGTTTCGACTGCTCGATAGAAAGACCCGAGGGCAACTGCACTTGCACCCAAATGGCGCCCTCGTCGAGTGTAGGCAGGAAATCCTTACCTACAGTTATGGACAGTACAACAGCCCCAATGAATGTGATAGATAAGACAGATGTTACAAGACGAGTTTCGTCAAGGATTCTCTCCGTTACACCAGTATACCATGTGGTCAGTTTCTCGAGCCACCTGTTACGATGCATTTTTCGTGGCATGTGATAAGCTACGTACGAAAGTGTAGGCGTAAGCAGCAATGCTGTAAGCAATGCACCCAACAAGGCATATCCTACGGTATAGGCCATGGGGGTGAACAGGCGCCGCTCGATGTGTTCAAAGGCGAACAGCGGCATATAAGCCGTAATGATAATAATGGTAGAGAAGAAGATGGAACGGGCCACATCCTTGGCGCGTTTCTTTACCTGATCTACTGTCAGTTCCTCATCGGGATAGCGCTCGCGTTTCTTCAGTATAGTCTCCATCATCACAATGGAACCGTCCACCAAGATACCAAAGTCTATGGCACCTAATGAGAGCAGATTGGCCGGCATACCGGTTAACTTCATCAGGATAAAGGCTATCAGCAGCGATATGGGGATGGTGACAGCTACAATTACAGCTCCACGAAGATTGCCTAGGAAGACAAAAAGAATAACAATCACCAGCAACATACCTACCAACAGAGTATGGCTTACGGTGTTAAGTGTCTGGTTAACCAAGTGGGTGCGATCAAGGAATGGGTGTATCTCTACTCCCTTTGGTAATATCCCGTTATTCAACTCATCTACGGCCTGATGCACGTTCTTCAACACATCAGAAGGATTTTCCCCACGCAGCATTTGTACAATACCCTCTACAGCATCATCATATGCGCATTCATCGTCAACGTAACCAAGTACACCTTTTCTTTCCAGATTACCGTATTTCAGTTCACCAAGGTCCTTAAGATATACAGGGATTCCGTTGGCGCTTTTAACAACAATATCTCCAAGTGCGTTAAGGTCGCTTACCAAGCCAATACCCCTCACCACATAGCCCAAACTACCCTCGGAAAGTAGACTTCCACCAGCATTTATGTTGTTCTGCTCAATCTTTTCTACAACATCAGTCAGCGAAACACCGTATTCTGTAAGTCTGTCCGGTGAAAGTTCTATCTGGTATTGGGTAGTTATACCACCATAATTGCTGACGTCGGCAATGCCTTGTATTTTTCTAAGGTATGGTATAACCGTCCACTTGTGTATATCGGTAAGGCTACGCAAATCGTGTAACCCGTCGTTGCTTTTAAGCACATAGCGATATATTTCGCCTGTGGGTGCAGTCAGCGGATTCAGTTCCGGTACAGCATCATAAGGCAGTTCCAAACCGCTCAGACGCTCTGTTACACGTTGGCGCGCCCAGTAATCGTCCACCTTGTCATCAAATACAAGTATTACCGTTGATATGCCAAACGAGTTCTTGCTACGCAAAATATTAACGTCTGGAATACCTGCCACAGCACGTTCCACAGGTATGGTTATCTGCTGTTCTATTTCCTCGGTAGCGAGGCCTGGCACCTGTGTCACTATCTGTACCGTAGTGTCAGAAATATCAGGGTAGGCATCAATTGAAAGTCCATTCCAGGCTATTACTCCTATACCACACAAAGCACCGAATATAACCGACATAAGTACTCTGTGATCCAATGCCCAATTTACTATCCTGTTTATCATTATATTTTGTGATTAACTACGAAAAATGTTTGTTCTTCTCTTTATTTGGCAAGATAAAATACTCCTTTGGTGATTATTTCATCTCCCACCTTCAAGCCATCCAACACTACCAGAAGTCCGTCAGAGGACGAATGAACATTTACACAAGTGCGACAATAAAGCCTGTCGCCCACTTTTCGCATCACATATCGTCCCTCATTGCTCTGCAAGACAGCTTCTTTGGGGATGATTATACAATTTTTTTCGGCCTGATAAAGGGTTAAGTCTGCATACATATTCGGCATCAGTTCCCCATTGCGGTTATCACATTCGATGATAGTCTGAAGCGTACGGGTTTCAGGATCCAACATGCCGCCCACATATACTATCTTACCGTGTAACACGCTATCGTTGTTTGCTACGGTACGAATGTCCACATTCTGGATGTTGCTAACTAACGAAGCATCTTTCTCACTAATATTAGCTTTAAGCCACACCTTGTCCAAATTAGCAATTATCACTTTTGCTTCTGCATCTTCTTTCAGATATTCACCTATTACTATATCATTCTTCAGCACTTTTCCATGAATAGGCGACTTAACCGTCATAGGGCGGCCCACAATTAGATTTTCCGTGTTAATCTGATATTCTTTAGTGACAGCCAACGCATGATTGAATTCCCCACGGGCTACGTTGTAGGCTGTCTGGGCTTCCTCCACTTCCCTACTCGATGCTACATGATTGTCGTAAAGGTCTTTCACGCGGTTCAAGGCACGTTCAGCCTGTTGCATCTCGCTGTGCGTCTTAATATATTCCTTTGCAATCTCGGAATATTCCGAAGAAGCTATGTCAAAAAGCGGACTGCCCACCCTAACGGACTGCCCCAAATGAATATGGGTTTTCACAACTCTTCCAGGCAAAGGTGCCGCTATCTCTGCATACTCTGTAGGTATGGCGGTTATCTCGCCAGTAGTCTTTATAGTTGCCCTATAGGGCGACAATGCAACCTTTTCAGTCTTCAGTTTGCCTATAAGGTTCGAATTCTCGGTAATTTCTATTGTATCGTTTGCCAATTGCCTATACCCATTCCCCTCAGAACCCTGGTTGCTGTTATTATCACAAGCAACAATGGCAAAAAATGATGTTACTAAAGATGTTTTTGTGCAGATGCTACTAATTCTCATAATATGATAAATAATGTATAATAACTGAGATGCTTCAGAATTTATAGGTTAGCGCCACTCTCACCGTATTAGGGTTATGGTGACGTGTATATATACTACCCGTATAAGTTCCCTGGGTGATTTCTATTTTAGGAAGTCTTTTGTATTCGTATCCTAAAGTGGCCGTCAGTTTCCCACCAAGGAATGCGCGGTCCAGATTACCGCTAAAGGTATAGTTTAGTCCCTCGTGGGAATACACATCTATGGTGTTGCCCTTGGAAATCATAGCATTAACATCTAACTTGATATCATAGGGCAGTTGCTGCTCCCATCCTACACGGCCTGTAAAGCCCCAGTTAGGATTAAAGAGGTCGATGGGATATGCTATACGTTCGTCCCATAAGGCCGTAAAAGCGACTTTCAGTCTAGTACACTCTGTAGCACGCCAAAGCATCTCTGGGGTTATATCAATGGCTTTACGTACACCCTCGTTGCCCCATGTATAAACACGTATGTTATCTACATCCATCCATATAGCATTGAAGCCATCAGTAACATTGATATGTGACACCGTAGTGGTAAAGTCTATCTTCTTGGTCTTCAACGCATAAGCCAATGCCATCCTATTGACGTGTGCGCCTTCCAGATTCCTGTTACCATACTCTAAAGTATAGGGGCCTTTTACCTTATTATCGTTAAGGTACTGGAGCGTAGGACGGATAACACACATTGCATAGCTGGCAATCAGCGTGTTCTGTGAATTGATATGATAGGCAAAACGTGCCTGTGGAATGACATCATGCAAGTTCTTCTGCTGCATATGGGTATAGTCGTACTCCACGCGGGCATTAGCCTCTATGGCCTTCGTCTTCAGACTGTAACCCACATATACACCACCCGTCTGGGTACGATGACGGAACTCGCTATTGCTGAACTCGAAATCGTCCAACCACTGACCGTCATATGAGTGGATGAAGTTGTTGCTGTACTTAGCACCAATGTTCAGTTGCTGGCCATCTGCTATGGGTCGTTTCCAGTCGAACAGCACCTCATGTTTATGAATAAAAATATCTGAGGTGATAAGGTTCAACGTGTACATATTAGGTCCGAAACCGGCAGTTTCTGTGAGATACTGAAGCCTGTTGTTGTCATCCAGGTCTGTGCTATAGTTATATTGGAGCAAAAGGCTTTCACCCTTTAGATGAGTCTTATGCAAATATGAGGCTTGTACATTGATTTCATCCCTATACAGCCAAGGCGAGCTCAGAAGGGATTGTACATAGTTCATCGATGCTCCGTTAGCATTATATAGGTGTTCTGTGCTTTCTCCATTGAAACGTTTTTTGGTATGCACACCATCCACGCTGGCCTGAAAAATGTCACGGTCAGTAAGTCGGTACTGGAAATCTAAACCATAACCCAATTGGTATCCCTTTGACTTCCTCTCTTGTTCCTGAGTATAAAAGTTACCCGAACTATTATAGGTAAGCTCCATACTAGCTAATTTATTTGAATTATAGCAGGTTACACCTTCTATATTTAGGTAAGGCTTTATGGTGAACTTTCCTGTATTAACCTTAAGATTTACTCCTCCCAAGTAAGGGGCTGTCTCGCCATATCCAGCTCCTACAGTTGCTTCTCCCTCAACCTTTGTCTGTGCATGTGCACCCATAGCAAAAGGCAACAACATCAACATATATATTAGCTTCTTATTCATTTTTTCATTTTTATCGCTCCCACGTATGTCAGCAGCACCACATTCATCATCAGCGCATACAGGATGGCTGGAATGGCAAACCTGCCGTCGTTGAAGACAAAGGGGCTGGAGGCAATGGCAATAGCCTGAGCTGCATTCTGCATCCCCACCTCGATGATAATAGTCCTGCGCTCTGTAGTCTTTAACCTAAAAACATAGCAAAGTACGGAAGCAAAACAAACGGCTACCAGTAACAGTACCGTTACAGCAAAGCCCAACACACTAAAGTTAGTAATTATGGTTTCTTTATGTTGCAAAAAGAAAATACCTGCCAGTAGCATCAGAGCAGGAAAGGCCAACTTAGAAAGAACCTTGGCTATACTTGCTGCCAGTTCGGGTTTATAATACCTTATGACAATACCTATGAGTATGGGCAGCAACATAGTTACGAGGTTCTGCATAAGCAGATTCTTAACGGGAAGTTGAATGCCAACTTGCTGACCTACTGCACTGGTAACCAACTGCATAATCAGCGGAAGAGTGAACAGAGTAATAATGCTGCTCAGAGCCGTCAGCGAGACAGAAAGTGCCACATCTCCCTTGGCCAGCATACTGAAGATATTGCTGGAACTGCCACCTGGGCAGCAGGCTATCAATACCAGACCTATGGTAAAGACTGGATCGAGATGCATGATCATAGCAACAGCCCATGCTAATAAAGGCATAATCAACTGACCCGCAAGGCCACCAGCGACGGCTTTGCCACGTTTAATCACTAAAAGAAAATCTTTGGCTTCCAACGTGAGTCCTAAGCAGAACATCAAGAGTGTGAGGATAGGAAGCACAATAAAAATACTATTCATTGAACGTTATCCGATTTTGGATGCAAAGCTGCGATTAATTGTAGGTCATCAAACGGGTTGAATGGCCGAACGTGAGCAGTTTCGCGTCATTTTCGACGCAAAGGTACAAAAAAATCAAAAAAAAGAAGTACTTTTGCGCCAATTTTAATAAATATAATGTTATATGAAGGCAATGGAATCATTTATGAGAAGATTTTTATTACTACCCTTGCTGTGCATTTCTCTAGCTACCAGTGCACAGTTTAATTTACAGTTTCACTACGATTTGGGGCGGCACATGAACCCAGAGTCAGAAGCAAACCGTCAGTTATTCACCGTTACGGCAGAGTTCTTCAAGCCCGACAGACTGGGCCAAACCTTTCTGTTCATTGATATGGACTACAGAGGAGAAGGACCTCAGAACAATGGAGCCATAGGAGCCTACTGGGAAATGAGTCGTGACTTCACGTTTGCCAAAGTTAAAAACAGCAATAGCAACTTTAGTGCTCACATTGAGTATGACGGCGGACTGAGGAATACCTTTTCTATCCAGCAGTGTGTGTTAGTGGGCCCGGCGTGGAATTGGCACAGCAATGATTTCAGCAAGACCTTTAGTTTTCAGGCCTTGTACAAACAATATTTTAAGGGGGGTGGTAACGGTGCGCTTTCCACTTTCCAGACCACAGCCGTATGGGGAATCAACTTTGCCAAAGGTCTCTGTACTTTCTGCGGCTACGCAGATTTATGGTACGGATACATACCGGAATTTGATGAAAACGGCATCCAAAAGAAAGGAATCGTGATGAACACAGAACCACAATTCTGGTTTAACGTGTTCGGCAGAGGCAGACAGAATAACAAACTGAGTCTTGGTACAGAGGTTAAGATTAATAACAATTTCATCTATAGAACCAACAATAGCACACGAACCTTCTTCGTGAACCCTACTTTGGCTGTTAAGTACACATTCTAAACCAGGATTCTCCCTACATATATAATAATGTATAGTAGAATTCTGTATGTAGTTGCATTATTTTCTTAAATATAATAACCGCCATAATATATCGATTTATATTAAAAAATGCCCTCAAAATGCACACAAAAAGGATATTTAACAAAAAAAATTAGCATTTTTGTGCAGTTTTTGTAAAAAAAGTTTGGCGGATATTGTAAAATAGCATACCTTTGCGTTGAAAAATGTGTAAATGTACATGTAGATGTATAATTTAAAAAGAAATTGATGTTTAATTTTTATAAGTTTGTTATGAAGAAATTTACTCTTTTAATGGTTGCCATGTTCTCTATGGCTTTCAGTGCAAACGCACAGTACAATGTTGACGGTCACAAGTTCTGGGACAACTGGTCATTAGGTATTGAAGGCGGTATTAGCACAAACGCTCATGATTGGAATCATCCTGAAGGTGCTGTTGTTGGTATCAACGCAACTAAGGCTATCACTCCTGTAGTTAGTTTCGAATTCGGTATCGGTGCCGGTATCAACAACAACTACAACTGGCGTATGGGTCATAGTGCAAACGTATTTGACAACATTAGTGCAATCGCAAGTACTAAGATCAACCTGATGAACTGGTTCTGCGGATACAAGGGTACTCCCCGTTTGTTCGAGATTCAGGCTCGTGGTGGTTTCGGTTACATGCGTGAGTTCTACCCTGACTTCGCAGGCAACCCCACAAGTAGCGGTAACGACTTGAACCGTGCTATTGCTAAGTTCGGTTTCGATTTCGATTTCAACTTGGGTAAGTCTAAGGCTTGGACAATCAGCTTGCGTCCCGCAGTTGTAATGAAGCTTGCTCGTGAGACATCTCCTGCATATCTAGGTTGTGTTTACCACGATGCATTTGGATTCCCCGAGTGCGATGCTTATGGTCACAACGTACTTGGCCAGGTTACTGCTGGTATAACCTATCACTTCAAGACCTCTAACGGCACACACCACTTCGCAGCTGTTAAGCCTCAGGTTGTAACTGAGACTGTTGAGAAGATCGTTGAGAAGCCCGTTGAGAAGATTGTTGAGAAGGTAGTTGAGAAGCAGGTTGCTGCTGCTGCTGGCAATAACATCTATGTTGTTGAGTTCGAGCAGAACAAGTCTAACCTGAGCAACACAGCTAAGGCTACTCTGGATCAGATTTCTAACGGCACA
>JAEEGL014018530.1_pt1 | contig 10556 bp, 9 predicted proteins | sample 9134231 | NCBI WGS metagenome assembly JAEEGL01 (sample SAMN16246548, study PRJNA631951) | gut metagenome | biome: gut microbiome; feature: rumen; material: fiber-attached | host: Bos | place: Iran: Karaj | collected 2018-10
CGGCACCATAGTGCCCGCAGGAACACCCTGAAAAGCCACCTGTCCCGCAGGGTATTTGTCGCTGTAGGATTCTTCAAGAAATTTGACTGTAAAGTTTTGAAGTGCCTCCGTTGCCTGTTCCTTTGTCATGCCAAGCACATCCGGAACGGGGATATTTTCCTCGGCAGCGCCAAGGCTGATATAAAATACCACCTTGTCGTCCTTGCCTATTTCCGTACCCGCAGGCGGTGTCTGTCTTATAACGGTTCCGACAGGTATTCTTTCGTTATTTTCGTACTTTATCTCGTCAACATGGATATTCTTTTCGGTAAGTGCAGCGACTGCCTCTTCCTCTGTCATATCAAGTACGCTTATCATAGGCACTTTTTCACTTCCGAGACTTACTGTAAGCGTAATGCGCGAATTTCTGGGTACGCGCACGCCTGCCTCGATGTTCTGGCTCATAACAATGCCCGCTTCAACTTTATTGTCGTTTATATTTTCCTTTGTCAGATAAAGTTTTTTATCCTCTGCAAGCTGTTCTGCCGTTTCTATATCAAGTGTCACAAAATCGGGAACTGCGACCGTAGGATTGATAACATTTGAATAAATATAATAAAGGCCGAAAGTAAGTACGGCGATTATTGCAAGCGCCAGTGCGACCGAACCGATTATTACCTTACGTTCGTTCTTTCTGCTTTCAAATTCTTCCTCGGTTTCGTCAATATCGTCATCCTCGATATCAACACCCGACAGATCGTCGTCATCTATCAAAACAGATGGGTCTTTTGTCTTATTGCGTATCTCCTGGAGCTCGGCAGCTGTTGCAATAACAGTTTTGCCGTCGTCGATATTGTTTTCGGTCACAAATTTACCGCTTGGATCCGTAAGCGCCATACGCAGGTCGTTGATAAGTTCCTCCGCATTCTGATAGCGCTCCGAAGCATGCTTTCTTGTACATTTGTCGATTATTTTTATAATGCTCTGACTTGCCTTAGTGTTGAATGTCTTTATATCGGGAATGGGGTCATTGCTGTGCTTTATAGCCATTTCCACAATATTGTCGCCGACAAAAGGCAGTCTGCCCGTTATCATTTCAAACATAACGATGCCAAGCGAATAAATATCACTTCTTGCATCCGTGTGCATACCGCGCGCCTGTTCGGGCGAAAAATAATGCACGCTGCCGACAGCCTCGGCAGAGATAGTATTTGAAGTTGCGGCACGGGCAATACCAAAGTCCGTTACCTTTATATTGCCATGCTTGCCGTCTTTTGTTACAAGAATGTTCTGCGGCTTGATATCCCTGTGGATAACATTGTGATTATGCGCGTGCATAAGACCCTCGGCTATCTGCAAGGCAACGCTTATCGTCTCCTCATTGGATAAAGGCGCTTTGTTTTTGATTATTTCTTTAAGGGTACAGCCGTCCACATATTCCATAGCGATATAATAAATATCGCCGTCATTGCCGTAATCATAAATTCTGACTATATTCTGGTGATTAAGCTTTGCCGCAGCCTTTGCTTCGGCGCGGAAACGCTTAACAAATTCATTGTCCGAAATAAACTCCTCTTTAAGTACCTTGAAAGTAACATCGCGGTCAAGAGTTTCGTCCATGGCATGGTAAACAACGGCCATGCCGCCTACACCAAGTTTATCTATTATTTTATATTTTCCAAGCACTACCGTGCCTATTTCTATGTTCATAACTCTGCCTCCCCGTCTTCCCAAGGTGAGATTATTACTGCGGATATATTATCCTTGCCTCCGTTTTCGTTTGCTCTGGCTATAAGAGTGTCAACACGCTGTTCTATAGAAAGATTTTTGTTGCTGACTATACTCTTTATCTCATCTGCTCCGACCATATTGCTGAGTCCGTCGCTGCAAATAAGATAGATAGTGTCATGTGCAACTGGTCTTATTATACCGTCCACATTCACAAGTCCCGCCGAGCCAACAGCCCGCGTAATAACATTTTTTCTGGGGTGGTGTTCCGCCTCTTCCTGTGTCAGCTGTCCGTTTCGCACCATCTCCATTACATAAGAATGGTCGTTTGAAAGCTGTTCTATTTTCTTTTCGGTTATGGCGTAAAGCCTGCTGTCGCCGACGTGCGCCGCATAAAGCACATTACCCGCAATAGTTACCGCCAAAAATGTGGTACCCATACCATTATATGCGGGCGAAGAATTGCCTTTGTTGTATACGTCGCTGTTAGCGGCTGTTACGGCAGATATAAGGTTATCAAGATATTCTCCGTTTGCAGCACGTTCCGAAAGCGAAGCAATAAAACTTTTTATTGCAAGGTCGCTTGCAACATCGCCCGCAAGTTCGCCGCCCATGCCGTCTGCAACAACAAAAACATTGGGCACACAGCCGACAGGCGCTGCACTGACATATATATTATCCTGATTAATGGTCCTTGACCTTCCTATATCAGTCTTTCCTACTGCTATCATTTAAACACCTCTTATGCTTTGGGAATGTTTTTATCCCTGTAATGCTTTCTGAGCTGACCGCACGCGGCATTGATATCGCTGCCGAGTTTTCTTCTGACAGTGGTTTCTATACCGCAGCTTTCAAGTACACCCGCAAACGATTTTATCGTCTGCTCCTCACTTCTGATAAAATTGTTTTCTTTTACATCATTTACGGGTATCAGATTGACATGACACAGACTGCCTTTCAGCCTTTGCGCAAGTTCATGCGCATTGTCCGTGCTGTCGTTTACACCTTTTATAAGGGCATATTCGTAAGTAACGCGCCGTCCGGTGGTCTCCGCATAATACTTTGCGGCGGCAATAACGCGCTCTATACTGTATTTGTTTGCGATAGGCATAGTCTTTTTTCTTATCTCGTCATTTGGCGCATGAAGCGATACCGCAAGCGTTATCTGCAATTTAAGCTGCGCCAACTGCTCTATCCTGTCTGCAAGCCCACAGGTAGATACAGTAATATGACGCTGACCGAGATTTATGCCCTCGCCCATTATTTTAAGAAAAGCAATAAGGCTGTCATAATTATCAAGCGGCTCTCCGCTGCCCATAATAACGACATTGCTCACTCTTTCTCCTATGTCCTTTTGAATCTCGTATATCTGCAATGCCATTTCTCCCGCCGTCAGGCTTCTTTCAAGCCCGTCCACGGTAGAAGCGCAAAATTTGCAGCCCATACGGCAGCCCGCCTGCGAAGATATACAGACAGCATTCCCGTATGAGTATTTCATCAATACACTTTCTATTATAATATCATTTCCAAGATTAAACAAGTATTTTCTTGTATTATCCTGTTTCGATATTAATTTTTCAACAATTTCTATGTTTGATAAGGTATATCTTTCTTTCAGTTTTTCTCTTAAAGCCTTGGAAATATCTGTCATTTCGTCAATACTTCCGACCTGTTTGATGTGCAGCCAATCAAATATCTGTTTTGCACGGAAAGGCTTTTCGCCTATGGCCCCCATTTCTTCTTTCAGCTGCTCAATAGTAAAAGAACGTATATCCATATTTATCTTATCACCATTCATCATATCACTTTTTTATAAATCGTGCAATAAAAAATCCGTCCGTGTTAAAATCGCACGGCAGCACTTGTATATATCCGTCTTTTGCCGTAGGACAATCAAAGTTTAAGTACTTGCTTATGTCTTCGGTCTCAAAGCCGAAGTTTTCACAAAACCACTTTACATTTTCAAGATTTTCTTTTACGGATATTGTGCAGGTGGAATAAACAAGACAGCCGCCCTGCTTTACATAAAGTTGGCAGGTGCTTAAAATATCCCTTTGCAGTTTCGCAAGTGCTTCAACATCCTCCATGGTCTTGTTGTATTTTATATCGGGTTTCTTGCGGAAAAGTCCAAAGCCCGAGCATGGTGCATCAACAAGCACACAGTCCATTTTCCCGTCGAATTCTTCCTTATGCACCGACGCATCCGAAAGTACGGGGGATATTATATTTATACCCAATCTCTGCATACCGTCTTTAATAAGTTCCAATTTATGGTCATAAACATCTGCAGAGATTATTTCCCCCTTATTTTTCATTTTATACGCACAATAAAAACTTTTGCCGCCGGGAGCCGCACAGCAGTCAAGCACCTTATCGCCCGCTTTTGGCGCAAGAATATCGACCGCAAGCATTGAACTTTCATCCATGACATGAAAAAGGCCGTACTTAAAAGCCGACGTCTCGGTAATATCACGGGTCTTTGAAAGATACAGAGCATTTTTCTTAAAAACGCCGTCCGTCATTGTGATATTATCGGAGGAAAGCATCGTTTTAAGTCCCTCTTTATCAGTCTTGAGCGTGTTTATGCAGGCGCTTACCTTTGGCGGCACGCGGTTTGAAAGACATATCTTTTCGATAGTATCTATGTCAAGTTCCTGCATCCAATACTCCACTATCCACTTTGGATAAGAATACTTGACGGAAATATGCTCCACAGGCTGTTTTTCTCTGTCGGGATAAGAAATATTGTTTTTATTTCGTGAAATATTGCGCAAAACGCCGTTTACAAAGCCCGAAAGAGAACCGAAACCTTTCATTTTCGCAAGTTCAACAGACTCGTTGCAGGCAGCGCTGTCCGGCACCTTGTCCATATAGATCATCTGATAAACACCCATTCTTAAAATATTGAGTATAACGGGCTTCATCTTGTCCAAAGGTGTTTTTGAATACTGCGATATTATGTAGTCTATATTTATCATGTTGCGGATAGTACCATTTACCAGCTCCGTAACAAACGCCCTTTGTACCATAGAAAGATGACTGTTGCGCGAAAGAACGCGGCGCAGCACGATATTATTATAAGCTTTTTCGTTTAAAATATCAATTATCGCATAAAGCGCAATTTCTCTTTCTTTCATTTTTATCACTCCGGGAACAGATTATAAGTTGCTTCTGGTATGTTTAGCCCTAAGATGGTCATCATCATGGTTCTGAACATTTGACTCTTCCTCTTCTTCCTTAGGCTTATCCTCAACAAGCTCGTCTGCCTCCAGAAATTCCTGTTCCTTAATGATAAAGCGGTCGATAAGCGGGAATATAAAAGGTGCATCGGGTATGATATCCCTGTATTTATCCGCAAAAAGTTCCTTGCTGAAATACAATGGGAAAAGTGCCATAAATTCATCCTTGCCCATAACAATAGGTTCGGGAAGTTTAAGGCCGCCCATCTTTGGTTCACCATAGAAGACAAGGTTGTTGAATCTGTCCCTTTTTGCGTAGTACGCAAGCGAAGGATGATTAAGTATAGTGAATGTTTTAAGAAGATAGAGCTCATCCTCTTTCATAACTTTGCAAAGCTTAAGCCATGCATCCAATGGCATCATAATAAATACCCCCTTGATTTTTATTTTTTTTATCTTGTTTTTTTGTAACAAAACTATTATACTATAACTATACCACACTTTTGACAATATAAAAAGGATTTTTTTTAAAAAGGAGTCAAAAAATGATAAGAACTTTGATTTATAACCTTGGATTGGCGTTTGGACTGCTTAAAATGATGTTCTCTGCGCCAAAATGCAAAAAACTGGAAAAGGCGGACCCCGCTGCACATGACGATCTTGCCAACAGACTTATAAACCGTTGGGGCAAGGCCTGCATAAAGCGCTCGGGCGCTAAAATGGAAGTTTCGGGGCTTGAAAATGTACCGAAAGACAGGGCTGTGCTTTTTGTTGCAAACCACCAGAGCAATTTTGATATACTGGTACTTTGCGGCCTTTTGGACTGCAACAAGGGTTTTGTGGCAAAAAAAGAGCTGAAAAAAGTTCCTCTGCTCAGTTTCTGGATGAAAGAAACGCATTGTTTGTTCCTTGACAGGGAAAATATGAAACAGTCCATGCAGGTCATTGTTCAGGCTTATGAACAGCTTAAAAACGGCTACAGCATGATAATTTTCCCCGAAGGTACAAGAAGCAAGGGAAAGCCCGTGCAGGAATTCAAAGCGGGCAGTTTTAAACCCGCAATAAAAGCAAAAGTCCCCGTTGTGCCGATAACCATTGACGGTACATACCGCGTAAGCGACGGCACGGGCGACAATAAAATACATCCCGCGGATGTAAATATAGTTATCCATCCTATGATAGAAACAGCCGATCTTTCAAAGGATGAAATAAAAGAACTGCCCGCAAAGGTAAGGGATATTATTGTAGGCAGTATGAAATATACGGAGGTAAAATAAATGAGCGTAAGGCTTTACTATGATTCGGCATATATGCGCGAATTTGATGCAAAAGTAGTTAAATGTACAAAAACAGACAAGGGCGCCGAGATAATACTCGATAAGACCGCCTTTTATCCCGAGGGCGGCGGACAACCCTGCGACTATGGCACGATAAACGGTATAGAAGTTTATGATGTTCAGGAAAAAGGAGAAGACGTGATCCACTATACCAAAGCGGAGCTGCCCGAGGACACGGAAGTTCACGGCGTAATAGACTGGGAGCGCCGTTTTGACCTTATGGTACAACATTCGGGAGAACATATCGTAAGCGGTTTTATAAATGCACGTTTCGGCTACAATAATGTCGGATTCCACATGGGTGCCGATTTTATAACCGTAGATCTGGACGGCGATATAACAAAAGAAGAATTAAAAGAGATAGAAATTGCCGTAAACGACTATATTTGGCAGAATCATCACGTTGAAGTGCTTCTTCCCACGCCCGAGGAATTGAAAGAACTGAAATACCGCAGCAAAAAGGAGCTTGAGGGCGAAGTTCGTATAATCCGATTCCCAGGCGGCGATACCTGCGCCTGCTGCGGCACTCATGTTGATACGACTGCCGAAATAGGTCTTGTAAAGCTTATTTCCGTACAGAAATTCCATGAGGGCGTAAGGATAGAAATGATATGCGGCAAACGCGCTTATGAATACTGTGCAAAAGCCGTTGAGGAAAACAGCAGAATATCAAATCTGCTTTCCGCTAAGGTCTTTGAGACTTCCGCCGCAGTTGACAGACTTTTGAATGAAAATCAGCAGTTAAAAATAAAACTTTCCGAGACAGAAAACAATATGCTTGGCATAATTTCCGAAAATTACAAAGGCATATCCGACAAGATTATTATAAATCAGCCAAACCTTACACCCGACAATGTAAGAAAACTGGCAGCCGCGCTTATCGAGCAAAACAGCGGCCTTGTTGCGGTTTTCTCGGGTGATGACGAAAGCGGTTATAAATATGCAGTGGCACAAAAAGACGGCGATCTGAAACAGCTTGTTAAAGATATGAATACCGCACTTAACGGCAGAGGCGGCGGAAAACCGTTCTTTGCACAAGGCTCGGTAAACGCCAAAGCAGAAGAAATAGAAAACTTTTTTAAATAGTCTTTTTAAAACAAAAATCGGACGGGAAATTGCTCCCGTCCGTGTTTTTTTATTCTGTGAATTCGCCGAATTTTCTGAAACGAGCATAGCGTTCTTCAAGCAGCTTATCAACAGGCTTATCGCAAAGGATGTCAAGTTCTGTTATAAGTTTGCTTTTAAGCAGGTTTGCGGTAAAACCAAAATCGTTCTGGCAGCCGCCTTTTGCTTCTTTTATAACTTTTTCTATAATGCCCATTTCAAGCAGGTCGCTTGCCGTAAGTTTCATAACATCGGCAGCTTCTTTAGCACGGTTAGCGTCTTTCCAAAGAATACTTGCAAAGCCCTCGGGGCTTAAAATAGCATAGACCGAGTTTTCAAGCATCCATACTCTGTCGGTCACTGCAAGTGCAAGCGCACCGCCGCTGCCGCCCTCGCCTATAACGATAGAAATTGAGGGAACTTTAAGTTCAGCCATTTCAAGCAGGTTTCTTGCTATAGCTTCGCCCTGGCCGCGTTCTTCCGCACCGACACCGCAGTATGCACCGCTGGTATTGATAAGGTTGATAATAGGTCTGCCGAATTTTTCAGCTTGTTTCATAAGTCGAAGAGCCTTACGGTAGCCCTCGGGATGAGGTGAACCGAAGTTTCTCTCGATATTTTCTTCCATGGACTTGCCCTTTTGTATACCGATAACGGTAACGGGTCTGTCCACAAGCCAAGCCACACCGCCTACAATAGCCTTGTCATCACGGAACTGTCTGTCGCCGTGCATTTCAACAAACCCCTCGAAAATGTGGTTTATATAGTCAAGTGCGGTAGGTCTGGAGACCTTTCGCGCGATCTTTACATTATCATAAGCACCCGCCATTATTCCGCACCGTCCTTTCTGCCCGAGTGAAGTCTTAAAATATCACGCAGTTTTATCGGCATTTCTTCTCTTGTTACGATAAGATCGACAAAACCGTGTTCAAGCTGGAATTCAGCCGTCTGGAATTCATCGGGTAATTTTTGTTTGATAGTGCCCTCGATAACACGTCTGCCTGCAAAGCCGATAAGTGCCTTGGGCTCGGAAATGATTATATCGCCAAGCATTGCAAAACTTGCCGTAACACCGCCTGTTGTTGGGTCCGTAAGTACGGTTATGTACAAAAGACCTGCCTGTGAATGTTTGGCTGCCGCTGCGGAAACCTTTGCCATCTGCATAAGAGAAACTATACCCTCCTGCATTCTTGCACCGCCCGAGCAGGCAAAAATGATAATAGGAAGTTTATTTTTTGTTGCATATTCAAAAGCGCTTGTAAGTTTTTCACCTACAACGCTGCCCATGGATGCCATCATAAAACCGCTGTCCATTACGCCAATAACAGTCTTTTCGCCGCCTATTGTACAAACGCCCGTGATAACAGCATCTTTAAGGTTGGTCTTTTCCTGCATTTTGGCTATTTTTTCCTCATATTCGGGGAAATTGAGCGGATTTTTGGCCTGTAATGTGCTGTCAAATTCCTTAAAAGAGCCTTCGTCTGCCGTCAGACGTATCCTTTCTTTGGAATTAAGGCGAAAATATCTTGCGCACTTGGGACATATTTTAAGTTTGCCAAGCTCCTTTTTTTCAAAAACATTTTCACAGGAGGGGCATTTTATACCGCCTGCGGGTACGGAAACATCCTGTTTTTCCTTTTCCTTTCTGTGCGGCATTTCAAGCTTAATATCTTTTACCCTGCTTCTTAGGGTGTCCATATCGGGGAACTTAAAACCTGCCATATCTATACTCCTTTAAAATATATTTAACCTATCATAAAGGTAAGCTCTGCCTCTGCCACTTTTTTATCGCCAACATAGGCAACACCCTTGCCAATACCTGCAACTTTTTTAAGCTTAACTATCTCAAGTTCCAGTCTTAATGTATCGCCGGGTACAACTTTACTGCGGAACTTAGCCTTATCTATACCGCCGAAATATGCCGTTTTGCCCTTAAACTGTTCAAGTGAGAGCAAAGCCACAGCGCCCGCCTGAGCCATTGCTTCAACGATAAGCACACCCGGCATTACGGGTTCCTGCGGAAAATGTCCGTTAAAAAATTCTTCGTTATTTGTTACATTTTTAATGGCAACTACCCTTTTACCCTCTTCTATCTCGATAACTCTGTCAATAAGAAGAAACGGATAACGATGCGGGATTATTGCCTTTATATCCTGTGAATAAAGCATTTTCAGCCCTCCCATTTTTTAAGGCAGATAACGGCATTGTGACCGCCGAAACCAAGAGTGTTGGAAAGTGCATACTTAACTTCCCTTTCAACCGCCTTGTTAGGTGTATAGTTAAGATCGCATTCCTCGTCGGGAACCCGATAATTGATAGTCGGCGGAATAATGCTGTTGTTTATTGCAAGAACCGTTGCAATAGCCTCTACAGCACCTGTTGCACCAAGAAGATGGCCTGTCATCGACTTTGTGGAACTGATATTTACTTTCTTAGCCTGCTCCTCGCCGAATGCTATCTTGATAGCAGCGGTTTCGCCTGCATCGTTAAGGTGTGTACTTGTGCCGTGAGCATTGATATAATCAACCTCTTCGGGCTTGATGCCTGCCTCGTTCATAGCGTTTTTCATAGCCTTTGCCGCGCCTGTACCGTCGGGAAGAGGACTTGTCATGTGATAAGCATCACAGGTCGAGCCATAACCCACAACTTCCGCAAGAATTTTAGCCCCGCGGGCCTGAGCACTTTCAAGACTTTCCATAAATACGATACCTGCGCCCTCGCCCATAACAAAGCCGTTTCTTTCCTTATCAAAAGGCATAGAAGAACGTGCGGGGTCATTATTTGTCGAAAGGGCTTTAAGTGATGTAAAGCCGCCTATACCGAGCGGGCATACCGTAGCTTCCGCACCGCCTGCAAGAATATAATCCGAATAACCATGCTTGATATTTCTGTAGGCTTCACCTATACAGTTTGTAGATGTGGCGCAAGCGGTAACAACGTCGATACAAGTACCTAAAGCACCATATTTGATAGCTACCTGACCCGCTGCCATATTTCCGATCGTCATAGGTATGCACAGAGGTCCTATTTTGCTTGGACCTTTGTCAACAAGTTTAAGCGCAGCTTCTTCGATAACGGGAAGGCCGCCGATACCCGAGCCCACAACAACACCAAATCTGTCTTTATCTATCTTTTCAAGGTCGATACCGCTTGATTTAACAGCCTCATCGGCTGCACACATTGCAAAAACAGTAAATCTGTCCATTCGTTTAAGGTCTTTTTTTTCTAC
>JAEEGL014954235.1_pt1 | contig 10556 bp, 11 predicted proteins | sample 9134231 | NCBI WGS metagenome assembly JAEEGL01 (sample SAMN16246548, study PRJNA631951) | gut metagenome | biome: gut microbiome; feature: rumen; material: fiber-attached | host: Bos | place: Iran: Karaj | collected 2018-10
CTTACGGCGACTTCCATCCGCACTTCGATTCGAAGAAGGTGATGAACTGGGTTGGTGGTGGTGCCGGTATGGCGCCGCTTCGTGCACAGATCACGAGCATGACGAAGACGCTGCACACCACCGATCGCGAGATGCATTATTTCTATGGTGCACGTGCGCTCAACGAGGTGTTCTACCTGGACGACTTCCTCGGACTGGAGAAGGAATACCCGAACTTCCACTTCCATCTGGCGCTCGACCGTCCGGATCCCGCTGCCGACGCTGCAGGCGTGAAGTACACGCCGGGCTTCGTCCATCAGGTGATGCTCAACACCTACCTGAAGGATCACGAGGCTCCGGAGGATGTGGAGTACTACATGTGCGGTCCTGGACCGATGTCGGCCGCCGTCGTCTCAATGCTCGACAGTCTCGGTGTCGATCCGGAGTCGATCATGTACGATAATTTCGGAGGCTAAATAAACCCTAATCCCCTGACGGTTACGTCGGGGGATTTTTTCTTTCAGCCAAAAAGTTTGGTGATTACAGACTTTTTTCGTATCTTTGTCCCCATTCAAGCCTTAAGCTTGAAACCGTTGCCAATATGAAGCTAAGACTGAGTTGTATCCTTTTTATGCTGACACTTGCCTTTCCGGTAAGCGCCGACAATCTTGGTTATACGAAAGACAACCCGCTCTTTTTCTCCATCGACCTGGACTATGCGCCTCTGCAGATGGTGGATATGAGGGGTGAGCCCCATGGACTTGATCTCGACTTCACGAAGGTGTTGATGAACCGGTTGGATATCCCCTTCGAATACAAGCCGGACAACTGGGAGACCATTGTGGATGATGTGGTGAACAACCGAGTGGGACTGGCCATGATGCTCTACTCGCCGAACCGGAAGAATCTGACCAACTACTCGCAGGCCGTGTTCCGGCTGTACTACCAGATCGTGTACCGGAAAGGGGAGGAGCAAAACAGAGACGGACTGCGTAGCGTGAACGGTAAGACCATCGCCCTGATGGAGTCGCAGCCTGTCGTCGATACGTTGACCAAAGCTGGTGCCAATCCGGTGGTGGTGAAGGACCTGAGACGAGCTCTGTTTGAGTTGGCCTCGGGCAGTTACGACGGGGTGATCTGTTTCCGTTTCCAGGCCCAGTTCATGATCGAACAGAACCACCTGAACAACCTGGCGAGCGCCGATCTGACGCTTGGACCACGGGAGTACTGTTACGTGAGCTCCGACAAGCGTCTGATAGAAGCCATTGACAAGGAGTTGGACAAGATGGAGGCCGACGGTGTGACGGAGGCCGTGTACGGTCGGATCAAGACGAACTTCGGCACGAATATCATCCCGACATGGGTATGGTTCCTCATCGGTATCCTGCTGCTCCTGCTGTCGCTCCTGATCATCTACGTGCTGCTCCTCAACCGCCGACGGATTCTGCGGGAGATGGAACGTGCCAAGAAGAGTGAACAGCTGAAGGGACTCTTCCTGAGTAATATCAGTCATGCCCTGCGGACACCGCTGAACGCCATCATCGGTTTCTCGGACTTGTTGATGACGACACCCGACGGGGAGATGCCGGAGGATGAGAAGGCGCAGTTGATGAATCTGATTAACGGTAACGGACTGCAACTGCTTCATCTCATCAACGAGCTGCTGTTGCTGTCGGATATTGAGGAGAATGACCATCTCTTCGACCCGCAGGAGGTGGATATCGACCAGGTGATGAACGACTATGCGGAGGAGACCCGGACACAGTTGGCCGAGGGCGTGACGCTCGACGTGAACGCGGCGGTGAGCGGTGTCCGTGTGATGATCGACCCCAAGCTGTTGCGAATGGTGACCATGCATCTGCTGGAGAACGCCCAACAGCATACGGAGGAGGGGAAGGTGACGCTGAGCTATGACGTGAAGGACGACGGTCTGTCCGTGGAGGTGAAGGACACCGGTTGCGGACTGCCAGAGGAACTCAAGGAGAATATCTTCGCCTTGTTGTCGGATAAGAACACCTACCTTCAGGAGAAGACGCCCGGACTGGGACTGAGCATCTGTAAGGCTGTGATAGACAAGATGGGCGGAACGATTGGAGCCAAGGATAATGAGGAGGATGGGCGAGGAACCGTGGTTTGGTTCCGGGCCCCCGTAAAAATACTATCGTAAAAATGACGCTGATAATTGTAATATTGCTATTGCTGGGGTACGTGCTGATCGGCACGGGACATCTGACCGGTGTGAACAAGTCTGCCATCGCCATGTTCATCGGAACCGTGGGATGGGTGTTGTATATCTGCTATGGCACCGACTTTGTCATGGCACAGCATTCCCTGGACTATATCGACTACCTGGCGGGTGCGGACCCGACGAGTGAGACGGCGAAGAGTTATATCTACGACAATATCTTCCTCTATTATGTGGGTAATGCTGCGAGCATCGTGATGTTCCTGCTTGCCACGATGAGCATCATCGAGATCCTGAACAACAACGGCTGTTTCGACTTCGTGACCTCCTGGATCAGGACGCGCAACTCCAAACGACTGCTGTGGACGATTACCTTCGCCACCTTTATCGTGTCGGCCAATCTGGATAACCTGACCACGGCGACGATGATGCTGGTCATCATGCACTCGATCGTACAGAACCGTCGGCAGCGGATGCTGATCGGATGTGCCATCGTGATCGCAGCCAACTGTGGCGGTTGTTTCACCGTCATCGGTGATCCGACGGGCCTGCTCCTCTGGGGCGACGGTGCCGTGACTGCCACGAACTTCACGTCGTATATGGCTCTTCCGGCCATCGTGGCATGGGTGGTGCCGACCATCCTCATCAACCGTGAGCTGCCGGAAAGGCTCGACACGCAGTGGTCGCCGATGCCTTACCGGGGTGACGACACAAACCTGAAACCCTGGCAGCGTGTGGTGATGCTGTTCGTGGGCATCGGTGGCCTGTGGTTCATCCCGACCTTCCATAATATCACGAAGCTGTCGCCGTTCTTAGGTGCCCTCTGTGTGCTGAGCGTGCTCTGGGTGATCAACGAGGTGATGAACCGTAAGCTGATGAACGCCGACCAGATGTCGCAACGCCTGACACCCCGTGCGCTCCAGTACGGTTCGCTGCAGCAGATGCTCTTCATCATGGGTATCATGCTGGGTATGGGTGTGGTCACGGAGACGGGTGTGTTCGATGATGTGTCGGCATGGATGAACGAGAACGTGCACAGCGTGTGGATCCTGGGTATCGTCTCCGGTCTGCTCAGTGCCTTGGTCGACTCCTTCACTATTGCCATCAGTGATATCTCACTGTATCCGGTGATCCGAGGGGCACTGCCGGGCGACTATATCGGAAACTTCATCGCCAACGGTGCCTACTGGAAGATCATCGCCTATACGACGGCCGTCGGCGGTTGTCTGCTGTCCATCGGCTCCATCAGTGGTGTGGCCCTGATGAAGATGGAGCATATCCGCGTGGGATGGTATATGAAGAACCTGACACTGAAGGTGCTGACGGGATGGCTCATCGGACTGGGTGTCTTGTGGTTGGAATTGTATTTGTATAACTAAAACATATATGGAAATGACAAAGATAAGGACGATTGGTGTGCTCACCTCAGGAGGTGATGCACCGGGAATGAATGCCGCTATCCGTGCGGTGACACGTGCCGGCATCTATAATGGGTTTAACATCAAAGGCATATACCGTGGTTATGACGGTCTGATCAAAGGTGAGGTCAAGCCGTTCACGACAGAGGACGTGAGTGGTATCATCAACCGTGGCGGTACGATCCTGAAGACAGCCCGTTCCAAGGACTTCATGACACCCGAGGGTAAGCTGAAGGCTTACGAGACCTGTGTGAGAGAGGAGATCGACGCACTGGTGGTGATCGGTGGTAACGGTTCGCTGACAGGTGCCCGTGACTTCGGTATGGAGTTCGACTTCCCCTGCATCGGACTGCCTGGCACCATCGATAACGACCTCTATGGTACGGACTCTACCATCGGCTATGATACGACCATGAACACGATCATGGTGTGTGTGGACCGTATCCGTGACACCGCCAACTCGCACGAGCGTATCTTCTTCGTCGAGGTGATGGGACGTGATGCGGGCTTCCTGGCCCAGAACTCAGCCATCGCCAGTGGTGCCGAGGCCGCCATCATCCCTGAGGATATGACAGATGTGGACCAGTTGGCACAGTTCATGGGACGTGGTATCCGTAAGTCGAAGAAGTCGTGTATCGTCATCGTATCGGAGAGTCCGAAGTGTGGTGCGCTCTACTATGCCGACCGTGTGAAGAAGGAGTTCCCGGAGTTTGATGTCCGTGTGTCGATCCTGGGTCACCTGCAGCGTGGCGGTACACCGTCGGCTCACGACCGTATCCTGGCCAGTCGTACGGGTGTCGGTGCCATCGAGGCCCTGCGTCAGGGACAGCGTAATATCATGGTCGGTGTCCGCAACAACGAGGTGGTGTACGTACCATTCAGTGAGTGCATCCGTACTGATAAACCATTTGATAAGAAGCTGATAACGGTTCTTGATGAATTAAGTATTTAAGGCGTAAGTAGGAGTTAGAAAGACAACATGGCGGAAATCAAGAAGATTGTTCTGACGGGAGGACCATGTGCCGGTAAGACGACGGCACTGGTGAAGATTAATGAGTATTTCTCCGGAATGGGATACAAGGTGTTCATGGTGCCTGAGGTGCCTACGCTGTATAGCCAGGGCGGCTGGAACTACCTGACACCTAACCGTAACCTCTATTACGAGGGAGAACGGGCCATCCTTGAGACACAGTTGGCCTTGGAAGACTCTTTCCAGCGGTTGGCCGAGGTCTGCACAAAACCGGTGCTGATGGTCTGTGACCGAGGGACGATGGATATCTCTGCCTATATGAAGCCCGAGGAGTGGGAGGAGATCACGGCGATGTGCGGGTCGGACTCCAACCGTCTGCGTGAACGCTATGACGCGGTGCTCCATCTGGTGAGTGCCGCCGACGGTGCGGAGCAGTATTATACGACGGCCACGAACGCCATCCGTTATGAGAATGCCGACGAGGAAGGACTGCGTCTGGCCCGGGAACTGGACAAGAAGGTGATCAAGGCCTGGACCGGTCATCCGCATCTGCGAGTGATCAACAACCATGACGACTTCGACGCGAAGCTGAATCGTGTCATCAAGGAGATCTCGAATGTGCTCGGACTGCCTCAGCGGGTGCAGGAGGAACGGGTCTACAGAGTGGAGATTGTCGGTGAGATCCCCGAGTGTACGGAGAGTGATATCATCCAGACCTACCTGGTGGCTGAGCCGGGTTGTGAGGTGCGTCTGCGCCGACGTATCTGGGACGGTAAGGTGGTCAATGTGCACCGTACGAAGAAACGTATCTCTGATACGGAGCAGATAGAGACGGAACGTCAGGTGAACAACAACCTCTATAAGTCGTTGCTCCAGCAGGCCGATCCCTATCGGCAGACCATCCATAAGCACCGTCGGAGCTTTATCTGGAAAGGACAGTATTTCGAGATCGACACCTTCCTGGCGCCTATCGACAATCTGGTGATGATGGAGACAAAGGGTATTGCCGAGCAGGAAACCGTGAATTTCCCGCCTTTCGTCAAGGTGATCGAGGAGGTGACGGGAAACAGTCGCTATTATAATTATACGCTGGCATTGAGGAAATAGAAAACAGAGAATTTAGGATAATTTTACACAGAAAAGAATTCTGTTAGGATAAAAATATCTACCTTTGCATGTAACTAACATCACTTAAACCAAACAACAATTAAATAAATAGCATATGTCACAAATTGCTGGACACATTTCGCAGATTATCGGTCCTGTTATCGATGTCTATTTCGATACGGAAGGGCAGGATGCGGAAAAAGTGCTTCCGAAGATTCATGATGCCTTGAGAATTGACCGTGGCGACGGGCGCGAACTGATTGCCGAGGTGCAGCAGCACATCGGTGAGGATACGGTGCGCTGCGTGGCCATGGATAATACCGACGGACTGCACCGTGGACTGGAAGCGATCCCCCTGGGCTCACCGATCGTGATGCCTGCCGGTGATCAGATCAAGGGTCGAATGCTGAACGTGATCGGTCAGCCTATCGATGGTATGAAACAGCTCGATATGGAAGGCGCCTATCCAATCCACCGTGAAGCTCCGACATTTGAGGATCTCTCCACGAAGAAAGAGATTCTGGCCACAGGTATCAAGGTCATCGATCTGCTGGAGCCCTATATGAAGGGTGGTAAGATCGGTCTCTTCGGTGGTGCCGGTGTAGGAAAGACCGTGCTCATCATGGAGCTTATCAATAACATTGCCAAGGGACATAACGGATTCTCCGTGTTCGCTGGCGTAGGAGAGCGTACCCGTGAGGGTAATGACCTGATCCGAGAGATGATCGAGTCGGGCGTGATCCGTTACGGTGAGAAGTTCCGTCAGGCGATGGATGAAGGCAAGTGGGACCTCTCACTCGTCGATCCCGAGGAGTTGAAGAAGAGTCAGGCCACCCTGGTCTATGGACAGATGAACGAGCCTCCCGGGGCACGTGCCTCTGTGGCCCTGTCGGGACTGACCGTGGCCGAGGGCTTCCGTGATGCAGGTGGTAAGGACGGCGGTGCTGCAGATATCCTGTTCTTCATCGATAACATCTTCCGTTTCACCCAGGCTGGTTCTGAGGTGTCGGCCCTGTTGGGTCGTATGCCGTCGGCCGTGGGTTACCAGCCGACGCTGGCCTCGGAGATGGGTACGATGCAGGAGCGTATCACCTCGACGAAGACGGGTTCTATCACTTCCGTACAGGCGGTGTATGTGCCTGCCGACGACTTGACCGACCCGGCACCTGCCACCACGTTCACGCACCTGGATGCGACGACGGTGCTCGACCGTAAGATCGCCGAGCTCGGTATCTATCCGGCTGTGGATCCTCTGGGTTCTACCTCTCGTATCCTTGACCCGCTGATCGTGGGTAAGGCTCACTATGACTGTGCCCAGCGCGTGAAGGAGATCCTTCAGCGTTATAAGGAGTTACAGGATATCATCGCCATCCTTGGTATGGACGAACTCTCCGACGAGGATAAGTTAACGGTGAACCGTGCCCGTCGTGTACAACGCTTCCTCTCTCAGCCGTTCTCTGTGGCTTCACAGTTCACCGGTCTGCCGGGTGTGATGGTGCCCATCGAGGAGACCATCAAGGGCTTCAACGCCATTCTCGACGGTGAGGTGGACGACCTGCCAGAGCAGGCTTTCCTCAATGTCGGAACCATTGAGGAGGCCAAGGAGAAGGCCAAGAAGTTGCTTGAGGCCGCGAAGGGGTGATGTTTATTGAACATAGAATATTAAACATATGTTGCAACTGAGGGTTGTCTCGCCTGAGAAGATTGAATACGACGGAGCCGTTGAGAGTGTGCTGGTGCCTGGTGCCATGGGACAGTTTGAGATCCTGACGAACCATGCGCCTATCATCTCGTCGCTGTGTCAGGGCGACGTGATCTATGCTGCTGCCGACGGCAAGCACACCATCGCTATCGCTGGTGGCTTTGTGGAGGTACAGAAGAATAAGGTGAGTCTTTGTGTTGAATTACAAGACCATGACTAAGAATGTTGTCAATACCTACCTGAGACAGTGTATTTGTCTGATAGCAGGTCTCAGTCTGCTATTCCTGCTCTATGTCAACATCTGGGGTGATGTGGAGCTGATGGCAAAGCCTATCTGTATCTCAGCGGTGTTCCAACTGGTGGCCTGCATCGCTTATGCCTTGGTGTGGAAGTGGGTTCAGGCGACATCGCCTTCTAGCATGCCTACACTCTACATGGCGGCATCGTCTATCCGTATGTTTGCTGCCATCGTCGTTGTGCTGGCGTTCTGCTTCCTGGCTTCCAGTCGTGCTTCAATCCTGTGGTTTGTCGGCATCTTCCTGATATACTATTTCGTAGTTCTGATCTATGATACGTGGTATTTTGTCAGGAACGAGAAGAAGAATAAACAAAATGTATAAACTGAAGATAATGAGATATTTGCTTTTATGTCTGACCCTTCTTTTGGCCGTCGGCACGCCTGTGTCGGCTAACGAGAGTGAGGGGGTGGATGTGAAGGAGATTGTGCTTGGACACCTCTCTGACGCTTATGAGTGGCATATCACCACCGTAGGCGGTCATCATATCAGTATTCCTCTGCCGGTCATCGTCAGAAGTGAGGCCACCGGTGAGTGGCATGCTTTCTGTAGCTCGCGCATCGAAGAGGCGATGGAGGAGGGGAAGGCCGACTACATGGGCTTCTATTTCAATGAGGAGAAGAATGGTAAGATCTACGAGCGTCTCTCCGACGGGACAAGTGTCCGTCCGTGGGATATCAGTATCACCAAGAGTGTGGTACAGATCTGGATCGTCGTTGCCATCATGCTGGCAATTTTCCTTGGCTGTGCCTCCTGGTATAAGAAGCACGATGCGACCAAGGATGTACCTAAGGGGTTTGTCGGTATGGTGGAGATGCTGGTGATGACCATCCACGATGACCTGATCAAGGACTCCATCGGTGAGAAGCATTACCGTCCGTATGCCCCTTACTTGCTCACGGTGTTCTTCTTTATCCTGATCACCAACATGTTGGGACTGTTGCCTATATTCCCCGGAGGCGCTAATGTGACGGGTAACATCAATATCACATTCTTCCTGGCTCTCTGTACGATGCTGGCTGTCAACCTCTTCGGAAACAAGGAGTACTGGAAGGAGATCTTCTGGCCCGATGTGCCGGCTTTCCTGAAGGCTTATCCCGTGGCTATCATGCCTATCATCGAGTTCTTTGGCATCATCACCAAGCCTTTCGCCCTGATGGTCCGTCTCTTTGCCAACATGATGGCCGGTCACGCCATTATCCTGTCGTTTACGGCTATCATCTTCATCGGCTGGTCGCTGAATGCCTATCTGGGCTCAGGCCTGACCCTGCTCAGTTTCGTGATGATCCTTTTCATGAACTGTCTGGAGTTCCTGGTGGCTTTTATACAGGCTTATGTCTTTACGATGCTCAGTGCCGTGTTCATCGGACTGGCACATCCCGAGCATCATCACGAGTGAGATTAAAAATTAAAACATTAAATATTTACAACTAAAATTTTAAAGTTATGATAACATCATTGTTATTACAGGCAGCAGCCGCTGCTGGTCTTGCTAAGTTTGGTGCCGGTCTCGGCGCAGGTATTGCAGCTATTGGTGCCGGTCTCGGTATCGGTCGTATTGGTGGTAATGCTATGGATGCCATCGCACGTCAGCCCGAGGCAGCAAGTACCATCCGTACCAACATGATTCTGACAGCCGCTTTCGTTGAGGGTGTTGCCCTGTTCGCTGTCGTCGTATGTGCACTTTGCGTATTCATCTAATCCTCAAATTCATCTGTGCAAATGGACTCAATTAACTTACCATCAATACTTACGCCCGACTTCGGACTCTTCTTCTGGATGTTCGTGGCGTTCTTGGTGGTCTTTCTCCTTCTTGCCAAGTTCGGCTTCCCCGTCATAACCCATATGGTGGAGGAACGGAAGAACTATATCGACGAGAGTCTCCGTAAGGCCCACGAGGCTCAGGAGCGTCTTGCCAATATCGAGAAAGAAGGTGAATCCATCTTGCAGGAGGCTCGCGAGAAGCAGGCTCAGATATTGAAAGAAGCTGCCGAGACGCGCGACGCGATCGTGGAGAAAGCACAGGAGAAGGCCAAGAGTGAGGGGGCTCGTCTGCTCGACGATGCGCGCAAAGCCATCGAACAGGAGAAGAAGGCCGCCATTGCCGATATCCGTGCCCAAGTGGCCACGCTCAGTGTCGAGATCGCTGAGAAGGTTCTCAGACAGAACCTCAAGGACGATCAGTCGCAGATGGATCTGATTGACCGTATGCTGGATGATATTTCTTCAAATCAATAATTTGGTATAACGTATGGATATAGGAGTCATATCGGTAAGATACGCCCGTGCACTGCTCAAGAGTGCTACTGACGCGAAGATCGAAGATGCGGTATATGCGGAGATGCAGCAGCTCGCCAAGAGCTATGCCGACGTGCCGCAGCTGCGGTTGACGATTGCCAATCCGATGCTCTCGAAGAACGATAAGGAGAAGCTCCTGCTGACTGCTGTCGGCAAGGATCCCTCCTCGCTCACCAAGGCCTTTGTCAAGCTGGTGCTCAAGGAAGGTCGAGAGGGCGTGATGCTGTTCATCGCCCATTCGTATGTCACGCTATACCGGCAACAGAAGAATGTCATCCGAGGATGCCTCATCACCGCTGCTGCTGTGTCGCCTGCCACAGAGCAGAAGATGCGTCAGTTGGTGGAGAGCAAGACCAATGGAACAGTGGAGTTCGAGACGGAGGTGAACCCCGATATCATCGGTGGCTTCATCCTCGAGTATGACACCTATCGCATGGATGCCAGTGTCAAGACGAAACTGAACTCCATCCTAACGAGTTTAAAGAGATAATTATGGAGTTAACAGTAGTTATTGGTAGTTAGGTCCGCTAATTCCCGTTAACTTCCTCGTAACTCCCGTTAACTACAATAAAAAAGAAATGTCAGATAAGATTAAACCAAG